>VOFI01001544.1_pt1 | contig 180862 bp, 194 predicted proteins | sample 5384131 | NCBI WGS metagenome assembly VOFI01 (sample SAMN12384728, study PRJNA508395) | human gut metagenome | isolation source: healthy gut H | host: Homo sapiens | reverse complement strand
CCATTCGTTCATGATCTGAGCCATCTGCTCCGGCACGGTGGAGAGGGTGTTCACCTCGCCGCCGGCGGCTCCGCAGAAAAACAGGCCGTTCTCCCAATCGCCGTTCCGGGCGGCGATGAGGGCCTTGGAAATGCAGTAGGGGGCGTTTTTGCCGTCGCAGGTGACGATGCACTTCACGCACCGCTCCGGGGACGGCTCCGTGCCGTCCTCCACCCGTTGAATTAAAGGACTGCGCAGCGCCCGCCCTGGCATCCCCACGGGGCTTTTCACCAGAGTGATGTCATCGGCCTTTGCCGCTAAGAGCCGCTGCTTGTAGCCCTCGGAGGCGTCGCACTCCGCCGTCGCGATGAACCGGGTGGCGAACTGCGCCCCGGCGGCGCCCTCCTTCATGTAGCGGGCCATGTCTGCGCCGTTTTTCACGCCGCCGGCCACGAATACCGGAATGTCCCGGCCCGCCTTGTCCCGGAAGGGGGCGATGGCGGTCAGGACCTCCCGCAAAAGGTCGGAAAGGGAGGGGGGCGCGTCCAGATCCTGCCGGGAGAAGCCCAGATGCCCCCCGGCCTCCGGCCCCTCTAAGATCAAAAAGTCGGGGATGCGGCCATAGTGCCGGTCCCACAGCTTGCACAGCAGCCCCGCCGCCCGGCCGCTGCTGACGATGGGGGCAATGGCGGCGTCGCTGTCGGAGACTTCGGAGGCCAGTGCGGGGAGATCCTTGGGCAGTCCCGCGCCGCAGACGATGGCGTCAGCCCCCGCCCGGAGAGCGGTGCGGACGCTGTCAGCATACTGGGTGGTGGCGACCATGGCGTTGACGGCGATCAGCCCCGTGCCGTGGGCCAAAACCTTGGCATGGCGAACCTGCCGGTCCAGCGCCCGGAGGTTGGCTTCAAAGGGACGCTTGGCGAAATCCGGCTCCTGAAAACCGCAGACGGCGGTGGAGAGGGTCCCCATGCCGCCGCAGGCGGCTACCGCCCCGGCAAGGCCGTCCAGACTGATGCCCACGCCCATGCCCCCCTGTAAAATGGGGAGGGGGAGGGTCTTTCCCCGGATGGTTACTGCCATGCTGCCTCCGTGGCCTTCAAAACGGCCTGACTGCCGGTGTACAATTCCTCGAAAATTTGCCGCAGGGGCTTGATCTCATGGAGCATACCGGCCACCTGACCGGCCATGACGCTGCCCCGCTCCATGTCTCCCTCGAACACCGCCCGGCGGAGACCGCCGAGGGTGACGTGTTCCAGCTCCTCCAACGTGGCTCCACGCTTTTCCAGAGCGAGATACTCCCGCGCCATTTTGTTTTTCAGGACCCGCACCGGCCCGCCGATGGAGCGGCCCGTCACGGTGGTGTCGCTGTCCTTGGCCTTCAGAAGGGCCTGCTTGTAATTTTCATGGATGGGGCACTCCCGGCTTGCCAGCAGGCAGGTGCCCACCTGAATACCGCAGGCCCCCAGAGCGAAGGCCGCGGCCGCCTGCCGTCCATCGGCAATGCCGCCGGCGGCGATGACGGGGACGTCCACCGTGTCGATGACCTGGGGCACCAGCGCCATGGTGGTCATTTCTCCCACATGGCCGCCGGACTCCATGCCCTCGGCGATGATGGCGTCGGCCCCCTGATTCACCAGCCGCTTGGCCAGAATGGAGGCAGCCACCACGGGCAGCACCTTGATCCCGGCCTCTTTCCACGCGGGGATGTACTTGCCGGGACTGCCCGCCCCGGTGGTCACCACCTGAACGCCCTCCTCTATGATGATCTGGGCCATTTCGTCAGCGCAGGGGTTCATCAGCATCAGGTTCACACCGAAGGGCTTGTCCGTCAGGCTCTTGCAGATGCGGATCTGCTGACGCAGCAGGTCCGCCTCCAGCATCCCGCCGGTGGCGATGACGCCCAGCGCCCCCGCGTTAGAGCAGGCGGCGGCAAATTCGCCTGTGGCGATGTTGGCCATGCCGCCCTGGATAATGGGGAACTCCGTCCCCAGCAGCTCGTTGAGTTTTTTCATAGTATTGCTCCTTTTCAGAAAAGAGGCTCAGGCCATTTCCAGCACCGCGCCGCCCCAGGTAAGACCGCCGCCAAAGGCGGTCAGCAGCAGGCGGCTGCCGGGACCCACGCGGCCCTGCTCCACCAGCTCGCTGAGGACCAGCGGGACGCTGGCAGCGGCGGTGTTGCCGTAGCGGTCGATGTTTTTGTAGTATTTTTCCGGCGGGATACGGTATTTCCGCACGGCTAAATCAATGATGCGGGCGTTGGCCTGATGGAACACGAAGAAGTCGATGTCCGCCGGGGTCAGCCCCGCCTTTTTCAGCGTGGCGTCCATACAGGCGGGGACGGTCTCCACGGCGAATTTGAACACCTGCGTCCCCTCCATGGAGAGGACGTTTGGCTCTCCCCGGCCAAGGCCCGGCAGACGCAGGAGAACATCGTCCCCCCGGCTGCCCAGCACGGCCCCGATGGAGGGCCAGCCCTCCCGGCACTCCACCACGGCGGCGGCCGCGCCGTCCCCAAAGAGGATGCAGGTGCCCCGGTCCGTCCAGTCTACCACTTTACTCAGGGCCTCCGCCCCCACCACCAGACCGAATTTCCGGGGGGAGGCGTTCAGCAGGCACTCCATAGTGTGCAGGGCGTAGACAAAGCCGGTGCAGGCGGCGTTCAGGTCAAAACAGGGGGTATCCTCCGGCAGACCCAGCGCCCGTTGCAGCAGACAGGCGGCAGAGGGCACCACAGTGTCTGCCGAGACGGTGGCCACGATGCACACGCCGATGTCCGCCGGGGTGATCCCGGCCATGTGCAGGGCGTCCCGCGCGGCGCTGACGCACAGCTCCGTGAGGGTCTCTTTTTCACAGCGGTAGCGGCTGCGGATGCCTGTGCGGGCGGTGATCCACTCGTCATTGGTATCCACCAGCCGGGAAAGATCGTCATTGGTGACGGTATTGGCGGGGACGCAGCGGCCTGTGCCCCGGAGCTTGATCCCGTTCATGCGTCCTCCTTCCCGCGGCCAAGGGCGCGGAATTTCTGATAGCGCCGTTCCGTCAGGCTGACGGCGCTTTCCTTCAGCAGGGGTTCCAGACAGGCGGTCAGCGCCCGGTCCAGGTTCCACAGCGTCCGGCTGGGGTCGGCCTGCGCGCCGCCCTCCGGCTCCCGGACGATGCCGTCAATGACGCCCAGCTTTTTCAGCTCCGGGGCGGTGAGCTTCATCAGCTCCGCCGCCTCGCCGGAACGCTGGGCGTCCTTCCACAGGATCGAGGCGAAGCCCTCCGGGGACAAAATGGCGTACACGGCGTTTTCCAGCATCAGCACCCGGTCGGCCACAGCCAGCGCCAGCGCGCCGCCGCTGTTGCCCTCCCCGGTGACGACGGCGATGACAGGCACCGTCAGACGGCTCATCTCAAAGAGATTCCGGGCGATGGCCTCGCCCTGACCGTGCTCCTCGGCCTCCAGACCGGGATAGGCCCCGGCGGTGTCGATAAAGGTAAATATAGGGCGGCGGAACTTCTCCGCCTGCTTCATGAGCCGCAGAGCCTTGCGGTAGCCCTCCGGCCCCGGCATCCCGAAGTTGCACCGGAGGTTTTCCTCCAGCGTTTTGCCCTTCCGGGTGCCGATAACGGTGACGGGCCGCCCGTGGAACAGGGCGATGCCGCCTAAAATGGCGGGGTCCTCCCGGCAGGCCCGGTCTCCCCGCTGCTCAAAGAAATCGGTGAACAGTCCGTCGATATAGTCCGTGATATTGGGCCGCTGGGGATGGCGGGCCAGCGCCACCCGCTCTGCGGCGGTTTTCTCAGCCATGGCGGTCTCCTTTCCCGTGGAGTTTCAGCAGTTGGGCCAGGGTGCTCCGCAGTTCACTGCGGGGCACCACGGCGTCCACAAAGCCGTGCTCCATCTGAAACTCCGCCCGCTGAAAGCCCTCCGGCAGGGTCTCGCCGATGGTCTGCTGAATGACGCGAGGCCCGGCGAAGCCGATAAGCGCACCGGGTTCGGCCAGAATAATGTCACCCAACGAGGCAAAGCTGGCGGTGACGCCGCCGGTGGTGGGGTCCGTGAGAACGGAGATGTACAGCAGTCCCTTTTCCGCGAACCGGGCCAGAGCCGCGCTGGTTTTCGCCATCTGCATGAGAGACAAAATGCCCTCCTGCATCCGCGCGCCGCCGCTGGCGGCAAAAAGGATCAGGGGCAGTTTGTTTTTCCCGGCGTACTCGATGGCCAGCGTCAGCTTTTCCCCTACGGCGGCGCTCATGCTGCCCATGAGAAAGCGGCTGTCCAGCACGCCCACCACGCAGCGGCTTCCGCCCACGGTGCCGGTGGCTGTGACCACCGCCTCGTTCATGCCGGTTTTCCGGCGGGCACCGTCCAGCTTGGCCCCGTAGCCGGGGAAGCGGAGGGGATCACTGGCCGTCAGCTTTTCATGCAGCTCCCGGAAGGAGCCGGGGTCCAGCACGCTGCTGAGCCGGTAATAGGCCCCCATGGGGAAGTGGTAGCCGCACAGGGGGCAGACGGACAGCGCCGCCGCCACGTCCCTGCGCTGGCTCTCCCCGCCGCAATGGGGGCAGGTGACTAACTTTTCGCCGGGGACGTAATTCTCCCGCATGGCTTTCATGGCCAGCAGCCGCGCCCGGCGTTTCGCAAAAATGTTTTCCATGTATTATCCTTTGTGATCGTCTACCCGGCGGCTGAATTCCAGCAGCTCCGGCAGGCTTCGGTCCAGAAAGGCGGTGGTGCAGCCGCCCCGGACAAAGGTGGGGTGGAACAGCAGCTCATAGGACAGCTCTGCGTTGGTGGGGAAGCCCTCTAAGGTAAATTCCTCCAGACAGCGGCGCATCCTGCGGATGGCTTCCAGCCGGGTGGGGGCGTGGACCATCACCTTGGCGGCCAGGGAATCGTAATAGGGGGAGAGGGTGCAGCCGTTATAGAGGGCGGAGTCCACCCGGACGCCGGGGCCGCCGGGGAAGTGGAGAAATTCCACCTTGCCGGGGCAGGGCCGGAAATTGGCCGTGGGGTCCTCGGCGTTGATGCGGCACTCGATGGCGTGGCCGGTGAGGGTCACGTCCTCTTGAGTCAGATCAAGGGGCAGACCGGAGGCGATGCGCAGCTGCTGACGCACCAGATCCACGCCGGTGATCATCTCGGTGACGCCGTGCTCCACCTGGATCCGGGTGTTCATCTCCATAAAGTAGAAATGCTGCCCGTCGCTGTCCAGCAGAAATTCCACGGTGCCCGCGCCCTCGTAGTGGACGGCCTGCGCCGCTTTCACGGCGGCCCGGCCCATCTCCTCCCGCAGTTCCGGCGTCAGACACCGGGCGGGGGCCTCCTCAATGAGCTTCTGGTTCCGGCGCTGGATGGAGCAGTCCCGGTCTCCCAGATGGATGACGTGGCCCTGCCGGTCCGCCAGGATCTGAAACTCGATGTGCCGGGGCTCCAGCACCAGCTTTTCCAGATACATCTCATCGTTTCCGAAGCAGGCGTTGGCCTCCGCTTTGGCGGCGGCGTAAGCGTCGGGCAGGTCTTTAGAACTGTCGCAGCGGCGGATGCCCCGGCCACCGCCACCGGCGCTGGCCTTCAGCAAAACGGGATAGCCCACCGTCTCCGCCACGGCCAGAGCGTCCTCCACAGAGGATACCGGCCCGTCGGAGCCGGGGGTCACGGGGACTCCGGCGGCGCGCATCAGGTCCCGGGCGGCGGATTTGGAGCCGGCCTTCCGGATGGCGTCCCCGGAGGGACCGATGAAGGTGATGCCGTTTTCCGCGCAGGCGTCGGCAAATTCCGGGTTTTCCGACAGGAACCCGTAGCCGGGGTGCAGACCGTCGCAGCCGGTGGCTATGGCGGCGGAGAGCAGCGCCTGAGAATTTAAGTAGCTGTCAGCGGCCCGGGGAGGGCCGATGCACACGGACCGGGTGGCCAGCTGGACGTGGAGGGCCTCCGCGTCTGCCTGAGAATACACCGAGACCGTCTCAATGCCCGCCTCCCGGCAGGCCCGCCGCACCCGGAGGGCGATCTCCCCCCGGTTGGCGATCAATACCCGCTTCAGCATGGCTGATAGCGGAACAGAGGCTCCCTGAAGGAAACCAGCGCGCCGTTTTCCTTCAGAACCGCTGTGATCTCGCAGTCACAGGGGGCGGGGATCTCGCTCATCATCTTCATGGCCTCCAGCAGGCAGACGGGCTGGCCCTTGCGTACCCGGTCGCCCACCTTCACAAAGGGGGGCTGCTCCGGGGCGGAGGCGGCGTAAAAGGTGCCCACCATGGGGGCGGTGATGGCATCGCCCTCCGGTTCGGCGGCTGCGGGAGCCGCCGGGGCAGCAGCCGCTGCCGGGATCACCGGCGCGGCGGGAGCGGAGACAGCCCGCTCCATTTCTATGGTAAATTCCTGGGTGGACAGCTTCAGCTTGGACAGGGAGCTTTCCTCGAAGCTGGCCAGCAGGTCGTTCAGTTCTTGATTGGTCATGGAATATCCTTTCCTCGCAAAACCGGACCGCCGGAGGGTCTGTACCCTCCGGCGGACGCACGTTAATTCTTGTGAGCGGCCAGATAGGTCATGATGTCGCCCACCGTTTTCAGGTTAGCGGCGTCCTCCTCGGCGATGGAGATGCCGACGGCCTCTTCCAGGGCCATGACCAGCTCCACGGCAGCCAGAGAATCGGCACCCAGATCGTCAGCCAGAGAAGCGGTGGGGTCACGGCTTCGGCGTCGCAGCCCAGAGTCTCCGCAATGATGTCACGCACTTTTTCAAATTCCATGATATATCTCCTTGTTTCGGTGAAAGTCGGCTCTTGTTAGTTAAAAACATTTACTTAAAATAATTTAACTAAAAGAATTGAACTATATAATAGCGGACGCCCCTCCCATTGTCAAGACAAAAATTGTGAATAAACGGTTAAAACCGGGGAAAGTGGGGGCGCAGCCTATTTTTTGATTGACAAGGAAAACTGGATGTACTATCATCCAATCAGAAAGATGTATCTGCAACTATCTCTTGACCGGGCACAGACTCCGGGGAAAGGAACGCTATGGATCTCACAGAGCGCAAGATCACGAAAATCGCGCGGGAGGCCAGCAAGCTGGCCGTCCGGACGCTGAAGGAGGACGGTATCGGCACCGCGGAATACGATTTCATCCATCTGGTGCGCCACCATCCCGGCATCACGCAGGCGGAGGTCCGGGAGCAGCTCCGTGTGGACAAGGGAGCCGCCGCCCGCCGGGCGGCCAGTCTGGAGGCCAAGGGCTACCTGATCCGGCAGGCCAACCCCAAGGATGGCCGCAGCCAGCTGCTTTTCGCCACGGAAAAGGCGGAGGGCCTGCGGAACTCCAAGGCGCAGGTGGAGACCACCTTTTATGAATGGCTGCTGGCGGAGCTGCCGGAGGCGGAGAAGGTCGCTTTCTGCAAAACGCTGGACACCATCTATCGCCGTTCCAAGCAGGAGAGCCGGGCGGGGTTCCCCCACATCACGGCCCTGACGGAGCAGGGGGAGGGGGAGCGCCATGAGTAAGCGACAGCTTCCGCCGGACCGGGTCAGCTCCTATTTCCGGGCGGAATCCGGGGTGTTGGCGGTCATCACTGTGACGGGCCTCCTTTATAATATAGGTCTGGTGGCGGGGCCGTGGTTTGAGGGACAGATGACGGAAGCGCTGGCCCGGATCCTCTTGGGAGAGGGCAGCTTTTCCGTCATGGTCTCTCTGGCGGCGGGGTACATCGTCGTTGTCGCCGCGGTGCAGGGACTTCGGTTTTTGAAGCGGTTCTATGTCCGGCGCTTTGCCAACAAGGTGAACCGCCGCATGAAGCGGGTCCTGTACGGCGCGCTGGTCCGGTCGGATCGGGGGGACTTGGAGCGTCAGGGCACCGGAACGGTGCTGACCAAGGCCATTTCCGACGTGGACGACTGCGCCGAGGGGATGCGGAAATTCACCACGGAGGTATTCGACACCGGCGTGGCCTTGGCGGCCTATGCCGGGATGCTGCTGTGGTATGACTGGCGGCTGGCGCTGCTGTCCATGGCCTTTCTGCCAGGGAGCTACGCGCTGGCGGAGCGGATGAAGCGGCCCGTCCAGCGCACCGGCGCGGCCTTCAAGGAGCAGGCCGGGGCCTTGAACGCCGCTACCATGGATCGGGCGGTCAACGCCCTGACCTACCGGGTCTTTGGCCGGGAGGAGGAGCGCCGGGCAGCCTATGAGGAGCACCTCACCGCTTACGAACACACCGCTGTAAAGGCAAACCTGTGGACAGCGTCCCTGCCGCCGCTGTACCGTGTGCTCTCCATGATCGGGGCGGCGCTGATCCTGTATTTCGGCGGGAAAAACGTGCTGGGCACCGGCTGGACGGTCTGGTCCATCGCGGAATTCACCACGTTTCTGGCCTGCTTTACCAAGCTGGCCACCAAATCCTCCAAGGCGGCAAAGCTGTTCAACGCAGTCCACAAGGCGCAGGTGTCCTGGAAGCGGATCCAGCCCCTGATGCGGGAGATCCCCGCCGTGCCCGCCGTTTCCGCCGGCAGGGTGGAGCGTCTGGAGATCCGGGATCTCACCTGCGGCTATCCCGGTGACGCGCCGCTGTTCTCCGGCTTGGATCTGACCGCCTGCCGGGGGCAGATCATCGGCGTCACCGGGCCGGTGGCCTGCGGCAAATCCACGCTGGGCAAGGCGTTCCTCTGCGAGCAGCCCTACGGCGGCAGCATCCGGCTGGACGGCCGGGAGCTGGCGGAGCTGTCCCCTTGGGAGCGGACGGGCCTCGTGGGGTATCTGGGCCATGATCCGGAGCTGTTCAGCGGCACGATCCGGGAAAATGTGCTGCTGGGAGACACGGGCGATCCCATGGACTACCTCCGGGCGGTGTGTCTGGACGGCGAAGTGGCGGCCATGACGAAGGGGCTGGAGACCCGGGTGGGCACCGGCGGCGTCCGGCTTTCCGGCGGTCAGGCCCAGCGGCTGGCGCTGGCCCGGACGCTGGCCCATCAAAGGCCCCTGCTGATTCTGGACGATCCCTTTTCGGCGCTGGACCGGACCACGGAGACGGAGATCTTCGCCCATCTGCGGCGTCTGGCGGCGGACAGCGTGGTAATTCTGATCTCCCACCGGCTGTATCTGTTCCCGGAGCTGGATCGGGTGATCTGGCTGGAAAACGGGGAGGCCAAGGTGGGGACCCACGAGGAATTGGTGGGGAATACCCCTGATTACGCGGCGCAGTTTGACGCGCAGAGAGGAGAACAGCCATGAATGACCGCAAAAAAGCAGTCCATGTGGGGACGGTCGTGCTGGAAACGGTGAAAGACCACCTCTGGCTGTCCTTTGCCATTCTGGCGGTGGTGGCAGGGGCCGTAGGCGCGGCGCTGGTGCCGCCGCTGGTGCTGGGCCGCATTGTGGACGGCCTCACCGCCGGGGAGGGGCTGACCCTCCGCCTGCCCCTGTGGTATCTGGCCTTCACCGCATTGGCGGGAGGGCTGGAATCCGCCCGGGAGAGCGCGTTGACGGTATTCGGCCAGAAAACCACCCACGCCCTGCGGAGCCGCCTGATGGAAAAGGAGGGCCGCCTGCCTGCCGACGAGCTGAACCGTCAGGAGCCGGGGGCGCTGGTGTCCCGGTTCGTGGGGGACGTGGACACGGTGGAGACCCTGTTCACCGCCGGGATCATCAGTATGGCGGCGGATGCCTGCCGGATCCTCAGTATTCTGGTGGTGGTGTGGCAGTGCAGCCGGGGCCTTGCCTATCTGCTGCTGGCGCTGCTGCCGGTGCTGTTCGGCTTTACCCGGTTCGTCCAGAAGCGGATGCTGCACAATCAGCTGAAAAACCGGAAGGCGGTGAGCCGGGCCTCCGGATATGTGCCGGAGACGGTGCGGAATCTCCGCACCATCCGGACGCTGGGCAAGGAGACCTACATGGAGACCCGGTATGACGGCGCACTGGGGGAGAGCTACCGGGCCATTGAGGGCACCAACTTCTATGACGCCCTGTATTCCCCCGTGATCCTCACGGTGAACGCTGTAGTGGTGGGCGTTGTCATGCTGTTGTCCGCCTCCGGAGACCCGGCGGTGCTGACGCTGTTCGGCATGACCGCCGGTACCGCCGTGACGGTGATGAACTACATCAGCCAGATCTTCTCTCCTCTGGAAAGTCTGGGCATGGAGATCCAGACCATCCAGTCCGCCGTGGCGGGCGTTCGCCGGATCAATGACTTTCTGGCCCAGCCGGAGCAGGAGACAGTGGCCCCGGAAACGGAAAATCCCGCCGCTCCCATGGTGGAGCTGCGGGATGTGGACTTCGGCTATGAGGCAGGGCAGAACGTTCTGCACCACTTAAATATGGAGATCCGGGAGGGAGAGCTGGCTACCCTGTCCGGTCGGACCGGCGCGGGAAAGAGCACCGTGTTTAAGCTGGTGCTGGGGCTGTATGCCCCCCGGCGGGGCACCGTCCGAATTCAGGGCGTGGATCCCCGGTCCCTCACCGGCCCGCAGCGGCGGGCACTGTACGGCTATGTGGAGCAGCGGTTCCATCCGGTCCCCGGCACCGTCCGGGATCAGATCACCCTGTATGATGACACCATCACGGAGGGGCAGGTCCGCCGGGCCGCGGAGCTGGCGGGACTGGCGGAGGCCATCGGCGCCCTGCCGCAGGGCTATGACACCCCCTGCACCCCGGACATTTTCTCTCAGGGACAGTGGCAGCTGTTGTCCATCGCCCGGGCGGTGGCGGCGGACCCCAAGCTGCTTCTGCTGGACGAGATCACCGCCAATCTGGACGCGGAGACGGAGCGGGCGGTGCTGCGGGCCTTGAAGCGGGCTACGGCGGACCGGACGGTGCTCTCCATTTCTCACCGGGGCGGGGCGGACACGGGACGGCTCATTCCCATTGGGGAGGAGTCATAGCCAGAAACCGGGCCAGCGCGGGGTTGGGGTTGGTGGTCTGCCACGCGGCGATGATTTCCTCCACCTCTCCCTCGCCGATGAGGGGGACAAACACCAGATTGTCGGCGTTGTAGAGCTTTTCCACGCAGTAGGCGGGGAGGATGGAAATGCCTTCCTCGGCGGAGACCATCATGAGGATGCTCTCCGTGTCGGCGGAGCGGAAGAGGATGTTGGGCTTGTAGCCCGCCTCGTTGTAAAGCTGCATGAAAAAGGCGTCGCCGTAGGAATCATCGGCGGCGTCAGGGGACATATAGAGGATGGTCTCTCCCCGCAGCTCCTGCCGCCGGAGCTGCTGCCGCTGGGCCAGCGGGTGTCCGGCGTACAGCGCCACCACCAACCGGGCCTTTTCCACGGTGCGGCAGGCCACGCCCTCCTGGGTTTTCAGGTTGGTACTGTCCCAGGTGAAAATGATGTCATATTCATGGTGCAGCAGCCCCGCCGCCAGCGCGTCGGTGGAGCAGCGGTAAAAGGTGATGAGCACGTTGCTGTTCTGCTGGTGGAATTGGCGGATATGGGCGGACAGGTCGCTGCGCTCGTACCCCCGGACGTAGCCCACCCGCAGTGTGCCGGAGAGTCCGGTGGAGGCGTCATGGACCCGCTCCTGCGCCCGGCTCATGCGCTCTAAAATGCCCTTGGCCTCCCGGAGGAAGATGGTCCCCGCGGGGGTCAGGCTCACGGGCCGGGTGCTCCGGTCAAAGAGGGGACAGCCCAGCGCCTCCTCCAGCAGACGGATCTGCTGGGTGATGGCGGTCTGGGAAATGTAGAACTGCTCGGCGGCCTTCGTGAAGCTGCGGCTCTCCGCCGCGGCCACGAAATACTTCAGCTGATTTCGATTCATAACGCCCTCCCACGACACAAAATAAGTTTTTCTTATTTTATCATGAAGAAATCCCCCTTGTAAAGGGGGGTTTTTTTCGCTAAGATAAGTGCATATTTGTTGTGTGTAAGCGAGGTACTTAGAAATGCAAAGAGAATCCTTCGGCTCCCGGCTGGGCTTCCTGCTGGTGAGCGCGGGCTGCGCCATCGGCATCGGCAACGTGTGGCGCTTCCCCTATATTACCGGCAAGAACGGCGGCGGCTACTTCGTCCTGTTCTATCTGGTGTGCCTGCTGCTGTTGGGCGTCCCCGTGATGACCATGGAGCTGGCGGTGGGCCGCGGCGGCCGCAAGAGCGCCGTGCTGGCCTACAAGAATCTGGAAAAGCCCGGCTCCAAGTGGCACCTCCACGGCTGGTTCTGTCTGGCGGGCTGCTATCTGCTGATGATGTATTACACCACCGTCACCGGCTGGATGGTGAACTATTTCGGCAAATTCCTCACCGGCGGCTTTCACGCCGGTATGACCGGCGACGAGATCTCCTGGATGTTCGGCACCATGCTGGGCAGCCCCGGCTCCATGGCCGTCTTCACGGAGCTGGTGGTGGTCACCGGCCTGATCGTGTGCAGCTTCGGCCTTCAGAAGGGTCTGGAGCGGGTGACCAAGGTCATGATGATCTGCCTGCTGGCACTGATCGTGGTGCTGGCGGTCCACAGCCTGACCCTCTCCGGCGCGGCGGAGGGCATGAAGTTCTACCTGCTGCCCTCCGTGGACACCATCCGGGAGCACGGTCTCGGCAGCCTCATCACCGACGCGATGAATCAGGCGTTCTTCACCCTGTCTCTGGGCATCGGCGCCATGGAGATCTTCGGCAGTTACATGAGCGACGAGCAGACCCTCCCCGGCGAGGCTGTCCGCATCTGCATTCTGGATACCTTCGTGGCCCTCATGGCGGGCGCCATCATTTTCCCTGCTTGCTTCACCTTCGGCGTTGCGCCCGGTGAAGGCCCCGCGCTAATCTTTCAGACCCTGCCGCCTCTGTTCGTGAACATGTCCGGCGGTCGCTTCTGGGGCACGCTGTTCTTCCTGTTCATGGTGTTCGCCAGCTTCTCCACGGTGCTGGCGGTGTTTGAGAACATTCTGGCCGTCTGCATGGACACCTTCGGCATCAGCCGCAAGAAGGCCGTGCTTATCAACGGCGTGCTGCTGGCCCTCCTGAGCCTGCCCTGCGTGTTCGGCTACAACATCTGGAGCGATTTCCATCCCATTCTGGGCAAGGACGTGCTGGACAGCGAAGACTTCCTCGTGAGTAACCTGCTGCTGCCCATCGGCTCTCTGGTGTATCTGCTGTTCTGCGTCAGCAAGTGGGGCTGGGGCTTCGACAAGTATGTGGCGGAGGCCAACAAGGGCAAGGGCCTGAAATTCGCCAAGTGGCTGAAGCCCTATTTCCAGTTCATTCTGCCGGCGCTGATCGTTGTGATCTTCCTGCAGGGCCTGCTGTAAAGCGGAACAGTGTTACAGCAATAGATGGGGAAATTTCCCCTGTACGGGACATTTTCCCATCAGCCTGCCCAGGGAAAAGACCGGAAATGCAAGAAATATAAGAACATAGGAGGCGTGTCAACAGACACGCCTCCTATCAGCGTGTCGAAAAAGTCTTTTCTCCCCGCTGAGCAAGTTTTCAGAACTTCATAAAAGTTCTGAAAACTTAGGATTTTAATGGCGCGGGACACCCCTCTTGGGTTTCCCGCGCACACCCTTCCTTACCGTCGCGGAGAATTTACTACTTTATCGACAGTCTCGCAGGAGGCGTGTCAACAGACACGCCTCCTATGACTTTTATTGGGGGAATTTACAGAGACCGACTCATGCGATGTTACAGCACCAGCGCTTCCTTTAACACCCGGAGGGAGGTCAGGTGGCCCTCCAGCATGGGCATGGTCAGGTCCTCCATTTCCAGAGATACGTCGCCGTCGTAGCCCGCCATCCGCACGGTGGAGAAAAACTCCTTCCACCACTGGGCACCGTGGCCGCAGCCCACGGCCACGTAATTCCACGAACGCGTGCGGAACTGGTCGATGGGCTTCGTGTCCAAAAGGCCGTTTGGTCCGGCCATCCGCCGCTCCGGGCGGGAGTCCTTGCCGTGGACGTGGTAGAGAGCGCCCTGCTCCCCCAGCACCCGGGCGGCCTCGATGGGGTCGCCGCCCATCCAGAACAGGTGGGAGGGGTCCAGATTCATGCCCACCAAAGGGCCCACGGCTTCCCGCAGGCGGAACAGGGTCTCCGGGTTGTACACCAGCTGCATCCCGTGGTTTTCCAGCGCAATCTGACGGATGCCGCAGTCCTCCGCCATGCGGACCAGTTCCTTCCACTTGGGGATGGCCACCTCGTTCCACTGATAGTCCAGAATGTCCTGGGTCTCCGGCGGCCAACTGGTGGTGATCCAAACGGGGGTCTTGTCGCCGGGACAGCCGGCGGGCAGGCCGCTCATCATCACGATCTTCTCCACGCCCAGCAGCTTCGCCAGACGGAAGGTTTTCTCCGTCACCTCCCAGTCCTTCTGGAAGGCAAGGGGGTTGCCGGAGCAGTTCAGGGCGCACAGGGCGATATCCCGGCGGCGAAGCTGGTCCATCCAGCGCTGCCGGGCCGTTTCGGAGCCGAGCAGTTCGTCCAAGTCGATGTGGGGCGCGCCGGACCAGTTGCCGGTGCCGATCTCCACGGCCTGAACGCCCTGCGCCACGCAGAAATCCAGCATGGCCGCAAAGGGCATATCCAATGTGCAGGTTTTGATAGAAAGCCGCATAGGGGACCTCCTTGGTCATTGATCTTTTTGGGGGCCGCTGCGGGGCGGCGCATGAAAATCGTCTTTTTTCGCGGGGAGTTGAGGGGCGCTATTCCTTGGTGAACCACAGGTCCAGATCCACAGGACCCTCGATGCCGTCCACAACGCCGCTCTCGCTGTACTGCCAGAGGGTCACGCCCCGGTCCAGCGCCGGGACGGGGCCGTAGCTGGCCAGCCAGACCGGCAGGTGCGCCAGCTCCTCCATGCCGTACATACTTCCGGCCCAGTGGAGGTTCATGTAGACCACCGGCTCATAGCCCGCCTGACGGATCACGTCGCAGAAGGCGATGGCGTTCTGGGTGGCCTGTTCGCCGGTGAGATCGTCGGTCCGGGCCTCGTCCGCCGTGTAAAATTCCAGATCATAGGCGATGGGGCCGCTGACGTTCGTCCCCCGGAGCCGCTCCACCACGAATCGGGCTTCCTCGGCGGCTTCCTCCTCCGTGACGGCCTGAGAGTAGAAGTAAACGCCCACCGTCAGCCCCGCATTGGCGGCGTCGGCGGCGTTCTGGGCGAAGGCGTTGTCCTCCACCAAAGCCCCGGTGCCGTAGCCCCGGAAGCCAACCCGCAGCATGGCGAAGTCCGCCCCGGCGGCCTTCACGGCGGGCCAGTCCACGACACCTTGATAGCTGGAAACGTCCACTCCGGCCCGGGCGGTGACGCCGGGGGCGTCATATTGGTAAAAACGGCTTCCTGCGGGTCAGGGCTTCCTCGTTGACGGAGATGCCCGGCCCCGGCGCGGTATGGGCCCGCCATTCCAGAATACCCCAGATCCCCAGGCCCGCCAATACCAGCGCCACCAGCAGCCAGCCCCGGCGGCTGGGTGCGGCCCGCTTGCCGCCTTTCTTTTTCTCTTCCATATGTTTCTCCCTCTTTTCTGCTCATAGACTACCACCGGCGGCGCTGCCTTTGGTGAACAAAGTCTGAATTTGCCGCAAAAAGGGGAGGGGACGGCTCAGGTTTCCTGCGCCAGCATCCGCAGGGCGAACAGGGTATGCAGCGCTGCCCCCAGCGGCAGAATGTCCTCATTGAACACCACGGCCTCATTGTGCATGGGCTTTCCGTAGCGGGGGTCCTCCTCCGCCGTTCCAGCCCCCAGCAGCAGGTAGGCGCAGGGCAGCTCATAGGTGAAGGAGGCGAAGTCCTCGGAGCCCATGCCACCCTGATCCAGACGGTACACCCGCTCCTTGCCAGCCAGCTCCTCCGCCCAGCCCGCGACCTGCTCCATCAGGGCGGGATCATTTACCAGCGGCGGCGCGGAGGCAATCTCCTCCACCTGGGCGCTGCCCCGGAAGGCCGCCGCCGTGTTCTCCGCGATGGCTTGGATCCGCTCCATGATCCGGGCGGTGAGTTCCCGGTCAAAGGTGCGGATAGTGCCCTCCAGCACGGCCTCCTCCGGGATGATGTTGGGGGCCTGTCCCCCCTGGAACCGGCCCACCGTCACCACGGCAGGCTTCTTCGCGGAGATCTCCCGTGCGGTCAGCTCCTGCAGGGAGAGGTAGATGTGGGCGGCGATGTTGATGGGGTCCACGCCGGTCTCCGGCATGGCCCCGTGGCAGCCGGTGCCCCGGACAGTCACGCGGAACAGCGTACAGCCCGCCATAAACGTGCCCTCACCGCAGAGCACCATGCCCGAGGGGGTGCCGGAGTTGACATGAAGGGCCAGCGCGGCATGGGGAACGGGGGCTTCCTTCAGTACCCCGGCGGAAAGCATGGCTTTCGCTCCGGTGAAGCCCTCCTCATCCGGCTGAAACACCAGCCGCACCGTGCCCTTCAAGTCCGCCTGATGCCGCTTGAGTAAAGCGGCGGCGCTTAACAGCATGGCGGCGTGCATATCGTGGCCGCAGGCGTGCATGGCGCCGTTTTCCGACTGAAAATCCAGCCCCGTGGCCTCCCGGACCCGGAGAGCGTCCATATCCGCCCGGAGCAGCACGCACCGGCCGGTGTCCTCACCAGTGATGTCCGCCACCACGCCCCCGGCCAGCGGGCGGGGCGTATACCCCAGCGCCGTCAGCCGTTCCGTCACATAGGCGGCGGTGCGGGGCAGGGAGGGGCCTACCTCCGGGGCGTGGTGCAGGGTCCGGCGATCCGTCAGAAGCTGGGGCTTCAGGGCTTCCGCCTCCACCAGCAGAGCTTTGGTATCCATGGTCATAGCACGTCATTCCTTCCATTCAAATGCGCCGTTTCCGGCAAGCTTATAATACGGTTATTATACCGCAGGGCGATGCATTGTCAAACACCGCCGGAGAAAAAACAGAGCTGCGCAAGCACCTTTTCTCATTTTTTCTGATAGGGCTTCGGTAAGAAAAGTGAGCGCGGACTGTCCTGACAGCTGCTAGCGGCGCTGGACTGAGCGGCAGAGGCACTTGCCGCAAAGGGCAGAGCTTGGGCGTGCAGATCAGCCAGTTCTGGTGATACAGGCCAACCAAGCTGTGAAGTAAGCGGGACAAAGTGTTTAAATTTTTGCCGGGCAGAAATTGAGACTTGGAAAAATTGATTAATAAAAGGCGCACACCTCTTCCAAAGCAGTTTGGGAGGGGTTAGCCTTTTTCCTTACAGGAGGCTGTGATCCCGGGACTGAAATTCGGACAGGATTACTACGATGATCTGCTGGCGAAATACACCCACAAGAAGGAGCTGTTCCTCAAGGGACTGGATGATCTGCACATCATCCACAACGATCCGGAGGGGGCGTATTATGTCCTGCTGGACATTTCCGAATTCGGCTATGACAGCGATCTGAAATTCTGCGAGGATCTGGCCCGGCTGGTAGGCGTCGGAGCAGTGCCCGGCTCCAGCTTCTTCCGCGAGCCGGTGAATCATCTGATCCGCTTCCACTTTGCCAAGAAGGACGAGACGCTTCTGAATGCCCTGAACCGACTGGAAAGTCTTCGGGCAAAAATCCCCTCCCGCAAAAGGAACTGAAAGAGACCGCTCTCAAGCGGGAAGCCTCACAAGAGCAGGGCCTATCTGTCAGCCGTGCTGCGAGAAATCCGCGCTGTCCGAGATTGCAGAGATATTACCCCGGCGTGGTATTTCTGCCATCCATGACCGTGGGGGCAACGGACGCCCACCACTATGAGCAGATCTGTGACACCTGCCTGCGGTGCAGTCCCTCCATGGCGGAGCCGCAGGAAGCGGCCACCGGCGTCCACGGGACCAATGAGCGCATCCCGGTGCGAGCCTATTTGCAGGGCATCCGGGTCCTCATCGACCTGATGGAGCATGTGAACCTATCCTGCTAATGTGCTAAGGCGCGTATGTGCATCCGAGACCGCACTTCAGAAATTGAACGAGTGAAAAAGCTGCCGGGGAGTTGATCTCCCTGGCAGCTTTTTTGCGGTCAGCAGAAGGTTGGATTCCTGCAGAAAAATGCCCGAAGGAGATGTTCCTTCGGGCATTGCGTGTATTCGGCAGAAATCAGCTGCTTTTTCCCAGATACGCTTCCTTCACCCGGCTGTCCGCCAGCAGCTCCGCGCCGGTGCCGGACATGGTGATGGTGCCGGTCTCCAGCACATAGGCAAGATCCGCGATCTTCAGGGCCATGTTGGCGTTCTGTTCCACCAGCAGCACCGTGACGCCCTGCCGGTTGATCTCCCGGATGATGGAGAAGATGTCCTGCACCACCAGCGGGGCCAGGCCAAGAGACGGTTCATCCAGCATCATCAGCTTGGGACGGGACATGAGGGCACGGCCCACGGCCAGCATCTGCTGCTCGCCGCCGGAGAGGGTGCCCGCCAGCTGCCAGCTCCGTTCCTCCAGACGGGGAAACAGGCTGTACACCCACTGGATGTCTTTTTCAATCTCTGCCTTGTCCCGGCGCAGATAGGCCCCGATCTTCAGATTTTCCAGCACCGTCATATCCGGGAAGACCCGGCGGCCCTCCGGACTCATGGCAATGCCGGTGGAGATGATCTTGTCGATGGACTTGCCCAGCAGCTCCTGCCCGTCCCACTGGACGGAGCCGCCGGAGGCCTTTACCAGTCCGGTGATGGTCCGCAGGGTGGTGGATTTGCCTGCGCCGTTGGCGCCGATCAGCGTCACGATCCTGCCGTCCGGTACTTCCAGAGAAATGCCCCGGAGGGCCTGAATGCCGCCGTAGTGGACCTGGAGGTTTTCAATTTTAAGCATCGTCAGCCACCCCCAGATACGCGTCGATGACGCGCTGATTTTTTTGGATCTCAGCCGGTGTGCCGTGGGCGATCAGCTTGCCGAAATCCAGCACATAGATGCGGTCGGAAATGCCCATGACCAGATTCATGTGGTGCTCGATGAGGAGAATCGTGATCTTGAATTTCTCCCGGATCTCCCCGATGAAGGCCGTCAGCTCCTCCGTTTCCTGAGGGTTCATGCCGGCGGCCGGCTCATCCAGAAGCAGCAGCTTCGGCTCCGCCGCCAGTGCCCGGGCGATCTCCAGCCGCCGCTGCTTGCCGTAGGGCAGGCTGGTGGCCAACTCATTTTTCACATCGGCCAACCCTACGATCTCCAGCAGCTCCTCCACCTGCGCCCGCTGGGCCGCCTCCTCCTTCCGGTTCAGCCGGAACGCGGCGGAAAACACGCTGCTGGTGGAGCGGCAATGCTTGGCGATGAGCACATTGTCGAACACCGTCTGGGTCTTCCACAGGCGGATGTTCTGAAAGGTCCGGGCCATGCCCGACCGGGTGATCTTGTCCGGGGTAGGGGAGAGGGTCTCCGTGAAAAGTCCGTCACACTGGCCCTTGTACTGCTTTTTCATTTTGCCCTGGGGGTGGTTTTCGATGATCTTTGCCCCATCGAACCACACCGCGCCGTTGGTGGGCTGGTACACGCCGGTGATGACATTGAAGGCGGTGGTCTTTCCCGCGCCGTTGGGTCCGATGAGGGGCCACGATCTCGCCCTCGTTGACCTCCAGCTCCAGATCGTCCACAGCCACAACGCCGCCGAACTGCATGGTGATGTGATCCAGTCTCAAAAGCTGCTCACTCATGGCTGTACCGCCTCCTTCTTCGCTTTTTTCTGCCGCTTTTTTCAGGAGATCCGGCAGCTCTTTATCTCCCATGATGCCCTTTCGGAAGAACAGCACCACCACCATAATGATGACGGAGAACACCACCAGCCGGAAGCCGGTGCGCAGGAAGGGGACCTTGAAGCTGCCGATGTAGGTCTCGGCATCCAGAAACCGCAGCCACCATTCGCTGGCCGCCACATACAGGAATGCCGCGATGCAGCTGCCGGAGATGGAGCCGATACCGCCGATGACCACGATCAGCAAGATCTCGTAGGTCATAGCCGTGGTAAACACCTTGGCCTGCGCCTGATTGGCGAACATGGCGAACAGGCCGCCGCCCACTCCGGCGAAAAACGAGCTGATGCAGAAGGCCAGCCGCTTGTGGCGGGCCAGATTGATGCCCATGGCCTCTGCCGCCACCTCATCGTCCCGGATGGCCTTGAAAGCCCGGCCGTAGGTGGAGTTGATCAGCAGTACGATCACCGCCACGCACACCCCCGCCAGCAGAAACGGTACGAAGGTGGACAGCCGCAGGATCACCTTGCCGTCGGCATTCTGGATATTGAAGCTGGAGAAGGTGGGGAAGTTCTTCAAGGCGTTGGCGCCGTTGGTCACAGGGCCGAGGGGGTCCCACTGGAAAATGGCCCGGATGATCTCCGCGAAGCCCAGGGTGGCAATGGCCAGATAGTCGGACTTCAGACGCAGCACCGGCAGGCCGATGAGCCACGCCACCGCTGCCGCCACGCAGCCGCCCAGAAACAGGGCCAGCAGAACGCCCAGCACCAGCCCCACAGCCCCGCCGCCGAACAGCTCCGGCAGGGAGAATTTCACGGCGGAGCCGTTATAGAGATAGTACACCGCTTCCCGGTCCGCCGTGGGTATGGTGAGAATGGCGTAGGTGTAAGCGCCCAGCAGCATGAAGCCCGCCTGCCCCAGAGAAAACAGGCCGGTGAAGCCGTTGAGCAGGTTCATGGACACCGCCACCAGCGCATATACCGCGCCCTTTTTTCAGAACGGTGAACAGCATCCCCGTGGGCTTCATGGTGTTTTCCAGCAGGATGACCAGCGCCAACAGTGCCAGCGCGCAGAGCAGGGCGATCACCGTGCCCCGTTTGCTTTTCTTTTCGTTCAGCACAGTCGATCCCCCCTTACACTTTGTCCGTGACCTTTTCGCCGAACAGACCCGTGGGCTTCACGCAAAGCACCACGATCAGGATGGCGAAGGTAAAGGCGTCGGAAAAGACGCTCCAATCGGAGCCCTTGATGATGCTCTCGCAGATACCGATGAGAAACGCCCCCACCACGGCGCCGGGAATGGAGCCGATACCGCCGAATACCGCCGCTACGAAGGCCCGCAGTCCCGGCAGGGAGCCGGACAGGGGACGATGGACTGGTAGTTGGTGAAGTACAGCAGGGAGCCGATGGCCGCCAGCAGAGAGCCGATGATGAAGGTCACGGAGATCACGCTGTTGATCCGGATGCCCATGAGCTGCGCGGTTTCAAAATCCCGGGACACGGCCCGCATGGCCATTCCGATCCGGGTGTGGTTGATGAGCTGGGTCAGGGCCGCCACCAGAAGCACCACCAGCACCGGCGTGACCACCGTCACATACTTGGTGGATACCCCCGCGATGGTCAGCTGGTTGGACAGACCGGGCAGGGCGGGGTACATCTGGGGCAGGCCGCCGGTGACGTAGGTCGCCAGATTTTGCAGCAGATAGCTGACGCCGATGGCGGAGATCATTACCGACATCCGGGGGGCTGTCCGCAGAGGCTTGTAGGCCGCCCGCTCGATGATGAAGCCCAGCAGCACAGTCAGAATGATCATCAGGGGAATGGCCGCGGCCAGCGGCAGGCTGGCGCTGAGGTAGACCATCATCAGACCGGCTACCATGAATACATCGCCGTGAGCAAAGTTGATCAGCCGCAGGATGCCGTAGACCATGGTATAGCCGATGGCGATGAGGGCGTACTGCCCGCCCAGCGATATGCCGGAGAGCAGAATGGAGATGCCGTATTGCACGGGGATCCCTCCCTTTTCTTTCAAGTTTTACGCGGAAGGCACGCGGCGGAGCCGTCTTGAAAAAAGCCGCAGAGCGGCTGCTTTCGGGGCGGTCCCGGCCTTGGCGCGTTCACGCGAACCGTCTGTAAACGGTAAGACCGCCTGGCGGGGGAGTCCCCGCCAGGCAGGTCGGCAGGATCGGATCAACCGGCTTTCTGCATCGTTTCCAGAGCCCAGGCGTTGTTGGCGGTATCGGCCACCTTGATGTAGGCAGTGTCGCGGATAGCGTCGCCGATGTCGTCAAAGGCGATGTCGCCGGTGACGCCGGTGTAGGTCACACCGGGCAGCGCGGCCTTTACAGCGGCGGGATCGGTGGAGCCGGCGGCCTTCAGAGCCTCCAGCGCCACATAGTAGGCGTCATAGCCCATGGCGGTGACGGCCGCGATGGTGTCATTGCCGCCGTTGTTGGTCATGGCGGTGGAATCCTCGTTCAGCCAGGCCTTGATACCGTCATCAAACTCCGGAGAGCCGCCCTCCTGATAGAACGTAGAAACATACAGCTGCACATCGGAACCGGCAGCCGCCTCCAGCACCTTGTTGCTGTCCAGCGTATCGGAGCCCAGCATGGGGATCTCCAGACCCATGGAGGCGGCCAGACCCACGATCTGCGTGGCGTAGGCGATGGAGACGGGGCAGAAGATGACTTCCGCGCCGGAGGAGACAGCCTTCGACAGGTAGGTGGTGAAGTCGGAGGTGTTGGTGGGGAAGGAGTCCTTGATGACCTCACCGTCAAAGTTCTGCTCGGTAGAGTACGATCAGGCCCTGGTCGTACTCGTTGCCCAGCTCACCCAGGCAGTAGGCCTTCTTGGCGGAGAACTTCTCCTGCGCGAAGTTGGCCAGAACGGTGCCCTGGAAGGGGTCCAGGAAGCAGATGCGGAAATAGTAGTCATTGCCCGCAGTGACGCCGGGGTTGGTGCAGGTCACGCCGATGGCGGCCAGACCCGCTTCACCGAAGATGGGGCCGCCGGCCATGGCGCAGCTAGAGCCGTAAGTACCCAGCACCAGAGAAACGTCCTTGCTCACCAGCTCAGAAGCGGCGGTAGGAGCCTTGGCGGAATCGGAGCCGTTATCGGCATAGACCAGCTCCACCTTGTAGGTCTTGCCGCCGATGTCCACGGTGGGGGTCATATGGTTGGCGTACTGCATACCCAGCATCTCCTGCTTGCCGCCGGCGCCGGAGTCACCGGTAGCAGGCTCAAATACGCCGATCTTTACGACTTTTTCACCGGAAGCGGCGTCAGAACTGCTCTGGCTGTCGCTGCTGGCATCGCTGGAGCTGTCAGCACCGCAGGCCGCCAGACTCATGGACATAGCCAGCGCCAGCATGATGGAAACAAACTTCTTCATTCAATTCATCCTCCTTGCGAGATCCGGACTGCTCAAAGCGTCCGTCTCTTGTAGATGGATGTAGTTTATACAGATACAATACCGCCCGCAAGAGAAAATCCGCACAAAATTTTTCCTGCGGTTTTCGCAGGCTTTTCACCGAATGACCATACAGTGAAATCGAATGTGTTTGATACACGGACAAATTGGCTGATTTCAGAAAATACAGCTTTTTTCGCTGTCCGTCAGAAACGGACAGTGCCTCTGGTAATTTTGACTAAAAAAATTTGAGTTTATTGGGCGAAACGTAAAAGCAAGGGGCGGCCAGCAGTGTTTCTGGCCATGAAAAAGGGGCGGCAGATGCCGCCCCTTGCGTTTGAGATCCTTTGCGTGTCTGAAACCCCGCGATATGGGAAGGTTAAGTGCCCTCGTATCTGCCGCCTGCGAAGCAGAGCCCTTAATCACGGCTGCGGCTGATGGATGATGCCCACAAACAGGGGCAGGCCGTCAGTCCCGGTGATGGCGAACACGAAGGGACGGTTCAGAACGAAGTCCACTTCCTCCTCCGGCGGGGCGGCCGCACCGCACATCATCATGACGGTATAGGCCGCGGCGGTGACGCCTTCCTCGTCAACGGTCACGCGGGCGGCGTGTTGGGCCTGGGAGAGATAGGCCGCCGTATCGTCGGTCATGGGGGAAAAGTCCGAGACCGCCGGATCAAAGACGTCCGTGATGCCCAGAGCCTTCAGGCTGTCGGCCAGATCCAGATCCGACGCCGTGTCGAACTTCGGCAGAGCGAGGTTGACGATAAGGTATTTGCTCTCCGCGCTCTCGCCGCCGCTGAGGAGGAAGTCCATCGTCGGCTCATCAGCCAGCAGCTCCTCCGGCGCAACGCCCTCGTCCGGCAGCAGGAACCACATGGCGCCGCTGCCCTCCAGCGGCTTGGAAACCGCGGAGAAGCGGTCGCTCCAGTAATAGGTGTTCGTCCCGCGCTGACGCATGAAGTCACAGGTTGTATCGCCGCTGTCGGCGTGGAAGGTATCCGGCGCGGTGTTGGCCTTGGAGAACTCGCCGTCCCACTTGGCCCGGAAATAGATGGTGGACGCCAGCGCGAGGATCGTTTCCTGATCCATCGTCAGGCCGGAGGCTTGCTCCTTCAAAAGCCCGCCGGTCTGCTGGTCGATCCAGTCCTGAAGCGCCTTGTCAAAGGCGGTGGAGCCCATTTCACCACGGAAGGACGAGGCGTAATAATACTTTGCCAGCGCGTCCATGGCTTCCTGCTTGAAGCTGATCTTGTCATTGAGCCACAGAGAGTTGGCCAGAATACTGGTCACCGCGCCGTCGTCGCAGTAGTTGGCGTTCCAGACAGCGGCGGCTTCGGCGCGGAGGGCATCCACATCGCCGCTGCCCAGCAGGGCGAGGATCTGCTCCCGGCTTTCGCCGTCCGTCACCTCCGCCAGCATGGCGAGGGCCATGTAGAGGTTGATGGGGGAGCAGACCTTGTTCTCTCCGCTGCCGCCGGTGAGAAGCTGTGGGATGACGGCGCGGAGGTAGCCGTCCAGCACGTCCGTATAGCCCTCCGGCTGCTCCATCTGCTTTCTGCGGTCTGCCTGCCATGCGTCATAAACCTGATTGAAACCGTCACTGTCAAAGTCTCCGTTGGGTCTGCTGAACTTGGTTTCGTCCGGGTACTGCGCCATCTGGGGATACTGTGGGGCAGCCAGCTGGTATTTGCTGACGGTTTGGGCCTTGGGCTGCGCGCAGGCGGTCAGGGAAATCAGACTGACCGCGGCAAGGAGAAGAGCGAAGATCCGTTTCATGAGAAGCACCTCCATCTGAAAAAAAATGAAAACGACCGTCTATATTGATATAGACGGTCGTTTTTCAAAAAAGTTTCACAAAATGTCAGTTTTCGTATCGGGTCCAGTCGGGGTTCTTCATCAGCTTCGTCCAAGTCTCGTAGTTGCCGGCCTTGTGCTCAAAGTCGTGAGAATTGGTAGCCTCCTGAATTGCCAGATAGAACCAGTCACCGGGGTTGCAGTCCGGCCAGACGTTCATGCCGGGCAGCAGGTCGCTTTCATCCTCGGGGATGCGGTTCAGCACACGGTTGATCATGGTCATGGCCTGGGCACGGGTGATGTAGGTATCGGGACGGAAGGTGCCGTCCTCGAAGCCCTTGATCCAGCCCAGCTCCGCGGCCCGCTGGATGTACTTCTCCGCCCAGTGGCCCTTGATATCCGTGAAGGTCTGCTCGCCGCTGCTCTTGCCGGTGTCGAACCGGGCGCAGATGGCGGCGAACTGAGCGCGGGTGATGGGTGCCTTGGGGTCGAAGGTCGTGGTGCTGCGGCCCTGCACGATGCCCAGACCGGTCATGGTGGAGATGGCGGTGTTGGCCCAGTAATCGTCCGCCACATCGGTGTAGGTGTTGCTGGTGAGCAGATTACCGTCACGGACGGAATCCTTCAGCAGACGGAAGAAAATGGTGGTGGTCTCCGCGCGGGAGATCAGGCCGTAGGGCCGGACGTTGCCGTCCATGTAGCCGATGACATAGGCGAAGTGGTCGCTGTCATTCAGCAGATCAGGCGTGGTGCCGCGGTAGTTCCGCACGGTGTCCGCGTATTTGACGGCGGTGCTGAGGCTGTCGAAGAAGTCCGTGGCCTTGATCTTATGCTCCGTGTTGTCCAGAACGTAGCCCTCGGGGGCGGAGACCTCCGCATAGTACCAGATGCCGTCATAGGAGTTCTTGTTGTCCACGCCGAACAGGGCGATGCCGTTTTTGCTGCTCTGCTGTCTGGTCTCGACCACTCTGCGGTTTTTGATCCGGTCATTCTTGTCCAGCTGATACAGCTCGAACTTCGCGCCGTTCAGGGCGTGGCCGTCCTGTGCGTCCACCTTCTGAATGGCGAAGAAGTACTTGTCGTCATCGTCGTGACTGCTGTTGCGCGTCCACTGCGCATAGAGGACCACGTTACGGAGCATCTTGATGGGATCGCCTTCCGCGTAGGATTTACCGCTGCCGTCCGCCTCCGTGTTCCAGCCGGTGAAAGTATATCTGCTGCGGGTAAAGCCGTTTGTGAGAACTGTAGCTGCGGCCCCGTAAGCATAGGGACTATTTTTGTCGGTCATTGTGCCGGAGCCACCGTTTGCGTCATAGGTCACGGTGTAGGTGGGCACGGCAAGCTTCAGCTTGGCGGTATTTTTGGCAGTCTTGCTTTCAAGCTTGAGCGCCCGCCCAGAAATCATGATCATACCGTCGATGTAGCCCCCGGACGTGATGGCCAGTTCCGTGCCGTTGCTCAACTCGTCCTGTGCGTCAGCGGTCAGGGGCAGGGTGATCCCGGAAAGGGTGATGATGGAGTTTTGGGTATCGAGGCCCTTATCGCCCGCGCCCTTGATCACGCAGGGGATCGTCCAATAACCGGTGGTATTGTTATAGGTCGGCTTGTTATTCGGATCAAGCTTAAACCAGCCGCTCGCAAGCTCAATACTATCAAAGCTACCATTAGTCACATTCAGCTTGTCGCTGAACTTGACGTGCAGGTTCACGGCGCTGCCGGCGTATATGCCGATGGAAGTGCCCTGTATGAAAGCCCAGAGAGAAGTTGCTCCGACAGTTTTCATAGCCGTCCTGATGCGAAGAACGGTGTCTGCATGCTCGGGGTTAGCACCAAAATCCAGATTCTGCATATCCAGCGTGGCCTGATAGGAGATCTTGGCGTCCTTTTTGACAATGTGCGCGGTGGAATCGTCATCGTCCGCAGGAGCGCCATTGACGCCGTGCGTAATGGTAATGTCATCGTCGATCAGGTCCGCAGTGGGCTGCGCCTGCGACGTCCACTTAGCATAGAGGTCCGTATCTCCAGTTACAGTAACCTTTTCTCCAGCCTTGATCTTACAATCCGAATCCTTATACCAGCCTCCGAAGTCATAGCCCTGCAGCGTGGGATCAGCTGTGCTCACCGGGGCGTTCCAGTTCGGCAGGTAATACGCAGAATCGGGGACCGTAACATCTGCCGTTACACCGGCGGGCCGATTGGCGTCATAGGACAGCTTATAGACATTGACCTGACCGTCCAGGTGCCAGACGTGTGTGCCAAAGGGTGCTTCGCTCTCGTAACCGGCCGCGCCGTTATCTCGTTTCAGGTCCACCCATTCGCTGATCCAATCGAGGTCAAAGTCCTTATTACTGTCGTGCTTCACGAAATTACTGCTTGTCTTGACCTCGGCGCCCAGAATGTTCTTCTTCTCTGGGGTCACGGGAGTTGCCGTTACCAGCTTGCCCAGCGTTGCCCAACTGCTACCGTTAGCATTGTATGTCACGCCGCTTTCAACTTTGACCAGTTCGTTCTTAGTGTTGACCGTCTTAAAATAGACATATACAGGGGTCCCGGTCGGTGTGATCTCATCTGTATAAGAATACCCACAATCTTTGCAGGTATGCGTTCCTGTCTCGGTGGTAGGGAGGTCAAATTTGCAGCGTTCTATAGTACCTTCTTTGTTGCAGTGCTTGCAGACCTGCTGATGCTGGCTGTTCTCCTTTTCCGTGCCATCAACATGCACCCATTTCCAGTCGTGGTGCTCGCTGTTTTCAGTGTGGGGCGTGTTGTAGCAGAAGTTGACGCAGCCCCTATTGACAACAGGAACCTTGTCCCCCAGCCCAAACAACACCCCTTTTCGATCCGTGTGCGAATAATACCATGTTCCCTCATCACGGTCATACCAGACGTCTGTAATCGGCTGTAGTATGCTACCTTTTACGGGCACAAGACTGGCAAAGCTGAAATCGTAGGTAACGCCATCGACCGTCAGGAAGCGGTAATTCTCCACAGCGTCGGTCAGGTTTTCCCCTTCAATGACAGCCGCTTCCGCTGCGCCATTCAGCAGTTCAGGACCGTTGACCTTGATATTATTCTCGGTCCACTTGACCCACAATTTGCCATTATCGTAATACTGGTCAATGTAGATCACATCCTTCGGGGTATAGGTAACCGTGATCACGGAGGCCTCTGCGCCGCCAGTTACCCGGAGCACGTTCAGCGAATTGACCTCATACTTCGCGTCACCGGAAGAAACGGTGATCTCATAGCCATAGTCCTTTTTGTCAAGGCTGCCGAAGGACTTTTCCTCGGCGTACTTCACATTTTCGAATTTAGAATCGTTTTTACTTTCGTCATCTGTATAGACATACTCGACCGTGACCTTGTGGCCGGCCGTGCTGCGGAGATAAAGGTTAAGCGTCCCCTCTGTAGAACCGCCAAATACATGCGATGTGAATGTGAACAACTTGCTCACATTAGAATATGCACAACCGTGTCCTGTCACTTCGTATTTCTGTACTTCCATTGTTGAAGGAACAGTTACTTTAGCAGAAAGATTGTTGTCACTTGAAGAAACTTTCCCGACGTACTTACCTTCGTAATAGACATTCACGGTAAGAGTATACTTATGAATCACTCCTCCTATATCCGTCCACTCAATCGTTGGCTTGTACTCCGCCGGTATCTCCGCCGCAAGCGCCATTGTTGGAAGCAAGGATATGATCATAACAAGAGACAGGAGCCATGCGCATAGCCGTTTGCATTTCATAAATTTATACCTTCTTTCCACGCGATTTCTTTTGAGTCCCATCCGGGACCCGGGTTCAGGGGATGCGATGGGGTTCAGGGATGTTTGCTGATTTGCTTGATAGGCGTTCACCGCTTTCCACCGGATATGGATCATATTTACAACTGCGGTAAAACCCCGCAGAAGCTACGGGGAAATTATAGCATAAAGCCGGTTTGCCTGCACGGGTCAGCTTAGTCAAAATGACAATTTTTTTCGCGATTGCAACAGGTCTGAAACGGGCGGCGCCGTCATGGTCAGGTCGCTCATCACATAGACCGTCGCGCCGTCATCCGCTGCGTCGACCGCCTTGGCCAGCGTGGCGAAGGGCTTGTCCGCCGAGCCGTCACCGGTCCCATCATTGCCGCTGCTGCTGACATAGACCGCCGTGCCCCCGGCGGCATAGGCCGCTGCCGGAAGGAGTGTGAGACACAGCACAAGTGCCATCAGGGTTGACGAAATCCTTCGTTTCATAAGTTTCTCTCATCCCTTAAATGTAGGAATATAGAAGAAGTTCAGCCATGGGTTTGTCCCGGCTGAATTTATACCGCGGCGGTGCTGCCGCCCTTGAAGCGGAAGTGAATTGTTTGGCAGTGATGGCCAAAATCCGTCAAAATGCAAAATAAATGCGGGGGGGACTGGCTATTTATGTATTTTACCATACGCGAACATGAAAAACAAGGCGTTTGCAGAGTTGACAGACAGAGTTTGCGCTAAGTGAGCTTGTTAAGAAATTGATGATCCGCTGCGGAACCGGGGGAATGCCTCCTTACCTATATAGGAGACGGGCTGAAAGAGGAAAAAAACAAGCGAACGCGCTCGAATGACCATGCCAGATTTTCAGCACAAACCGTGCCAAAATTGTTGGCTCGTGCGGATAGCTGTCATATAATGGAGAAAAAAGCGGAGAGATCACCATGTTTGTCGAACGATTTGACGCACTGATGAATATTGCGGAACTTTCCAACAGCCAGCTGGGACGGGAGATCAGCATGAATCCCTCCCGCATCGGACGGCTGCGCTCCGGTGCACGGCCTCTGCCGAAGCACCACGAGTTTCTGCCCGGGATGTGCGCTTATCTGGCAGCGCACCTACCTTGCGGGAATGATCCGGTAAGAAACCGCACAGCGGGGCAGAACTGCCCGATTCCGTAATAGATAAAACCCCCGGATACCTTGCTCCCCTGACAGGGAGGATAAGGTATCCGGGGGTTTTTATTCCTGAGCTTGCAGGCTTTCCGTATGGCGGTCAACTCTCTTTTCTGCCTGCGGATGTCCTTGCGAAAGAGGGCGTCTGCCATACCAAGCCTGCGCCGGTAGGCAGATAGGCGGGCACTGTTTGGGCAAAGACTTCCAGACCCATGGGGCCGGTGCAGTGACAGACACCGGCACAGGTGATGGAGCTGTGCCGGAAATAGTCTGCCGTCCGGGCAATGCGTTCCGAGTCCGGGGGTACCAGGTGGGTACCGCCGAAAACGGCCTGGATGGGCCGCTCCGGGAAGCGCCGTTCCACCGTGGAGAGAATGTTGCGGATGCCGTTGTGGGCGCATCCGGTGAGTACCACCAGCCCTGCTGGGGTATCTACCACACAGACCTGCTCCTCCGGGAAGGTATCCAGGACAAGGCGGCCATCCGGCCCCTCCATGACCGAGGAGGGATGCACCGCCTCCTCTGGTCCGGGGACGGGGAAATTCCCCAGGAGATACACATGCGGAGCGATCTGTATACAGTCATCTGCCAGACAGCGGAAGCCGGTCAGCCCCTGCTGGAAGAACCAGGATGCCTCCATGGGCGGGCCTACCAACTCCAGCGTCTGGGAATAGGTCTCCTGCTGGGGCGGGTCGCACCGGTGGTCCCACCACTTCCGGATGAAAAAGCCGCTATGGGCGTAAATGGGTACGTCCGGCGGAAGCTGCTCCGCCAGGCGCAGAAAACCACCGCAGTGATCCCGGTGGTTGTGACTGAACGCCACGGCAGTGACCCGCCGGAGGTCAATACCCAGCTTCTCCGCGTTCCGCAGGCAGGCGTCCCGCTCCCCGGCGTCGAACAGCAGGCGGGCATCTCCTTCCTCCAGGTAGACGGACAGGCCGAATTCCCCCTCAAGGCCGGGGTACAGAACGGCGTTTTCTGATAAGACAGTCAGCTTCATGGCAGGCTTTTCTCCTTGTCAGTTGTTTAAAAAACGGAGGAAACGCCGGGGCGTCTCCTCCGTTTCTGCGGATACTTTGATAGGTTACTGAACAGCAACGGTGCGCTGGAAGGTATCGATCCAGGCTTCCTTGTTGGCGGTGATGTAGGCCTCGTCAAATTCCTTCAAGGCGTTCATGGATTCGTCGCCGAAGGCCAGATAGGTCTTCAGAGAATCGTCCATGGTGGCGTTCTTGTTCACGGGGGCCTCGTTCATGACCTCAGCGATCTTGTCCTGGGTGTCCTTGCTGATGAGGTATTCCACAAACAGCTGGGCCAGCTCAGGGTTCTTGCAGTTCTTCACCACGTTGGCGGTAGCGGGAGCGGAGAAGGAGCCCTCGGCGGCGTCCACCCAGACCATGTTCAGGCCGCTGTCGGTCAGGCTGGGCATATTGATGTCCATGAACACGGCGATGTTGGCCTCACCGGTGGTGAAGGCGTTGACAACGTCGGAAGAGGTGGAATACCACAGATCGATGTTGTCCTTCTTCTCCTGCATCAGCTCCATGGCGGGGGTCACATCCTCCTGGCTGCCGCCCATGGCCTCGGCCATAGCCACCAGCATGTAGGGGCCGGCGGTGGAGGTCATGTCGGGCAGAGCCACCATGTGCGCATACTGGTCATCAAACAGACCCTCGTAGGAGGTGGGGGCGGGCAGACCGGCCTTCTCTAGAGCGTCGGCATTGTACATGATGCCGTAGCGGCACAGGGAGTAGCAGGGGCCGTAGCCGTCGGCGTTGACAGCGATGTCATACAGATCGCCGATGCTGGTGACGATGTTGGTGTCGATCTTCTCAAACAGGCCCGCCTCATTGCCGGTCTGGGCAAAGCTCTTGGTCAGCAGGGCCACATCGGCGGTGGGATCGTTCTGCTCAGCCATCAGCTTGTTGAGACGGTCACCGTTGCCGCTGGTGGGGTCCACCACGATGGTGCAGTTGTACTTGGACTCAAAGTCGGCGGCCAGGGTCTTGAGACCGGCCTCGGCCCAGCCCCAGGTAGCAACGACCAGCTCAGCGCCGCCGAAATCCTGAGTATCGCCAGCTGCTTCGCCGTTTCCGGCGTTATCAGCGGGAGTTTCCTCCTGCTTGCTGCCGCCGCAGGCGGCCAGGCTCAGGGTCATGACCAGAGCCAGCATCAGTGTAAAAATGCGCTTGCTTTTCATTTTGTTTACATCCTCCAGATTTTATTTGATGTCCTTATATACACAGAAATGCTGGGCGGGGAAGTGAAGCAGAACTTCACTGCCCTCCTGCACGTCCGCATATTCGTGGATAGCGGGGTATACCATTTCCTCAAAACAGCCGGAGACCTCCAGCCGGGTGGTATGACCCTTGTAGGTGGCACTTTTGACGGTGCCCCGGACGGTATTGACACCTTCCTGCTCCGCAGTCCGGATGTTTTCGGAGCGGATGGCCAGAATGCATGCGTCGCCCTCAGACAGCTCCTGGGCGGCCTCTGCCGGGACCTGGAGCGTGTGAGCACCGCAGCGGATCAGGCGCATATCTCCCTCTGCTCCGGCGGCAATGCCGTGAAGAAAGGTGGAAAAGCCCATAAAGTCTGCAATAAAGGGAGAGGCGGGCCGGTCAAAAACCTCCTGGGGCTTGCCGATCTGCAGAATGTGTCCGGCGTTCATAACGATGACCCGGTCCGCCAGGGAGACGGCCTCCTCATGATCGTGGGTCACGATGATGGTGGTGATGCCCAGCTCCTTCTGGATGCGCTTGATCTCCACCTGCATCTCTACCCGGAGCTTGGCGTCCAGGTTGGAGAGGGGCTCATCCAGCAGCAGAATGGAGGGACGGGTCACCAGAGCCCGGGCCAGGGCCACCCGCTGCTGCTGACCGCCGGAGAGCTGCCGGGGATAACGCTTGTCCATGCCGGTAAGCTTTACCAGAGCGAGCATGTGCTCCACCCGCTCACGGATCTCGTTTTTGGGCAGCTTCTGGAGCTTCAGACCAAAGGCCACGTTTTCAAAAACCGTCATGTGGGGGAACAGCGCGTAATTCTGGAAGAAAATGCCGATATTGCGGCGGTAGGGGGGGATAGTGGAAACGTTTTTGCCGTCCACCAGGATCTGCCCGGCGGTGGGTTCAGTAAAGCCGGCGATCATGCGCAGTGTGGTGGTCTTGCCGCAGCCGCTGCCGCCCAGCAGGGCGATCATCTCGCCTTCGGCAGCCTTCAGGTTCATGGAATCCACCGCGGTGAACTCGCCGAATCGCTTGGTCAGTCCCTGTAATTCCAAAGTAGCCATAGTTTACACCTTTCCATTCTCACTTAACAAACATGTCCAACCCTACAAACTTCTCCATCAGTACGATCAGAACCAGAGATGCCAGGATCAGCAGTGTGGAGATGGCGGCCAGAGTGGGATCGAAGGTCAGCTCCATATAGTTCATGATGCGGATGGGCAGGGTGATGAACCTCGGGGTGGAGAGCAGGCTGCTCAGGGCCACCTCGTCAAAGGAATACAAAAAAGCCAGCAGCGCACCGGCCATGATGCCGGGCCGGGCCAAGGGAATGGTGATCTTGAAGAACACCTGAATAGGGGTGGCTCCCATGGAGGTAGCCGCATCCTCCAGCGTCCAGTTGAACACATGGAGTACAGACACCGTGTTCCGCACGATGTAGGGCAGAATGATAATGAGATGGCCGATGAAAATGCGCAGCATACCGGACACACCGCCGATCTGGCTGTAGACCTGCAGCAGAACAAAGGCGAAGGCCACACTGGGCACATACATGGGAGAGGTGTAGTAGTTCAGCAGGGCGTCCTTGCCCTTAAAGCTGTACCGGCAGACGGATAGGGCTGCCGTGACGCCCAGCAGAATATCCGCCGCTGTGGCCAGAATACCGATTTTCAGGCTGTTCACCAGACCATCCATAAAGTGGGTGGAGGAACCGAAGATATTGGCGTACCATTTCAGGGAGAAGCCCTGGGGCGGGAAGGTGATGAGGGCTGTGGGCGTGAAGGAGGCGATGACGATCACCACCAGAGGCGCCAGCAGGAACAGCATCACCAGAATGGCAAAGATCCGGCAGGGCAGATTCACATCTTTTTCGCGCATATCACTTTCCTCCTCCCATACGTTTCATATATCCGGAGGTGCACAGCACCACCGCGATCTGCACCAGCAGAATCACTGCCAGCAGAATATAGCTGATGGCGGAGGCCGCACCCCAGTCAAAATTCACATTGATCTCCTGGACCACCATGGTGGCCATCATCCGGAACTTGGAGCCGCCCAGCAGTTTGGGCGTTACGTAAGAGGTCATGCTCATAGTGAACACCAGAACGCAGCCAGAGATAATGCCCGGCAGGCTCAGGGGGAACACCACCTTGGAAAAGGTCTGCAGAGGAGAGGCACCCAAGCTGTAGGCCGCGTACTCCACGTTAGGGTCAATGCTCTGGAGCACCCCCACCAGAGAGAGGACCATATAGGGCACCAGCAGGTGGATCATACCGATGATGACCGCCGTCTCCGTGTTCAGGATTTTCAGAGGGGCGGAGATGAGCCCCAAGGACTGGAGCAGCTGGTTCAAAAGGCCGTTGGTTCCCAGAATGACCATCCAGCCGTAGGAACGGACCACGGCGCTGACCAAAAAGGGAAACAGGATCACAATCATCATGACCTGCTTCATACGGGACTTGGTCCGGGCCATGTAAAAAGCCGTGGGATAGCCCAGCACCAGGGAGATGGCGGTGGACACCAGGGACACCCGGAGGGTGACCCAGAGGATGTTGCGGTAAAAAGGATCTCCGAAGAAATCCACAAAATCGGAAAAGCCGTTTTCATGCAGGGTGTGGACCAGAATGTAGACCATCGGTGCCACGAAGAAAAACAGCAGGGTCAATACGGTGGGCAGTGCCAGCAGCAGTGCACGGTGTTTACGTTCCATCCGAACTTATCTCCTTTATCTCGTCAATCAAAGGCAGAAGCCGCTTGTGCAGCGCATCCACCAGACCCCGGTCCGTGCATTTCAGCTCCGGCGAAACCGCCAGCGGCATAAGGGTGAAGAACGTCAGCAGATTTTGATGGTTGAAGCCCATGCGGCGGCAGTCCGCCAGGAACTGCTCCATCTGCGCCAGCAGCGCTTCCGGAGACTGGTCGCACATCAGTCCCGCCAGCGGCAGGGGATGAGGGTCAGCACCTTGCCGTTTTCCGCGGTGCAGAGCCCACCCTGGGATTCCCGGAGGGTGTTGGCCGCCAGAGCCATATCAGCGTCATTACCGCCATAGACCGTCAGGTTGTGGCAGTCGTGGCCGTAGGTCAGTGCGGCGGCACCGGTGACACCGTCCATGCCGGTCAGCAGGCCGATGCCGTGCTGGTCCCGGCCATAGCGGTTGAATACTGCCATTTTTAAGTAAGGAGCTGTTTTCAGACAGGCAAAGCCGTCTCTTTCATCTGCCAGGGGCAGGGTCTTCCGGACCCGCTGGGTGCGAATGGAGACGCCATCCTGGCCGATCAGATTCACCACGGCGGTGCCTCCGGAGAAGCCGGGGCGTACCGGCACCTTGACGGCAAAGTCCGCTTCCGTCACGGGACGGAGATGAACGGAGCCCCGCAGATGGTCCGGGATCTGGTAAGGGGCGGTATGGGGCAGATAGCTGCCATGGTCCCAGACCACTTCCCCGCTCCGGAGCACCAGCTCCGGCCTGGGATGGCACAGGTCCCGCACCAACTGAATGTCCGCCTCCATGCCGGGGGCGATGCCGCCAGTGCGGTACAGCCGCAGGCGAACGGCGGGGTTGATGGTGGCGTAACGGATGGCCCGGATGGGGTCAAGACCCAGCTCGATGGCCCGTTCCACCACAAAGTTCAAATGCCCCTGACGCATCAGCCGGGGGAGGGGAACATCGTCCGTCACCAGGCAGATGCGGTCCTGCACCGGTGCATCATTCATGGCCTGGACGATTTCCCGGTTCAGCATGCATTCCTGTACCTGCACCGTGAAGCCCAGAGCCAGCTCCTCCCGGAGCTTTTCAGCAGAGGGAACGGTGTGGTCGCTGTCGATGCCCATGGCCCGGAAGATCTGCAAGCGGCGGCCGGTGAGGGCGGAGACGTGGCCGTCCAGAAAAACGCCCCGGTTGGCGGCAGCTTCGATGACGGAGAGCATCCGCTCATCCCCGGCGGCGACGGCGTTGAAATCCATGACCTCGCCCAATCCAGCCACGCCGGGAATATCCAGCAGGGCCTCCATCTCAGCGGGGCCAACATCAAAACCGGAATCCTCCAGACCGGGAGCGGAGGGAATGGTGGAGGGGGCGGTCAGCAGCACCCGCAGGGGCAGGGACCGGCAGGCATCTGCCAGGCCCCGGACGCCCTCGATGCCAAGGACATTGGCAATTTCATGGGGGTCGGCGCATACCGTGGTTGTGCCGCAGGATAGGGCCACCTGAGCAAAATGCTCCGGCGTCAGCATGCTGCTCTCCAGATGCATGTGAGAATCCACGAAGCCAGGCAGGGCATAAGCGTTGCCGCCATCAATGCTCCGGCGGCTGTCCAGCGCTTCTTCCGGGCCAAAAACCCCGGCGATATGACCGTTGACAATGCCGATAGATCCGCTTACAATAGAGGCGCTGAACACATTGACGATCTGCACATTGCGGATCACCAGGTCAAAGTTTAAAAATGAGACTACTTTATTCTAACTTTCTGAGGGAAAAAGTCAAGGTCATACCATACCATAATTTTAAACGGGAATTGCGGTTGTTTCATACAAGTTGAACGATTGGAACACCCCTTGAGAATAGGAGTAATGAATATGATTTCAGAAGAGGTCCTGGCGCTGGAGCCTGATATAATCGCCTGGCGGCGCCACATGCATCAGAATCCGGAGCTCTCCTTTCAGGAGGTCCATACAACGGCTTACCTGACGGAGGAACTGAAAAAGATCCCGGGTCTGACGTTGGAATTTCCCACCAAAACAGGCGTGGTGGCAGTGCTGAAAGGGGTCCAGCCCGGTCCGGTACTGGCTCTGCGGGCGGATATTGACGCGCTTCCCATCCAGGAGGAGACCGGGCTGCCCTATGCCTCCACAGTGCCCGGTGTCATGCATGCCTGCGGCCACGATGGCCATGCGGCCATGCAGCTTGCGGCAGCTAAGCTGCTGCGGCGGAGCGGACCAGCCTCAGGGGCGAGGTGCGGTTCCTGTTCCAGCATGCGGAGGAGCTGCCTCCCGGCGGCGCGGTGGAAATGCTGAAGGCCGGCGTGATGAAGGGGGTAGACGAGCTGTACGGCATGCACCTGAGCTCCAACTTCCCCACGGGCACCTTCGGTGTCCGGCCCGGGGCCCTCACCAGCGCCACCGACCGTTTCGATATCCGGGTCATCGGCAAGGGCGGTCACTCCGCGTTCCCGGAGACCTGCGTGGACCCCATCGTCATCGCCGGTGAGATCGTGGGAGCCTTGCAGACCCTGGTTTCCCGGCGTATCCAGGCGGTGGAGCCTGCCGTGGTGTCCGTGTGCATGATCCATGCCGGAGAGGCGTATAATATCATCCCCGGTGAGGTGGCCATCACTGGTTCCACCCGAACCTTCAGCAAGGAGACCCGGGAGCGGCTCCCTAAACTGATGGAGGAGCTTGCCCGCGGCATCTGCGCGGCCCACGATGCGGACTGCGATTTTAAGTTCACCTTGGGCTATGCCTCCGTGATGAATGACAAGGCCCTGACGGCTTCCAGCCGCAAGGTCATTGAGGAGCATTTCGGCGAGAGCGCTGTGCTGGAGATCGATCCCCTGATGCCCGGTGAGGATTTCTCTGCCCTGCAGGAAGACTGCCCTGGCTTTTTTGTGGAACTGGGAGCCCGCAGTGAGGAAAAGGGTATTACCTTCCCTCATCACAACTGCCGCTACCTGATGGATGAGGATGCGCTGAAATACGGCGTGGAGTATCTCTATCAGCTGGTCCGCAGCCGTTTGTCGATCAGCTGAATCAAAGCGTGAGGCCCTGACAGGCACAGCGAAAAACGAAATATAGACCGAACCAAAAGCGGCGTTCCTAACTTCCGAGCTGGAAGAATAGGAACGCCGTTTTTTGCTGTGCAAAATCAGAAATGTGCCATTTTCTCGCCCCTGCGGGGCAACCGGAAATGGTGCACACCAACTTCGTGCACTGACATTTGCGCATTTTCGCGGTGCGGTACTCATGCATGAAGCTTGATACCTCAGTATTTACAGGCTGATGGCGCCGTCGGCGGTCTGGGCGTCCGTCAGCAGGGGGGCATACTCCGCCAGCAGGCGCTCCACCTGCTCCTTGCAGCGGCCGATGTACAGGGACGGCTCCATCACGGCGTCCAGCTCCGCACGGGTCATGCCAAAGGCCGGGTCTGCGGCCAGACGGTCCAGCAGATCGCAGGATTCGCCCTCCTTCATCCGGGCAGTGGCGGCCATGGAGTGCTGCCGGATCTTCTCGTGCAGCTCCTGGCGGTCGCCGCCCCGCTTCACCGCCTCCATCATGATGTTTTCCGTGGCCAGGAAGGGCAGATATTCCCGGATGGCCCGGTCCACGATCTTCTCGTTGACGTGCAGCCCGTTGGTCACGTTCTGGCACAGCCGCAGCACCGCATCGGCGCAGAGGAAGCCCTCCGGCAGGGAAATGCGGCGGTTGGCGGAGTCGTCCAGCGTCCGTTCCAGCCACTGAACGGAGGCGGTCATGGGGGCGTTGGCGGCGTCGGCCATCAGATAGCGGCTGAGGGAGCAGATCCGCTCGGAACGCATGGGGTTCCGCTTGTAGGCCATGGCGCTGGAGCCGATCTGATTCTTCTCGAAAGGCTCCTCCACCTGACGGTCATGCTGCAGGAGCCGGAGGTCATTGGCCATGCGGTAGGCGCTCTGGGCGATGGAGGACAGTACATTCAGAATCCGGCTGTCGGTTTTCCGGGGATAGGTCTGGCCGCAGACGGAGAAGCAGCGCTCAAAGCCGAAAGCGGCGGCGATCCGGCGGTTCATCTCGTCGATTTTCGCCCCGTCGCCCTCAAAGAGATCCATGAAGCTGGCCTCGGTGCCGGTGGTGCCCCGGCAGCCTAAGAAGCGCAGGGTGGCCAGCACGTGATCCAGCTCCTCCAGATCGGAGCGGAAATCCTGCATCCACAATGCCGCCCGCTTGCCCACCGTCACCGGCTGGGCGGGCTGGTAGTGGGTGTAGCCCAGAGTGGGCGTGGCGGCGTACTGCCGGGCAAAGGCCGCCAGATTCACCAGAACGGATAAGATCTGCCCCCGCAGATACCGCAGACCGTCCCGGTAGAGGATCAGGTCGGCGTTGTCCGTCACATAGCAGCTGGTAGCGCCCAGATGGATGATCCCCGCCGCGGAGGGGGCCGCCAGACCGTAGGCGTAGACATGGGCCATCACGTCATGGCGGACTTCCTTTTCCCGCTGTTCCGCGGCAGCGTAGTCGATGTCGGTGACGTGGGCTTCCAGCTCCGCCACCTGCTCTGCGGTGATGGGCAGACCCAGCTCGTGCTCCGCCCGGGCCAGCTCCACCCACAGCCGCCGCCAGGTCTGGAACCGCATGTCCGGGGAAAACAGGTGCAGCATGTATTTCGACGCATACCGGGAAGCCAGGGGGGATTCGTAAATGTCTTTGCTCATAAAAGTCCCTCTTTTACATTGATGATTCGATTCAATTCATTCTACAGAAAAACAGCGGAAATGTCCAGGCAGAAGAACTGGAACGGCGGCGCCGTTCCAGTTCCTTTTCATTTTACCGGATGATGAGGCTGTCCCGCTCCGCGCCCACGGACACATAGCCGATGTGACAGCCGATGGCCCGCTCCACATACTCCACGTAGTTCCGGGCGTTTTCCGGCAGCTCGTCCCAGCTGCGGACCTTGGAGATGTCGCACTTCCAGCCGTCCACGTACTCGATGACGGGCTTGGCGTCCTGAAGGCAGACGGGGAAGGGGAATTCGTCGGTCTGCTGGCCGTCCAGCTCATAGTGGGCGCAGACGGGGATCTTGTCCATATAGCTGAGAATATCCAGCTTGGTGAGGGCGATATTGGTGGCGCCCTGGACCTCCACGCCGTAACGGGTGGCTACCAGGTCGATGGGACCCACCCGGCGGGGCCGTCCGGTCTTGGCGCCGTATTCCGCGCCGGCATCCCGTAGCTTCTGGCCTTCTTCCCCGAACATCTCACACACAAAGGGGCCCTCGCCCACGCAGGAGGAATAGGCCTTCACCACGCCCACAACCTCATCCAGCTTGGCGGTGGGCAGACCGGAGCCGACCGGCGCATAGGCCGCCACAGAGTTGGAGGAGGTGGTATAGGGATAAATGCCGTAGTCCAGGTCCCGGAGGGCGCCCAGCTGGGCCTCAAAGAGGATGGATTTACCCGCTTTCTGGGCGTCCCGCAGGAACGCGGTGGTGTTTGTGATGTAAGGCTTAACTGCTTCACAGTACTTGTCTACCCAAGCTAACAGCTCGTCCAGCGTGTAGCCCTTGGCACCGTAGACCTTCTGGAGGGTCAGATTCTTCCATTCCAGCAGATCCGCCAGATGCTCCTTCAAATGCTGGGGGTGGAGCAGCTCTCCGGCCATCACCGTCTTTTTCTGGTACTTGTCGGAATAGAAGGGGGCGATGCCCTGCTTGGTGGAGCCGTACTTCTTGTCAGCCAGCCGGGCTTCCTCCAGACCGTCCAGCTCCCGGTGCCAGGGCAGCAGGAGGGAGGCCCGGTCGCTGATCTTCAGATTCTCCGGGGTAATGGACACCCCGGCGGCCCGGAGGGTGTTCATCTCCGCCAGCAGGTTTTCGCAGTCCAGCGCCACGCCGTTGCCCAGAATGTTCACCACACCTTCCCGGAAAATGCCGGAGGGCAGCAGGTGGAGGGCGAAGGTGCCCCTGTCATTCACCACGGTATGTCCGGCGTTGCCGCCGCCCTGATACCGCACCACCACGTCAAAGTGGTTGGTGAGATAATCCACCATGCGGCCCTTGCCTTCGTCGCCCCAGTTGATCCCTACGATTGCGCAGTTTGCCATTTGAATTGCCTCCCAAATTACGTGCGGAAGCTCCGCACGGCATACGATTGCTTTTTTTGACCGGGTTATTATAGAATGGTTTTTTTTACAAGAAAAGAATGAAAATCAAATATTTACTATAAGAAGCGCTGATGCACCCGGATAAAAAAACAGTTGCGGGGCAGAGCGTTTTTCTGTGAAAAACAAACCGACCCTCCGCGTTTCGGAGAGCCGAAAAAACCGTCCCGGACCTTTTTAAAAGGTCCGGGACGGCAGGGAAAGATTAAAATTTATACTCCACGAACAGCTCCCGGACGGCGTTGGGGCCGGCGGGAGGGGCCTTGGGTGCTTCGGCAGGCTGGGCCGGGGCCTCGTGAGGGCCGTCCCGCCAGGCCAGGAACTTGGGGGCCACCTGGGGGAACAGGGCCAGAGACAGCACGTCCTCCTCGGACTTGGCGATGTCCTTAAACTGCTCTTTGTAGGTTTCCAGTTCCGGGGCAATGTTGTCCGCCGGACGGCAGGTGATGACCGCCTCCGGGTCGATGCCCGCCAGCGCCCGGACCTCCGGGTTCACCTCGCCGGGCAGCGCGCCGTACTCGCCCCGCAGCAGTCCCTTGGACTCCTTGGGGAAGGTCTTGTACTTGCCCACGATGACGTTCATCACCGCCTGGGTGCCTACGATCTGGCTGGTGGGAGTCACCAGCGGGGGATAGCCGAAGTCCTTGCGGACACGGGGAATCTCCGCCAGCACGTCATAGTACTTGTCCTCCTTCCCGGCCTGCTTGAGCTGGGAGATCAGGTTGGACAGCATTCCGCCGGGGACCTGATAGAGCAGGGTGTTGGTGTCCACCCGCAGGACCTTGGGGTCCAGAATGCCCTCGTTTTGCAGACGGGCCGCCACCTTGCGGAAGTGGGCCGCCGCCTCGCTGAGCTTGGACTGATCCAGCCCGGTGTCCCGGACGGTGCCCCGCAGCGTGGCCACCAGAGACTCCGTGGCGGGCTGGGAGGTGCCGTTGGCAAGGGGGGAGAGGGCGGTGTCCACGATGTCCACGCCGGCCATGGCGGCCATGAGGTTCACCATGTCGCCGGTGCCGGTGGTGTTATGGGTGTGGAGATGAATGGGGATGGAGACCGTCTCCTTCAGCCGCTTGATGAGGGAGTAGGCGTCCATGGGCAGCAGGAGGTTGGCCATGTCCTTGACGCAGATGGCGCTGGCACCCATGTTCTCCAGCGTCTTGGCCAGCTTTACGAAGTAGTCCTCGTTGTGGATGGGGGAGACGGTGTAGCTCATGGTGGCCTCCACCTCGCCGCCGTACTTCCGGGTGGACTTGATGGCCTGCTCCAGATTTCGCACGTCATTCAGCGCGTCGAAAATGCGGATGATGTCGATGCCGTTTTCAATGGACTTGCGGCAGAAGGCGTCCACCACGTCGTCGGCATAGTGCTTGTAGCCCAGAATGTTCTGGCCACGGAACAGCATTTGCAGCTTCGTGTGCTTTACGTGCTGGCGGATGGTCCGCAGCCGCTCCCACGGGTCTTCATTCAGGAAACGCATACAGGCGTCGAAGGTTGCGCCGCCCCAGCACTCCAGAGAGTAGTAGCCGATGGAATCCAGCATTTCCAGCGCGGGGAGCATATCCTCCGTGGTCATACGGGTAGCCGCCTGAGACTGGTGAGCGTCCCGGAGGATGGTATCCGTAATGAGCAGGGGCTTGTTCGATAAAAATTCCATATCTGCCTCCTATCAGCCGTACAGGGAGATCAGCACGCCCGCGGCGATGGCGGAGCCGATGACGCCCGCCACGTTGGGGCCCATGGCGTGCATCAGCAGGAAGTTGCCGGGGTTGTACTTCTGGCCCACCATCTGGGACACGCGGGCCGCCATAGGCACGGCGGACACACCGGCGGAGCCGATGAGGGGATTGATCTTCTCCTTGAGGAACAGGTTCATGAACTTGGCCAGCAGAACGCCGCCGGCGGTGCCGAAGCTGAAGGCCACCACGCCCATGAGCATGATCTTGATGGTCTGGAGGGACAGGAAGGTGGTGCCGGTGGCCGTTGCGCCCACGCTGACGCCAAGGAAGATGGTGACGATATTGATGAGCTCATTCTGAACGGTCTTGCTCAGCCGCTCCGTAACGCCGCACTCCTTAAAGAGGTTGCCCAGCATGAGGCAGGCAATGAGGGGGGCGGCAGAGGGCACCAGCAGGGCCACAAAGATGGTCACCACGATGGGGAATACGATCTTCTCCTTCTTGCTGACTTCCCGGAGGGGTTTCATGACGATCTGGCGCTCTTTCTCCGTGGTCAGCAGCTTCATGATGGGAGGCTGGATCACGGGGACCAGGGCCATGTAGGAATATGCCGCCACGGCGATGGGGCCTAACAGGGCCGGAGCCAGCAAAACGGTGACGAAAATGGCCGTGGGGCCGTCTGCGCCGGCGATGATGCCGATAGCGCTGGATTCCGGGCCGGTGAAGCCCATGAAACGGCAGCCCACGAAGGTGATGAAGATGCCCAGCTGGGCGGCCGCGCCCAGCAGCAGGGACTTGGGGTTGGCGATGAGGGGACCGAAGTCCGTCATAGCGCCCACGCCCATGAAGATCAGGCAGGGATAGATACCCAGCTTGACGCCTAAGTAAAGGATGTCCACCAGACCCGGAGTGATGGTGATGTCAGAGAGGGTCATGCCGTAGTAGGCAGCGGCCTGCTCCGCCTGCACCAGCGCCTGAAGCTGCGCTTCCAGAGCGGTAATGGCGGCTCCGGCCTCCTCCGTGACGGCGGCGATGGCCTGTTCCACCATCTCCGGGGAGAAGGTGGTCTGGGCGGCGGTCATCAACTGCTGGATGTAGGGGGCCAGCACATTTTCCGCCACGCCCTGACTGTGGAGGTCCGCCAGCAGCGACGCCGTGACGGGCTGCCCGCCGATGAGGTCCCAGTGGATGTGGCCCCCGGCGAAGAAGATCTCGTGGAACATATTGGCACCGGGGAGGTTGGTGATGAGCATACCGAAGGCGATGGGCACCAGCAGCAGCGGTTCAAACTTCTTTACGATGCCCAGGTACAGCAGCACGCAGGCGATGCCCAGCATGATGAGGCAGCGCCAGTTGCCGTCCTGGGAAAAGAGGTAGAAGCCGGTGTCCTGTAAAAAGCGAATGATTGCGTCCATATCGGCCCTGCCTTACTGGAGGACGCACAGCAGCGTGCCGGACTCCACGGAAGCGCCCTTGGAGGTGTTGACGGAGGCCACCACGCCGTCCCGGGGGCACATGATCTCGTTTTCCATCTTCATGGCCTCCAGAACCATCAGCACGTCGCCCTTTTTCACGGCCTGACCGGCGGTGACGTTGACGGCCAGAATGTTGCCGGGCATGGGGGCGCAGATCTGCTCACCGGCAGCCGGTGCGGCAGACGCGGCAGGTGCGGGGGCAGCGGCGGGGCCGCCGGGGCGGAAACGGGGGCGGAGCCGGTCAGCTCTTCCAGTTCGACTTCATAAACCGTCCCGTTGACGGTGACTCTGTACTTTTTCATGTGTGTTTCTCCCTCTCCTTACACTTTTTTCATGGAAACGATGCGGATGCCGGTGATGTCGGTGCCCAGCTCCTCCGCCAGCGCGGCGGATACGGCGGCTACCAGCTCCGGTGTTACCTCACCGGCGGTCTGGGGCGCAGCCGGGACCGGTGCCGGGGCGGCCTTTTTCCCACGGCCCACCACGGCGCTCATGAGATAGGTCAGCGCGATCAGGCAGATCAGCCCGAAGAACACCGTGCCCATGCCCATGAGACAGACAAAGATGCTGCTGTACTCCATACGATACTCCCTTTCGTGATTCCCCCGCCGGGAAACAGTGCTCCGCCGCTGACGGAGCGCAGCCCGGCTTGTGTCGGGGGCAAGGTACTGTGGCTATCATACCATGCCGGCGCGGAAAAGCAAAGAGTCTTGTGAAAAAGGACGCCGATTTTTAGCGGATGTTTTCTGAAAAATCTGTCAGAATCCACATTCAGACAGCAGGGGGAGGGGCTGCTTGCTCTCTTTGCTGAATCGTAAAACGATTACGGAAAAATTGAGGCAGAGATCCGCTGCGGACTGTTAAGAATGGCGTTGCGGAGAGGGGCTGCTTGTGATACACTTAACAAAAGGTTCATTTAAATGCAAGAGGTAGGGCTTTAGCCTTATGTTACCCCGTATCGAATGCGGTGTTTAGGAATCCAACGAGGTAAACACCCAGCTTTTCAAGGAAAAATGAACCAAAGACAACGGTAAAGAACCCCCGTAGATTTGAAATTCTAAAATCAGAAAGGACTCTTTGACAATGAAACCTAAATTTGACGGCTATGCGGCACAGTATGACGCTTGGTTCATGGAGAATGAGAACCTGTTTCAGAGTGAGCTTCGCCTGTTCCAGAAAGTGCTCGGTGATATTCAGGGCAAACGCGTGCTTTCCGTGGGCTGCGGCAGCGGCCTGTTTGAGAGCATGATCGACTGCAGCGGTATCGAAGGCATTGAGCCCTCCCGCGACATGGGTGCCATCGCAGAGAAGCGCGGCGTGAACGTGGTGGCCTTCGGCGCGATTGAAGATGCGGAGCTGGAGGAGAATGCCTATGATGTGATCTATCTCAACGGCAGCTCCAGCTATATGGAGGACTTGACCCGGGCGTTTGACGTCTGCAAGAAGGCCCTCAAGCCGAACGGCACCTTTATTTCGCTGGACGTTCCCAAGGAGAGCGCCTTTGGGTTCATGTATCTGCTGGCAAAAGAGGTAGGCACCTTTGACCACCCGTTCCTCAACGGCGTTATGCCCAAGCTGCCGTATCCCCACGAGCTGTGCTGCGCAGGCGTGTGGCATTCCACGGAGGAGAAGATCGACGTGCTCAAGGCATTGGGCTTCCACGATTTTGACTTCTATCAGACCCTGCTGAAGAACCCTATGTACACCAACGAGGACGTGGAGGATGTGGTCCCCGGCTATCAGAGCGGCGGCTATGTGGCGATCATCGCCCATAAATGAAAGAGGAGGACGGCGTGAAGCTCTCACAAACACTCTATGCCCGGGCGGAAAAAATCTGGCCCCGGTATCTTTGCCACCCGTTTGTGACGCAGATGGCAGATGGAACGCTGCCGCCGGAAAAATTCCGGTATTATATGCTTCAGGATTATTTATACCTCAAGGATTATGTGAAGATCTTTGCGGCAATCATCCAGAAGGCTGACGATTTTGAGCAGATCCGCTTTTTGAGCGGAGAGCTGGCGGACACCATTGGAGAGACCTTCCGCACCCACATTCCGTATATGAAGCGCCTTGGCATTACGGAGGAGGAGATCCACAGCGCCCGTCCTCACATGGACAACAACGCTTATACCCATTGTATGCTTTGGGAGGCACAGACCGGGGATGTGCTGACCGGACTGGTGACGCTTCTGAACTGCTCCTGGAGCTATGCGTATGTGGCAGAAAAGATAGTCGAACGCTGCCCGGATGCACTGCGGGACAAGCGTTACGGCTCGTGGTTCGCAGGCTACGTTTCAGAAAGCTACCGGCGAACCAATCAGATGCTCATTGACCGAATCGACGCACTCAGCGGATTCATCGACGAAAAAACAGCAGAGCAATCACAGAGAAAACAGATCATCGCCATCGCCAACAGTCACATCAGCGGCAGAAAGCTCGGTGCGCCTCTGACCAATATGTCCTTGAGTATTCTCCGGGACAAGAGCTATGAGCATACGGACTATCATCTCCACTATTACAGCATCAACGTCAACGGAAAGGATCTCCGCTCCAGCACCTTTTTCATCAAGGACAGCGGCAAGCTCATCGGCCTGCTGTGCATCAACTTTGACGACAGCCGCTATCGGGATGTCTGTGACCGCATCCTGAGTCTGTGCCATCCGGATCTGTTCGTAACCGATGTGCTGGCGCAGCCGCTGCCGGAGAGCGAAGATGACATGTCCGCCCGGTCCTCCCCGGAAAAATTCCGCAACTCCGCAGATGCGGTGGCTTTGGACGCCATCAATCGGGAATTGGAACGGATGGGGGTCACGCCGGAGCAGCTGACGCCGGAGAAACGGCTGCAAGTCATCGCAGCCCTGGAATCCGGCGGGCTCTTTCTGCTGAAGGGTGCAGTCAAAAGTGCCGCCGCCAGTCTCCACTGCTCTCCGGCCAGCGTATACCGCTACATCACTCAAATCAAGAATTCGGACAACGGGCAGATCTGAATTCCAGCCTTGCGGGCCGCAAGCTGCCGAATTTCCACATCTGTGCCAATCATCTCATATCAAGGGCTCGACCCGCAGAAGGAGGCAAACCATGCTTCAGGAATATCTTCGCAGGATCGGATTGCTTTTGGTCGGTCTGTTGGTCAGCGCCATCGGCATCACGCTGATGCTTCAGGCCAATATCGGCTTGGAGCCTTGGAGCGTTCTCCAGCAAGGTATCGCCAAGACCTTCGGCATCACCTACGGTACCGCCGCCAGCATTGTCGGGGCCGCAGTCATTGCCATTGCTTATTTTTGCGGGGAGAGTTTCGGCCTCGGTACGCTGGCAAATATTTTCGTCTGCCCGATATTCATCGACATCCTGTTGTACCTGAACTGGATCCCTTTGTTTGAGCGCTTCTCGACCAGTTTGGCCGCGCTGCTGATCGGCATGGAGCTGCTGGCTCTGGGGACATGGATGTATATGAAAAGCACCTTAGGCTCCGGTCCTCGCGATGCGCTCATGGTCGTACTGGCCCGTAAGACGCACCGGACGGTAGGCCTTTGCCGCGCCGCCGTGGAAGTGGTCATTGTATTCATCGGCTGGCGGCTGGGCGGTCAGGTGGGCATCGGTACCATCGTTGCCGCAGTGGGCGTCGGCTCCCTGTTCAATCTGAACTTTGCTCTGCTGCGCTTCAACCCTGCCCTGCTCCATCAGGAAAATCTGCCGGAAACGCTCCAACGTTTCCGGGACCGGAAAGCCATCTCCTGAATGCCCGGTCAAGATCACCTGTGGGGACAAGCATACCGAATGGAGTTACACCCTAAATAAACCCGGAGTACCATGCCGATAGCGGCACAGTACCCCGGGTCCTTTTTAGAGATAGCCTTTGAATACACGCTTGAAATTACCTTGTGGATCTTTGGCGGCCTTTATTATGATAAGTAATATTTAAGGGGGTACGATTTGTAGTAAATCGCACCCCCTGATTTAGCATTGCTCTAAGCGGTTGTTGATATTGCCCTTGTGCGTGGATAGCTCAAGGCGTGCATCTGTTTTTAACGGAGCGGCATCATTGCCCCCAATTAAATATGATAGCATAGGCAAAGGCGCGAATCAATTCACAGAACAGTCAAAGTTTTTCCGCAAATTTTAACATCCCTGCGAATTGATATTCCGGCGGATTTGCGTATAATAAGAATCAGGAAAGGGTGAGTCCAATGTATCACTAAGAGTACCCTAGCAAGCGAAAGACCAAAGCTTTCCGAAAACTGAAGAATGTGAGGTTACGTCAATGATTGAACCCAAGATGCATGAGTAACGGCCTTCAACTGGGAGACAACGGTTGAAGGTCGTTACTTTTTTGCCTGATTCCATTTTGGGGTCCGCACTGCGTTTCCGCGCCCTATATGTCAGGGGCGCAAAAACCCAAAGGAGACCGGAGGCTCCGGCTTACTGCAGCTTGGCCGTGCCCGCATTCTCAAAAACCGCGTTTGCCCGACAGGGGAGAACTGCTCAGCCGTTGGCTGCGAGCGGGGTCTCCGGATCGATCCGTGACGGCAGGCGGTTGAGCTTGCAGTAGTACCGGTAAAAACGCTCTATACGTGATTTTTCATAAAAAATACCTCCAACATAGTTTGGGCGGAAACCCAATGCCTTTAGGCGGTGGGAGGAGCCCTGTTCGTAAAGGCGCATCATCCTTGGTTTTCGATATACTTTTGGATAATTGCCGAGGATACTTCCCCGATACTACAGGCAAAGTATCCCATCGGACCAGAATATCCTTTTCTTCCAATAGTGTTTGGCCAGGAAAGGACCGAATCTTTGCCAAAGATGATGTGTCGTTTCTTGTTTTAGTGTCTTAACAATGTTACAGACGGAATCCGTCGTGTCGTATCCGAGAAGGATATGCACGTGGTCTTTGTCGGTTTCCATTGCCACGATTTCGCAGTGATGAGCATCAGCGATGCTCTGAATCTTTTGTTTTATGGCATCAATCCATAAGTCACCTCGATGCGCCTTGGCGTTCACCATCTATTATTGCATAATAGTATTAGTGAAATAACAAAGAAAGGAGGATTGACTATGGCTCAAATGTCCATCACGGCAAAAATCCAAGTAGTGGCATCTGATGAAGATAAGACGTTACTTGATGAAACGATGTCTGTCTATCGTGAAGCGTGCAACTATGTTTCGGACTATGTGTTTCGCACACACGATTTAAAACAGTTTTCGCTCAACAAGGCTCTGTATCCTACGTTGCGTGCAGAATTCGGACTGAAATCTCAAATGACTCAGTCTGTATTCAAGACGGTCATTGCCAGATATAAGACTATCCTTGAGAATCAGAAAGAGTGGATCAAACCGTCTTTCAAGAAACCTCAGTATGACCTCGTCTGGAACAGAGACTACTCTCTGACGCAAGACCGCTTTTCCATAAACACGCTCGGCGGAAGAGTGAAACTGCCTTATTTCGCGGAAGGAATGTCGAAATACTTCGACCGCTCTATCTATCGGTTCGGCACCGCCAAGCTGGTGAACAAGCATGGCAAGTACTTCCTACATATCCCTGTGACCTATGATGTAGAAGAGAGTAATCTCTCCGATATCTGTAATGTTGTAGGCATCGACCGAGGCATCAACTTCATCGTTGCGACTTACGATAGCAAGCACAAGTCCGGGTTTGTGAGAGGCCGGCCTATCAAGCAGAAAAGAGCCCACTATTCAGCACTTAGAAAAGAACTCCAGATGCGGCATACCCCGTCTTCAAGACGTAGACTCAAAAGGATCGGTCAACGAGAAAACCGTTGGATGCAGAATGTCAACCATTGTGTATCAAAGGCACTCGTTGTAAATAACCCCGCGCACACTCTCTTCGTTCTGGAAGATTTGTCCGGTATCCGTCATGCCACGGAACGTGTCAAAACGAAGCATCGCTATGTTTCTGTATCGTGGGCTTTCTATGACCTCGAACAGAAACTCATCTACAAGGCGAAACAGAACCAATCTTCCGTAATCAAGGTTAACCCCTCGGTATACCAGCCAGTGCTGTCCCGTCTGTGGACACACAGAAAAGGCAAACCGCAACAAAAAGATACATCTGTTTACCTGTAAGAACTGTGGTTACAAGTCGAACGATGACCGTATCGGCGCAATGAATCTGTATTGCATGGGAATCAACTATCTCTATGATAGCCAAGTACCTGATACAGTTGCGGCAGAGTAAACTTTGCCGCAAAGGGTGCTGTCAACCACCCTACGATGTAACGCCACTTGAGACAGCAATGTCTCTTGGGGTTAAAGGTCGGAGGAGCTATCCGTTACTACGACTGGGCAGTTACAAGCCCATGGCCTTTTGGCCGTGGGTTGTTGACTACAGCACAATCAAAGCACAAAAGCAACCTGTTTTCCCGGCAATTATTTTTTGTTATTTCGACATTTCGCACATTTTAAATGATTGAACAAAAAAATCAGAGCAGATCCGAAGGGACAACAGGGAAGGGGACAACCCGGAACGGAGGAATATCCATGGCACGCTTACTGATGAAAAACGCATCCCACATCGTCACCTGCGACCCCAGCGACACCGTGTACACCGACAGCAATTTGCTGATGGAGGACGGCGTTATCACCTACATCGGCCCGGAGGAACAGCAGGCGGAGGAGGTCATCGACGCCGCCGGGTGCATCGTCTATCCCGGCCTCATCAACACCCATCACCACCTGTACCAGACCTTCAGCCGTAACCTGCCTCAGGTGCAGAATCTGGAGCTGTTCGACTGGCTGAAGGCCCTGTACGAGATCTGGAAGAATCTGGACAGTCAGGTGATCTATCACAGCTCCGTCACCGGCATGGGGGAACTGATGAAAAACGGCTGCACCACCTGCTTCGACCACCATTACGTTTTCCCGCAGGGGCAGGCGGAGGGGCTGCTGGACGCACAGTTCGCCGCCGCGGAGGATCTGGGCATCCGGATGTACGCCTCCCGTGGCAGCATGGACCTGAGCAAGAAGGACGGCGGCCTGCCGCCGGACAGCGTTGTGCAGACCGTGGATGAGATCCTGCGGGATTGTCAGCGTGCGGTGGAGACCTACCATGATCCGTCCCGATTCTCCATGCGGATGGTGGCGCTGGCACCCTGCTCACCCTTCAGCGTTTCCGAGGAGCTGCTGCGGCAGTCCGCAATTTTGGCCAGAGATCTGGGCGTGCGGCTCCATACCCACCTCTGCGAGACGAAGGACGAGGAGCGCTTCGTCCGGGAGCGGTGCGGGATGCGGCCCCTGGAATACATGGAATCCCTTGGTTGGATCGGCCCGGATGTCTGGTATGCCCACGGCATCCATTTCAACGGGGAGGAACTGCGCCGTCTGGCGGAGACCGGCACCGGCGTTGCCCACTGTCCCATCTCCAACATGAAGCTCAGCTCCGGCGTGTGCCGGGTGCCGGAAATGCTGGAATTGGGCGTTCCCGTGGGCCTTGCGGTGGACGGCAGCGCCAGCAATGACGGCTCCAATCTGTTAGAGGAGCTGCGGGTGGCCTATCTGCTCCACCGTCTCCAATCCAGTGAAAAGGCTCCCAGCGGCTACGATGTTCTGAAGATCGCCACCGTGGGCAGCGCGAAGATCCTGGGCCGGGACGACATCGGCTCTCTGGAAGTGGGGAAGGCCGGAGACCTGTTCGCCATCGACACCCGCCGTCTGGAGCTGGTGGGGGCGGATCTGGACCCGAAATCCCTGTTGGGGACCGTGGGCTGGAAAGGCCCGGTGGATTACACCGTGGTCAACGGCAAGGTCACGGTCCGCAGCGGAAAGCTGGTGAATCTGGACGAGGAAAAAGCTGCCCGGGAGGCCGCCGCGCTGGTGCGGGACTACCTGTCCCGCTGAGACCGGCCTGCCCCATCCTGCGTTGAAGCCGGGCCGTTTGGCAATTTATCCGAAAAATGAGCAGCATGCCGCACGGAAAATCCGTGCGGCATGTTTGCTGTATCCGGATCATCAGTTCCGCAAGAGCCGCTCCACTTTTCGGACAGGGGCTGCTTGCGGAGAATTGGCAGATTATCGGGCCGTCTGCGACGGTTTTACAGGCGGCGGCGTGGGAGGAAAAAGTTCAAAAAGCGTACTTTGAAACCTTTACAATTATTCAAACTTTACTTTTTTTACCCGGTATGCTTGACTGAATATAGGCAATATGCCCAATCCGATAGGTGCACCTGCTATTGAACGGCATATGATCCGGACCTCTGGGAAAAACGAATGTCAATCGAATTTCAGAGAAGTTAAGAAAGGAAAAGAGGAAGTTTTGCTATGAAGATGAAACGTTTTTTGAGCCTTCTGCTGGCCGGTACGCTCGCACTGGCCCTCACCGCCTGCGGCGGCAGCGCCAAGACTGATCCGGGCACTTCCGATCAGCCCTCCACTTCAGATGAGAACTGGACCCCCAAGGAAAATGTTACCATGATCGTATCCTATAAAGCGGGTTCCGGAACCGATAACACCGCCCGTGTGCTGGCCGCCTATGCTGAAAAGTACATCGGCAAGCCGGTCATCATTGAAAACCTGGAAGGCGGCTCCGGCTCCATTGGCTGGACGGCCCTCTCTCAGGCGGCCCCGGATGGCTACACGCTGGGCTTCATCAACCTGCCCAACTTTAACGCCACCATCTCCGAGGGTCTGGCAACGTATACCGTGGATAGCTTCGCGCCCATCTGCAACCATGTGACGGAGACCTCCGTGGTTCTGGTGAAGGCGGACTCCCAGTTCAACACGCTGGAGGATCTGGTAAAGTTCGCAAAGGACAACCCCGGCAAGCTGAAGGCTTCCACCAATGGCAACCGGGCATCCAACCACATCGGTGCGCAGGTTCTGGCTACTTCTGCCGGCTTTGAATATACCGACATTCCTTACGGCGGTACCGCCGACCAGCTGCTGGCGCTCCGTCAGGGCGAGGTGGACTTCTCCGTGGCCAAGGTAGCGGACTTCGCTTCCTTCACCTCTGAGGTCAAGGTTCTGGCCGTCTACAATCAGGAGCGTCTGGAGGGCTATCCCGACGTGCCTACCATGGGCGAACTGGGTTACTATGACCAGTGGCTGGGTTCCTCCCGCTGCATCGTGGCGCCTGCCGGCACCCCCGAGAATGTGATCAAGTTCTATGAGGACGCCTTCCAGAAGCTGATGGAGGACGCCGACTATCTCCAGGCTGCCGAGGCCGCTGGGATGGAGACTGACTATAAGAACAGCGCAGACACCGCCGCTCTGATCAAGCAGCAGCAGGACTTCACTGAAAGTCTGGCCGACGTTTGGGGCGACTGATCCCCATTTTGTGCGGGAGCAGCCGGTGGTTGCTCCCGCCTAATTTTTCCGCATCAATGCAGTGCGAACTGGAGGGCACTATGAAAAAAACTGATATTGGCGTTGTAGGCTTCATGTATGCGGTCTGCGCCTTTTTCTTCCTGATGTCAAGAGATCTGAAAAAGGGAGCTCGGATCTATCCTCTGTGCATCATTGCGATCCTGTTTCTGCTTACCACCGGTTATGTGGTTGAAATGCTGTTTGCCGCCAAAAAGAACGGGGTGACCAGCGGTATTCCGGAAATCTTCGAAGGGTTTCAGCCTAAGCAATTTTTTATCGTTCTGGGAATGCTCATCGCATATCTAATCTGTATGTACTTTGTCGGCTTCTATCTGGCGACCATCGTGCTGATGGCGGCAAGCCTGCTGTATCTCAGGGTCCCCAAGTGGCAGATCCTGATCTCTACCATTGTGATCATCGGATTGGTCTATGGCGCGTTTACCATGTTCCTGGGTGTAAAGCTGCCTGTGGGCCTGCTGTTCAAATAAAGGGGGGCATGAGTTATGCTTGAAACTTTAGCCTTGATGGGACACGGCTTCGTAAACGCGATGTCCCTCAGCAATCTGCTGTTTATGGCCGGCGGCACCGCCATCGGCATCATCATCGGCTGTCTGCCCGGCCTGTCCGCCGCCATGGGCGTTGCGCTGCTGCTGCCCATGACCTTTACCATGGCCCCGGAAACGGGACTGATCGTGCTGGGCGCTATCTACTGCGGTGCGATCTTCGGCGGCTCCATCTCCGCCATTCTGATCCACACGCCGGGCACCCCCGCCTCTGCCGCCACCGCCATTGAGGGCTACCAGCTCACCTTGCAGGGGAAGGCGGGCAAGGCACTGGCCGTGGCCTGCTTCTCATCCTTCTGCGGCGGCCTGCTCTCCTGCGTCTCTTTGTACTTTTTCGCTCCGCTGCTGGCGCAGCTGGCCATGAAATTCGGATCTCCGGAATATTTCTGGCTTTCGATCTTCGGCCTGACCATTATCGCGGGCGTGGCGTCCAAGTCCCTGCTGAAGGGCCTGATCTCCGGTGCGCTGGGCCTGCTGCTGTCCACCATCGGCATGGACCCCATGGAGGGCGCTCAGCGGTTCATGTTCGGACAGGCCTCTTTGTATGAGGGCATCAACACCACCTGCGCCCTGATCGGTCTGTTCTCCATGTCTCAGGTGCTGATTCTGGCGGAGAAGAAAATCAAGCAGCGGGCAAAGGCAGCCAAGTTCAGCGACAAGATCACCCTGAGCGGTAAGGAGATCAAGCGGATCACCCCCACCATCCTCCGCTCCTGGATCATCGGCAACCTGATCGGCATTCTTCCCGGCGCGGGCGCATCCATCGCCTGCTTCCTGGGCTATAATACCTCACGACAGTTCTCCCATCATAAAGAGGAGTTCGGAAAAGGCTCCATCGAGGGCGTAGCAGGCTCTGAGGCAGCTAACAACGCCGTGACCGGCGGCTCCCTGATCCCCATGCTGACGCTGGGCATCCCCGGCGAGTCCGTGACCGCCGTGCTCATGGGCGGACTGATCATTCAGGGCCTCCAGCCGGGACCGGAGCTGTTTACCCGCTATGCGCCCATGACCTACACCTTTTTCGCGGGCTTTGTGCTGGTCCAGTTCTTTATGCTGGGCATCGGCCTTCTGGGCTGCCGGGGCTTTGCGCAGATCTCCCGCCTTTCCGACGCCATCCTGATCCCCAGCGTGGCCGTCCTGTGTGTGGTGGGTTCCTTCGCCATCCATAAGAACTTTTTCGATGTGGTCATTATGATGATCTTCGGCGTACTGGGCTATCTGGTCCGCAAGTTCGATCTGAACCCGGCGGCCATTGTGCTGGCCCTGATTCTGGGCCCCATCGGTGAAAACGGTCTGCGCCGCTCCCTGCGGCTGTCCGGCGGCAGTCCGGCCATCCTGTTCTCCACGCCTCTCTGCTGGGTGCTGATCGCCCTGTGCGTGTTCGGCGTCTGCTCTCCCATATTTATGAACCGCATGGAGAAAAAGGCCGTGGAAGACGCCGGCGGCGACATTCCCGATGAGACGGGGGACGATCCCGTTCGCACCTCCGACTGACGGACTTTCCGAAAAAATACAGGACACGGCAGTATGCCGTGTCCTGTGTTTTACTCTCTAAGCGTATTGATGCCTACCAGACGGGTAAACAGCTTTTGGCTAAAATCAGCGTGGATGATACCAGTGTCCTGAATGACAGCACGGAGAACATCATCACCCTTGTCACCTGCGTGAAGAATCAGCCGGATTACCGCTGGTGCGTGCAGGCGCGACAGAAATAGCGTCAATGTTAAAAACTTCGACAAGAAAAAAGTTATTCACATTGATGCTAAAAACTTTACTTAATGCTGGAGGTGTGCTATCATGGCTTCAAAAGGTGGTGACAGAATCATGGAGTTAAAAAACAGATCGCAGTACCTTGATAAGCTCATTTCCGTTCAGGATATGGAGGTCATCAAGGTCGTGACCGGAATCCGGCGCTGCGGCAAATCCAGCCTGCTGAAATTGATGATGGCACATCTGCGGGAACAGGGCGTTGTGGAGGAGCAGATCCTCTCGATGAACTTTGAGTCCATGCAGTTTGCAGACATGGACAGCAAGCGGCTTTATCAGTATGTGATGGAACGCGCCCCCAAGGGCAAGCGGCTCTATCTGTTTTTGGACGAGGTTCAGAAGGTTCGGGACTGGCAGGATGCCGTGAATTCCTTCCGCGTGGATCTGGATTGCGACATTTATGTGACCGGTTCCAACGCCTACCTGCTTTCCTCCGAACTGTCCACGTATCTGTCTGGGCGCTATGTGGAGATCAAGATGCTGCCGCTGTCCTTCCGTGAGTTTTTGGACTTCCACGGCTATCTGCTGGAGGAGTACAAAGCCCCCAACGGCACTATGAAACAGCGCGCCAAGGGAAAAGACGGTGAAGCGTATGAGCTGCGCGACCTGTTTGAGGCCTACGCACAGTTTGGCGGTATGCCCGCGCTGGCCGAGGCGGAGCTGGATCAGGAGCGCGCCAATATGCTGCTGGACGGCATTTATTCTGCTGTGGTCGTGCGGGACATTCTGGAGCGCGGCAAACGGAAAGAACAGCGGGCCGTCACCGACGCGCTGCTGCTTCGCAAGATCGTTCTGTTTCTGGCTGACAACATCGGCAACAACACCTCGGCTGCGTCCATCGGGCGCACCCTTGTCAGCGAGGGCCTGTTGGACGATGGCAGAAAGACCAAGCCTGCGGTGCAGACCATCTCGGCCTATATAGACGCCCTGCTGGAGTCCTATATCTTCTATGAGGTCAAGCGGTTTGACATCAAGGGAAAGGATTATCTGCGGACGCTGGGCAAATACTATATCGTCGATCCCGGCCTCCGCACCTATCTGTTAGGAAACCGGGGCAGCGATGTGGGACACATTCTGGAAAACATCGTCTATTTTGAACTGCTGCGACGCGGGTATGAGGTGGCTATCGGCAAGGTCGGTGAAAAGGAGATCGACTTCATCGCAACGAAGATGAACGAGAAAAGGTATATCCAAGTCACCGACAACATGAACGCCCCCGAAACCCGCACACGGGAACTTGCACCGCTGCAAGCTGTTCAGGACAATTACGAGAAAACCGTGATTGCCATGGACTGCGACCTCATCAGCGACGTGGATGGTATTAAAATCGTAAAGGCGCTGGACTTCCTGCTCAGCGAAGTGTAACTAAAAATCCGCTCTGAAAAATCAGGGCGGATTTTTTTGATACACGCCGACTTTTACTTTAGCCGTGGGGGAGGGTCAATCCTGAAAGAAGATCCTGTCGAACCGGTCCATGACGTCCTCCATCGTATCGCTGATCTCCTGCTCATTGACCGGAAGGCGGGAATCCAGCACAGTCTGAATGGAGTCAGGCGTGTTTCCAAGGTCATCACGGATGCTGTGGAGATGGTGCTCTGTCAGGATCGTCTGCCCTTCTTTGGAGAGGATGTAGTCATAGAGGAGCCGACCGTTTCGCTCGTTGGGACAGCCAGCTACCAGCCCCATGGGACTGTAGATCGGCACCGTATCCCGCTCCGGAAGGCGGAAGGAGATAGGCTCCCCGGCTTCTTCCATGTTGCTGACGATATAGTCCATGCAGATCCCCACGGCGTACGTCCCGTGTGCGACCTGCAGATGGGTGGCGGTGGAGTTGCTCTCAAGCATGCAGCCGTTTTCCCGCAGACGCTCAAAATACGCCGTTCCGTAGGCAGGGGAATTCATCAGCGCGCCGACGAAGTATTTGATGCTGCCGGAGCTGCCCGGGTCCGTCATCACGATCTGCCCGTTCCATCTGGGATCCAGCAGGTCGTCCCAGGTCCGGGGCGCGTCCTCCTTGGAGACCAGATCCGTGTTGTAGGCGATGACCGCCGACATCAGCCGTCCGCCAATGTAGTAATGGTGCTCATCCATGAAGGCCTCGTTGATATTGATGGCCTGCGGTGAGATGTAGGGGAGAGATACCGGTTTTCCTTCAGCTTTCTGTAATCCGACGGAGCGCCGGTCCAGACCAGATCGGCGGAGATCTCTCCGGACTGCATTTCCGTGGCCAGCTTGGTCAGGACCTTGTTGGTTCCCGCGAAGAAGTAGTTCATGGTGATCTGGGGGTACTTCGCCTCAAAGCCCTCCTTGATAGCCTGAATTTCCTCCTCCTGCATGGAACAGTACAGCGTAACGGGTCCGGAGTACCCGGCCATGGACGGCGGGGCCTCAGCCGGCCGTGGGCTGCCGGCGCATCCGGCGGTACAGCACACCAATATCAGGCAGGCCGCGATCCTTTTGAAGATCCTGTATGCGTTCATGCCGAAGTACCTCCGTCAAACAGATGTCAATGTGACTATCTTACCTGATTTCCCAACGGAAGTAAAGTTGCGGCATCGCTGTTTTTTTGCTATACTGAACTTCAATACCGAGAAAGGGCGTGAGTGCTTGCGTACAACGATCAATATGTCTCCAATCTACAATCTGCTTCGTCGCCACGCAAAAACCTTTCTCACCGCCTTTGCCTGCATTCTGATCGCTGTCGCGTGCATTCTGGGCCTGGTTTACTCCGCATTTCAGTCTGTGGTGCTGGACTCCGTGGCCCTGCAGCACCGGGATTTCGTGGGGCAGCTGGACTCCATTTCGGGGATCCTTTCCGCCACTGTCCGAAACTACGGGATGCAGGTATTCTACGCCCCGTCCGTCCTGACGCTGCGGGGAGACAAGACGTTAGACAAAATGGGACAGGTCTACGCGCTGCGGGAGTTGGATTCCTATGTCAGCAGCAACGATTTTGTAGACTCCATTCAGGTCTATAACCGGGATACCGGATCCATTTACTCCACAGATTCCAACGTGATCAGCGCCCCCATTGACAAATACGCGGATCAGGATGCGGCGGAACTGTTTCGCTCCCTGACCCCCGATCTCCGGATGCGGCCCATCCGCCGCACCGCCTTTTCGGACGATCCCGTCCGGGTCCGCTCCTACTTCTCCTTTTTGTTTTTTGAGACAACCTCCGAAGATGAGCCCACCGGCGGCGCACTGATGCTGAATGTGGACTATGACCGGTATCTGAACACGCTCCTGTCCTTTAACGGGCAGGGGGACTGCATACTGCTGGATGAGACGGGAGCACTTCTCACCGCCGGCCGGGAGGAGCTTCAGCCCTTGATCCCGCTGTTTTTCGGCGAGATCAGCAGGGAGGGGCAGGCGGACAGCGGGTATATCCTGAAGCGGATCAACGGCGAGCAGACCGTCTGCCTGTATTGCCGACTGGACACCTCCCGCTGGCACTATCTGAAGATCACGCCGCTGAAGGCATGTGTCCCCAAGCTGCTGGAGCTGAAAAACGCCCTGATCGTCTGCATCGTGATCGGCTTTGCGCTGCTGGCGATCTGCAGTCTGGGGGTGCTCCTGTTCCTTTATTTCCCGGTCTATCAAGTCCGGGCAGCTCTGCGGAATATCGGGATGGAAAATAAGGGAGAGCTTGTGGGACAGGTCTCACAGCTGGCGCAGCAGTCCGAAGCGCACCGCAAGGCCAGCGCATTGCAATCCCTTCTGGAGGGGCAGGACCCCGGCCTGCTGCCGGAGCTGCCTGCGCCCTATACGCTGGTGCTGATGGAAACGGGACATGCGCTGCCCGCGCTGAGGCAGACCTACACGGATGTGTCCGCGCTGACCTATCATCAGGACGGCTGCGAGGTGGTCCTGTTCTTCGGAGAAGAGCGGGAGACCGTTCTTGCAATCTGCCGGGAATGGGCCGACCAGTCCAGCATCTACTGCTTCTGCGGCTCTGAGAGGACCACATTCCCGCAGGTGGTGGAATGCTATCAGGTGCTGCGTGAAATGCGCCGCCAGAAATTCTGGGCAGCGGACCGGCACTGCTGGCAGGAGGAAGACTTTACACCCCGCCGTCCCCACAGCAGCTTTACGGAGCAAATGAGTGCGGAACTGGCTTCCGCCCTGCGGGGGAGCGATCTGGAGCAGATCCAGAGACTGTGGCAGCAGATTCAGGACAGTATCCGGGAGGACCGCTTCCAGGACCAGCTTTTTGCCTTCCAACGGATCGTTTCACTGATGGAAAAACAGCTGCCTGCGTTAAAACCGCTGGTTTCCGACAATTTCTGGGCAACGCTGAAGGATATCCAGACGTTGGACGCCATATTTTCTGATGCTTTCCGGAAAATCGTCCAGAACAATCGGGAACTGCATAGACAGCACATTGATCAGCTGGCGTCTCAAGTGGTTCGCCAGATCGAACAGTCGTATGCGGATTCGGATCTCTCACCCACCCGGATCGCTGACTCGCTGGGGATGAGCAGCGCGTATCTGGGGCGGATCTTCCGGGAGAGTATGCAGACCTCCATCAGTCAATACCTGAACCAGACCCGGATCCGCCGTGCGGAGGAACTGCTGAGGGAGACCGAGCAGCCGGTGGAGACTGTTGCGGGACTGGTCGGGTTTTCCAATCCCAAGTATTTTTATGTGGTATTCAAAAATATCACGGGGCAGACGCCGCTGCAATTCAGAAAGGCGGTCCATTCCGCCTCCGAAAAAAATTGATCCGCGGAGCTGTCAGACAGCAGACGCGGGGAAAAAGATGCGGGGAAAAAGATGCGGGCCGGTCAGAAGTATTTCTGGCCGGCCCTGTTTGCGCTGGAGAGGGGAAGGAGGGGGATCAACGTTGACTATTGCTGTCTTGCCCACACTAAACAGCCGTTTTTGCCACTTGTAATATGTTTGACTACAGATACCATGCTCTTTGCACCATGCCAGTACGCTCTGCCCACTGTTTCTACATTCTGTGACCCGTTCGGCCCATATCGCCAGTTTGTTCTGCTCATTTAACTGCCGAAGTTCTCCCATTGTGATCTACCTCCGTTTTTCGCGTAGAGTCCACGCATAGCGCGTGGACTCTACGTTCTAGTGCGCCCGGCATGGGCAACAACTAGGTGGTGAAAGACCACTACGCGCTCGGCAGTAGGAAGCGTTAGCCGAAGGCAAGGGTGTTCATCGTGAGGTGGAATCTGAAGGAAGTCGGATGTCAAGGTGAGAAGCCTTGGCGGGCAAACTCCTGAACCGACGAACAGAAATCACATAGTAGGCCGCACAGGGACGGACGAGTGTGCTAGACAACACAAAGTCCAATGCTGCCCGAATCCCGTGCGGTAAATGTGGCGGTTATATGGGAGGAAAGTTGTTGTTCTTACCCGGGGAGGTCTTGCAGACGGGAAGTAGGAAATCCGAAAGCCGCAGTAACAACGAACTGCAAGAAGTCAGCCGAGGCCATAGTACCTTGATTTTTTTTTTCAAGGGAAGGGCCGAACAATCGTAAGTCTCAAGTACAGACCGGAAGGAGGTCAGTGTGTTGAACGCAGAATACCAAGGAAACGAGGGCTTCCTGCAAAGAGATAGTGTGGAACACAAAGAGTATGCAGAAGTGCAGAGCACTGACCGCAGAGAAGGGAGAGAAAGAGACGGTGCAAGCGACCTGCTGGAAGCAATACTGGACAGGAATAACCTAAACAGAGCTTACAAGCGGGTCAAGAGGAACCACGGAGCAGCGGGAATCGACGGAATGACCGTAGAGGAAGCCCTGCCGTGGTTAAAGGAACACAGGGAAGAACTTTTGCGGAGTATCCGAGACGGAAGCTATATGCCTAGCCCGGTACGGCGAAAGGAAATCCCGAAACCGGATGGCGGTGTGCGAAAGCTGGGAATCCCCACGGTGGTAGACCGTGTGATTCAGCAGGCAATCGCACAGAAGCTGCAAAGCATTTGGGAACCGTTGTTTTCAGACAGCAGTTACGGCTACCGTCCGAGACGGAGCGCCCAACAGGCGATTCAGAAGGTAAAGGAATATACGGAAGAAGGGTACAGATACGCCGTATCGGTAGACCTGTCCAAGTATTTCGACACGCTGAACCACGAACAGCTCATGAATCTATTGCACAAACAGATACAGGATATGCGTGTGCTGCGCTTAATAAAGAAGTATCTGAAAAGCGGAGTGATGGAGAACGGTGTGATTTGCAAAACCGAAGAAGGGTCGCCGCAAGGCGGGCCGCTATCTCCTCTGCTGGCAAACATCTACCTCAATGAATTTGATTGGGAGATGAACCGCAGAGGGGTAAAGCTGGTTCGATATGCAGATGACATCGTGGTGCTTGCCAAAAGCGAGCGTGCAGCAGAGCGTCTGTTGGAATCCTGCAGGAAGTATCTGGAAGGTAGGCTGAAGCTGAAAATGAACACGGAAAAGAGCAAGGTGACCAGTATCTTCGCACAGAAGAAATTCAAGTTTCTTGGATTCTGTTTGGGCAGGAATGGTAGCGGTACCTATATCCGTGTGCACAGAAAATCTCTTGCCAAGGCGAAGGAAAAGCTGAAACTTCTTACAAAGCGCAACCGTGGACGCAATGTCCGCAGGGTAATGCAGGAAGTGAAGGAGTTCATCCGCGGCTGGATTGGCTACTTTCGAGCAGCCGATATGAAACGAACGCTGATGTCCTGGGATAAATGGATGCGGCGCAGGTTCCGAATGTACATCTGGAAGCAGTGGAAGAAGCCCAAAACAAAGGTGGCCAACTTGAGAAAGCTGGGCGTCCCGGCTGACAAGGCTTACCAGTGGGGAAATTCCAGACTGGGTTATTGGCGCATCGCCGGTAGTCATGTATTAGAATGTTCCATTACAAACGAAAGACTCGCAGCAGCGGGATACTTTAGTATCCTCAACTACTACGAGTCCTTTGCACTTATGCGGTTGAACCGCCGTGTACCGGTCGGTACGCACGGTGGTGTGAGAGGTCGATAAACGTTCTGAAAATACAGAAATGCAAAGTTGGGAACAGTGAATGGGTATTCCCATCGCCCACTGGAGGTCCCATGTCACCGGATAGCGTGTTGCATATCCTCAACGCTGACATTCTGGATATGTTGGCAAGTACTTTGATGGACGATTTTGCTTCTACTTCTTTTGCTATAGTAATACATGGAATAACACCTCTTTTCTTTCTGATGGCGTTATTCTACCGAAGGAGGTGTCCCATATAACGGACTATATCATCCTCTCACTCGAACGATAAAATCGTACAGTGCTTCAGGTTCTGTCAGATTCCACTTTCATCGGAAGACCAGACTTTATAGTCGATGGATGTTCCTCCTGTGTCTCAGGATCAACCAAACACAGCCATTCGAGGAAGCGCACGATCAACCGCTCTACAGTCCATCCCAGAGGCGTAATGATTTCCTTTGATCTGAGCCAAGAGTACTTCATCTACCGCAACTTCACTCCTTTGTCCATGCGGTCAAACAGTTCATCAAGCCGCTTGGGAAGTTCTTCTGCCGGAACCCGCTCCATTTCAGAGAGCGGATGATATTCTCTCAATTTCATTGGTCGGCCTCCATAGTACACAGTTCAGGGTTCCAACCTGCTTTGTGACGGTAGTTGTTCTCCTGCATTTCCTCAAAGGTAACAGGTGCAAAACCGTTGACATCCGCACCGGCATTCAGCATCAGATCGTTCTCCCGAATGAGCGGCCAGTAGTCGGCATTGGTGTTGCCGTGGATGTGACCGAACACCATGTAGCATCTGGTCATGTGCGGCCAGGACATCATGGGGTAATGGCAGAGCGTCATTTGCCGCTTGCCGTCACTAATGAAGTGCAGGTTATTCACGCTCTCGAAGAAGTCTTTGAGGTTGCACTTCTTGACCCAGTCCCTGTCGTGGTTTCCGATGATGAGGTGCTTTTTGCCCTTGAGCTGCTTCAGGTACTCTTCGGCAGGCTTCTCGTTTCGGAACAACAGGTCGCCAAGAATATAGACGGTATCGCCGTTGGTAACCTTGGCATTCCAGTTTCGGATTAGTGTTTCGTCCATCTCCTCGATGGTGGCAAACGGCCTGTTGCATAGGCGGATAATATTGCGGTGACCGAGGTGCAGGTCACTGGTGAAGTAATTCATGGTGTTTCACCACTCTTTCTTATAAGCTGAGTTTTTCTGCGGCGGCTCGGAGTGATAGGAGTTGGTTGTGCAGCGCGGCACTGTGCGCCGGGGTCGATTCGTTGGCGACACGGCAGTAGATGCAGCATTTACTCATGTGCATTCTCCTTTAGTTTCACAGGTTTGATCGGTTGCCACTCAATCAGGGCAATCTCGGCATCCGGGTTCTCATGATTCAGATGTCTGAAGGAGTCAACATCCTCGCCGGGGAATCTGCTGTGGCAGTAGAACGGCATCACTTCATTCGGTACAATACCCACTCGCTCCAGGCCGAGCAAGCGCTTCTTTATAAACTCTGCACCATAGATGATCACCGGCAGGCCTGCATGCTTGAGGGCCAGATAGAACTTGATTGCCTCCACACAGCGTCCATAGGATTTTGCGGCAAGGGTAAGGTGATAGCAGCCCTCGGCCACTCGGCCCAACCCCACATAGAGGGATACATGTGTGGAGTTACCACCTCTGCAAACCTCCCAAGGATGACCGCCCTTTTCCCGATTCTCCAGCCAATCTGCAAAAGCCTCGGCTGAGTCGGGGTCGATCTTCTTCAGACCATCATCTCTTCCGTCGGCATGCCTGTAGTACTGCGCTTTGGGTGCAAAGGCCTGACCATCGTAATTGTTGGCAGCATAGCCCAAGGCGCAAAACCGATAGAAGTCATTTGCTGTCATCTCTTTCAGCTCAGGCAAACCGGTGCAGTCTTCAGTTCCGGTGGCAAGGAACTCATCCACATCTTCTTGGGTCAGGGCTTCGAAGAAGGATTCTTTTTCCTCGGGATACAGCTTCCAAAGGCCTGCGCGAGTGATTACACCTGTCCGGTGTTTGTAAGGCAGCAGACGAGCCACACTCTCGTTATATGTGCCATTCCGTACAGCTTCGATGGTCAACTTCACAGCATCGACCAGCCATTCGGTGAATTCGGAAATGTCATGTGTATAGCCAGACTCCAGTCGCTTGTCCATCTCGAGTACCTGCTTGTTGCTCAGAAAGACACAGCGATATTTGATGTCAGTATGCTCAACGGCAACGAAGCGATACCACTCGACTTCGTCAGGAAACTCAGACTTCCAATAGTCTTCGTACTCTTTCTGGTTCTTGACAGTTCCATCTTCGAGGTTTTCTTCATAGGTTCCGTATTGCTTTGCGAAGTCATCAATGGTCCCTCTCCTGGCGCACAACCAAAGCTCTTTAGCTCCATCCTCATCATCTGTTTCCACATCCTGAAGCATCTGAAAAAGCTCGTCAATCAATCGATAGCTTTTTCTCATCATAGCCGAAGGCGAAACCGTATCCGCAGTGGCTGTCTCGCCCCAGCCACTCAACATAGTGCCGAACTTGTACGCTCTTCAATTTCTCGCTGATATCAAACGGCAGACTCATCTTCTTTGATTGCCCTCCTCATTCAGATCCTCTTCGGAGTAGAACTCCTTCATGTCATCCAGACGCAGGCATGCAAGCCTCGTCTTGATGACGATGCCCCACACATCAATCTCCTCATATGCCGCTCCGCAGTCAATATCGATTAGATTTCGTCCGTTCCAGATCGTAGCAGGTTTGGCCAGTTGATGCTCCGTGGTAGGCGTATGGCCGAAGATCACGGTGTAGTCATCAGGGCCACGGTCATGGCTGCGGTATCTGTGCCAGACAGCGAACTCTCTTCCGTCCCGATGCTTCATGCTGGAATTGAGATACTCGTCCTCGGGTGCCGCGTGAGTGAGCAGGTATTTCTGGCCATTCACCATGATCTCGATGTTTACAGGTAGCTTATCGAGATACTCTAAGATCTCCTGGCGCACGGATTTGCGGATATGCTTCAGGTACCTGTGTGTGACGTCACCACCATTACGGTACCAGAGGTTCAGTCGTTTCTCTCGGAGATAATCAGCGTAACCGTCCTCCTCATCGGGGATGTTGTATAGCGCGTCGAGCATCATGTACTCATGGTTGCCCAAGAGCATAACAACATTGGGCATGGCTCTGAGCTGCTGGGCATGGGATGCCGTCTGAGCTATAGCTGGATTGTATGACAGGATGCCGTCAGGATCATAGGGGTTCACCTCTTTCTGGGTAACACGAACATATACCATATTTCTTTGGGTAAAGCTAGTCTAAATTCAGAAGAATGTGACAATCTCTTCGTTCATCCAGAAGTGGACTTGCTTTTATCACCATATTCAGGGTCAACTTCATAGTGGATACGGCAGAAGTATTTGCACTCTTCGCAAGTATTCTCCCGCGCTACTTCAAAGGGTTGTCCTGCCTTAGCCAGAGGACAGATATCGCTCAGTTCAATGTTCGTAAGCTTCGATGCAAGACAGGTATGCTCATGGTTGAAGCTGTCGAACTGGCTGGGCTTGTACATGGGGTACGGCCAGCGTAGGTAGTGCCGAAAGATATGGCAAGCGTTCTTCAGGTTGGAGAGTTTGCTTCTCAGGTTATTCATTCTCGTCCTCCTCATCTTTGGTGTCGAACTGCATTCTCCATAAGTAAATGTGTTCGCCAACCATTTGCGGATGCTTGTAGAAGATGTGCCGGCACAGCCGCTTGTAGATTTCGAGGAACCGTAAATCATCACCAAAGTCAAGCAGGCCATCCATGATATGCTCTAATTCCCTCTCATCTGTGATGTGGCCAGCCACAGCGGAGTCGACCAGTGCTGCGCCTGGTCTGTAAGTTTATTTAGTGCTTCTACAGTTTCCTTGGCCGCTTCCAAGGCTTCGCTGTAGCGATTGTTATCTGGAACGCCGTCATTTTTTTCAATGTAGGGTTTCATGGCTGTTTCCTCGTCATATTTATTGATTCCATCAACATTTCGTTTTTCACTTTTGCCTCAGATTCCATCATTTCTTCTGCAAGAGAAGATGCCGGGCCTCAATGGTAATCATTGAAAGTTGTGTGCATTTCTTGATCCTGCCATCGGGTACTTCGTCTATGATCATCCAAAGCGAAATTTCAGCCTTGGCGAAGTTGATATGCTCCATGGCTTCCTCTATTCTATAGCATTTTCCGCTCTCGAAAAGATTTCTCCAGCAGGGAACCCCACAGCATACCGCCTGCCGGTGTTTGCTCGTTTGGATCTGTGCCATACTTGAGACTGTAGAACTTGGCCATGAAGCATCGGTAGTATCGGTCTTTACATCGTAGCCAGAGGTGTTCGGATTCCACCTTTTCACAACTCATGAAGTACGGCCACTGCCAGGTGTTGAGATGCTCCCAAGCCAGTTTTTCGGCGGTATAGCTCTCTCGGGAGAGCAGGGTCACCTTATCGAGGAAGCGAACCTCCTGATAAGCAACATTGTGGGTGATGTTGTGCTGCCCCGATTGGTATGCGCGGAAGGTTTTGGTGAGTGAAGAGAATCGCTCAGCAAAGCACTTCTCAACCTCGATGGCCTTTATCCACCCTTCCAAGTCCGACATAGTCCCGAAGTAGGCTTTATCGAAACTGGTGAAGGATGCTGCGGAGTAGTCATCCAGCAGGATTCGATAGTATTGTTGGTCACTCATTATCATTCCTCTGCAATTTCGAAGTCGTGGAACAGGAAGTGGAGTTTGTCGACCCGTTTGCTGATGTGCCAGTGGCCACAGTACCAGCGCTCGTAGTAGAGGCGGCTCTCAATGTTGTCCAGCCACTTTTCGGTGGAGTCATCTACACTGTCCTGATTGATCATGGGCAGGAAGGCCTCACGGGGGATGTACTTGTATGGACAAGTATGAGACAGCACCGTGTCGACTACAAAACCACACTCTTCCATCTTATGCCAGCAGGCTTCCTTGATCTCATCGGAAGGCTGTTCGTCCGGCCACCAATTGAAGCCTCTCATCAGCCGATAATACTTGTCCACACTGTAGGCACCACCCAACACAAGGTGCGCTCTGCCACCCAGCGTGAAGACCTCACCGTCCCTGGCGAAGAGCAGCTTGGGATAGGCCTCTTCATCTGGATACTGCCGACGAAAGATTTTCTTTGGGCGCCTCTTTCATGACCACGATGTGGAAAGAATTTGAAGCCCACCAGAGACGAGCAAATGCGATTTGTCGCGCAGAGCAAGATTACAAAGGACACCCTCTCATCGATTTTCTCTGTGATGATTTATTGGACAATCCGTAGGAAGACTCAGTACAGTGTCCACCAGTAATCAAACAGGCGGCGGTACTCATTGCCCTTCCTCACAAGGTCGGTGCAGCGGCGAGTTTTCTTTGACGTCAGCCGCTTCATCCATCGCTGACAATGGCTGTGCTTCGGATATTTGATGTACTTGCCAGAGTGCAGGAGCGTAGTGCTATCAAAGCCGCAGTCCACATACCCGGCGTGAGGAATATAGTATCTCTGGATGATCCGCAAGAGTCGGTCATCCTTCTTCACTCGGTTCTCTCGGGCATACGGTCTACGGCTTTGCTTCTGCTGGGTGGGATTCTCACTCAGCAAATTGGTGATCTTCTCGTTTAATTCGATTTCTGTCATAAGCTTTACCATTCGGTACGATGCGCGTAACAGGCGAGATGCCATTCCAGGAGCCTCGCTGTTTTGCGTTGTACTCCTTTCTTTTTGCTTTTTGCTCTGCTTATGCAGAGGGACGAGCTTCCTCATGTTGTAATTCACCTCCTGACTTCCAGGCTGCCGCTATCTTGTTTTTGAGTCCTTCGCAGAACTGAATATAATCTGTATGACCACGCAGGAGCATCTTTCGAGGTAGTTCATTCATGGCGCTTTCGAAGGCTCCTGTATCACGCTTTCTGCACTTACAGAAAATTACGCAATAGGGTCCGTCCGGGCAAATGTACTCCTGACCGAACCACACGCGGACTTCATTCTTGACAAAGAGTTGGTCTGCCAGATAGTCTGTCGTGTCAATGATTGCGTAATAGGAATACAACAGAGAAAACTTTCGGATCGTCCAGTAGTTAAGATTCCGTTCCTTTTCCATTTGAATGCACCTCGAAAATATAACATTTAGATTACATCGGGCCGAAAAGTCTTGCTTTTTCAAAATCAAATAGATTATTCTTAAATACTTCCCACTGGGAAATCTTAATGGAGGCGATTGCCATGATGAAGAAGCCTTTTCCGGTCATTGACCCTGTAGCCACCGGCGCAAACATCGTGCGTCTGCGTGAGGATCGGGGACTCACTGTCCGAGATCTGCAAACCTACTTTGGCTTTGAAGAGCCTCGTGCCATCTACAAGTGGCAGACTGGCCAAAGCCTTCCGACCGTCGACAACCTGTACGCTCTCGGTGCCTTGCTCGATGTAACTATGGATGAGATCCTGGTGCAAACGAGGCCAAAATTGAATATCTTAGTGAATGAGCAGCAGGCCAAAGCAGCCTGCTGCTCTCCGCGTTTTTGGGGTAGATTGACACAGCTATTGGGGGTGCGACGGAAGTCTAAGATCATTTGAACCATTTGTTGTGCGGGCTGTGAGTGTTAGGGTTCTGCAAGCAGAACGGCAGCATTCAGTTTCCAGCACGATCATTATGCCTGTTATAGCAATAGGATAACCAATCCTATTTTCGCCCGATTAGAGGCGAAATCCTCTTTCGATGGAGATGTAAGTTTGTGCTGAACGGAATATCGAGTTAGCGAGGATCGAAAGACTGCAGTGCGGTGATCGCTGCTTGATACGGAGCTTGACCTCTTCGGTCTCAAGAGGGTTTTATCCTCTCAATATCCGTATATGGAGCAGTTAAAGACTGCGTGTCTTAAGTATTTATAATCCAAGACTTTCATCTTGCTTAAAGTGTGCAGCACTATAGTTCGTCTGCACCTGAACCGGTCGCCACTCCCTCTTATTCCGTCGCCCCCTCAATAGCTGTGTTCCCCTTTAAGACAGCAAATCAGGCGGTGGCCTGTTTCACTGCGAAGGCCTCGAAGACATCCGAGAAGGTGTCGTTCACATCGAAGGGGGCTTCATAGGCCACCTGGGTATTGACCACTGCCGCATCGATCTGGCCGGAGATCTCGTCGGACTTCTTGCTCAGGTCAGCACACATCTTGCGCACCTTGTTGCGGTCGAAGTTGATGGTGACCACCTTCTTCACGTCGCAGCGGTAGGAGACCTGATTACCTTCGTTGTTGAAGCGAAAGCCGGTGCCACCGTTAGGGATCAGCGTTTCGGAGTTACGCACCTCGGTCATGCGGCGGAACAGACCGGCCAGTTCCTGACGTGTGCTGTTGAGTCCAATCTCGCCGTCGAGACCAGCCTGCAGGTCGAGAGTGGCCTTTGCCTGGTAGATGGCGGCGCCCAGTTTCTCTTTCTCCGTCATCAGATAGAGCAGGAACTCAGCCACGCAGGTGATTTGTTCGCTGTATTCGGAGGTGGGCTGGTCGACAGTGACTTCATCCTCGGCCTCGGGCATCACCTTCTTGCGCAAATAGGTGTTCTCGACCTTAGTGATGTTCCGAGAGGAGCTCAGAATGTCCTGCGCAGTACCCATCAGGGTCTGTAGCTTGTTCTGGAACCGGAATGCGTCTTTCATGTTCATATAGCAATCAACTCCTTCGTTTGTTGTTTCACTGACTTCATAATAATGTGGATTTACGCGTTTGTCATTGAACTGCTGGTTCAATCTGCTTGTTTATACTTCTGGGGCTCAGCGACACATTGGTAGAGGATGGCTCCGCACTGTCGGCAGAGGAGATAGCGAAGGCGATTTCCTGACAGGCCACGCTTGCGGAAGGTGACTAGTGCCTCGCCATGCTGCCAGCCCTCACCAATGTCACGAGAACCGCAATACTGGCATTGCGTAACAGGAAGTTTGTTCTCCATGTTGTAGCTCCTTTCTCGGATCATTTCAAGGATTCTTCGATTTCATAGCCACCGCCGAAGATGATGGTGAGTTTACCGTCCGAGTGTACTTTAATGCACTCGATCATCTGCCGGACGATGGAGTCATCATATTGATCGCTATTCTGTTCCCTCTGCTCGATCACCTTCTGGATCTGCTCGAGACGCTCTTGCCGGGACATATCATTGGCTAAGCTGTCCTGGATGGCGGCGATACGGCGGTTAAGCTGCTCAATCTGTTCGGAGATGTCTTTAAATTCATCCTCGTTGCTTTCCATATGCCGATTAGGAACCTCGGAAGAAAAATGGCAACAATCTACTTGACGGAAAAACCTTGTAAGCTCATCCCCGGAGAAAATATATGGATTGTATTTGGGCTCTTTTGGAAGTTCGTTTGTTGGGTAGATGTATGCATAAAACCCCAAGGACGCTATGTGTTGCGCTAAATGTGCTATCACTGTTACTCGATGCCGTAGAGTACCCGGCGCTTCTTCTGGACCTTTAACTGCCCATACATCCAGCATAGCCTTCGTTACAGTGGAATCCTCTGAAAATCTCTCAGCACACAGCATATCAAACTTTTGCAGTATTTTAACTTGAGCTGTGTACTTGTACCCCAAGGCTCGTTTTTGCTCAATCAAGCCTATTATGTAGGGAGCTAATCTGCTCCTAAAATTTAGAGCTCCCATAATCCAGCCTCCGACAGGCTCAAAGAGCATTCGCGCAAAAGGTCAATATCTGTTTTTTTTGCCGATTTGCAGTTGACAACTTAGGCGCTGATGAGTATGATATAACTGCAATACGGCAAATTAGGATTCTTTTTGCCGATTTGCAGTTCTCGCTGAAAGGAGTGCTACATCATGGCAGAGTTTTTAACTGCGCTTTCAAACGCAGGCAATTTTACGCGGGACGATTTTGCCCTTGTCTACAGGGCAAAGAATAAGGACGCCACAGAGTCTTCCTGTCGCTTTGTTCTGCAAAAGCTCTTGGACAGCGGTTCCATTGCCCGAGTTGGAAGGAACAATTATTGCGTGAATGATAAGACCTCGAGAAAGTACACCCACGAGTATTCTGACCTTGCAACTTCGGTCGCCGGTAAGATCCGAGAGACCTATCCGGAACTGGACTTCCGCATTTTTGAACTTGTCCAGCTCAACGAGTTTGTGAATCACCAGATTGCACATAATGCCGTGTTCATCTTTGTAGAAGGCGACCTCGGAGAGTATGTCTTTGACACTCTGAAAGAAGAGTATGCCGGACACATCCTGCTCAATCCCAATGCGGATATGTACCACCAGTATTGGGCGGACGATATGCTCGTTATCAAGAAACTGATCACGGAGGCACCAAAAGGCACCGACGAGTTCTGGCATACTGACTTGGAAAAGATGCTCGTAGACATTGTTTCGGATAAACTGCTTCGCTCCTGTGTGAACCAGGGCGAATACAAGACAATTTTCACGCAGGCTTTCAAAGATTTCTATATTGATGAAAGCCAACTCTTCCGCTATGCGCGGAGAAGGAACGCTAAGGCCAAGGTGCTTGAGCAGATAGACAAATCACTGTTAAGAACGGAGTAAGGCCATGTTGAAGAAAGAGAATTTTACCGAAGAGCACATTCGCGATCTGCAAAGTGCCAGCCATCGGGACCCTTTGCTTCTGGAGCGTTCCGTGTACGCCTTTGGCCTGTTGGAGGCCATCACGAGAGTCGGCATGCCGTTCATCTTTAAGGGCGGCACCTGTCTGATGCTGATGTTGGAGCGTCCCATGCGTTTGTCCACCGACATCGACATCATCGTTGCGCCGGGTACCGACCTGAATACTTTTATCGAGGAGGCCGGCAAGATATTCCCCTTTGTGAGTGTTGAGGAACAGGTCAGAAAGGGCAAAAACAACATAGAGAAGCGGCACTTCAAGGTCGTCTACGAGTCGCCGGTCATGGAGCGTAGCATCTATATCCTTTTGGATGTGCTGTTCGAGGATGCGAAGTACAAGCGGCTCATCGCCAAACCCATCAAAAACGAGCTGATTCTCACTGATGGAGAGGATCTGACGGTGCAGATCCCCAGCGTGGAATCTATCCTGGGTGACAAGCTGACAGCGTTTGCACCGCACACCACCGGCATTCTCTTGAACAGCAACAAGGATATGGAGATCATCAAGCAGCTTTACGATGTGATGACTCTGATCGAAGTGGCAGAGGATTTTACCGAGGTGCGGGAAACCTACTACAGCCTCGTGCAGGACGAGATCGCATATCGTGGTCTTGACATCGGCCCCGGGGATGCGCTCAGAGATACATACAACGCTGCGGTGAGTATTGCCTCCCGCGGCAAGGTCAGCAAAGAGGATTATGTCTCTTATCTGCAAGGCCTCCGTGATGTGCGCAGCCATATCTACGTAGAGAACTTCTCCGCAGAAGAGGCGTCCAAGCGGGTTCCGGTCGTTATGTACCTGGTCGCCTGTCTGCTCAAAAATGTTCCTTTTGAAAAGGACATTGACTCCGCCGCTTACTTGGGAGCAGGCTTCATCTCAGATGAACTGAAAGCCTTGAAGAGTCTGCGGAAGGTCGCTCCGGCCGGCTATGCCTGCGCCGTGAAAGCGGACAGGCTGTTAAACGAATAAAGCGCAGTTAAAAGCCAAGGCCAACCACGGCCTTGGCTTTTCGTCTGCAATGGTGCAATTAAGGTCAGGAATTTATGCCGAAATGGTGCAATTAACTCTACCGCACATCATCATAGGTCGATCACAGGCGTAGATCCGTGTCGAGGGCGAAGTCACCATTATCTGGCCAGTCCATATTGTTTTCATGCGTGACCAATTTAGATACATGCTGAAAATAGGAAAAATCGAGAGCTAAAGCGGCTTTGCGCTGTTTCAGCCATATTTTTTGCTTACAATTTCCCGTGGTAGAAAAAAGTCGAGGGATTTTTAAGAGTGACCAAAATAGATACAGCCTTATATTCCCCCTCTTCTTCTATTCTTCAAGAGCCAGCGAGAAGGCCGGTCTCATATATTCCTGTGCGCTCCGGCTCAATCCACATTCTGTTGCAAGGCGGTTCCAGTTTTCTCGGACGGTTTTCAGGACATCCGCCGCCATAGCAGCTGCGTCCTTGGTGCTGATCTCACAATACGGTGCGATTTCCAGCGCAAGGTCGAGGGAGATCGTCGCATCGTCCTCGTTTACGCAGAGGGACAGCTCGTCACCCTCCGGGACGGGGTTTACATCGTACAAGGGTGAGAGATGCCAGCCATCCGCCTTGAGGATAAAGCCATGATTCCTCATGTGGTCATCCGTATTGGAAACAGCCATATTGAACACGATCCGCTTCCATAGCTCTGTCAAATCTCTCTTGGGAGCAGCGCCGTTGGCCTTGATAAAGGACACCAGTTCAAGATAACTGGAGCCGTCCGCTGCCGATACTCCATCCGTTTTCCAAGCATTGTCATGGCGGACGCGAAATGGATCCGTGCAGCACCATTCCGGTCAAACCTGCGTACAAGGAAGGTGCTTCCGTACTTAGAGAAGTCGATCAACATGGACTCAGGAACATCCAAGCCACAAAGTCTTGCAAGGTCATGGGTGACCTTTTCCCATGCGCCCACATTGATATCGTCGTGCTTGGACGGGAACTTGGCGATCCATAGATTCCCCTTTGTATCCAGAACGGTGGCCTTCGGACGAGCGCCGCCCAGCGAGGAACCGGGCTTAATGAGCTGATTGATCCATTTCTGCTCGAGACCGGACTCGTCGTTTTCGAATTGGCGGGAGGCTTCCTCCAGCGTTCGCAGACTGGTCCAGGGAGGAGTCGGGGTTTCCGAATCATCCGAAAGGAACGGCCCGTCTTTGTCCAGCTTGAAGCGGATCGCTCCCATCCGAGTCTCGTCGTAGACGCCCATCAGGAAGTCGCTGTCTAAGAGCTTTCGAGGCTTTCGGCCTTCCTGTTCAGCCAGTATTCTTTCTCTGCGCGTCATCAGCAGACGACCCCAACGGTCGGGGGAAGAGTCAGCGAAAAGACCGAACACATTTTTTGCACCGGTGGGATACTGTCGCCCGGCATACAGTTGAAGATCCGGGTCGAGATACATATAGTTTGCGCTGCTTTTTAACCAGTCAGCATCATACTCGAAGGAATAGCTTTCACGGCCGCGGACATTCTCCACGAAGAGCGTTCCCAGGAAGTTTGGCGTTGTAGATTTGAAGCTCTCATAGACATAAATTATTTTTTGGTTTGACGCCACGGTCAATCACCTCCGTTTCGTGGTGCTCTCTTGCGAGTGGTAAGTTCAAGGTCTTGGAGTTTACGCCCCAGCTCGTCATCCTTTGCAACGAGCAGGAGGTCTTTATCCATATTGTTCAGTGCGTGCAGGACTGCGGCATAGATCCCAATCGCGACAGAGGGGTTTCCCTTTTCAACATTCCACACTGTGGCTCGGCTCACACCGGCTCTTTCCGCGACCAATTCGGCAGACAGATGCCGCCGTAATCTGGCAAGTTTGATCTGTTCTCCCAGCTGTTCTAAAATCGCCTGCGTCTGCGGCAGCACAGCAACACTCTTTCGTCCCATTCTGCACATCACCTCTACATCATCTTTGTGCTTGTTATTATAGACGATACATCTATAATTGTCAATAAATAAAGATATTAAAAGAGGCGCTGCCTGCGATTATCCCATACTTCATTGTGTGCTGTCCATCTTACCGATATACATCTGGACTTACACCCACGCCACGACCTCGGCCAAGCGTGAAGCAGCAAAAACAATGGGCAATATCCTATCCCGTACGGTATAGACCTTTCTGCTATCCGCTCCCGTTGGGGTCAGCGTTTGGGTCAGAAAAAACGGCAAGCAAGTTAGTGGACGTAAAAGTGCGGAAAAAGCCCTGAAATCTACTGATTTCAGGACTTTTCTGGTTGCGGAGACAGGACTCGAACCTGCGACCGCTGGTTGTTGGTAAGGATGGATGATGTTATTCCCCGATTTCCGTTAGTCTCCCGTTGATTTGCTTAAAAGTGTTTACCGCAACATCAAAGTCCTGTTTTTCGTCTGTATAGAGCAGCGTGGTGTGCAGAGTCTCGTAGGTTATTCGGATATCAGCGTCAAAATATTTCTGCCACCCATCAAAGTCATAAGCGCCGGTGGGATCATATTCGGCAGAAATATTGCGTTTTCCGATATAGTAAGAATCCGTATCCTTCGTCAACCGCACCAACCGTTTAAGTTCGTCTGTTTCGGCCAGGAATGCCTGGATCTCCGGCATCTGGTACAGACGGTCACATCATAGATATGGCGCACCTTACGGTTCAATGTGCCGCAGATGGCGTGGCGCTTTACGGACATGATTTTGTCGATGAAGGTTCGCTCAATATTCAGCGTGTTGATTTCCACAGTTTCCAGTTCAAACCGTTCGATATCATCGGTAAACCCACGGCTTTCCAGAAACTCCTGAATGCAGGTTTTCACCGGCATTTTCTGATACGGGTCTGGACGGACAGTACTTCCAATTTCAAGCTTCACACGGTTTTCAGGATTACCGAACCAAACATACATACTCTTGCTGCGGTTGGAGCGTTCCTCCACGATCTTCTCCGTTTGTGCGCCAGCCGCCATGATCGTTTCGATTTTCTTGATCGTTTTGTCGCAGGCTTTATCCGACAGTTCCATTCCCAGGAAGGTAAGGTCGATGTCCTCGGAAAAACGGTCAATGGAACCTGGGTAGCACTTGCTGAGAGAGGTGCCGTCCTTAAAAACGCACTGGTCTGCATAAGGACTGTCGGCCAGCGATTTCAGCATCATGACGATATAATAGTCGCGCTCGACGGCAGACTCGGAAATGTGTGTTTCATTGGCAACAACGGTGATCAATTCACGAAATTCTTCAGGATGCGTATGCAGTTTCATAAATCTCCTCCATAGTGGGATGCTTATATTCGGATAGGGTGGAGAGGTATTTATTCAGGTTGTTCTCCACACCATAATGATTCAAAATATTCCGCAGGAAAGAAATCGTTTTTTTCTGGTACCGCATTTTCTGGAGAACTTGTTCAAAAACTTTGCCATCGTATTCTTGCGCAAACTTTTCGCAGAACGTAATGAATTGATGATAGTTCAAGTCCTGAATTTCACCGAAATTTTGCAGCACTTCAAGCATATGGATCATACCCTTCACTTCCGGTGTATACACCAAATTGCAGAACTGCAGAAGAACATTACTGATGTTCTTGGTGCGTTGCTCGATCTCGGAAGAGAAAACCTCAACAGTTTTAGCAACCTGCGTGGTGAGTTTCAAACTGTTATACAAGGAATATCCGACAACAGTACCTTTGTCCGGTTCTGTGAAGGCCGCAACGATCTCCTTTTGGGACGGCGGAACAATACCATATTTACTTGTTTTAGGCCGATAATACGTTCCCTTTGCTATTCTGCAAAGTGAACCTGCTTTGCACATCCGACCAAGCGTCTGATAATACGCCTCCTCGCTGACCGCTTCGCTAAGTTGCTCGGTATATAGCTTACTGGCAAAGATCAATTCACTTTCCGGGAACTGCTCCATTGTCTGCGTGATGATTTGCGCACCGGTCACTCGCTCCACCTCCTGTCCCGATGATGTTTATATCTTATGCCGCAGCACGCGCAATGTCAAGTAAATTTCATTTTTACTTGACAATATTGTTTGCGGTTTTTCCGAGACTTATTCATAAAAATTTCAAGATGCCCGGAATGAGTTGCCTCGCTCCGGGCATTGCTGCTTTATTTCTCTGCGGTTGTTTCAGGCAGTGCCATCGCCTGAGCTTGCCGCTCCCGATCCTCAGCAGCGGATGGTGTGCTGAACGAAGCTATCAAAGATAATATATGACCTACGGCGACGCAGAGTTTTCCACCAAGCAGTTGGAAAAGGACTTTGGGGACGCCGCCTACGCGACGATCCGCAGCTTTGTCTTGAAATTTGAGAAGCTGGGACTGATCAAGTCGACGCAGTATGGAAATCGCATGAAGTATGCCGTTCGCGTGAATTAAAAAAGGGGGTGTCGGCTTTCTGCCGACACCCCCCCCTTCCGTTAAGCAGGCTGGTTCTCTATCTCTGTCCTTTTCACTTTGACAACTTCCCCCCCTTGTAGCCGCCCTCTGCCTTCTGGTTGATTTACACACGTTCGGCGGATTTTCCGTTGTTTCCGTCCGGCCCTGCCCACTCCAATTCCATTCTGGGTCAAAACTGGGTCAGACACGGTGCGCCCGCACCCACGCCAACAGCGCCTCGTAGTCCATTGCGCCGGAGGCGACAGCCAGACCGACCTCGACAACCTCGTCGTTGGCGCAGTCCAACCGAATACCGTTGACCTCCAGAAAGGTCAGCATCACATACATACCGATGCGCTTGTTGCCATCCACGAAGGCGTGGTTAGAGATGAGCGCATAGCCCAGCCGAGCGCCCTTTTCCTCCCTAGTAGGGTAGAATTCCTGCCCGCCAAAGCCGGAAAAGACGTTCTCCAGCGCGGACTCCAGCAGAGTCTCATACCTGACGCCGATGCTCCCGCCAGTCTCCTCCGCGATGAGCCTGTGAAGCAGCAAGACCTTCTCTTTTGAGAATTTGATCATTTTGCCAACTCCATAAACGCGGGCTTATATTTCTTTAAAATTCTTGCCGCCACAAAGTCGATCTTCTCGTCATCCGTCATGTCGATCAAGGGCGAATTGTCCAAATCAACCAACATATATTTGGGGCGGTTATTTTTGAAAATCACAGCCTGTCCATTCGTTTCAGCGATGCGCGTCACGCGGGAAAAATTCTGATTGGCCTCTGTCACGGAAACGATTGTGTTCGTATCAATGGTCATGGGAACACCTCCTTGCAGCACCTATTATACGCAAATTGTAGGTAAAAATCAACCTATTTTGAGACGGGTTTTCAATATGAACTGCGTGGCGCAGGTGGCCAGCGCGGCGTAAAAGAAGCCGCGCACATCCAAGGAAATCTTGAATGTGCGCGTTATGTCCAAACCGCAAAGCCTCTGCTGCGGTATTTGCGAAATTTTCATCCTCTCTTACGATAGAGACCGCGTTTTCCATACACAGAGACCATGGAGGCACTGGAAAGCATAGATGAGTCTGAGCTAACGGCCTCAGAGCTTTCCTACTACATTGGCGTCATGAGCCGTATTCAGCAGATGGTGCTTGCCGCAGTCGGTTAACGATGAGAGGAGATGCAGAAAATGCAGATCAATCTGGGCCATGTCACTGCCAGTTTTACGCTGGATGTTTACGGCCATACAGAAAATGTGTTAGCAGTCCGCGGATCGGATTACAGGATTTTGTTTGACGGAGAAGGAGGGGGAGCGAACCATTCCTTTTTCGCCGCAGAGCAGCGGGGTCTACGCAATGAAGCGTGGTTCAAGCTGTAAAGTTCCATGCCATGTCAACCCTTATATTTAAATGGATAGACATGCGATAGGCAGCGAAATTATTGCATATTTGGTTAAGCCCGAAAAATCAAATAAAATATGTGGACAATAGTTTATAAACAGTATATACTGATTATAATAAACAGCTTTCGACACCAAAATAAATTGCCCCTCCGGGGCAAATTTTTTACAAAAACGCATTCCACCACACCATCGGAGGTGCTCTCATGTCCGTTTCAACTCCATTCCTCCACACCATCCAGCCAGTCTCCGAGGACCGCCCGGCAGAAGCGGTGGCAAGAGAAATTCTTGTGCTGATCCGCTCCGAATACCGCTACACGATCGCGGATCTGTGCCGTATGTTCTGCTGCGAGCGGCAGTGGATCGAAGATTTTTTCGTCCCAAACATCCGCCACATTCACGTCAATCACTTCTTCATGTCCTATATTGTTCAGCAGTTCGCGGACCGTCTCACCCCGGAGGAACAGTCTCACCTGATCCACGGGCACTACTTCCTCTCCGACGCGGATCTTGGCCGCTTCTGGCGGGAGCGGGCGTCTGCCGCCGTCAAATGCCGAACCGTAGATCTGGCCGACTATCTGGCCGATGGACGCTCCCGCAAAGCGCTCTCCGCAGAAAAAGCGCGTCACGAAGCTGCGAAGCGAACAAAGGGGAAGGGCAGCGTCACGATGCTGAAATGCGCCGTCTGCTTACCAGTGAAGGATACATGCTTTACACGTATCGGACGCAGTTCTCGAGGTTTCTCTGGCAGCCGGTTCCGCTGCCGGAGCTGTCTCCCCGAACCATCCGCAGTCTGGTTTCCACCACACAGTATCAGCGGAGACATGGCCTGCCGTCAAACGGCGTCGCTCGAAAGCGGCTGATGGAGCAGGGTTCCGTTCAAATCAAACTGGGGGGCAAGACCCTATGGGTCGAGGCTCCTACTCCGGACGGCATTTGGGTGATCCCCACCGGGACATTGCCGTAAATAAACGCCGCAGTCGGTTTTTCTATGCATGCGCGCTCCCAAAAGGTCATTGCATCGCACCTCCGCTTATTTCAGTCTGTGTAAAGCAGTTTACCATGTCACTTATTATTGGAAATTACAGCATATTTTGCGGCGTTTACCGCTGCTGATTCTCCTGTATCGGCACCATGAATTTCATGCTGTCGCCAAATATCCGATCTGACGACGTGTAAAAGAGGGACCGTTTTGAAACGGTCCCTCTTGATACTGTCGATAAAGTGGTAAATGCTCCGCGACGGTAAGGAAGGGTGTGCGCGGGAAACCCAAGAAGGGTGTCCTGCGCTATTGAAATCCTTAGTTTTCAGAACTTTTATAAAGTTCTGAAATCTTGCTCAGCGGGGAGAAAAGACTTTTTCGACACGCTGAGAGGGACCGTTTTGAAACGGTCCCTCTTTTGAAAAATTGCGGTGTTGCTTTCGCTGGATCACATCTTTGCCAATGCCTGATCGAAGTCGTTCAGCAGATCGTCGGTATCCTCCAGACCGGAAGAAAGCCGGATCTGGCCCATGGTGATGCCGATGGCCGCCAGCTCGTCGGGGCTGAGATCCCGGTGAGACGCTCTGGGCGGATAGGTCAGCGTGGTGCCGACGCCGGCCAGAGTGGGTACGAAGCGTACCAGCTGCAAGTTGCTGATGAGCTTGTCGATCTCCTTCTGACCGCCCTTGAAGTTTACGCAGAGCATACCGCCGTAGCCGTTGCCCTCGAACTGTTTGTCGGCCAGCGCCTTGCTGGGGGAGGATTCCAGACCGGGGTAGTAGACCTTTTCCACCTTGGGATGGCTCTCGAAGAACTTGGCCAGTGCCAGACCGTTTTCAGCCATCTTCTTTACCCGCAGGGGCAGCGTCCGCAGGCTCCGGGCCAACAGCCAGGATTCCGTAGCGCCCAGATTCGCGCCGTAGAGACCTAGGTAGAAGCTCAGAGACTTGATGATCTCCTCGGAGCCGACCACCGCGCCGCCTACCAGGTCATCGTGACCGCCCAGATACTTGGTGGCGCTGTAAATCACCAGATCTGCGCCGTACTTGATGGGCTTGGCAATGATCGAAGTGGCAAAGGTGTTGTCGATAAACAGCTTGGCGCCGTTGGCGTGAGCTACGTCCGCCAGATGCTGGATGTCCGGTACGCTCATCAGGGGGTTGGCAATGGTCTCGCCGTATACCAGCTTGGTGTTGGGACGGATATAGTCCGCCACATCCTGCGTGTTGAAGTCGATGAAGGTGGTCTCCACGCCCCAGCGCTTCAGCTCATACTCCAGGTAGTAGAACGCCTCGCCGTAGATGATGGGGGAGGCCACGATGTGATCGCCGGGTTTCACCGTTGCCAGAATGGAGGTCGTAATGGCCGCCATGCCGGAGGAGAATACCAGACCCTTTTCGGCCCCATCACCGGCGGCCAGGATCTGAGAGGTGGCGTCGGCGTTGGGATTGCCCAGACGGAAGTAAGCATAGCCGGGAGCGCCCTCGTCACAGATCTTGTCGATGGGATCAATGGAATCGAAGATATAGGCAGAGGACAGGTAGATGGGGAAGGTCTCCGGCACAGTCAGAGCCTTGTTCAGCTCATAGCACAGCTCGCCGTTGCCGGTATGGACATATTTGGTCGCGTCGCCTTTTTCAATGGACATAGAAATTCCTCCTTACGCGCTTTGCGCGTTCCATTCCAATACGGTATAAAGCTCAGAAACAGTTTGCTCAGGTCTCCGTGCGGCCCTTGCCCTTCCAGGCAATGAGACCCACGATGAAGCCCACGATGGCGGGAACGATCCAGCCGAAGCCCAGACCATAGAGGGGGATGTGATTCAGAACGGGGTCCAGGAAGCCGAAGCCATACTCGTGGGGCAGATCCAGAACGGCGTAGATCACCGTGAAGTACACAGCGCCCTTGAACGCGCCGTCATTGGGGATCTTCTTCTCGAAGATGCCCAGAATGGTCATCACCAGCGTGATGGGATAGAAGAAGGAGAACCAGGGGGAGGTCAGGCTCACGATGGTATCCAGACCGAAGCTGGCGACGATGGTGGTGACGATAGGGACGATCATGACCAGAACCTTGTAGGACAGCTTGCCGTGGGTGGCGGTCTCATAGAAGTCTGCCACTGCGGTGATCTGGCTGATGGCGGTGGTGAGGCAGGCCAGCACCACGGACAGGCACAGGCCGTAAATCGCGATCTGGCCGCCGCTGGAGCGGATGATCGACAGCAGGAGGTTGGCGTTGCTGATGCTGTCGGGCGTGTACTCCGTGCTGACGCAGGCGCCCATATACAGCAGGCCGCCATAGACAATAGCCAGACAGACGGCGGCAATCAGGCAGGCCCGGACATGGGCCTTGCGGAAGGCTTCACCCTCGTAGCCCTTGCGCTTGATGCTGTCAAAGAACACGCCGGCAGCCAGGAAGGACACCAGAACGTCGCCGGTGCTGTAACCGCCCAGGAAGCTGTTGACAAAGGCGTTATCCACGGAGGCGGCGCCGGGGGTACCGATGGGGCTGACAGCGCCCTTGACTACCAGAATGAACAGGATGATGGTCATAATGGGGGTCAGGATCTTGCCGACCTTATCCAGTGCGGTGCCGCGATCCTTGGCGAACAGGAACGCGATCACGAAGTAGAGAATGACGAAAACCAGATAGGGCGCGCCGGGCCAGATGCCCTGAAGGCCCATCTCAATGCCGACGGCTGCGGTTCTGGGGATGGACACGCAGCAGCAGAGGATCATGATGGCGCCGATCATGACGGTGTAGAACTTCTTGTTCACATGGTCGGAGATTTTCTGGACAGAGCCGCACATACCCAGCACGATGATGGCCAGAATGGGCAGACCCACACCGGAGGCCAGCATACCGATCATGCCGCTGAGCCAGTTGCTGCCGCTTTGCAGGCCCAGCATCGGCGGGAAGATCAGGTTGCCCGCGCCGAAGTAGGAGGCGAAGAACGCCAGACCGACGAACAATACGTCGGTAAATTTGATTTTTTTCTCTTGCATAAAGTAAGTTCCTCCCTATTTCTCTATTTTGCACACCGAAAAACTGAGAACCGCTTGCTGTTTTCTATGATAGCCGCAAAGGTCGGATTTGTCCAATAAACCAATGTTATAAACTGCAATTACTTTTGTGTATATCGCCTCATAATCGTGCATTTTTTAAAAAATGCTGTTTTTTGTGCCGCGAAAATGTTTGTTTTTATTAAAGCAAACCATTTTGGTATGATTTTAGTTGCGCATTTTGAATTTCTTGTGCTATAATACGAGAGATCCATCGAAAAATGAGGAAAGGCGGCACTTGGTATGACACTGCTCCAGTTGAAGTATATTTCCACGGTGGCAAAATGCGGCTCCTTCAGCAAAGCCGCTCAGGCCCTGTATGTCTCCCAGCCCGGCATCAGCAAAATGGTCTGCGCGCTGGAGGAGGAGTTGGGGATCACGATTTTTGTCCGCTCTGCCGCCGGGATCACCCTGACCGCTGAGGGTCGGGAGCTTCTGAACATGGGAGAACGGCTTTTGACGGACGCTGAGCATATTTCCCAGCACTTTTCACAGGATCTGAGCAAGACCCACGAAACCCTCAGCGTCAGCAGCCAGCATTACTGCTTCGCCATCGATGCAATGATGGCCTATCAGAACACCTATCAAAAGGAATCCTATACCTATAAATTTCTGGTGGGACAAGGCCCGGAGGTCATCCAGCAGGTCGTGGACAAAACCACGGAGTTGGGCGTATTGTTCATCAGCAGCCGCAGCCGAAAGCACATGAACCGTGTCTTTGGCGACAACAACCTGGAATTTCACCCGCTTTTTGACAGCAAGCCCTATGTGTTTATCCATAAGTCCCATCCTCTGGCCTCCAAGGAGGTCCTGACGATCGAGGAACTGCACCCGTATCCCTGCATCATGTATGAGCTGGACTCCGACGCGCCCTCCGTTTTGCAGGAGGAGATGCTGGTGCCGGACTTTTATCCCCAGAAGGTCACCATTGTCAACGGACTCTATCAAAGCCTGATGGTCATGCAGCAGTGTCAGGGCTATGATCTGGGTACCGGCTTCATCTCCGAAAGCAACGGGGCGCAGGGGGTGATCAAGCGTCCCATCAAGGGCTTTGACGATCCCATCACCATCGGCTGGGTCTGCCAGAAGGCCCATACGCTGTCGCAGCCCGCGGAACGCTTTATCCAGCTTCTGCAAAAATACGGACGGGACCTTCCCGAAGCCTGAACAAGAATATCCGAATGTTATTGCCAGCGATAACATTCGGATATTTCCGTTTCCATGGGTGTTTGTGCTATGCTCAATGCAACCAAGTAAGTTAGTAGGCATTCATTTGCGCAGTCACACAACCGACGGGAGGTATTTTAAATGAGCCAGTTAGTTTTGAAGCACCCTGATTTGAAGCATGAAGATCTGAAATTCAACACGGTAGAGGTCCACGCCGGCGAGCCGCGGGATATGTACGGTGCCCTGATCCCGCCCATTTATCAGACGTCCACATTCTATTTTGATTCCACGGACGATGCGGTGAAGGCCTGCGATGACTACGCCGAGAGCTTTGCATACAGCCGGATCACCAATCCCTCCGTGGATTATCTGGAGCAGAAGCTGGCGGCGCTGGAGCACGGCAAGGGGGCCGTGGCCTATGCGTCCGGCATGGGCGCTGTCTCCGGCGCGATTTTCGCGCTGCTGAAAAGTGGCGACCACGCCATTTTCACCAAGGCCAAGTATTCCGGCACGGAGGACGTGACCAGCGACTGGCTGCCCCGCTTCGGGATCGCCCACGATACCTTTGACGCCGCCGATCTCAGCCAGCTGGAAAGCCTGATCAAGCCCAACACCAAGCTGATCTATGTGGAGTCTCCCGCTAACCCCACCATGGTGCTGGTGGATATTGCCGCCGTGGTGGAGATCGCCCATAAGCACGGCATCAAGGTCTTTATCGACAACACCTTTGCCACGCCCTACAACACCACCCCGCTGGATCTGGGCGTGGACGCAGTCATTCACAGCCTCACTAAGTACATCGGCGGCCACGGCGATCTGCTGGGCGGCGCGGTGATCTCCAACGATGAGCAGTTCCTGCGGGAGTGCCGTCTGGGTACCCTCATGCACTTTGGCTCCGTCATGGCGCCCTTCACCGCGTTTCTGGTGTGCCGCGGTCTCAAGACGCTGGGCGTCCGCATGAAGCAGTACAATGAAAGCGCTCTGAAGATCGCCAAGTGGCTGGAGGCCAATCCGAAGATCGAAACGGTCCGCTATCCCTTCCTGGAATCCAATCCCCAGTACGCCATTGCCAAGAAGCAGATGAAGGGCGGAGGCGGCATGATCTCCTTTGACGTGGCCGGCGGTCTGGAGGCCGGTAAGAAGTTCATCAACAGCCTGAAGCTCTGCACGCTGGCCGTCTCTCTGGGCGATACGGAAACGCTGGTGGAGCAGGCTACCGCCATGACCCACACCATGATCCCCAAGGAGATCCGGGAGGCCGCCGGCATTACCGACGGCATGATCCGGATGTCCGTTGGTCTGGAGGATCCGGATGACATCATCGCCGATCTGAAGCAGGCGCTGGGCGACTGACGGCCCGGAAGCCCCAAACCGGCAGACGCGAGGCCATCCAAAGGACCATCCCAAAAAACACCGGAGAGGAAGCAATTTCCTCTCCGGTGTTCTACTCTTCCTCCGGGGCCAGCAGCATTTTCTTAAAGGCTTTCATGGCAACGCTTTGGAGGCGGGATGTATCCTCGATCAGGTTGACGAACCGTTCCGGGATCGGCTCCGCAAGGCGGATCTGGAACACCGTCCCGGCGGCAAGGGCGGAAGCGGCCATGGACTCCGGGTAGAAACCGACGCCCAGATTGCTCTGCACCATCGCGAGGACCTGATCCATGGTGCCGGCTTCCATTTCCACATGAAAAGCCAGATTATGCTTTAAGAACAGCTGTTGATAAAAGGTATATGTACTGGTCCCTCTGCTCATGCACACAAAGGGGAGATTTTCCAGATCCCGCAGGCTCCGCGTTTCTGCGGCCAGATCATGAAAATCCGAACCGCAGATCAGAATCTCCCGGAAGGAGACCAGCGCGGTTTCCTGCAGGGACTTTCTCACCGGACAGGGCGTGGTGACCGCCGCGCAGTCCACCTGTCCCCGCAGCAGCCCTTCCATGGCGCGGGGGGTGGAATCGTTGGTGATCCGCAGGTGGATCCCCGGATTCCGCCGGTGAAACGCGTCAAGGCGGTCCAGAAGGGTCAGATGGAGCGCGGCTTCGCTGGCGGCAATGGAAATGCTGCCGGTCCGCAGGCTGCAATCCGCCCGGAGTTCACTTTCGCCAAGGCGCAGCTGTTCAAAGGCCACAGCAGCACGATTGTAAAGCCGTTGGCCTTCCGGGGTCAGGGAGACGCCGTGGTTGGTGCGGACAAACAGCTTGCAGCCCAGATCCTGTTCCAGATTGTTCATGCAGCGGGTAATGTTGGGCTGGTTGTTGCCCAAAGCCTCGGCGGCCTTGGTAAAGCTTTTGTGTTGGGCAACATAGTAAAAAATGCGGTAATAATCGTAGGGAACAGCCACTTTTTTCGCCTCCGTGCCATATCATTCAGATATGTCCAACATATCAAATATACTTTTTACATCTTTCTGTTAGAACAGTATAATACGGGCGTTCTTAGAAGACAAGTCCTTTAACGGTCACGCCGGAAAATGGGACGCGGTCAGGGCAGACCGCAGCGCCTGTATTCCGGTGTGGAAAGGAGACCGGCTATCAGCATGAAAAGCAAAAAGAAATTTATGATCCTATGGGTCCTGCTCATCGCGGTCCTGTTCGCGGGCAGTCTGTTGACGGCGCCGCCGGGAAAAGCGGAGACCATTCAGGCCGCCATGCGGGACGCGGTTCTGCATGAGGAAAATCAGATCAGCCTGTTCGGCTGGAAAAACGTCAATCCGGGACTGATCTCCGCCATGACGGTATCCGCTATCCTGCTGATAGCGGCGGCGTGTATCCGCGTGTTTGTCATCCCGAAATTCAAGCTGGTGCCGGGACGGTTCCAGCTGCTGCTGGAGCAGGCCGTAAGCCTGTTTGACGGCATGGCCAAAACCAGCAGTCCTCAGCGAAACGGATTTCTGGGAGCCTACATCTTCGGCGCGGGCGCGTATATCTTCGTGGGGACGCTGTTTGAACTGCTTGGCTTGCAGGCTGTCACCACCACGGGCCGCTCCGTGACCCTTCCCGCGCCGCTGTCGGACGTAAACGGTGCCATCGCCCTTGGCTGCTTATCCTATCTTGTGATCCTCTCCGGCGGGATCGCGGGCAACGGTCTGAAGGGCGTGGGCAGCACATTGAAGGAATTCTCGCTGCCTATTTCCATGAGCTTCCGTCTGTTCGGCGCGCTGCTCAGCGGCCTGCTGGTAACGGAGCTGGTCTATTACTATGTGCAGCTGAGTTACGTACTGCCGGTGCTGGTGGGCGTTCTGTTCACCCTGCTTCACGCGTTGATCCAGGCCTATGTTCTGACCATGCTCACCGCGTTGTTCTACGGCGAGGTGTCGGAGCGTCCCGAACCGGCGTCCGGGCGGGCATGACCGTCCCAATCATTTATGGATCGAATCATTTTGAGGTAATCAATATGAAACTGCTTAAGAAAAAGGTCCCCGCGCTGTTCCTGATCCTGCTGGTGGTGCTGTCCCTGACGGTCCCCGCACTGGCCGCGTCTTCCACGGATACCGCTGCCGCACCCGCTACGGCGGAAACCGCCCAGACCCAGAGCGACGCCACGGGGTCCAAGTCCATCGCCGCGGGCATCGCCATCGGCCTTGCCGCCGCAGGCGGCGCTGTGGCCATGGGCGTTGCCGTCAGCAAGTCTGCGGAGGGGATCGCCCGTCAGCCGGAGGCGGAGGGCAAGATCCGTACCACGCTGATGCTGGGACTGGTCTTTATCGAAACCGCTATCATTTATGCGCTGCTGGTCGTCATTCTGATCATCTTCGTCCTATAAGTAAGGCAGGTGGGAAACCGTGAATATCCCGTTGAATATTGATTGGCAGCAAATTTTACTGCACCTGCTGAATTTTGTGATTCTGGCAGGCGGGCTGTATCTGCTGCTCTACAAGCCCGTCAAGACGTTTATGGAGAAGCGGCAGCAATACTATCAGGAGCAGGACGCGAAAGCGGCAAAGACGCTGGCAGACGCGGAGAAAACGGCGGCAGAGGTCCGTCAGCAGTTGAAAAATGCCGACGCCGACGCTGCGGCAAAGCTTGCCGCCGCCCAGAAGTCGGCGGACGCCGCCATGCAGCGGCAGCTGTCCGACGCACGGGCACAGGCGGAGCAAATTCTGGCGGACGCCCATGCCGCCGCCCAGCGGGAGCATGACAAGCTGCTGTCCGACGCGCAGAAGGAGCTGAAGGATCTGGCAGTGACAGCCACGGAAAAGCTGGTGCTGCAATCCGACGGCGATGCGTTCGATCAGTTTTTGGACGCGGCGGAGAGGGGGGAGTCCCATGCGTGAAACGGTACTGGAAGCGGTCCTGCGCAGCGCGGACGCCCCCAGTGAGGTGCAGCGGAACCGTTTTGCGGCCTTTTTGAAAAAGCAGTACGGACAGGAGGTTCCCCTCCGTTGGGAACAGGACCCCGCGCTGGAAAAGGGCTTTCGGATGGAAGTGGGCGCCGACCTGTATGACTGGAGTCTGGAGGGCCGTCTGCGGCAGTTCCGGGAGCGGCTGGAGCAGCTGAACCCCGCCGGGGTCTCCGTGATCCCGTTGATGCGGGAGGCCGTCCGCAACTGGCAGCCGGATGCCGCGCCGGAGGAGGTCGGCAGCGTTCTGACGGTGGGTGACGAGATCGCCACCGTCAGCGGATTGGAACACGCGGCCTACGGTGAAATTCTGCAATTTTCCTCCGGCGTGAAGGGCATGGTGCAGGATCTGCGGCCGGACCGTGTAGGCTGCATCCTGTTCGGCGGCAGTGAGGCTATTGAATCCGGCAGCATCGTCCGCCGCACAGGTAAGACCGCCGGTATCCCGGTGGGGGACGGCTTTCTGGGCCGGGTGGTGGACGCGCTGGGTATGCCCATTGACGGGCAGGGCGACATTCCGTCAGAGGGCTATCTGCCCATTGAGTCCCCGGCCCCCGGCATCATTGACCGCCAGCCGGTAAACGCGCCTATGGAGACGGGCCTGCTCGCCATCGATTCCATGTTCCCCATTGGCCGGGGACAGCGGGAGCTGATCATCGGCGACCGGCAGACCGGCAAGACCGCCATCGCCCTGGACACCGTTCTGAACCAGAAAGGGAAGGGCGTGGTGTGCATCTATGTCGCCATCGGGCAGAAATCCAGCTCCGTCGCCCAACTGGTAGAGAATCTGAAGCACAAGGGTGCTATGGACTATACCATCGTGGTGAACGCGCCCGCCAGCGCGTCGGCGTCCTTGCAGTACATCGCCCCCTATGCCGGAACAGCGCTGGGCGAGTATTTCATGCGGAAGGGCCGGGACGTTCTGATCGTCTATGACGATCTCTCCAAGCACGCCGTGGCCTACCGGACGCTGAGCCTGCTGCTGGAGCGGTCTCCCGGACGGGAGGCCTACCCCGGCGATGTGTTCTATCTGCACTCCCGTCTGCTGGAGCGGTCCGCCCACCTCTCGGAGGAATTGGGCGGCGGCAGCATGACGGCGCTGCCCATCGTGGAGACCCAGGCCGGTGACGTGTCCGCCTACATCCCCACCAATATCATTTCCATTACCGACGGCCAGATCTTTCTGGAGAGCAGCCTGTTCTTCTCCGGCCAGCGGCCCGCGGTCAACGTGGGATTGTCGGTGTCCCGTGTGGGCGGCGACGCTCAGACCAAGGCCATGAAAAAGGCGGCAGGCGCCCTGCGTCTGGATCTGGCCCAGTACCGGGAGATGGAGGTCTTTACCCAGTTTTCCAGCGATCTGGACGAGACCACCAAACGGCAGCTGATTTACGGACAGGGCCTGATGCGCCTGCTGCGCCAGCCCCAGAACCACCCCTACCAGCAGCACCAGCAGGTGATTTTGCTGGTGGCGGCGCTGGATCATGTGATGCAGACGGTGCCCCTTGCGCGGATGGACGATTTTCGCACCGGGCTCCTGACCTATATCGAGACCCAGGGCCAGGCCCTGTGCCGCCGGATCGATGAAAGCGGTCAGTTAAGTGATGAGGACCGGGAGACGATTCTGAAGCTGTCCAGAGAATTTCTGACGCGGTTCCAGACGGAAGCCGCGGAAAAGAGCGGTGAGTGAGATGGCCAATACCCGTGAGATCAAAAACCGGATCGAAAGCGTACAGCAGACCCGGAAGATCACCAACGCCATGTACCTCATCGCCTCCACCAAGCTGCGGAAGGCTCGGAACGATCTGGCCAACACCCGGCCGTATTTTGACGCGCTGCGGGGCGAGATCAAGCGGGTCTTTCGCACGGCGGGGGATGTGGACAGTCCCTATTTCTACCCGCCGGACAATAACACGCCGCTGGAGGGCACCTATGGGTGTCTGGTCATCACGGCGGACAAGGGCCTTGCAGGGGTCTACAACCAGAACGTCATCAAGGAGGCTGAAAAGCTCCTTGCCCAGCACCCGGACACCAAGCTGTATGTAGTGGGGGAGTATGGCCGCCGGTACTTTGACCAGCACAAGATCCCCATTGAGCACAGCTTTCTCTACACCGCCCAGAATCCCACGCTGGACCGGGCGCGGGAGATCAGCGCTCTGTTGCTGGACGGTTTCCTGGCGGGAACGCTGAAGGAGATCTTCGTGGTCTACACCGATATGGAGAGCAGCCTGCTCTCCGAGGCCAAGTCCACCCGGCTGCTGCCTTTCCACCGGATGCAGTTCGCGCCGCCCGCCAAGGAAAAGGCCGTACAGGAACCCTTTGAATTCTATCCGTCCGTAGGGGCGGTGCTGAACAGCATGATCCCCAGCTATGTCTCCGGCTTCCTGTACAGCGCCCTGCTGGACAGCTTCTGCAGCGAGCAGAACGCCCGCATGACCGCTATGGACGCCGCCAATCAGAACGCAGAGGAGCTGTTGAGTGCCTTGCGGCTGCAATACAACCGCGTGCGGCAGGCGGCTATCACTCAGGAGATCACAGAAATTTCCGCAGGCGCGGCGGCACAGCGGGGAACCTTTGGAAGCGAGGGATAACAGTATGAAAATCGGAACGATCACGCAGGTATCCGGCCCTGTGGTGGATGTGGAGTTTGAAGCCGGACATCTGCCTAAGATCAAGGAAGCGCTGTCCGTGGAGCTGAACGGCCAGACCCGCGTGATGGAGGTAGCCCAGCACATGAGCGAGCGGGTCGTCCGCTGCATCATGCTGGCGGGCAGCGAGGGTCTGGCCCGGGGCATGAAGGTAACCGCCCCCGGCAAAACCATCGAGGTCCCGGTAGGGGAGCAGACGCTGGGCCGGATGTTCAACGTGCTGGGCCAGCCCATCGACGGCGGAGAGCCGCTCCCGGCAGAAACGCCCCGCAAGAGCATTTACCGGGACCCGCCCTCCTTTGAGGATCAAAGCCCCGCCGTGGAGATCCTGGAGACCGGCATCAAGGTCATCGACCTGCTGGAACCGTATCCCAAGGGCGGCAAGATCGGCCTGTTCGGCGGCGCCGGTGTGGGTAAGACCGTGCTGATTCAGGAACTGATCCACAACGTGGCCATGGAGCACAACGGCTATTCCATCTTCACCGGCGTAGGTGAGCGGAGCCGGGAGGGTAATGACCTCTGGCGGGAAATGCGGGAGAGCGGCGTGGCGGATAAGACGGCGCTGGTCTTCGGCCAGATGAACGAATCTCCCGGTGTCCGTATGCGGGTGGCGCTGTCCGGCCTGACCATGGCCGAGCACTTCCGGGACGTGGAGCACAAGGACGTGCTGCTGTTCATCGACAACATTTTCCGGTTTGTGCAGGCAGGCAGCGAGGTTTCCACCCTGCGGGGCCGGATGCCCTCCGCCGTGGGCTATCAGCCTACGCTGGCCAACGAAATGGGCCAGTTACAGGAGCGCATCACCTCCACCAAGGATGGCTCCGTCACCTCGGTACAGGCGGTCTATGTGCCCGCCGACGATTTGACTGACCCCGCCACCGCCACCACCTTTGCCCATCTGGACGCCACCACGGTGCTGAGCCGGAAAATCTCCGAGCAGGGCATTTACCCCGCCGTGGACCCGCTGGAATCCTCCTCCCGGATTTTGGAGGCGGACATTGTGGGCGCGGAGCATTACCGCATCGCCCGGAGGGTGCAGGAGACGCTGCAAAAATATCAGGAATTACAGGACATCATTGCCATCCTCGGCATGGACGAGCTGAGCGACGAGGACCGGCAGACCGTGAACCGCGCCCGCCGCATCCAGCGTTTTCTGGCACAGCCCACCCATGTAGCGGAAAAATTCACCGGTATCCCCGGCGTGTATGTCCCTCTGAAGGAGACGCTGCGGGGCTTTGCCGCCATCGTGGACGGCGAAATGGACCAGTATCCGGAGGCGGCCTTCTACAATGTGGGTACGCTGGAGGATGTGGTCGCCAAGGCGAAAAAGATCGAGGAGGGGGAGGTCTGATGAGCGTGTTTCACGCACGGATCCTGGCCTCGGACGCTCTGTTCTTTGACGGTGACTGCGAATTCATGGTGGTTCCCTGTACGGACGGCGCAATGGGGATCCTCTCCCACCACAGCAATATGATCGCGGCTGTGGTGCCGTCCGGCGGCCTGCAGGACGTATACACCTATCTGTTCCGGGGCAAGGTGTTTGCCAATGCCCAGACGGGCAACATCGTGCTGATGGCTGTCCATGCCTTTGCCGGGGAGTGGGGGCGTGTGCTGCATTATCTTGTCCCCTGTGCTGTCTTTGCACTGGGCGTGTTCGCGGCAGAGCTGATGCACCGCCAAGCTGCAGAATCTGCAGCGGCTCCACTGGCGGCAGCTGGTGGTGCTGTGTGAGATCGTGATGCTGTTCGTGGTGGGCTTTTTCCCCGCAGGAGGGAATCTTATGGCCAACGCACTGGTCTCGTTTGCCTGTGCCATGCAGGTGCAGACCTTCCGCAAGGTCCGGGGCCACGCTTACGCCAGTACCATGTGCATTATGCGCCGGCAGCACCATGACCGGGAGGTGCATCGGCTTGTCAAAATGACCGTACCAAATTCTGCATTGCCTGTTTTCACGGCAAAAACTGCCCGGGTCAAGCACAAGGCGGTCTTTCGCGCGATTCGGAACGTTTTCTCCGCGAAACAGCTCCCGGAGGGCATTTTCTGGCTGCGGAGCTTTTCTCGACAGATGGGGATCTTTCAGCTTGCAAGGAAGGTTTCCGCGATGGTAGGCAGCCGGGCGCCGAAGCCTTCAGCCGCTTCCGCCGGATACCGCCACGAAACAGCATAGGAATCCGCGCCGCCCGCAGTCACAAAGAAAGAAAGGTATTCGCCCTTTTCATTTGTGCCCGTCAGCGGATCATCGGGGCTGCCGCCCATCAGGTCTTCAAACTCATAGCCGCTGGACTGAGCAAAGGCATCCCGCGCCTCCGTGACCGTCATATCCCCATAGCGGGATACAGACAGCGCCACATCGCTGTTGAAGGCACTGACCCAGGTGTCTGTCGGGACGCCGCTCTCCGTTCCGGGCCGTCCCAGTCCTCATCGGGAATATAGAGGGAGTACCCATCTCCGACATACAGGGTGGCGGGCAGAGCTTCTTCCTCACCCTCAACGAAAAAGGTCAAATCGACCTGTTCCGCGCGGGCAGGTGTCTCCGGCTCTGTGTTCGCAGGCGGTTCATTGGGTTCCTGCTGCGTGGGAGACGGGTCGGAAGGGGGAACCGGCGTTTCGGGTTTCTGTCCGCAGCCGGTCAGCAGGAAAAGGGACAATAAAACGATCCAAAGCTTTTTCATTATTTCGGCATGGATACATATCTAAATATTGGGTCGATTGAAAACTTCAGGGAGTACTATACAACCTATGCGGAAGTGGCAATCGGTGAGTATGAGCATTGGGAGGAAGAAGAATGGGTGGATGCAGCAAACCCAGACTGGCAGAAGTTTATAGGACAGCTTTCTCAGGAACTAAATGAAAAAGGTGTTGACGGATTCTTTATAAATAATTGTGATGTATATGATTACGCTCCGCACGAGAGTATTTTTGAAGGTCTTACAGCAATTCTACAAAACATGATGACGTTTGGAAAAGCGGTCATCATCAACGGTGGAGATACTTATGTGGCGGAATATAGGGAACGCTATGGGGATATTGATCATATTATGACAGGCGTAAATCAGGAATCCGTATGGAGCAGTATTGATTTTGATAGCGGAACTTTTCGTGAGCAAACGAGCGAGACGAGAGATTATTTCTGCAAATATTTGGAAACGTGCAAGGCGGATGGGGTGGAAGTGTATCTGCTGGAATAAGCCAGCTTACTCAGTCCGACTTTCGCTCAAGAATTTCGGGGAGAAAGATGGGCTAAAGTCTGTTCCGCTGTATGCGGCATTTTGTGTGTAAAAGCGGTCGAAAAACAGAAGACAAGATTACTTGAAAAAAGTAAATCTTGCCTTCTACATTTAGTTTTGAGACCTATCTCAAGTATTCCCGAGAAGATATATCGTGACAACGGCTTGTGCTTGATTTGCGATGCAAATTGCTATTGCTGACGGCCTTTGTCGGCCAAGGGGATGCGGACAGATTCTTGTCTGTGTGGCTGGTCGAGGTTACTATCAGGAATGGGGCAAACCGGCACAGGAGCTGCGCCCCGGCGATGTAGTAAATATCCCTGTGGGCGTCAAGCACTGGCACGGCGCTGCACCGGATAGCTGGTTCTCTCATCTGGCGGTGGAGGTTCCGGGAGATGAAACCTCCAATGAATGGTTGGAAGCCGTGGACAACACAGCATATTTTAGGGGCTACTGAATGGCTGGAACATCTGGAAATCTCGGAAAAATGACCAGTTCGCCGAGGTCAAAATCGTAGTCCAGAGCCCAACCGTATTCAGGTGCAAAAAGGAGACGCAGTTTGCGCTCCATATTTGCGGCAAAGAAGCCCATCGCAATTGAGGTCATGGAAGTATCGGGCAACCGAGTCATGACCCGGTCCAAGCTATATCGGCGCTTGACGACACCAAATGTTCCCTCAATCACGACGCGGTCGCAGCCATCCTGGTAGATCTGTTTGCTTTCCGCCTGCTTCTCCTCTGCCGACTTCCGTCCCAGCCTGGGACCTGAACCAGCGAGGTGCACCAAAGCCGATTTTCTCTGCCGGGATAAGCCCGGTCTGCCAGAATCGTCTTTGGGTAGAAGCCAAAGGTCTCTTTGTATTCCTCAACGACCTGCTTCAGACTTCTGCTCTCAGAGTAGTTGTTCCAGTCAGCCTTCATCAGGAAAGCGTAACCACTCACAAGACCTACTATGACCTTGGCACCAAACTCAGTTGGACATCCCGCTTTACCTCGCACAATAGGACGAACATGCGGCTGATCGATGCTGACGATGCGGTCTTCAATCTGATGACTCTTCCGCACATACATGTCCCACTGTTGGCGGCAGAGTTCCTGGATCACCAACAGCTTCCTGTATAGGTCATTCCCCAGCAGCGATAAGGACACGCCGTGGGCCACCATCTTCTCGATGTAGCCGATATCTCGCTGGATATATTGCAAATTCCCACGGAGCACCATCCGCGTTTCTCGTACAGTATGGGTACGCTTCTTGATGTATGCCAAATATCTTTTCCGAGCCTGTCAATCATTTTCTCTACCAGCTCCCGGGCGTGGTTCAGCAGCCCGGCGTCCGTCGGATAATGGATATCTGCCGGACAGCAGGTCGCGTCAAGAATCAGTGTTCCACGGTTCTCAGATTTTTCTGTCGGCTGTGCTGAGAGAGGGTCCTCACTGTCTTCCTGATTTACGGAATCATCTTCCTCGGGATTATCCGTGCTGGCAACTGCTTCTGGCGCAAAAACCAGATCGTTGATCGTTGAATCATCTCAGGAGAAATACGCTTCCTGAAATGTGTCATCATGGATGCGTCGAAAGGCGATTCCATGGTGTAGCACTCAAATCCGCAGAAGTACTGCAGATAGGGGTTCTCCTGGATATTTCGTCTGGTCTGTTCATCTGTGTAGCCTTCCTCGGCCTGGATGTACAGTGTCCCGAAGGCCAGACGAGATGGAATGGCCACTTGGCCCTCACTGCTTTTGAAATGTTCCTGATACTCCCGGTCAATCTCTTCCCAAGGGAACTTCTTGCTGAGGATTACCCACCGGTTATCCTCACGCAATGTGACCCCAAAGGGCATCTCCATCTTAAGCTGGTCATAAACTTCGTGCCGATACATCTTCATCACCTGCAAACTTTTTCTTTAGAACTCCTGAATCCTTTTGCAGATATTATACCATATTACCCTTGTTTTTCCCAGTGTTTTCAATGTTTCCGAGATTTTTTGCGCCGTTCAGTAAGCACTACTTAATCTCTTTGCCACCGAGAACCAAGTCGGAATGTGATGGCTGTCCGGCTTAATTGGGGTTTGATTTTTTAGCAAGGTTGGTACAAAAATTTACATGAAAGACCGCCGTAAATTCCATTTACATTTTCCGTGCACCATGATACTTTTAAAAAAACTCAGAAAGTTGAGCAAAATGCGGCAGAGAGCGTTACAGGACTTAACTGCCTGAGATAGATGAGGAAAAATATGTTTAGGAGGAGTTTTTATGCACGAAGAAAAGATTGCACTGGTCCGTCGGCAAATTGAAGCCTTGGCAGCAGCTGTGGCGTCACGCAATATCCGCCATGTGTGGGTTGTGGCTTGCGGTGGTTCGCTGGCTACCTTAGATCCTTTCCGATATATTTTGACTGCGGAAACGGATAAGGTTTCCGCTGCGGCGGTGAATGCGGCAGAGTTTGCCGCAGAGCTGCCCAAGGGACTGGGAGAGGATTGTCTGGTGGTTCTCAACTCTCAAAGCGGCACCACGGCAGAGACCGTCCGCGCGGCGCAACTGGCTAAGGAGCGCGGCGCTTTGACAGCTGCATATACTACGGCGCCTGAATCTCCTCTGGAGCAAGCTGTGGACTTCCCCATCTACTACTATGATGACCCGGTGAATCCCTATCCGCTGCTGCTATCCATCTTCCCGGAGGTCTATCAGACGGTGTTTGCTTTACTGGATGTGTGGGAAGGAACAAAGCGTTTGCCGATTATGGAAACGGCTATGGAGAATTTGGAGGAAGTGTGCGGGCGTGCGACGGCTAGTTTTAAGCCGGAAGCTCTGGAATTTGCCGCGAATCACCGCACGGAACCCATCATCTATACCGTTTCCGCCGGTTTAGATCGCTGCATTGCGTACATTCTCACCAACTGTTCCTTTATGGAGTCCGTATGGCGCCACTCATCTCCGCTCCACGCAGGCGAATTGTTCCATGGTGCCTGTGAAGCAATTGACAAAGAAACGGCAGTGGTTGCATTCCTGGGGATCGGGCCGTGGCGCAGTGTGGAGGAACGGGCGGTGAAGTTCCTTCAGCGGGTAACCGACAAGCTAACGGTGTTGGACGCCGCTGCCCTGGATTTGACGGGGATTCCGGCAGAGGTTCAGGATATCGTGGCCCCGCTGGTGCTGCATGCCATTGCTTCTGACTACTGTCTGAGGCTCTCTCAGCGGCTTGGACATCCCATGAGTTCCCGGCGCTATATGGGTATCATGAAATACTAATAGGAGGGGGCGTATGAAACTTCTCGGCTTGGGTGACAATGTGATGGATGCCTATCTTTTCCGCGGAGAACTGTATCCCGGCGGAAATGCTGCTAATGTGGCTGTACTGGCCAAACGGGCCGGTGCAGAAAAAAGCGGTTACATAGGGGTACTGGCAACAGACGCTGCCGGCGAACATTTCCGCACCGTATTGCAGGCGGAAAATGTGGACATTTCACGCCTGCGCCGGGGCGTAGGTCGTACAGCCTGCAACTACATTACACTGGATGATCAAGGCGACCGGGCTTTCTCGGGCAATAACGGACAGGAGACTGTGCAAAACCTGTACCGTCCAATTATTACCAGTGCAGATCGAATGTATGCGGCTACATTTGATGTGGTGCACTCTAGTATTCACAGCGGTCTGGACGATGCGCTGCCGGCGTTGAGCCACTGCGCAGACTTGTCTATGGACTTTTCCAGCGACGGTTTTACCCACGACAATGTGGCGCGTCTGGCGCCGCTGTTGCGTTTTTGCTTTTTTTTCGGCCGGTGAACGCAGTGAGGAACAGGCTATGGAGTTTGCATCCTTTGCCGCAGAGTGCGGAGTGCCGGAAGTTATCTTCACCATGGGACTGCGCGGCGCCTGCGGGATCTCCCACGGAAAGAAGTGGCATGTGCCTGCCACACCGGTGGATGCGGTTGATGCCTTAGGCGCGGGAGACGGCTTTATTGCAGCTTTCCTGCGGGCCTTTTACGATAACGGCGCAGATGCGGCAGCAGCTGCTGCCGATGCGTCCGGATTTGCTGCGAAGTGTTGTCTTCATCACGGCGCCATGGGGCATCCCATTGCAATCGCAGAAAGCGGTCTATTTCCTGAAACCGGGGAGATCGGTACATAAAAATGATTCTGCTGGAGTTTAAAACGGCTGCCTTACCTGATTTGCTACGCTGCCCTGAACAGTTGCTTTAGACCGCTGCCCGTCAAGCCAATGTTATTTCGCTCCGCAATGCTGCATTTACGATAAAAAGCGCCCGAAAGCGTGAACCGTATCCCGTCAAGAGGACAGTGAAAAAATATAAAGTTTTTCCGGTCAGCAGCCAAGCGCTGCTGGCCGCTTTTTATGCGGCGAGGCAAGCGCATGCTTTTCCATCGGCGTCAGGACGCCCAGATTACGCTGAACACGTCTTGTGTTGTAATAATGGATATAGGTCTCAATCATCTGCACAAGCTCCTGCTTGCCGGTGAACCGTCTGCCGTAATAGCGTTCCCGTTTCAGAATGCCCCAGAAGCCCTCCATCGGGCCGTTATCAATGCAATGCGCCACGCGGGACATACTCTGCGTCATGCCCGCCTGCACGAGCTTGTTGTGGAAAGCTGAGTACCAAGAGGACCGAAAAGCAAAACACGCGGAAGAATTTCTGGACGGGTTCTCTGACTCATGAGCGCGGTGGATGGGATCACCATGGAAAGGGACAGGATCCCGAATATGAGATTTTTTGAAGCGGAATTTTTTCTTAGCGAATACATATCCCGCCATCGCCAGAATGAAAACATTCAAAGCCGTACTGGCGAATGAGACAATAAGACTATTGACGAAGAATTTCAAAATAGGAGCCATCTCCAAAGCCTGCTTATAGCCGGAGAAACTGAAAGTGCTGGGCAGCTGCAAACCGTTAGAGAGGATTTCACGGTTGGTTTTGAAGGAGGACAGCACCACCCAAACGATGGGGAATAGCGCCACGAGGACGCAGAGCGCCATAAAGAGATAGGAAAAAACGCGGGCAGCCTTCTGCTTGGGGCTTAGCTTAAAATGTGTCATGATCAGTCCTCTTTATTCATACCGAACAAACGGTTAATCAGCGTCATGGTGATAAAGCCCACAATGATGATGACAACGCCGATGGAGTTGGCGTAACCGTAGTTATTGGCTTTCACGGTGGTGTACAGGTACAGCGGCAAGTTGGCAGTGGAAACGCCAGGGCCGCCGCCGGTGGTGATATAGATCATGGAGAACATCTGGAGCATATATGTAGCAGCCATGATGACCGTAGTGCCGATCATGCGCTTGACCAGGGGAAACATTACCAGCCGGTCGATCTGAAAACTGGTGGCGCCGTCGATTTTAGCGGCTTCAATAATGCTTTCGTCCGTGCTCAGGCACTGGGCCAACACCAATGTGGTGGTATAGCCAGCAAAGATGAACCATGTCATCGTTACAGCCGGGAAAGCGGTGGCCGTGTCGAATAGCCAGTTATGCTGTAAGTGTTCCAGACCGATTGCCTTGAGAAGAGAGTTCAAAGCGCCGTACTGCGCATTGTACAGATTCAAAAAGATCATGGCGATAGCGGACTGAGAGATAATATTCGGAATCATGTAGGTTACGCGGACAAATTTCCAGCCATGGGGCTTTTTGTACAGAATAAATGCCAGAACGGTGCCAAGCGCCACATGGAGGACGCAGTGAATGGCGATCCAAACCACTGTGTTCTTCAATACCGGCAGAAATTTGGCATCCTGTGTAAAAAGTTTTATAAAGTTACTGAAACCGATGAACTCAAAGGTCCGTGGTAGCAAACGATAGTCAAATAGGGACGTTGCGAAAACCATGACCAGCGGGATTGCAAAGATCAATAGGAAAATAATACAGGTGGGGGCCAAAAATAGAGCGATCCACCCGGTGTTTCGTTGTTTCATGGTCCATCTCCTTGGAGGCGGTAAGTCGGTAGAATGTGGGGGGAAGCGGGCTGCCGAACTACATTCGGCAGCCCGCTCCGCGAAGTTGTAGCAGATCAGGTCACAGGGTTGGCGGTGGCAAAGTCCGTCAGAACCTGACAGAACTGCTCGGGCGTATCAGCACCGGAAGCCAAGTTGGGCAGTTCAGCACTGAAAGTATCCTCCAAACCGGGGACCATCAGGCCGGTCAAAGTGTTGCCGCGCTTTTCGCAGACGGAAGCCTGCTCCAGGAAGTCAGCCAACAGGGGAAACGCGTCCAGTGCGGTCTGGGTGATTTCCACGGTGGCACCGGCGGGAACCATGCCCTGCGTTTCCAGAGCAGTCTGCTGGGCCTTGGGGCTGGTGAAGAACTTCACCATGGCAATACCAGCCTCTTCAAGAGCAGGATCAGACTGCTTGGTAACGAACATACCCTCAATAGGGGCATCATAGACAAATCCACCGGGATAGGTCGCAACACCAACCTTATCGGAAAAAGCCCTCAGTGGTTTTGGAGGTATCAGAGAAATCGCCAATCATCCAGGGGCCATTGCAGATCATAGCCACGTTTTCGGAGAAGAAGTTATTGGCTGCATTCTCATAAGCGCCGCCGTTGGCATCCAAGGTCGTGCAGGTTTGATAAAGCTTCTGAATCTTGGCAATGGCATCCACCACGCTGGGAATGTTATAGTTGGTGGGATAAGAAGTGTTCATGAACTCAAGACCTTCATCGCCGCTGCCAGCGATCATGGCGCCGAGCAGAAGCTGTGTGCACCAAGCGCCGTCGGCGGTATCCATGGCCAGCGGCGTGATGCCAGCGGCCAGAAGACGATCGCAGTTGTCGAAGAATTCCTCCCAGGTTTCAGCGGGCTTGATACCAGCCTGATTAAACAGTTCCTTATTATAGTAATAACCGATCAACTGTCCCTCGGAAGAAGATGCGTATATTCTGCCGTCACGGCAGTCTGTGGATTCCCAAGTCTCGTTGTACATGGCCTTCCACTCCGGGTCAGCGTTAACGGCATCGGTCAGATCCACAACCAGATCAGCCTGCAGTGCCAGATCCAGCAGCTTATAGCCGCCGCCGTAAACCACAGGAGGCAACTCCCCGGAGGAAATCATGACTTTGATTTTATCGGCATAGTTGGCATCGCCAGGAACATCTTCCACCTCAATGCGGTACTTACCGGTATATTCGGCGTTGAATTCTTCTACCAACTTGGCAACAACAGGAGCTGCCGTGTTGGCACCGACCTGAAAGGTGGGATATTTGATCACGATTTCTTTGCTGGAAGCACTGTCTTCACTGTCGGAGGGTTGGGAAGATGACCCACCGCAGCCAATAAGGGCCAGCAGCATCGCAAGGGAGAGAAGGCAGGCGAACATTCTTTTCATACTTTTTCCTCCTTTTATATGAGAGGCGCGCAGTACAAGCCTCTTTGTAATTCACATTGTACCATATCGTCTGTGAAAAGTAATAAGATTCTTTTGTCCTGATTCTTAGGCAAATCTGTTCTGACAGGATAAAATGCTGTGCTGCCAGCGAAAACTACTAAAATTTATTATTAAAAACAATGAAATTTTATTTATCCTTAAAGCTCGATCAATTTGCAGCGACTTGCCTCACCAGCAGATATCTGCTATATTGTTTTAGACAAAACGAGAAACGCGGGAACATCGGAGAGGTGAATGAGACATGAAACGGCAGAAATCCTTGTTGCTGCGGTTACTGACCATTGTAACGATTACGATTTTAGCACCGTCTATTCTGACATTCTTGGTGTTTTTCCGCACAGTTCCGGAGCGAATGGAAACACAGGCACAGGCAAATGTAGGCTTTTACATCGATCAGACCAATGCCTCCGTGAAAAATTCTATGGAATTGGCTCGAGAGGTGGCCTTCAGCGCGCTGGGAGACCCTATGCTGCAAAAAACATGCAGAGAACAGAATTTTATCTGAGCAGTATGGGACGTGGCGCCTTGGAACAGATGGTAGGCAGCGTAACAGCCTATCAATCCGCCTGGAGCCGTAATGTGCTGAGCAGTATTTATCTTTTTCGGGACGACGGTCAGTACACCTTCTATTCCGCCAAGGGAGCCTATGCGCAGGAACAACGCCGCATGGAGAACATCTGTAACCAGAGTCGGGAACTGTCCTCGGCCAAAACGCTGTTTCAGATTCCCGGTGCGCCGGAGAATATGGTGTATTTTCTGCTGGATTATAAAAACATTGACACCATGGCGCACTTAGGCAAGCTGGTGATGGAACTGGATGTGAGTTCTATGGTCAATGCGGATGGGTTGATGGAACTGTATCCCGGCACCTGCCTGATTCTCAGCAACACAGACGGCGAACCGCTTTACACTCTGGGAGATGAACCGGAAACTGCGGACAGAGTGATCGCAGATTCGAATATGGAGAGCTTTTCACGATTGGGTACAGGCCACAGCCGAGACCGCTACTACCATGTCAGCAGACAGATCCAAGGCTGCCAGATGCAAATGGATGTGTTTGTTCCGGCAGCAGCAATTTACAACCAGGTATGGAGTACAAATCTGATTTTTTTTGTGTCCTGTATTCTGATCCTGCTACTGACGACAGCCGCTGCCTCGCTGGGGTATTATCTGGTAATGCGGCCTTTGCGGGATATGGAAACGGCGCTGCGGCGCATGGCTGCATCGGATTATACGGCAAGAATGCCCTGCAGTAACTGTCGGGAGCTTGCGGTGTTGGAGGAGGCCTTCAATGCCATGGCCGATCATTTGGACGCTGCTTTTGAGGAAACTTATCAAAGGGCATTGCGCTGCGCGAAAGTGAATCCAGACTTTTGGCAGCTCAGATCAATCCTCATTTTGTATTCAATGTCCTGGAAACGATCCATATGCGCTGCGTGGAAGCGGGTTTAAAGGACCTTTCCCGTATGGTTACGGATCTGGCTCAGCTTTTGCGGGGCAACATGGGTGCCGGCGGAGGAAGCCAGAAGATCACCTTCGCCCAAGAACTTGACTATGTCCGCTATTACATGGATCTGCAGCAGAGCCGTTTCGGAGCGGCGAATCTGCACTTTTCTGTCGATTATGTGGATGAGGATATTTTCCACTGCCTCGTACCAAGGCTGACGATTCAGCCTCTTGTGGAAAATGCTGTGGTCCACGGTCTTGAGCCGCGGCGGGGCTTGGCAGCGTCATGGTACGGTTATGGGAAGAGGACAGCAGCGTCTGCGTTCGAGTGGAGGATGACGGCGTAGGATTTGATCCGGCGGAAGTGGATCTGGAGAAAGCGCAGGAGGCCGGACGGCACAATCATATTGCTTTGCCTAATATTCTGCGGCGGTTGAATCTGCTTTACGGCGATCAGGCCTCCCTTACCATTCGGTCCCATCCGGGATCTGGAACACAGATCATGCTGGCATTGCCGATAGACAAGGAGATGTGATGATGTATTCTGTTATGCTGGTGGATAATGAGCCGATCATCCCCAAGGGACTGATGAAGCTTATTGATTGGCGCAGCTGTGACTGCCAAATATCGGCAGTAGCCAGAGATGGTATAGATGCAGTCCGTCAGATCCGGGAACAAGCGCCTGACATATTGATTACGGACATCCGCATGCCGGAAATGGACGGCTTGCAGCTGTGCGCCTGGGTGCGTGAGCACTGCCCGCGAACGCAGATCATTCTGCTGACAGGCTTTCCGGATTTTGAATATGCCCAGCAGGCCATTCAGTATCAGGTGGCGGCCTTCGTGCTCAAACCCACAACGGAGGATGCGCTGACGGAAGCATTGAACAAAGCCTGCCGTCTGCTGGAAAAAGACGGCAGTGCCGCGGCGGAGCAGCGAAACCTGCTGTTGGAACAGCAGCTACTTTTTTGGGAGAAATGATTTTTCATAATCGTCACTCTCTGCTGTACACGCTGACACGGCTTAATGCGCTTCATATTCAGCTGGACAATTACTATGTCCTCAGTATGCACGTGCTTTCCCGTGAAGAAACTGGCGATGTATGTGCCATGCTGCAAGAAGCCCAGCGGATCCTATGTGCCTGTGCCGGGGAAAGAAAACTTTATCTGATTTCCCGCAGTGATAACTGCTGCTATGCTGTTTTGCAAATGGAGACCGGGCAAGACCCTCAGTCTATCTGTGTGCAGGCGGTGGAAGAGGTGGACCGGAACACGGACTTCGTGCTGACGATTGGCATCAGCCGTCACCATCAGAATTCACTGCATCTCTCCGTGGCGGCAAGCGAGGCAGATGATGCCCAGCAATTCACCCTCTACAGCAGCCAGCCCTCTGTTATGCGGAGCGAGGATCTGCCGAAGTTCTCCGAAAATACGGCGAAGGATCTGCTGGAAAGACTCCGGCTGGTAGAAAGTGCTTTGGAAAACCGTAGCCGGGATGCGGCGGCCAAAAATCTCGAGGAACTCTTTACCTGTATGCATCAGGCAAAAATTCCCTTTTCCGGGATGCAGCAGATTGGCAGGCTGCTGCACAGCTTCTGCACAAGTCTGCTTTTGAGCCACAACCTTTCCGATGGCAGCTTACCGGAGGACTACGCAGCCCTGCACTGCGAAACGCCGGCTGAACTGGAGACTGAATTGCGGACAGTAGTACGGGAGACGCTGCTGCGTGTCGGCAGAACGCCGGATAATATCGACAGCATCATCTATGAGGTCAAGCAATACATTGATGAGAATTACAGCATGAACCTTTCTCTGGATCTGCTGGCGGCGCAGGTACATCTGAGTCCCAGCTATTTCAGCAAACTCTTTAAACGCGAGATGGGGGAAAACTACAGCACTTATATTCTCAATACCCGTATAGAGCAGGCAAAACTGCTGCTGCGGACCACGGATAAAAAGGCTTATGAAATTGCAGAGGCTGTGGGAATCTACGATCCGGTGTATTTTTCCAAAATCTTCAAAAAAGTTACCGGCGTCAAGCCAAAAGAGTACCGCAGCCAGACGAATGGGCACATTTAAATCGAAAAAAAACGTGAGACAGTAATGCTGTCTCACGTTTTTATTCATTCCTGGGGGATCAAACGGATGCGCTGCAGATACTCCAGATTGCGCTTCGCCATGGCAAAGGCCTCGTCCGTGGTGGCGTGGGGACAATCTTGCTCGATAATGCCCACACCGCTGAAATTCAGCCGATCCAGAAGGTCTCGGTAGGCTTCATAGTCGATGACGCCATCCTCCAGATCGCACATCATCTCATCCTGTCGAGGATCGTCCGGGGCAAGATCGCCTTCCAGTTCCAGCCGGCGAATAGCGGGGGATACATTCTTGAAATGCAGATAGGGAATCCTGTCGATGTGTTTTTCCAGAAAATCCAGAGCAGTGCGGTCGCCTCGCTGCCAACCGCCGTTGGCAGCGGCGAAGTGGCCGTTATCATAGCAGATGGAGAGACCCAGATCGATCAGTTCCTCCAATTCCTCCGGCGTTTCAATCAGGGATCTGCGCTCCGGGTGCATCAATACTTCCACGCCATAGGTCTCCCGGCAGTAACGGCCCATCTCTGCAAAAATGCCGAACGTACGTTTTTTGGCTTCTGTCAGTTTATCCTTTTCGCCGGGAGCAAAGGCTGTGCCGTCCATAGACATCATATAATGCACATCGAATGCCAGCAGACGTTTGCACAGATCATCCACGTCCTTGCGTACATCAGCAAAGGATGACGCCTTGAGAAATTCATAGCAGGCGGTGCCACCGCAGATAGAAAGCCCCCGGCTGTCAAGTTCATCACGCAGTTGTTCCACATCTGTGGGGAGATATCCCACAGGTCCCAATTCGAGCGTTTTATATCCGGCCTGAGCAGCCTGATCCAAAAAGACGTTGTAGGGTGTGCGGGAAGGGGTGCCGTCCGGCCACCATACCCCCCATGAACAAGGGGCAGTGCCGATCGTGACTTGAATACTCATAGTTTATTCGACCTTTCTGTTCGATCATAGCGCCTGCGCGGCATTTGCCAGCAGGTCATCCAAAGCTGCGGGGGAAATAAACCGCTCTGCTGCCAGGGCGGTAGCCCCGATCACGGGGGAATAGAGGGGCGGTTCTATGGTGAAGCCGTTTTGTTCCATCTCTTTGCGGAAAGGCTGCAAAATGATCTCTCCCGCGTGGAAGAGCCCGCCGGAATAGGAGACGCGGACAGGAACTTCAACAGGGAAGTCCAGTTTGCAGCGAATGGCTACGGCGGTTTCAGCCAGTTCTGCGGCGGCGCGGCGATAGATATCCAGCGCGGAGGTGTCTCCCCTGCGGGCGGCCCGCAGGGCTACCGGCTGAAGCTGGGCCAGAAGTGCGGAATTATTTCGAACCTCCGTTTGAAGATACCCGGAAACATACAAATCTTTGGTGATCCCCAGAGCACTGCGTACCTCCTCATATATAGCGGAGCGTGGGCGGCGGCCGTCTGACTGCTTGACGAATTCCGTGATTAACTGCCGTGCAACCCAGCTGCAGGAACCCTCATCTGCAAAAAACAGGGACCACCCGCCCACACGGTAACCGTGCCGCTGCGGATCTCTTCCATAGGCCACGGACCCGGTTCCGGCCACCACGTTGATACCGGGCTTGGCTGCCAGAGAACCGGCCCATCCGGCCACAGAGTCATTGTCGATCAAGATCTGCCCGCATCCCGGCAGCGCCGCCCGCAGGGCAGCAGGGAAGCTGCTTTCCGTGCCGGGGATCTCACCGTATCCCGTGAGCGCGAACATGGCAGAGGCAACATCGGCAGCGTTGATCCCAGCGTCAGCTAAAAGCGATTCGGCACTGTCTGCCATCAGCCGCGCAAAGCCGTCTTCACCCAGGAATGCACAGTTACAGCCGGAAAAAAGTCCGATGGGCCAGCACGCGGCCCCTCTCATTGCACAAAAAGCCATTCAGTTTTTGTAGAACCGCCGTCACAGCCAATGAAAATCATTCGGATACCCTTCTTTCTTTCGGAATGTGAGCAGCTTTCCAGGCAAATGCGCTGCCGAGAAATGCCAGTAAGCTCATCAGAGAAAACATGCGGTAGATGCCGACGGCATTCGCTACGGCACCGCTGAGCGTATTCCCCACCATGGCGGCAAGACCGGATCCAAGAGCCTGAAAGACCAGGTGGGCGGTGGAAAGGCGCTGCGGGGATACCGTTCTTAATATGAAATCCACGCAGGCAGGTGTAAACAGCGCGAAAGAAAGCGCTTGCAGCGACGATGCGGCCAAAGGCACCCACAGACTGTGAGCGAAGCCCAGCGTCAGCGCACGTAAACCGTAAAATACCATGGCGGCAGACATCAGAACCGCAGGGCCTGCACACAGACGGTCACGCAGGCGGGTGTATCCAATCATCACAGGCAGTTCGCAGATCGCCTGCACAAAAAGCGCCGCGCCTACATGCCGTTCCGTCCCGCCTAAAGCGAGAATGAGCACAGAATGAAAACTGTCTATAGCGCATGAGGCCAGCATACACAGGAAAGAGGCCAGGAGCATCAGCCGATACGCCCGGTTTCCGGCTAAGGCGGCGGCATCATGATGAAGTGCTGTAAAAAAGCCGACGGAGGAAGCTGACGCGGGCGCCGGATTGGGCAGGTGCAGGATCACGATTGCCAGCAGTATGAACAGTACCCATAAAATCACACTTCCCGGACGAAAGCCCCACCGGGCGGCTGCCCAGCCAAAGACCATAGCCCCCAGCGCAAAGGACAGCGACCCACCGGCGCGGGTGGCGCCGTAATTGAGCACATACCCCTCGCTGATAAGCCGCAGCGCCCAAGCGTCCACAAAGTTCATCATGCACACAATGGTCACATTCAGCCCCATAACGGCAACTGCCGTTACTGCTGGGCGGGCGTCACCCCCAAAAACCAGCAGACAGTAGCAGCTGATCCCTGCGGCGGTGGCCAGCAACGTAACCTGCCGGGCACACGCAAAATGGTCGTTGAGATAACCCCATACCGGTCGGGCAAGGGTGGCCGCCAGCGCCGCCAAAGTCATCACCCGTCCGATACGCATAGGGGAATAGCCGAAAGAGACCAGAATGGGTGACACATATGCAACGGCAATGCAGTCAATTAAGATCAGCAGTGCCTGCAAACCGAGAAACGGCAGATTCAATGGGCGTTTTCCCATAGCCGTTACTCCATTTTACTGCCCATCCGGGCAAAAAAATCCGGATAACGGCGGCGGGAGGTATCGATTCCACGGGCAGCAGATAGAACGGCGGCCAGAGTTTGCACAGCGGGCAGATAGGTGAGACAGCGGAGCTCACGGCATTCGGTATCCAGCAGATTCAAAGCGGTGAGATCATTTTCCACACCGCCAGGAGCAATGAGTAAGCACTGCGCCCCCACAGAACGGGCAAAGGTGGTAAGCGTCAGCATCCGCGCCCGCTCGGTATGCGTTTCCGGCGGCAGCAGGCAAATGAGACAGGCATCACCATCTAAGGCGTTCTGAACCCCGTGGATGTATTCGTCTAAAGGATAGCAGGAAACCGGCAGGTAGTTTGTTTCAAGCAGCTTTAGAGCGGCTTCCTGAGCAGCCCCCAGACCATCGTTTCCGGCGATGACGTACAGGTGGCGGAAGGGAATTACTTCCTCCAAATGTGCGTGGCTCCATATCTGTGCGCGGCGAAGATTTTCCGCCGATTGGGTAATCAGCGCATCCAGCGCGGCATATAATCTCGTCCGGTAAGATTCATCGCGGCAAACGGAAAGCCCCAGCAGCATCAGCGTCAACACCGTGGCAGTGACCCCCTTGGTTTTGGCGCCGATACGCTCCTCGCCGATGAGCAGTGGAATGGCCAGCGACGCCGCCTTTCCGACAGGAGAATCCAGATGTTCTGTCAGCGCGACAACAGGATAACCCTGTGCCCGCAGGGATCGGATCAGCGTATATGTATTGGTGCTGATGCCGCTTTGGGAAACGGCAATATACAATGGGTGCGCAGCACGGCAGCGGATCAGCTGTTCTTCCTGCGAGGGAACGAAGCAGCTGACTTCTACGCCGAACGCCTGCTCCAGAACTGGCCGTGCCATCAGTGCGGCATAGTGGGAGGAACCGGAGCCGATCAGGATTACCCGATCAGGCTTCGGCTCCAGCACGGCAAAGGGAGCAGTCAGACTTTCCCGCTTATCCAGCAGAGCCTTCCACACAGCGCTCTGTTGGGAAATATAGCGTTGAAGCAGTGACTCATCCATGCGAATTACTCCTTGATCTTCATACAGATGTCGCGGAACAGCTTCAGGTCAGCCATGGCGTCAGAAAAATCAGATTTGGGCTTAGTGCCATTTACTATGCAGTCGTGGTAATATTTGACCTCGTTTTCAAAGGCATCTCTGTAGTCAGGGCCATACAGAGTGGTCTTGGTATCGTTCTTGGTGGATTCGATCACCTCAAAGGTCTGGGGCTGATACCGCAGATAGGGAGTTTCGTATTTGATCTTCATGCGGCGGTCATGCTGATAGATCTCGATGGCGGCATCAAACTGCACCACATCCTGATCGTTGACGATTTCATATACCGCGAGGAAATCCTCATAGCGGAACACGATGACCACATGCTCTCCCTGAACGGAGACAGATTCAATCTCCACCGGCAGTCCCACCAACTCACGGACGGCGGCTAACGTGTGGCAGCCAAGGCCAGTGAGCATCACATAGGTAATGCGCTGCTGTTCCGTGCAGCCTTCGCCCAGAGCACGTCCCACCTGTTCCCGGCGCAGACGTCCGCTCTCCTCCTTGGCAGACTGGGGAATGTCGCTGGACAAATAGGGCAGACGGGTCTGTCCCATGAAAAAGTCGCCCTCCAGAATAATGTCGCGGAAACGCATATATTCGATCTTTCGGTCATCAGCTTGCAGCAGTTCCTTGCACTTGAGGAAGCCATTACCGTAGCGGCGCATATAGCCCACCATGCACACCAGCTCAGGATGTGCCTTTTCGGCAGCAATCAGCTTTTCCAGATCCTCCATGCAGAGGGTAACAGGTTTTTCCACAAACACATGTTTCCCGGCCTCCATAGCGGCCAGGGCATATGCGGCATGGTACTGATCGGGGGAGCAGACAAATACGGCATCCACATTGGGATCTTTTACCAACTCATAGGGGTCGGTATAGGGTGTTGCGTTGTACTTTTTCGCGATAAACGCAAGCTGAGTGGGGGAAATATCGGACACGGCAGTAATCTGATACTGCTCATGTAGCCCGCTGAGAATGGGCAGGTGCATCAGCTGAGAAACGGTACCGATTCCAATAACGCCGACTTTAACGATCATAAAAAAGTCTCCCTTCTTAATAGTGCCGCACGATGGAAAGCGGCTATCATCCTTTTTCATTGTAAAGAAAGCGGAAGAGGTAAGCAATGAAGTTTTTCGCACAGTTTCTATAAAAATTTTGCCATGCTCTGATGGCAAAAAAACTCAGAAAATGGGACAAAATCGTTATAACGAAACAGATGGCTTTGATGGTATGATACATACAGAAGTACAATCTGAAAGGAGAATTGTTATATGCAGGTACTCGTTGCGAAAAATTATGACGCCATGAGTCGTGCCGCCGCGGATATAGTGGAGCACCAAATCCAAGCGGAGCCTCAGGCGCTGATTAGTTTTCCTGGCGGTGATACGCCGGTCGGTATGCTGGAGGTATTCTGCAGTAAGGTGAACCGCGGAGAGATCGACCCCGCCGAATTGAAGTTTGTCCAACTGGATGACTGGGTAGGCATTGGCCCGGACGATGCGGGCAGTTGTTCCAACTTCATCCGTGAAAAACTGTTGAAAAAGATGAGCAAACCGTTTGCTGATGCCTTCCTCTTTGATGGCTCTCAATCAGACATTGACGCCCAGCTGGAGGAACAGGATGCCTTTATCGACCGTTATGGCCCCATTTCTGTGGAAGTGTTGGGGATCGGCATGAACGGACACTTAGGTTTTAACGAGGATGGCGTGGATTTTTCACTGCGCTCCCACCGGACGCCGCTGAGCGCCACAACAAAGTCTGTGCAGCGGAAGTATTTTAGCGGTCAGGATCTCCCTTTGACAGAGGGGATTACGCTTGGAATTGCCCAGATCATGGAATCCAAAACAGTAATTGTGATTGCCAATGGCAAAAAGAAGGCTGAAATTGTGGCGGAGGCGATCTTGGGACCAGTGACTAACCGAGTGCCTGCTTCTGTGCTGCAAGAGCATCCAAACTGCATTTACCTGCTGGACGATGAAGCGGCGTCTTTACTGCCTGCGGATCTGCCGGGGCTTCAGAAAATCTGATCTGCTGCCTTTTGGACTATATGCTGTTGCGGCAGGCGGTTTGTTGGCCTGCTCAGTGAAACGCGGGATTCGCCGGAACTTACTAACCAATCTATACGGCTTCGCCAGCTCTCCATGATATCAGCTTCGGAGCCAGATCAAAAAGGAGGAATACCACAGGCCTGCGGTGCGGCAGTGTGGAGACCAAGCGTATGCGGAGGCAGCGCTTTCAGGGTCTTATTGCCATGGCAGAAGTCATTTTAAAGAATATCAAGAAGATCTATCCCCATCAGGAGCCTAAGAAAAAGAAGAAGGGCGAGCCGGAGAAAAAGAACAACCTCCAGATCACGGAGGAGGGCGTTCTGGCCGTTGATAACTTCAATCTGCACATTCAGGACAAGGAATTCATCGTGCTGGTTGGCCCCTCCGGCTGCGGCAAATCCACCACCCTGCGGATGGTGGCCGGTCTGGAGGAGATCTCCGGCGGCGAGCTGTACATCGGCGGCCAGCTGATGAACGATGTGGCCCCCAAGGACCGGGACATCTCCATGGTGTTCCAGAACTACGCCCTGTACCCCCACATGACCGTTCGGGAGAACATTGCCTTCCCTCTGAAGCTGCGGAAAATGGACAAGGCTGAGATCGATCAGCGGGTGGAACAGGCGGCGGAGATCCTGGACATCACGGAGTATCTGGACCGCAAGCCCAAGGCCCTTTCCGGCGGCCAGCGTCAGCGCGTGGCCATCGGCCGCGCCATCGTCCGGGAGCCGAAGGTCCTGCTGATGGACGAGCCTTTGTCCAATCTGGACGCTAAGCTCCGCAACCAGATGCGGGCAGAGCTGATCAAGCTGCGCCAGCGCATCAACACCACCTTTATCTACGTGACCCACGACCAGACGGAGGCCATGACTCTGGGTGACCGCATCGTCATCATGAAAGACGGCGTCATTCAGCAGATCGGCACGCCGCAGGAAGTCTTTAACCACCCCGCAAACCTGTTTGTGGCCGGCTTCATCGGCATGCCCCAGATGAACTTCTATGACGCCGAGCTGGTGCTGGAGGACGGGCAGTATGCCGTGGTGCTGGATGGCGCCAAGGTGACCCTGCCGGAGGAGAAGCAGGCCAAGCTGAAGGCCAACGGCGCGGCAGCCGGTCCCATCACGCTGGGCGTCCGGCCGGAGCACCTGATCCTCAGCGGCGATGAAGGCTCCATGATCCACGGCACCGTGGACGTCAGCGAGATGATGGGCAGCGCCGTCCATCTCCACGTCAGCGCCTGCGGCAGCGATACCATTATGATCGTTCCCACCACGGAGCTGGAAAGCACCTCTGCATTTACCATCGGCAGCCCCATCGACTTTACCTTCAACGGCGCTATGGCCCATCTTTTCGACCGGAATACCAAGAAAAATCTGGAATGGCTTGAGAAATAATTTACGGTCGCTCCCCGTGTATAGTTATATATTTCGTTGATTAGCGGAAAGAACGGCGTTTTTGATTGGATTGTTGGCTGTTTTGTGCTGAATTGCATAATTTTGGACATGGTTTGCTCTCATCATTCAGGAGGGTATATCCCACAACTTTATTCTGACGGAGTCTGCAAACCATGTCTTTTTTGTGCAGCTTCTCCTGTTGAATCAGACGGATGGGAAAAACATCGTCTTACCTGATATAAAAAATAGCGCCTGCCGCAAGACAATGTCCTGCGGCAGGCGCTATTTTTTAGGTTTGCAGACTGCCTGAATATGATATACCACTGTCACCGACTGCTCAAAGCATATGCCGTATGCCCGCTTAGCCATGCGAATGATGTTTCTTGAAATACAGTCTGACTTTGAGAGATTCATCATGGTATCCGATGATCCTATTTTGATCTCTCGGTACAGGCATTGGGAAGGAGTGGCCCCATTGACAGCCTTGCGGTCCACACCGGTATGATCTCTGGCGTGAAAAATTCTCGTGGTGTGCGATTTTCCTTGTGTCAGGGAAGCAGACTGCGGTAGCGTGCAGCCTTTTCCAACAGCTCCGCTTCTGTGCAGTAGGCTGTCAGGCAGCCTACTGCGGTGACGCATTTGCCGCCGGTGATGTTGCCGTACAACACACATTCAGCCAGAGAGCAGTCATGATAGAGACCATACAGGAAACCGGCCAGAAAGGCATCGCCCGCGCCGGTGGAGTCCTGATGTACATATTCCGGGATCACAGGGATCACCTGCTGCACGCCGTTTTCCTGAATGAGACAGCCGGAAGCATCCAGCTTTACCACCACTTTCTGGAAAAATTCACTCAACACCCGGGCAGCCTCTTCCGGCGTGTTTGTGCCGGTGATTTTCAGCGCTTCCTTCTGGTTCGGTGTGTAGAAATCTGCCAATTCCAACATAGGCCGGTATTTTTCGATGGACATCTCATCGTCCCAGCCAGTATCCAGCGTCAGAAGAGTTCCCTCCTGATGCAGCTGCCGGTAGACTTCCGGGAATCGAAGATCCATGGCGCAGATGGACGCTCCCTTGGAGTCTGCGTAGACCTGCTCTAATACCGTATCCGTCACCGGAAAACCATCAGAATAGGAGCAGAAGGTTCGGTCGCCCGGCGTCAGCATAGCGACGGAGATATTCAGGGGAATCGCATCCGTCTGGGGGCAGAGGTTAAAGGGAGTTACACCGGCGGACTCAAAGGCATCCCGTGCAAAACGAGAGAACATATCCTTTCCCAGCCCTGTCTGGATACGCACAGGTATGCCTAAGCGCCCTAGATTGATAAGGGTGGCGGGCAGTCCGCCGCCCATTTGCAGGGAAAATCCCTTGGAATAAAGTTCCTGCCCTTCTTCCGGCAGCCGGGGCAGACCTGAGAAAAACAGGTCAATGTTTACATTAGCGGCGCCGGAGATAAACGTCTTACTTCCAACCATCACTATATCCCGCATTCAGCGCAATGTAGGAATCCACCAGTTTCACGGCCAGCGAATAGGAATTCACCAGAGGATGAAGGGTCAGGCAGTCAATGGCGGCCGTCCGGCTTTTTTCTCGGATAGCCTTAGATGCCAGCCGCTCATAGGCTTTTACCCGGCGGATCAGTTCCAACGCCCGTTCGTCGCCATCCGTGACCTTATGAGGCGTACAGCTGTCAGGCGCGATGTCGCAGGTGATCTCTACAATGTCGTTATCCCGCAAGCCGGGGATGGCTCCTTGGTTGGGAGCGCAGAGGATCATGCTGCCCGCTTTGCCGGACTCCACAATATCAATGAAACGCAGAGCCACGCCGGCATAGCCGCCGGCATCAGGGGCAAACACATCGAAGATCCACGCCTTATTGCGGTGGATACCGGTCTCGTTGGCCATGTAAGCGTCTTCCCGACGGCCATACCACTTTTCAAAGCACTTCAGGCAGCTTTCAAAGTCGTTTTCAATATCCATTTTGGAAAGTTCTGCCGTCATTTGACGATTGATGTCCTCGATGACTTCGCCGCGGGTCTGAGGGGCGTGGAGAATATTGCTGACAGCCTGTTCCCGATAATAGAAATAGTAAAGATATTCGTTAAGCACGCAGCCCATATGTTCCAGTAGATCCTTGCCGAAAAAGCGCATATCTGTTTCACGATAGGCGTCGTCCCGGCTAATCAGTTCCGGCATGATCTCCTTGCCGTCAATTTTGATGGAGCGGAAAAAGGAGAGATGGTTCAGACCGTAGCATTCGCCTACGATCCGATCCGCAGATACACCGTAGAGGTCCGCAAATTGGTGCAGCATGCCGCTGGGGGCATCGCAGATCCCATAGGTGAAGTCATAGCCCATATCTCGCAGAGTCTGAGAGACAACGCCGGCGGGATTGGTAAAGTTGAAAACCTTCACGGTTGGCTTGGCATATTGACGAATCAGTTCGCAATACTCTGCCAATGCCGGAACGGAGCGCATGGCAAAGGAGAGACCGGCAGCGCCGGTGGTTTCCCTGTCCCAGCACACCGTTGGCCAAGGCGATGCGCTCCTCCCGCACTCGCATGTGATCGCCGCCCACTCGAATCGTGGTGATGATATAGTCGGCATCTTTCACGGCGTCTACGGCATCCGTGGTCAACCGGAATTTCAGCTCCGGATTGAGCATCCGGGAGACATGCGCGGCCAGACCGCCGTAAATCCGCAGTTTTTCCCCATCGTTATCCATGAACACCAGTTCAGTGATATGGAGTTCCGCCGCTTTCTGGGCAATGCTCTTTGCCAGGAACATGGAGCGGACACCGCCGCCTCCGATGACTGTCAGTTTCATGCTTGATTTCCTCCTTGGTTCATTCATCCCGCAGGTCCGCCGAATAAATAGGGCTTGTCAGTGCAATGGAATCCGCTGGACGGTCAAGTGCCGTTCCGTATACCTCCACCCGAAGCCAGCCGGGTACCAAGCTTACGGAAAAATCCACAGGCTTACCGTTGTAGGGGCTGTTCAGCCAAGATTTTTCCATTGTGTACCAGCCGGATGGACTGAGGTGTGATTTCATTGTGAGCCCAAACGCTGCTTCGTTCCTCCATGCCGATCCGCACGGAAACAGAGGCGGGACCAGGATGTGCGGTTTGGCCCAGGCTGTAGATCCGGTTTTCCTGCTTCAGAGTAACATCCACGGTTGGACCCGTGGTGACATAGGTTCGTCCGGCGCGGATGGCAGCCTTGGCATTCTCTATTGTAACATCTCCGTCAATACCAAGATAGGTAGCGGTCAGCAGAGGGATCTGGCCGGGCTTGTCGGGGCCGTGCCAGTCGCGTCCGGCTGAAATAGCCAAATGGTAGCCCTGATTTAAAAGTGCATCGTACCAGGGCATGGCAAGGCCGTTCTTGGCGGAGGCGTGAGGATCGGGACCTGACCAGATCTCCACATAATCCATCAGATCCCAGCGTTTGACCCGAAATTCCCAATTACAGCCGCACATCAGCGGAGATCCAACCTCACAGGGGTGGGCCACGCCGGCGATGCCACCTGCGGCCCGGATCTCCTGCAGGGCTTCGTCAATGGTGTCCGGCGTTACAAAGCGCCAGTCTACGAAGCGGTCGCAGCCGATGACCAACAGATGGCCGTAAAAGGTAGTCCACTCAATACCGGGCAGCACCAGACAGTTGTTTTTCCGCTGCAGTTCCTCCGTGACCTCCAGCAGTCCGGTTACGGCGTTGTGGTCAGTCAGCGCCAGACCCGCATATCCATAGGCAGCCACACTTTCTATCAGCTGTGGGACCAGAAAGGTCCCGTCGCTGTGGCGAGTGTGGCAGTGCATTTCAAAGGGACGGTATTTCAGCATCCTGCTCACCTCGTTCCATTCCGTAAATTCTCAAGCGGTAGTCTACCGTGCCGACTACCACGGCCTGTACATGCAGCACTGCCCGCCAGTCTCCTGCGGAAGCTGCTGTGGGGGCGAAGCCCCAACTGGAGCCGCTTGCGGAAATTGTCAGTATCTGCTGTGGCGGATGACGGTGGGCACAGCCCACATATTCGCCGTTTTTATCCAGAGAAAGCGTTACAAAGTTGAAAAGCTCCTGGTATTCCTGCATATCCGCTTCTGTCAGCTGATAGCCGGCGGGAAAGTATGTTTTCACACACTTACGGATCTGCGGCATAATGATCTCGGGATCTCGAATGGCCTTAGGCCCGTAGTGCAGGCAAATAGCCAAATGATCGAAATCCCGGTCAACGCGGAAAGGAACCAGAATGTTTTTGCGGACATCTGCCAGAGTAAAGGCGAATGTCTGGTCAAGTAGCAATTCCACAGTTTTTCCTCCTGTTTTTAGCGTACCGGATGGAGAAAGGAAGCCGGCGCGGCGGATAGGCTTCCCGGAAAAATACAGGGAGGAGACTCCTATGAGCTCCTCCCTGTAAGGCAGACGTTATTTCTCCCACTCTTTTTCGCGCAGGTTGGTGTAGATATATACACCGGCGGAAACAGAGCAAATGAGGAAGATGATAAACGACATGGCGGCCGCCCGCTCATAGCGCAAATACTTGTTGAACTGATCGAACAGCACAATGCCCAGCATCTTGGGATAGTTGCCGCCCATCAAATACGGTGTGGTAAACGAACCGACGTTGGACATGAACACGAATGTTGCTGCAATGACCACGTCCTTCATGGAAAGAGGAAGGATCATGCTTCGGAGCACCCGCAGTTTGCTGGCACCCACATCCCGAGCGCTTTCAATCATGGAGTCGGGGATCGCTCCCAGACCTGCCGTGATCATCAACGCAGCGAAGGGGATGTTGAACCACATGTTCATGGTCACAAGTCCGCTGGCGTGGTACATCATACCCGGCTTAAAATCGCCGCCGAAGAGTTGAGAAATACGGTTGAGCAGACCGGAATCGCGAACCACGGTGATCATGGCGTACACCGCCACCATGCTGGGCACAAAACGAGGCAGCAGGTAGAGGTTGCCAATCAGCCGGGAAACCTTGGACTTGACAAACCGCAGATACAGCGCCAACAGATAAGCCAGAACGATGGCTAGTGCCACGGTGAGGAACACAATACCCAGTGTGAAGAGGATATTGGTCAGTTCACGCGGTGTTTCAAAAAAGTATTTGTAGTTATCGAAGGTAAAACCGCCGGTGTCCGGGTCTGTAAAGCTGGTCTTAATGGCCGTCAGGATTGGCCAGGCTACTACCAGCATGACCGTCAGGAAGGACGGCAGTACCAATCCATAAGCAGCCAACATCTGTTTTAGTTTCTTGCTCATTCTTTACACCTCGGACACTTTCAAAATCAGAGTTTAGCCGAGAGAACCAATCTCGTTATCCCAGCGCTCGTTAAAGTTGGTACCCAGATCGCCGATAGACAGCGTGCGGAAGCTGCCCACATCCAGATCCTTCAGATCTTCGTAGCCGGTCATATCCATACCGCTGACGTCCACCAGAGGAATAGCGGCCATTTCCTTGACCAGGATCTGCTGGGCGGCATCGGAAAGCATGTAGTTGATGAAAACATAGGCGCCATCAGGGTTGGAACCAAAATTGGGAATCAGCATGCTCTGCACAGAGCCAGTGAAGGAGGGCTGAATGGTGGCCATCTTGATGTAAGCGGGGACAGTGCCGGCGGCACGCTGGCTCAGCAGCATATCCGCCCACATGGGGCACATGTCGATCTCGCCCTGAGACAGCAGATCCAGAGCACCCTGGTTCTTGTTGGGATAGACGATGCTGCCGCCGGACTTATACATATACGGATGCAGCTCAACCAGCTTGGCAAAGCCTTCGTCCCACTGATCCATCCACTTGGGGTCATCAGAGGTCATGGCTTCCTGATCGTCAATGCAGTTATAGACGGTGGTGCGGACAAAAGAGTCACCAGCGCCGCCGGTGCCGGGCACGTTATAAGCGAAACGGCCGGGATGATCCTTGATCCACTGATACAGTTCTTCGGCGGTGGTGGGAACTTCAGTTACATTCTGAGAGTTGTAGGCCAGAACCACGGTGGTGCCGCGATAAGGCTGGCAGAACTCGGCGGCGTTAGCAGATTCAGCTTTGACCCGGGAAGAATTGGGGATCTTGGATTTATCCAGCTTCATGAAGCCGTCTGTGCCGACCAGAGAAACAACCTTGGAAAGATCGTCGCCGCCCAGATCCACCAGATCATACTCGGTGTTGGTCTGGTTGGACTTGCAGGCAGCAGCCAGCATATCAGGCATGCTCTGACCACCAGTGCCGGAGAGCAGGAAGTTCAATTCCACCTGATAACCCTGATTGGCTTCGGCGTTGCCGTTGAAATCGGCGGACAGCGCCTCAAAAACCTGACGGACGTTGTCGGAACCATTGGCCCAGAGATGAATGGTAGTGCTCTTTGTGTCACTGCCGGAGTTGGCGGACTGCTCGGATTTCTGACCGCAGGCAGCAAGAGACATTGCCATCATGACGGCCAGCGCGGTGGCTAAGATGCGCTTCATTTTCATTTTGCTTCTTCCTTTCAATTAAAAAATATGCGTTTTGAGGAATTTGAGGTTCACGGGGTCTCCGGGGGTGAGACGTTCAGACTGATCGCGGTCCACGAAACATTTGACAACGAGGTCTCCGCACTGGACGTTGACCTCCACGTAATGTCCCAGAACCATGATGGTCCGCACGCAGCCCTGGATATCCGCAGGCTCACTGGTGATGGCGACATCCTCGGGACGGACGGCAATGGTCTTTCCGTCCTTTTCGATGAAGTTCATTTCGCCAATAAAGGATGCCACATACTTGGTTGCGGGGTTATCGTAGACCTCCGTAGGAGTGCCTACCTGTTCAAATTTGCCCTTGTTCATGACCACGATGCGGTGGGACAGGGCCATGGCCTCTTCCTGATCGTGGGTCACGAATACCACGGTGATGCCCAGTTCGGCCTGAATCTTCTTCAACTCTTCGCGCATCTGCTGGCGGATTTTGGCGTCCAAAGCAGAGAACGGCTCATCCAACAGCAGTACGGAGGGCTTGAGCAGCAGGGAACGGGCAATTGCGATGCGCTGCTGCTGGCCGCCGGAAAGCTGGGTGGGATACTTCTTTTCGAAGCCGGACATGCTTACGAGCTTTAGGTGCTTATCAATATCGGCCCTGATCTGATCCTTGGGGATCTTGCGCAGCTTCAGGCCGAAAGCCAGATTTTCATATACCGTCATGTGGGTCCACAGGTTGTAGCTCTGGAATACCATGGCGGTCGGCCGCTTTTCCGGCGGCAGTTTCACGATAGACTCATTGTCGATCAGAATGTCGCCGTCAGTGACATCCAGAAAACCGCCGATGGTCCGCAGAATGGTGGACTTTCCACAGCCGGATGGCCCCAGCATGGTGACGATTTCGCCTTCATAAATTTTCAGATTGATATGCTCGACGCCATCACCGTTGTCATAGCGCTTTGTCATATCACGGATTTCCAGTTTTAAACTCCGTTCAGCCATTTTCTATTCCTCTCAATCACTTCATCTTGAAACCGCCGGCAATTGCCTCGGGACCGATATATTTCTTCATCGCAAGGATCATGACTGCGGCGGGGATCATCAGCAAAATTGCAAACACCGCACCGGCCTGACCGGGATAATCCAGAATAATGCCGTACATCTCTACGGGCATCGTCTTGATGCGGGCAAGGCCAACCAGCAGTGTGCCCTGCGCCTCTTCCATGGAACCGAGGAAGGTATAGAGCGTGGCAACCATAATGCCGGGCATCGCCATGGGGAAGGACACCTGGAAGAAGGTGCGGATGGGGCCGGCACCTACGTCCCGAGCGGCTTCCTCCTGTTGCTTGTGAACGGCTTGAAAGGCGCTGCATGGGAGCCAAACCATGAACATCATGGAGTTGATCATATGAATAATGACAACGCCCAGCAGTGTACCCATCAGATTGTATTTATAGAAGAGAATACCAATAGAAGTGTAGATGCCCAGTTTTGGAAACGCATTGGTCAGCAGGAAAGAAAGCATGAAAACCTTTCTGCCGGGGAAGCGGAACCGGGCCAGAGAATAAGCCGCCGGGATGCACAGCACCATAGAGCAGACTGTGGTGATGACTGCAATGGTCAGGGACTGCACGATCGAGGAGACCAGACTCTTTTGAGAAAACACGAAGTTCCACCATTTAAAGCCCCATTCCGTGGGGAAAATATTGGGAACCTCATATACGTTGCCAAAAGCTGTAATGCACATGTACATCAGCGGGCCGTAAAAGAACAGCATAAAGACTGCCAGCAGAATAAATTCCAGAAATTTTTTCTTGCCTACCGCATAGTAAAAGCGCTTTGGATTTAGATATTTGAACACCTTCGACCACCCTTTTCACACAATTTTTGCAAATGTCACGTTCGAGAGGGAAGTCTTTCGACCCGAAAGACGAGCTCATCGTTTTTGGCAAAGGCCAGCAGATACCCGTTATAGGCTGCTGGATCCTGTGAAGTATAGCTTTGAATCAAGCTGTATTTTTCCGCGGGTGGAAAACCATCCGGCAGCGGACGGCGCTCCGCGGCGCACCGTAAAAGCGGATGATCCGCCGCCATGGGCGGCAAGCGGAACCGTTCAGCGTCCCGCTCTGGCCAGATATCTGTCCGGTCTGCGTGAATCAGATAATAATACAAAGCAGGAGGATTTTCCATGGCGGCAACGGCCTGCGTCGTAAAACGGCCCAAGGCGTCATGATCGCCGTGGCAGTCGCCGGGGGCTGTAACGTAGACGGTATCCGGATTGACCAGCGCTAACACATCGGAAAGATCCCGCAGAACGCTTGCGGCGGTATAAGTACTGTGACAGCCGCTGCGCATGAAGTGAAAATCCTGTCCGTCAGGCCGCCAGGTTTCTGTTCTCCCCCAACGGGAGGCGGATACCCTGCAGCCGTCATATAACCGGCGGAGAAAGCTTTCTTCGTAAGGCATACCGGTATCGGGATATCCCAAGAAATAGATCTGCTCCGCAGGGACGCCTAAAGCGGCCAGTACACTTCGGCTTTCCGCAGTTCTGACTGCGGCATCTGCCTCGGAAGCGTATTCACCGTTTGTAGCGAAGCACACGCTTACATGGGCGCCGGAGTGAGCGGCTTGATAGATAATACCGGCAGTTTGCAGACACTCGTCATCCTGATGGGGGGCCAGCAGGAGAATCCGCCGGGAAGATGTTTGATTCATACGCCGGTTTCCTTTCGCAGTCCGCAAACCATAACTGGCTGCCGCGTGGTGATGTTGTATACACCGGCGTCCAGAAACTGCCGGGCACAAGACGCGTCATTTACTGTCCACACGGAGGTGAGGATCCCGTTTTCACGCAGGAGCGCAATGCGCTCCTGTGTGCACAGGCCGTAATAAAGATTGACGATCTGCACGCCGCAGCGTCGATAGAGGGAAATGGCGGCGCGAATCTGCTCTTCTGTAAGCGGAATACCAGCCTCGCACTGCGCATAAAGCGCAGGCATGGCACTTTCAATATTCCAAAACGTGCGGCACCGGATCGCGGGATCCTGTATAGCTTCAAGGGAGACGGAGCCGGAAAAAATCAACTGTTCGTCCACACCGCAGGCTTGCGCCAATGTTAGGACTGCGTGTTCGATGCCAGGATGCTTGAGATCGCAGTTGACCTTTACGCCGCTGCCGCGAATCAGAGAAAACACATCTTTCAGATCAGGATGTGCGCCATCGGATGGATCATGGCTGATGTAAAAGCCGTCATCCTTAGGATGTACATCCACTTCCAATGCGTCCGCACCGCAGTGCAGAGCGTATTGAACATATTCCAGAGAATTGTCCGGCCTACCCTCGCAACCTGAGTGGGCCGTGATCATTGTGTGCATTCCATCACTCCTTGCATGGAATGCAGAAACGGGGAGAGAGCGCCCCCGACTCTGCTGTGAAATCAGCAAAGGTGCAAAGAAAAAAGCCAAGTACAACATGAACAAGTCTCTCGATTTCGGGAGAAAACTTGTTCTGTTGCCCCAGCTCTCAAACTCTTCAGCAACCCTTTGAAGTGCCTTCATTTTACTCCTTTTTTGGCGGAGTGACAAGTGCGTTTCGCCAATTTGTGTTTTTTTCGTTTAAATCGCACAGATTCTGTGAGGGGATTTTGGCTGTTGCGTCCAAGTGTGACGCCTGTCAACCTGCGTTTTCCGGGAGCGCCGGCGCGCTTGCAGAATAAGAAAAATGGGCGCGACAAAATTGTACCATAATCACAGCAAAAACTTACATTTTAGAAAATGAACGGATTCGCTTGTGAAATGCCAGAGGATTTACTATAATGCGGGAGAGAAGAATAATCTCTGATGATCTATCGTTTCATGATGATGTTTTTCAGTATGTATGAGAGACAGACGCACTATGGGAGGGCAGTTTATGAAAGGCAGACAGGCGGCGTTTGAAGAAGCGATTCAGGAGGCTCCGGTGATTGCGGCTGTAAAAAACGACATGGGACTTGCCCATGCCCTGAGATCGGAATGTGCTGCCGTGTTTATTTTGTATGGGACGATCCTGGACATCGGGCAGATCGTAAAGCGGATCAAGGCAGCAGGCAAGCTGGCCTTTGTCCATGCGGATCTGATCGAGGGACTGAGCAACCGGGGGGAGATCGCCGTGGATTTTCTGGCGGAGGCTACAAAAGCGGATGGGATCATCTCCACCAGACCCAATCTCATCCATCACGCGAAGGAACTGGGACTGATCACGGTGCAGCGTTTTTTCCTGCTGGATTCCATTTCCTTTGAAAATGTAGTGCGCCAGAGTTCCCATGCGGATGTGATCGACATTTTGCCGGGGGCAATGCCGGATGTGATCCGGCGTCTGTCTCAGCGGGTGACGCAGCCACTGATCGCCAGCGGGCTGTTGACGGATAAGCGGGATGTATGCGGCGCTCTTGCAGCCGGAGCTGTTGCGGTCTCTACCACCAGTGAGGAATTGTGGGAGGCATAAAGGTGCCTAATATGAATCCGGCTTGTACAGCTCAAAAAAGTCCTTGCTTTTCAGAAAGGACTGTGATATAGTCCAAGTAGAGACTAAAAACTGCATATTTCTGCTGAGAAAGTTGAGTCAAAGCGAACACAGCCGCATTAGGCGGTTTGGTTCGCTTTGATTTTTTTTAAATCAGCAGGGAAGGAAGTGTATTCCAATGTTTGATGTGACTATTATTGGCTGCGGCGTTATCGGCGCGTTGCTGGCCCGCAAACTCTCACAGTATGATCTGCGGATCTTGATTCTGGAACGGGAAAACGATGTCGCTATGGGCACTACCAAGGCCAATAGCGCGATCGTACACGCGGGTTACGATCCGGAACCCGGTACACTGATGTCAAAGCTGAATGTACAGGGTTCCGAGCAGATGGAGAAACTTTGCCGGGAACTGGATGTGGAATACCGCCGCTGCGGTTCCATGGTGCTGGCATTCTCTGCGGAGGAGACCGCCACGTTGAAAACACTGTATGACCGCGGCATAAAGAACGGTGTGAAAGAGCTGCGGCTGCTCAGCGGCGAGGAGGCCCGAACCATGGAGCCGGCTCTGGCGGAAACGGTGCGTGGTGCGCTGCTGGCTCCGACTGCCGCCATTGTCGATCCATGGGGACTGTGCCTTGCTGCGGCTGAAACGGCTGTGCGCAACGGCGCGGAGCTGAAGCGTGGCAGCGCCGTTGCCGGTGTGGAGGATCTGGGCGATCACTATGTGGTTCACACGGCCTCCGGAAATTACGAGAGCCGCTATCTGGTCAACTGCGCAGGTGTTCATGGCCATGAAATCAGCGCCATGGTCGGAGAGAGCGAATGGATGCCTAAACACTCACGCGGAGAGTACTATTTGCTGGATAAGTCCAGCGGCGATCTGGTCAACCATGTAATCTTTCAGTGCCCCAGCGTTTTGGGTAAGGGCGTTCTGGTAGCCCCCACTGTGCACGGAAATCTGATTGTGGGTCCTAATGCCGAGCCGGTAGAAGATGGTGATGACCGGGCTACTACCCAGAGCGGTCTGGATCAGGTAGCTGCTTTTGGCCGCAAGAGCGTGCCCTCTATAGATCTGCGCCAATCCATCCGCAACTTTTCCGGCGTGCGGGCAGTAACCAGTGAGGAGGATTTTATTATCCGTCCCGCAAAGAATTCTCCCCGGATGCTGTATGTGTGCGGCATCAAGTCTCCGGGCCTGTCCGCCGCTCCCGCCATTGCGGACTATGCGTTGGAAAAGCTGAAAGAAATGGGGCTTGCAGCCGAAAAGAAAACCATGTGGAGCGGCAAGCGTACGCAAATACGTTTCCGAAAGCTTTCTGATAGTGAAAAAGCAGAATTGGTACGGAAGGATCCCCGCTATGGCCGGATAATCTGCCGGTGCGAAACCATCACTGAGGGAGAAATTATCGCCGCGATTCATTCGCCGATCCCCCCTTGTTCCATCGACGGTGTGAAGCGCCGGACCGGAGCGGGCATGGGGCGGTGTCAAGGCGGTTTCTGCGGCCCCCGCGTGCTGAAGATCCTCGCGGACGAACTTGGGAAAGATCCCATGGAGATCGTGCAGGACGGCAGCGCGACCTGGCTTTTGATGGAAGAAACCAAAGGAGGTAGCGGAAAGTGAAGTATGATCTTGTTGTGATCGGCGGCGGTCCTGCGGGGCTGTCTGCTGCGAATGCTGCCTGGGAGGCAGGCTGCCGCTCCATCTGCATTGTAGAGCGGGACCGTGAACTGGGCGGCATTTTGAACCAGTGTATCCACAATGGCTTTGGCCTTCACTATTTTAAGGAAGAACTCACCGGCCCCGAGTATGCCGGACGGTTTATTGAAAAGATCCACTCCACAGGCGTAAATATTCGTCTGGAAGCCATGGCGCTGGAAGTTACGCCTGAAAAGCATGTGCATATCGTTTCTCCCAGCGGTGGCTATGAGGTCCTAGAAGCCAAGGCGGTCGTCCTGACCATGGGCTGCCGTGAGCGTACCCGGGGCGCTATCGCAATTCCCGGTACCCGACCCGCAGGCGTATTCACTGCTGGCACGGCGCAGCGCTATCTGAACATGGAAGGATACCTGGTAGGCCGCCGGGTGGTCATCCTCGGTTCCGGTGACATTGGCCTGATCATGGCTCGCCGTATGAGTTTGGAAGGAGCCAAAGTTTTGGCCTGCGTGGAGGTCATGCCGTATTCCGGAGGCCTGACCCGCAACATTGTCCAGTGCCTGCATGATTTCAATATTCCCCTGTATCTCTCCCACACCATCAGTGACATTCAGGGCAAAGACCGCGTAGAACGGGTGGTTATCTCCGAGGTAGGACCGGACCGCCGCCCCATACCCGGCACGGAGATGATCCTTGACTGCGATACCGTGCTGCTGTCGGTTGGCTTGATCCCGGAAAACGAACTTAGCCGCAGTGCCGGCGTGCAGATGGACCCCCGCACCAATGGCCCTGTGGTATATGAAAACATGGAAACCTCCATTCCCGGCGTGTTTGCCTGCGGTAATGTACTGCATGTTCACGATTTGGTAGACTTTGTAACTGCTGAGTCGGCCCGGGCGGGTCAGGCTGCTGCGGCGCTATGCGCCGGTACGACGCCGTCCTCCAGTCAGATAATGGAACTGAAAAACGGTCCTGTGGTAAGCTACACGGTTCCGCAGCGCATCCATATGGCCGCAGATTTTCAGACGGTGGATGTATTCTTCCGTGTACGGGCCGTATGCGGCAAGAGCCGTATCACAGTGACCGATGAGGCGGGGACCTGTCTTGCATCGTTCCGACGCGAACGGCTAGCCCCTGGCGAGATGGAGAATATCAAGCTGCCTCGTAAGCTGCTGGAGAATGCGCAAGGCAGCATTACGGTGAGCGTGGAGGAGGATCTGGCATGACTGAACTGATATGCATTACCTGTCCTAAGGGCTGCCACCTTAGGGTGGATGAGGAAAAGGGCTTCGCTGTTACCGGCAACAGCTGTCCTAGAGGTGCGGAGTACGGAAGAAACGAATTGCAGCACCCGGTTCGCACGGTGACCTCCACTGTCCGGATCCAAGGGGCAGACCTGCCGCGCTTGCCGGTGAAAACAGATCGTCCTTTGGCTAAAGAGAAAATATTCGACTGCATGGCACTGCTCAACACCATCACAGCCGATGCACCGGTGCATGTGGGAGATGTATTGGCGGCTGATATTCTGGGTACAGATGTGAATATTGTGGCAACTAAAACGATGTAGTATAATATGCACAAAAATGGAATATGTTATTTGTGCGATTTATGGAATTTTAAGATTGCGTTTTGAAGAAAAAGCAGTAAAATAAAGGACAGTTAAACGATTACTGAAGGAGATGACTGTCATGATTCTGCGCGCACTCTTCAAAAAACACCGTGATCGTGCGGATGAACGCTGGTTTGCCATGATGGAGCAGGCCATGCTGTTTCGGCCGATTCAGTGATATAAGAATTATATCAAACCGATGGGTGGCCCCATTCGACTCTGTCAAGACAATGAAAAGCAAAGTGTGTTTGACAGATAAAAGAGCAGGAACCCTGGCTATGCCGGAGTTCCTGTTCTTTTATCTCAGTCTGTCAAGGAACCCGGTCTGTACTCAGGAGCAGACTGGATCTCGAACATATATGAGTGAAAAAACAGCAAAGCGAAACGAGGACAACAGATCCCTCCATTTCCATGTGGCCAATTTTTTCAAGTTCATGGCAACAAACTTAAGCTTCACCCAGTTCGTCACCTGAGCCAAGCCTCTGTATTGTGTATAACGCATCGCGTGTTTTTCCTTGGCGTCCGCGAAGACCCGTTCAATGGTTTCCTTTCGGCACTTATAGAGCTGCGCGTACGCAGGCGTATATCTGGCATCGTCCGCCAGCTCCTCATAGTCCTTCCAGATATGCCGCTGCACCGTTTTGATACAGTCCTTGGAATGCGTACACCGTTCTCTGGTCGGACAGGCGGCGCAGATATTCGGATCGCTCTTGTATTCCCTATATCCATCACGGTTCGTCGTGCTATATTTCAAGGGCTGGTATTCGGGACATATCACGCAGTTGTAGAATTCATCATAGACATACTTCCACCACTCGTGTCCATTCTTCATGGTCTGCGGGCGGTAACGGAGGTGTGGACTTCCCTTCCCTTTTGATGGCCTGATGTGTAAAGGAATTGCACTATACAAGAAATGGCAGAGGACATACGTCCTCTGCCGTTGTTTTTTAGCGGCGGCTGGCGGATACGGTCCGCCCTCAAAGCCGCTGATTCTTTTCGATGTCCAGAAAATACTTGTAGGTATCCACGGTCAGCTCGCCGCAGGCCGCCTCGTCGCAGGCGATGATGGCGCCGTTGTGCATCTGAAGGGTGGAGCAGGTCCACTTCTGGCTTACGCCGCCCTCCACCGTCGCCGCCAGCGCCCGGGCCTTATTGTGCCCGTTGATGAGGATCAAGACCTCTTTGGAATCCGTCACCGTGCCGACGCCTACAGACAGGGCCTGAGCGGGGACCTTTTCCGGATCGTTGCCGAAGAAGCGGCTGTTTACGATGCGGGTATCCGTTGTGAGATCCCGCACGCCGGTGCGGGAGGCGAGGCTGGTATACGGCTCATTGAACGCGATATGGCCGTCCACGCCGATGCCGCCCAGAAAGAGGTCGATGCCGCCGTAGGAGGCGATCTTTTCTTCATAGCGGGCGCACTCTCCCTCCGGATCGTCCGTCATGCCGTTGAGAATGTTGATGTTTTCCGGCTTCATGTCTGTGAGATGGTTGAAAAAGTTGTTGTGCATGAAGTACCAGTAGCTCTGGTCATGCTCCTGGGGCAGGCCCAGATACTCGTCCATATTGAACGTGACCACGTTGGCAAAGGACAGCTCCCCCGCCCGGTTCTGCCGGACAAGCTCCTGATAAACGCCGATGGGAGAAGAGCCGGTGGGCAGGCCGAGGACAAAGGGACGGTCCTCCCCGTGCGCCTTGATCCTGGCGGCGATATAGTCCGCCGCCCACTTGCACATCTTCCGGTAATCCTCCTGAATCACTACACGCATAGCGTCTCTCTCTTTCTGCGGCGGCTGCCGCGGCACGGCATGGGATCTCCTGTTCCGCTTCTTCCGAGAGAGAAGCAGACGGGCCGTGCGGTCTCGACTTTTATAGGTTAAATTCTATTATATACCTGAACGGGGAACTTTTCAAGGCCGCCGGACTTTTTCGACATGCTGAACAGGGTGGCAGCTTGACACCCTGTTTTTTTGCACCTTGGTTTGGCCATAAAAAATTTTTTCAAGTTTTTCGAAAAATAAGTTCGCTTTCGGGCCTTGAATGTTGTAGTAGGGGGGTGAGAGGGTCACACGCCCTCCATGTACCTTGAAAACCAAATGAGCGTGACATTAAAGGCTCCGTTGATTCGCCGCAGACCATTGAGTTCTATTTCAACTTCATTGGCAAGTTCGAGGCACCGGCCACGGAGCAAGGGCCGACGCCGGAGGAGATTCTGCTGATGGAGAAACGGCAGAAAATTCGGGAGAAACGGCACGAGGCATATCTTCGCAGGAAGTCAACAGGCTGGCAGGCCACTTACTACTGGAAAAATAAGCGGGCACGGAAAGAAAAAATGGATGCAGCCAAGGAGGCCATACGTGCCGAGGATCAGGCAAAGGGCATCTATTATCACCCAAAACAAAGGAAGGAGCAGAAGGATGAAGAAGAACTTATCGCTGTGGACGCATGATGAAAACGGACTGGATTACTGCCGTTTGTGGCAGTCAGAGCATTGACGATAGTAGACATTCCACGGTCATGCGTGAATGATTTCATTCAATCTTAACACAAGTACAATTCAATGCGATTTTGAGAACCGTCTGCCAGCTATGGTGGGCGGTTTTCACATACATAGGCAACGCAATTCCGTGGTGCCTAAAGTTTATTTTTGGATCATAAGGAGGACAAAAAGATGTTTAATGCAAGACAGCTGATGATTTTCTATTTCTACGGCACGTGCAATCAGAAGGCAACGATAATTCAGTTTCAGAAGCTGAAAGAGAAAGCAAAAACAGAAGAGCCGAAGAAGGACATTCAGGATCTGATCGATTTTGTTGCAGAATACAAAGATCCAGACAACTACAGGTGGTTTTTCTGGGAGTCATGGCTTGATATTGACATGCACCGTGCAGAAGGTGAGAACAGCTTCATAGATGCAATGAAAAGCCAGTTAGAGGATATGGCGATGGAGGCTATGATGGATTTGTCTTGTCTTGGCTATTGTCTTGGCTTGTAATAAGATTAAATATATGATACATTGCAGTATTGCATGATTTTCAACGGTTTTATAAATTGGAATCATATACCGTAAAGGAAATCGACCAATATCTCTGGCAATTAGGAAAGGCGAATTTTCCCAAGAAATACTGACGGTGCGTGTATGGCAAGCGTAAAAAGAGGGCAAAGCGCCTAAACGGGGGAGACGTTCACTTTGTCAAAATAACCGTCAAAATAACCCCCCCTCCCTGGCTCGCCCTTCCCTTAATTGAACAAAAATATCATTTTGTTCAATCAGATTTCCGTCCACCCGACGACCTGCCAGTTATTTTGACAAAGTGAGCTTCCCCTTTTAGGCCATTTTTTACGGCTTAGGGGTGAACTTCTCTTTGTCAATTTGATTCTGCTTTGCTATGCCTAAAATTGGCGCTTACCTCATAAAAAATACTGCAATTCCCTGTCTCTTACCTGTTATATGCCTCTAAAACGCATTTTGAGGGGTATCTACGGCAGTTCTCTTTCCAGAGTATATTAACTTCACTTTTACATTCAAGCGCAAAAAGGTTTTGATCGTGGACATGGATACTCAGGGCAACGCCACCAGCAACCTGTCCCTGACGGAGATTCCCGCCGCCACGCTGACGGACGTCATCGTGTCCAAGACCGCCACGCTGGCGGACACCGTCTGCCACACCACTACCGAAAACCTCGATCTGATCCGGGGCGGCAGCCTGCTGGCTCCGGCGCTGGCCACCATGCAGGAGATGCCCTTTGGCCGGGATACCACCCTGCGCCGCCTCCTGTCCCAGATCCCCGATACTTACGATTTCGTGTTTTTCGACTGCTCCCCCTCTCTGGAGAGCCTGTTCAATATCAACGTGCTGGTAGCCGTTCAGTATGTCCTCATCCCCATCAAGGTGGATAAAAACTCCATCGAGGGCTACGACGTCATGCTGGAGACCATCCAGTCCGTCCGCGAGATCGCCAACCCGGACATCCGGGCCTTGGGCATCTTCATGACCGCCGTGGAGACCGGCTCCAGCCTTGACCGGGAAATGATCGCCAACTTCCCCGCCATGCTGCCGGGTCTGGCCTTCCAGACGTACATCCGCAAGAATATCGACGTGAAGAAGGCCCCGCTGGCCCTCCAGCCCCTGTGCTTCTTCTCCCCCCGCTGCACCGCCACCGCCGATTACGCCGCCCTGTGCGACGAAATGCTGGCGAGAATGGAGGGCTGATCCATGGCAGGTAAAAAAAGCCCCTCTATCTTCTCCACCCTGCAAAAGACAACGGAAAACGCCAGCGCCGTCAACGGTGAGCTGACCCGCCAGCTGCCTGTGGCGTCTCTGGTGGATAACCCCATGAACCGCTTCTCCATGGCGGAGGACGATGAGTTCCTTTCCACCATGCGCTCCGTGGAGCAGGACGGCTTTTTGGAGGACATCGTGGTCACGCCCGACGGCGAGAACACATGGCGCATCATCAGCGGACACCGCCGGGTGATGGCCGCCCGGAAGCTGGGCAAGACCGCCGTCCCCTGTAAAGTCCGCCGGTATCCGGATAAGCTCTCCGAGCTGCGGGCGCTGATGGGCGCCAATGTCCACCGGCGCAGCCTCTCCCCCTTCGACATGGCCCGCCAGCTGGAAACGCTGCGGGAAGTCCTCTCGGAAAGCGGACAGCTCCCCGAGGGCACCAAGGAGCAGGCGGGACTGATGGCCGCCCAGAGCGATCTGAGCCGGGCCACGGTGGAGCGGCATCTGGATCTTCTGAATCTGGACGAGACCATGACCGGCTGGGCCGAGCGCGGCGAGATGACCATGACAGACACCTATGAAATGGCCCGCTGGAAGAACGTCCACCTCCAAGCCGCCGTGGAGGAATACGTCGCTCACAACAACGCCAACGGGGACTTCCCTGGCCTTGTCCACCGGGCCATCGCCTGGGCGAAAGCCGCCGAGCTGCCCCCGCCTCCGCCCAAGCCCGCCCCGGCCGCCAATCCTCTGCGGACGGTGGATTCCTTTGGTCGGGCCGTCCGGCGTTCCACCGCTCAGCTGAAGGCGCTGGATCTCTCCGCCGACGTGGACCGCACCACCGCCCGGAAAAAACTGGACACCTGCCTTGCCAATCTGGAGGAACTGCGGCGAACGGTGGAGGCCCTGAAGGCTGGTCTGGACGGCTGATCTCCTCCCCTGCCCCGCGCCGTCCGCGCCGTGCAAAACGCGTACGCCGCTCTGCAAAACCTCATAGAAAACAACGGTAACGGGACGCGTGTGCGTCCCGTTACCGTCATATTGGCCGTCTTTCCGCCCATTCGGCAAATCATTTTTTTACAAAGGCCGCAAGGAGTGTATCATGCAAATTGGCAGTGTCAAGAATTGGACCTTATCTCTAAAAGCTCCTTTTTTGCTTCTTTTTGCGTTGAATTGTTCTAGAACATGAGCATAGGAATCCTGTGTGTGGGTTTTCATCAATACTTTTGCCAATTCGACATTTTTTGTTGCACAGGCATTTAAAATCATTTGATGCTCAGAAAAAGACTTTATCAGACGTTCATGGTCAGTAAAGTACGCTGGATACCGCGCGGAGTACTGGTATAACATTTGGATCATATCTAGCATTCGCTGGTTATCCGCTATTTTGTAGAGAGCCAGATGCCATTGCCGGTTAGAGTCCCAGTATCCATGAAAATCATCATTTTGTAGAAAATGTTGGGAGTTATCCAAAATGGACTGTAGGAGGACTAAATCCTCAGGAGCCATTTTTTCCACGGCCAATTCAACACCAAGGGTTTCTAATACTATTCGCAGTTCGAAGATTTCGCGGATATCTTTTTTGGAAAGCAAGCTAACGGTGAAGGAGGAGTTCGGCTCTGCGGTAATAAAACCTGTTTGAACAAGAACTTGGAAAGCTTCTCGTACAGGAATTTCACTAACTTTGTAGTGTTTGGCAACTTCAGAAACCACGAGGCGTGTACCCGGCAATAGGACCTCATTGATAATATCGGCGCGGACGGAATCGCAGATCATACTGCTTTTAGTTTTGAACTTATTTTTGCTTCATGGTGACCTCGATGTCAGCACATTTTCTCTGTATTTAATAATGTAAATGCTTTACTTCGCCTTATATTACCATTTTTTACAGAAAAATACAAGGTATTTTCTGCTAATTACCGGGTCCCCCAGAAGCGGCGGGCTTCTTTGATAGTAGTGATCTTACAGCGTTGAATTGTTTCCGGAGTAAGGGCCTGTCCAAGTCCAGGCAGGTCAGGAACAGAGTAGTAGCCATCGACTGGCTGATAGTCATAGACACAAGTGGCCCGGCTTTCTGGGTTGAGAGCGCGTTGATGGTGTTCATGGATCAGGAAATTGGGAATAGCTGCTTCAATCTGCAGGGCTGCAGCTTTGGAAATAGGACTACCGCAGACGTGGATCTGAACGGCACTGTCGTATACCCACGCCATATCACAGATTTTTTTAGCTTCGCTGAGTCCACCGCAAAGACACAGGTCTGGTTGTATGACATCCAAAAGGCGCCTTTCAAAGAAGGGACGATACCCTTGCCGTGTATAGATGCGCTCGCCGGAGGCGATGGGGATACGGGTGGACTTTTTCACTTCTGCATAATTTTCAATGTTAAGGGGATGTACCGGCTCCTCATAATAAAAAATACGGAGATCCTCCAAAGCTTGTGCCACCTGAATGGCGGCAACAGTATCAGTGAGGGAGTGCATTTCAATAATAATGTCCATATCATCTCCGCCGGCTTCCCGCATGGCAGCAACACGATTGTAAATCGCACGTAAAGTCTTGTTGCTTAAAGGACCTGATAACTTCCAGGGAGTGCCGCCAATAGGGTTGTCACTAAAGATTACCGGATCAACTTTGATGCAATCATATCCATCAGCCAGAGCTTTATAAGTAACTTCAGCATACTCCTCGGGGGCAATTAGCCGTGCGTTGGTAATGTGTTCCCCCCAGTTGAATTGTAGCTGGCTTGCATAGACCCGTAGATGATCATTAGTTTTACCGCCCAGCAATTGGTAGATTGGTACACCCAAGGCCTGGCCTCTGATATCCATCACTGCAATATCAATGGCGCTAATGGCCGCATTTACAACTGTGCCTCCTCCCATTCCCCAGAACGTATCCCGAAACAGGGTTTCCCAAATTTTTTCCTGTTGCATGGGATCCATGCCGATAATTTGTTCCGCGAAATCCTGGATCAGGCCAAAACCGCCGCGCCACGCTTTCCCCGTAAGCCAAGCCAGCCTCACCAAAACCGCTGATTCCCTCATCTGTATTGATTCGGATGACTACAGGATTCCAGCCTCCACGACTTGGATCAGTATTGCCGCTGGGGACCTGCATGGTATCAATGGACACAATTCTCACAAAACAACACTCCTTACGATATTGATCTAAATATGTGATTGACCTGCCGGCAGCAGGGCTTTCCGGCAGCGGCATGCTTATTCGTCAAAAAAGGATAAAGCATAGCCACAAAATATATTATAAAAATAGAAGGTGGTTCTGTCAAATGCGGTTTTATATAAAAAAATGTAAATTTTTTGTAATAGTAAACAAATATATATCAAAATACACAAAATATATTGACACATGCTGAAACCAACAATATATTATTAGATAGCTAGGCGAGAATGCTTTGCAAAAAATAACGAAAGGACTTGGAAGTATGAAAAAGTTAAAAATGATGTCCTTGCTCTTGGTTGTTTTGCTGTGTTTGACGGCATGCGGAGGGACAACTACCACAGAAGAACCTTCTGATACGTCAGGAGATACCTCTTCAGAGGAAAATTCTGACGTGGTGGAGTTTCCCACCCAAGATATCCGGGTTATCGTTCCTTATGCAGCGGGCGGCAACACCGATTTAGATGGCAGAGCAATTGCAAATATCATTGATCAAAACTCGCTACTTAGCAAAACAATGGTTGTGACAAATATTACTGGAGCCAATACGATGAATGCGGCGCAAAGCTTGCTGGACGCTGAGCCGGATGGACATACTTTGCTGATGCACCATACGGCATTTATTGCTTCCAGTGCTGCAGGTACGGTTGAGATTCAATATAGTAATTTTAAGCCGTTGATTGAAGCGTCTATTCAGCCATTTGTTCTCAGTGTGGCTGCCAGTAGTGGCTTTGCAACAGCGGACGACATTATTCAGTATGCTAAGGAAAATCCCGGTGAATTGACGGTTGGTTATGTGGGAACAGGATCCACTTCTCATTTGGCTGCTACGATTTTCCTGCAGGCTTCCGGAATCTATGACAATGTAAAAATGATTACGTATTCTTCTTCCACCGATGCACTGACTGCGCAATTGGGTGGGGAACTGGTTGTCCGTGTAGGCCCTGCTGCAGACTCCGCACGGTATGTAACTTCTGGGGAGCTGGTTGCAGTGGCAGTGAGTAACGAAACTGATATTGACGTATGGGCGGGAGTACCTACCTTTGCGGATTTGGGAAGTGATATCAGCTATGCTTGCCGCCAGGGATACTATGTTAGAAAAGAAGTTCCTCAGGAAGTTTGTGACATTTTGATCCAGGCAATTTCCACAGATGAATATGCAGAATTCTGTGCCTCTAACGGCATGGAACCCAGCGGACTGTATGGGGATGAATTGCAGAGCGCCTGGGATGCGGATTATGAAATGATCAAAGAAATCTTTGATAGTGGGGCCATGGGCTAAGCGCATTGTGCAAGCAGTTAATGCGGCTCTGAGTAGCTGCGAGAAAGGAAGGCTTTCGTTTCATGCAGAAAAGGGTTTCTTTTGCACAAACTTGAAAATGTGTTCTTTCTGCTAGTGTTTTTATCTGGAGTTGCCATTTTTTATGGATCGTCCACGGTGAGCGATTTCTTATCATCTACAACACTGACAGCTAAGACTTATGGAATGATTGTCAGCGGTTGTTTAACGGTAGCCAGCGGAGCGAAACTTTTACTTAATCTAGCGGGTGCGGTCAAAAAAAGAGAAGCAAGAGATGATTTCCTTTGCAGAAGTCCCCCGCATGGTGATCTGCGCTGTAGCGATGGTGGTGTATTGCTACGGTATCAGCAATATTGGATATTTTACCTGCACAACATTGTTTTGTATTTTGATGTTAATTACACTTTCCGGTAAGCGAAATCCAAAAGCAATCACATTGTTTGCAGTCTGCAGTATTTTGTTCAATATTTTGTTGTTCTATCTTTTCCAGGTAATGAAGGTGTTCATGCCTTCCACACCCTTAATTTGAGTTTTAGGAAGGAGGAATGCTATATGCTGGAATCACTTGGAGGATTGATTACAAGCAGTGCACTGCTGTATATGATGGCAGGAACGCTACTTGGCTTGATTTTTGGCGCTATTCCAGGATTGACTGCGACGTTGGCGGTTGTCATTTTGATTCCACTTACCTATAGTTTGGACACCGTTTCCGGTGTGGCGATGCTGATAGGTGCTTATATGGGAGGTATATCTGGCGGGTTTGTGGCTGCAATTATGCTGAATATGCCGGGGACCCCGTCTTCCATTACCACGACATTTGACGGATTCCCTCTTGCCCAGCAAGGAAAAGCGGGAAAAGCGCTTGGAGTGGGGAATACCTCTAACTTAGTGGGCAGCTTTATTGGCTGGGTATTTTTGCTTTGCCTTGCACCGCTGCTTTCAAAAGTTGCGTTGAGTTTTAGCGCTTTTGAGTATACCGTGGCCTTAATTTTTGGCTTTACTGCGGTGATTGCTTTGTCTGGAGAATCCCCGATGAAAGGCCTCATTGCGGCACTGTTGGGCCTGACGTTGACGTTAGTAGGCTATGATACGTTGACAGGTATGCCGCGTGCTACATTTGGTATTGGGATGCTGCGCGGCGGCATTTCCTATATGGCGGTCATGATCGGGGTTTATGTAATTGCTGAGGTATTTACACAGGTAGAGGAGATTGTCAAAACCTTTATTGTGCCGAAGCAGGAGATTCACCACATACATATGACGCTGCAGGAATTCAAGGAATCTATTCCGAATTTTATTCGGTCAGGTTTGATCGGGACTTTTATTGGAATTCTTCCAGGAATTGGAGGAGCCTTTGCCAACTTTGTCACTTATGATCAGGCGAAAAAGGCGTCGAAAGATCCGGACAGCTTTGGTAAGGGGAACATTCAGGGGATTGTAGCATCGGAAACAGGCAATAACGCGGTCATTGGAGGAGCATTAATTCCGTTTATCTCCCTGGGAATTCCAGGCGATGTTGTAACAGCTGCGTTGCTGGGTGGACTAATGATCCAGGGAATTAATCCGGGTCCGCTTTTTGCACAGGAGCATCCGGATGTTGTATATGTCATATACAATGCGGTTTTGCTGTCTGCAGTACTCTGCTTTGTTTTTATGCAGCTAATAGGAATTCGTCTGTTTCCGAAGGCATTGCGTATCCCTAAATATGTATTGCTTCCTGTTGTTCTGATAATGGCGTTGGTAGGAACCTATAATATGAATTTCTCTGTAAACGATGTTTGGTTTGCCGTAATTTTTGGAGCAGTAGGATATTTAATGGATAAGGCAAAGGTTCCCAAGAGTCCCATGGTGATTGCGATGATTCTGGGTACTAATTTTGAAACCTACCTGCGAACAGCTCTGACCATCAGTAATGGCAGTGTCATTCCTTTCTTTACCAGGCCGGCCTGTATCGTTTTGGACTGCATTATTGTTGCCACACTTGCAGTTCCCGTTATTATGAAACGAAGGAAAAGAAATAAAGTTGTCCAAGAGGCAGCATAAATGAAAATTTGGAGGTAATGTATTATGTTAATTCGCCCTGAAGAAGTTGTTCGGGAGCAAATGTTCCCTGGTGCATCCCGACTGCACTATATTGATCGAAAGACTGGCGCGGGAGGCCTGTCAATGGGAATTTTGACGCTTGAACCCCACAGCGGTTTGCCTCTGCATACTCATCTGGTAGAAGATACGATGATCGTTTTGGAAGGAAATGGCGTATTGGTATTGGGGGAAGAAGAATTCCCTGTAAGCAAAGGAATGGGACTGATTGCGCCCGCAAATATTCCCCACTGCATTCGGAATGATAGTGAAGAGCCGTTTACCATTGTGTATTCATGGCCTGCTACTGACGTAGAGCGGTTTATTGTTAAAAAATGATTAGGTCATCCCAATTGGGATAGTCTAGCAATTTGGTAAGATTTTGCAAAAAAGCCCCCCCTCAGCTTAAAAAAGCTGAGGGGAGGCTTTTTACAGTTGCTGTCAATGGACGGCAGAGAATGTGAGCGCCTCCCGTTCCCAGGAAGAAGAGGTAAAGCAAAGCTCAAGTGATTCCCAGTGACAAGGGACCTGGAACTCAATTTTAACGTCGAGAGATTCACCGGCAGGAATGGTATGTTCCATTCGGCAAATTTTTGTTGAAAAAATTGAAAACCCAAACCAGGAGTTTTGGATCTGGAAGAAGGAAATCACAAACAGACAGACGGAAGGCATCTATCCGTCAGCGATTTACCAAAAGGATGAGGCTGGTCATGTTACTCAAATCGCGCAGCTACAGCTCCCTGATTACGAAAAGCTGGTCGAGTACTATTCTACCGGAAAAGAGATCAATTTAAATTATACATATATCGATGACTTCGCATGGCTTGGGGATGAACTGCCTTATGAGGTGGAATCACTTCCTTATACGGAACGTGAAGGCTTTTCCGCGCGGTGCGCCCTGCTGAATAACCATGGGGAACCGGCTTACTTCCACATCATGCAGTCAAAGCTGAAAAAGGGTGATATGGATTTTTCCTATTCGGGCTTTTTCAACCTCAATCTGGATCTTTGCAATTTAAGCGTTGAACAGGGAAATCTTGTATTCGATTTTGCACGCTTTGATCATTCCAATATTTCTGTTGGAATGATCGCGTGCGGAGGAAATCCGTACTTTTCTCCGGAAATTTCTTTTCGCTATATAAAAGCGGATACCGTAAAAATAGATACGATGCTGATGTCGCAAAGCCTTTTCCTGGATTTCTTATGCGCCAAAACCAGCAACACGACTATTTCATTAGATCCTCTTCCACTACATTTAAAGAGATCTGTTTTGTGAAAGCCGCAGCAAATACCGTCACGATAACAAATGCGGAAATCGACACCGTGGATATCAGAGAGGCACATATTGATTCCTTAACGTTTCAGCGGTGTAAATTTCTCGAGTATGCTGAGATCGGCGGCCATATACAGGAGCTCCATATAGATGACTGCATAAACGCGGCTGTATGGAAGCTCTCTGTGCCGCAAGCCCAAATCCTCACCCTTTCCGGGACGATCAATACGGGAAGGATCTGCTTCACGGATTTTGTATCCGCAATTCCACCGCTTACCGCCGCATCCTCCGGCGATCCCGCGCAGCTGCTCATGTTAAAAGAGAATTTCAGGCAAACCGGCGAGTATGAGAATGAGGACATCTGCCATCTCTATTTTCAGAGATCTAAAACGAAATGTGAGCGGAATCGTCTGAAAAAGGCAGGGCGATATATGCTCGATGGCATAAGCGGCTATGGGACCAAACCATTCAGAATGCTGTTGGTGATCCTTGCGGTGATCGTGCTGTTTGGTACGCTATATTATTGCGCGCCCTTTCTGTCCTTCCATGGCGCAAGCACGTGGCTTGAGCATATTTACGCGAGCGGGATAACCTTTTTCGCTGTTGGCTACGGCGATTTATTTCCGCTGAATACCATTACAAAAATGGTGTCTCTGGCAGAGACTTTCCTTGGCGTCACTTCCACAAGTTACTTCTTGGTACTGCTGTCGCGGAAGGTCATACGCTGAGAACCATCACCAGACCATACCCGTCAAGCCGGAGCTGAATAGCCTCCACGCAGTCATTTCAATTGGAACAGCCTTGTTTTCCCGCCTTTTAATCGCTATACTGTAAAAAAGGAGAGGTATTATGGACTTTTGGAACGCTATGTCTTTTGGCGCCGCAGTCGGGGACGCGCTTGGCTTCAACGCCAGCCAGAAAGCCGCTTTGCAGCTCATGGCCATGCAGCCGGACAAAGTCCCGCAAAAAAACAATTCCGTGCGGGTCGAGATTGAAATAGACCCGGAGATTGCCGAAGCATCGGAAGTACTCCAAGGCCTTTCAGAGGATTTTTGAATATCGGTCGGCGCATTCTCGTGTCTTCAGTCATGAGTAAGCCGGCCGAATGGAACAGGAGCTATCATGGATGATGACATGATCTATTACGCGAAATCTCCAAATCCGCAGGGGTATCAGCAGACGGTAAAAGAGCACTTACTGGCAGTTGCGGAGCTTGCCCAGAAGTTTGGGACACCCATGGGTCTGGCTACGGCCGCGGAGCTGGCGGGACAGACGCATGATTTCGGAAAGTACTCTCAGGCGTTTCAGGAGATACTTAGCGGCACCCGGTCAGGGGTCGACCACGCCATGGGCGGCGCGTGTTATTTGGAGGCCGTTTACAGGGGCAGCGTTGGTGCCCGCCCGGTCATCGAGGCAGTCAACGGTCATCATAACGGTCTTGTGGCTTACGACGAAATCCGAAGCGAACTGCACGCCGTTGCCGATCCGCGTAAAAGGCCCTGCGGGAATGGTGGAAAGACGCCTGCCATCGAAGATAAAGAGCAGCTGCAAGCGGCAAACGCCGCATTCAGGAAAGACTTTCCTTCCTTCAAACCACCGATGCTTTCCGCTCCGCCCATTGCTGAATTGGAGTCCATGCTGTATACCCGGATGCTGTTTTCCTGTCTGGTGGACGCGGACTATACGGCCTCTGCCTTGAATGATGACAGTACCTATTTGGATCGTGCGGAAAACAACAGCTTTGATCCGCAGGCGCTTTTGAAAAAGCTGACTGAATACCGGGACGGCATCCGGCAATCATCCACGGCGGACAGGAGCCTGAATACATATCGGGACCGGGTATTTGAGCAGTGCGGGAAAATGGGCAATGAGCCGGAAGGGCTTTACACATTGACGGCGCCTACCGGAACCGGAAAAACGCTTGCTCTTCTGCATTTTGCCCTGCGGCACTGTCTGAAACACGGAAAACAGCGCATCATCATGGTCCTTCCCTTTTTGACCTTGGCGGAGCAAAGCGCGGAGGTCTATTCAAAAATCATCCCCGATGTTCTGATCGATCACAGCCAGAGCGATCTGCCGGAGGACGCATGGGAGCTGGCTGCCAGATGGAGCGCGCCGGTCATCATCACAACGTCCGTCCGCTTTTTTGAATCGCTGTTTTCAGACCAGCCCGCCGCTTGCCGCAAGCTCCACAACATTGCAAACAGCGTCGTGCTGTTTGATGAAGCGCAGAGCCTGCCTGCCGATTTGACCTCGGTTACACTGCGGGCGGTAAATGAATTGTGTAGCCGATACCACACGACAATGGTATTTTCTACGGCAACGCAGCCGGATTTCTCCGCGCGAAAAAACCTGACCTGGAAGCCGAGAGAAATTCTGCCGGAGTCTGGGGAGATGTTCCGCGCCCTGCAGCGGGTGAAGGTGGAGTGGCGGTTTGGAGAGGACACACCGCTGGAAACCATTGCGGAAGAGATGTCCGGACAGGACAGCGTCTGCGCCATTGTCAATCTGCGCCGCCATGCGCGGCAGATCGTCGGCAGGCTTTCTGAGCTCTGCCCCAAGGATACCGTCTTTTTTACCTTACCACAGATCTGTGCCCCGCTCATCGGAGCAAACAGATCAAGCGCATCCGGGAGCGGCTGAAAAACAATCTTCCATGCCGAGTGGTGGCGACCCAATGCATCGAGGCGGGTGTGGACCTGGATTTCCGGACGATGTACCGGGCCTTGGCTCCGCTGGACGCCATCATTCAGGCTGCCGGACGGTGCAACCGAAACGGCGGGGCGATGGGACGCGTGACGGTTTTCTGCCCGGCTGACCCGCGGATGCCCTATCCGGATCAATGGTACAGCAATGCCGCCGTCACGGTGCAGGAGATGGAACCGCCGTTTTCCATTCATGACCCGGAGAATATCCGAGAATACTACCGGCGGCTGTTTCACGGCAAAAAAGACAAACAGAAACTGCGGGCTGCCATTGACAGCCGCTCCTTTGCGCAAACCGCCGCAGAATACAAGCTGATCGACAACGCCGGTGCTCAAGCGATCGTCCCTTACAGCGGCGCCGATGTGTCTTATGCAAGCATTGCCAAGCGGATGCGGGATGAGGGCGTTACCCATGCGTTATTAAAGGAAGCCGCGCCCATTACAGTGACCTGCTTTGCTAAGAATTTGAAGATTTACGCGGAGGAGATCCCCTTTGCCGGTCACGGGAAAACACAGACCGCGGGCAGCGGTGTCTTTCTGCTTTGCCCGCAGTATACCGATTTGTATTCCGACGAGCTTGGCTTACATCTGCCGCAGGAAGAAAGCTTTGAGTCAATATTCTGAAATGTTTACGTCATAGCACGCTATGTGTCCTTTTTATCGGACACATAGCGTGCTATTGTGATTTATGTACATAAAAGAGGATGTTTTTCATTGACTTTCTTGTGCATTGTTTTATGCTATATATGACAGCTAAATAGTTGATGAGTAGAAATATATAGAGTATGATTTGTCCGCCCTGCCTGGAAAACGGGACTGGGCGCGCAAATCACGGAGGTGAATTCTATTTGAAGGAAGTTGTTATCGAGGTTTGGGGAGACTTTGCCTGCTTCACCATGCCGCAGGCGAAGGTGGAACGGTTAACTTACCCCTTCCCTCCCCCGTCGGCTGCCAGAGGGATCCTTTCCGCGATCTACATGAAACCGAAAGAATTCCTGTGGAGGATCGATCGCATCGAGGTGCTGGAGCCGATTCGCTATATCAGCTTCAAGCGCAATGAGATCAAATGCACCGTCAGTTCAACGCCGGTCTCCGCAGAGGAGGAACGGACCCAGCGGCAGACGACCGCCCTCCAGAACGTGCGCTATCGCATCGCCGCGTCGATCATACCGCGCCCGGCCTTTGTGGGGCGTGAAACGCAGCTGTACGAACAGGCCCTGCGGCGTATTCGCGGCGGAAAATGCTATTTTCAGCCGTCCTTGGGCTTGCGGGAGTTTACCTGCTACTTTGATGAGAGTGACGGCACTCGGCCTCCCATTCAGGAATCTCTGGACGCCGGACTGATGGTCTATGATCTGTTTACCCCGGAAGATGTGGGGGTCACCAAAAAACAAAAATTCAGATGTCTCTGTTCCATGCGGTGATGGAAAACGGCGTCATTTCCGTTCCGCCTTATGAGAGCCCGGAGGTTTTGAAAGGAGGGGCAATCCATGCTGAAGGCGCTGTATGATTATGGGCTCCGCCGACAGTTGACGCTGCCCCCCGGTTTCATTGAGAAAACCGTCAAGGCATATATCTCCCTTTCAGAGGACAACGACCGTGTCAGCATCTATCTGGGCGATGATGAGCAGCTGCCCTGCCCGGACATGGGAAGTCTCGCGCAGGGCAGGGACAAATGCAACGTTCTGGTGGAAAAACGGTCCATTGTGATTCCTGACGCACCGGCGGACGGAGCTAAGCCCGCCGCCAAGAGCGCTTTCTTTCTGGAAACGCTCCGCGACGCGTCGGAGGAGGAGCCGCTGCTGAAGACCTGCGTCCGCGCGTTGGAAACCCCCGAAATTGCGGAGGCCATCCGGGCAAAGTTGGATCACATGAAGATAAAGCCGGGTGACAGGGTCTCATTTCGAGTCAACGGAAACTCCATGGTGGAGTCTGAAAATATCCGCCGTTGGTGGCGGGAGTACCGAAAGCGGTTTGCCAAGGGGGATGCTTCTCCGACAGAGTTGTGCCTGATCACCGGCGAGCCCACGGCTCCCATGATGACGACCACCTCCATTCAAGGCCTGCACGCCGTGGGAGGGCACCCCAAAGGAGATGCTCTGATCTGCTTTGATAAGTCGGCATTTTGCTCCCACAATCAGAAACAAGCAGTCAACGCGCCCGTTTCCGAGGAGGCGTTCGGCGTGGTGAAGTCGGCGCTGGACGATCTGCTGAAGGATGCGCCGATCCTTGCGGGCATGAAGTTTGTGCACTGGTTCGACCGGGAGATCGCCCAGGAGGAGGACCCGTTCTGTACCCTTGACTTTGGCTTTGACAGGTCAGAGCAGGCGCCGGAAACGGTTCCCGTCAATCCGGCCGCTAAGCGGAACATGGCAGACCAGGTCCCTGAAAGCGTCTATTCCGGTCAGGCGGCTCCGGATCTGGACGGCACGTCCTATTACATCTTGCTTCTTTCCGGCGTAAACAGCCGCGTTATGATCCGCAGATTTGAGCGGGGCAGCTATGCTGGCCTGCGTCAGAATCTGCGTCAATGGTATGACGATCTGGCATTGACCAATCAATCCGGCACAGGGAACATCAAACCGGTGAAGCAGACCGCGCGCCTGCTGCGCCTGCTGAAATTCCAGAAGGGCGACACCCGCCCGCTGGACAGACTGTCCAAGGAGCTGGCCGGATTGACCCCGGCGGTGATTCAGGCCGTTCTTTCCAACGGAACTCTGCCGGACGCCGTCGCGGCAAAGGCGCTGGCCTATATCCGCTCAGAACTGCTGAGCAGTGACGACAGTGACAGACAAAGTGCGCAAAGTCCTCTGCCCAACAGTCTGGCCTGCCAATGGCTCAAGGTCTGGCTTCTGCGAAAAAATCGAATGAATCATCAGGAGGTACCGATTTTGGAAGAATATAATTTCAACCTTCCCAGCACCGCCTATCACTGCGGCGGTTTGATGGCCGTTTACGCGGCAATTCAAAAGGCTGCGATGCCTGATGTCAATACCGGCATTGTGGAGCGCTACTATGCCTCCGCCATTCAGATGCCCGCGCTGGTCATCGGCCAGCTCAGCAGCCGTTCCAACCACCATCTGGAAAAAATGGAGAACAAATGGCTTGCCAATCAATATCAGGAAAAGCTGCGGCAGGTATCCGTCGCGCTGGGGACGTCCATTCCCGCCACACTGAATCTGGAGCAGCAGTCCTATTTCGCGCTGGGATACTACCAGATGGGAGCAAAACTCAGTCAGGAGAAAAAAACGTTCCGCTGCCGGTGAAAAAAAGCGGCAGCCGAAGAATAAGGGGGAGGCTTTACCATGGCTATTCAGAATCGATATGAATTCATCTACTATGTGGCATGTTCCAACTGCAACCCGAACGGCGATCCGGATATGGGAAATACGCCCCGCATTGACCCGCAGACGATGCAGGGCTATATCACTGACGGCGCTACCAAGCGCCGCATCCGCAATTATGTAGAGCTGGCCTACCGGGACAAGCCCGGAATGGGCATTATCATTCAGCAGGCGACGAATATCAACCGCCACATTGCCGAAGCCAAGCGAGCCGCCGGTGTGGAGGACTGCGCGAAAGCCAAGGAGGCTGTTTATGCCGGCAGAAAAAGGCCTGCGAGCTTTTCCGATGTGCGCGCGTTTGGCGCGGTCATGTCCACAGGCCCCAATGCCGGTCAGGTGCGCGGACCGGTACAGATCACCTTCGGCAAGAGCCTGGACCCGGTGCTGCCGCTGGATATTTCCATTACCCGCATGGCAGTTGCGGACAAGGTGAAAGATGGCGCTGTTGTGGAGGACTACATGGCTTGGGAGGAAGCCCAGCCGGAAGATAAGCTCCGCACCATGGGCCGCAAGCAGATCATCCCCTTCGGCCTGTATGAGGTTCGCGGCTTTGTCAGCGCGAATCTGGCAGAGGAAACGGGCTTTGACGAAGAGGATCTGAATGTCCTCTTTGAGTCTATTTTGAATATGTACGAGCATGACCGCTCCGCCAGCAAGGGCGAGATGGCGGTGGTTTCTCCGCTGATCATTTTCAAACACGTTGGCACGGACAGCGACGCCGAGCAGAGAGTGCGGCAGGCGAAGCTGGGCTGTGCGCCGGCTCATAAGCTGTTTGATTTGGTCAAGGTCACAAAAAGGCCGCGGTGGCGTATCCCCGCAGCTATCGGGATTACGATGCCGTGGTGAAACTGGACAAGGTGCCCAGCGGCGTGCGGATCGGCTTTAAGCCGGATCCCTTCTCCCCGATCGTCTGGGACGCGCTTCCCGACGGAGAGGACTGGTTCTGCCGTGGATGACTGGGAGCCGATCCCCCTTTCACGGCTGTCACACGCCGGTTTCTGCCTGCGGCGTGCCGCGCCGGTGTGTGCGCCCCCTATTCTGGGGCGTGAGTAGAAATACCTACACCAACGCAACCTTTTATCACAAAATGGTGTCGCCCCCCATACGGGGGCGTGAGTAGAAATTCCCGTAGCTCCACCACGATGGAGTCGAACTCCGGGTCGCCCCCCACGCGGGGGCGTGAGTAGAAATTCTTTCCTCTGACGGCGCTCCCATGCTGACGATGTCGCCCCCCACGCGGGGGCGTGAGTAGAAATTGGCAGCGCAATGCCCAAATTGGGGAAATGGGTAGGTCGCCCCCACGCGGGGGCGCAAGTAGAAATGGCAATGGTAACGGGCCACGTGCGATACGGGCACGTCGCCCCCCACGCGGGGGCGTGAGTAGAAATTTTTCATAATATCAGCAATAGAGTGTCGCCCCCATGCGGGGGAGTAGAAATCAGCACCACGGTGATCTCCCAGCTGCTGGGGAAAAGTCGCCCCCCCACGCGGGGGCGAGCAGAAACAGCGTCGACGGAAAGGAAGAGAGACGATCAGTCCTCCCCCCCTTCCTACAAAAAATTTTCACCCGAGGATCTCTGTTAACACGAGACCCTCGGGCATCTTTTTTACTGGATGGTTATTGAGCGCCTACAACTTTCCGTCTGCCTTTCGCGCTCTGGCCGTTTATTTCATACACAGCGTCCACCCTTCGCGGCCGCAGGCGGACGCAAGCGCCTCCGTTACCTGCTGGAAAGGACTCCTCATCCATTAAATGTAGCTGTACGCCCAGTGGCTTGCGGAAACGTCCGCGAAACTCGCTTCTGCATCGTCCACGCGCATTGCTGCACCAGCCGTCGAAGCTATTGTTTCTTTCCCGCTTTTACATCAAAGATCCGCCAAATTCTTTTTCGCGATATTAAAAAACTGCCGTGCGGGATCACTCAGCTTTGCCTCACTCCGAAAAGAGGCCACTACCGGCCGGCGGATCTGAAATTCTCTGATTCGGAAAAACTGTACCCCTACCGCCGCGCTGCAAAAATGAACGGCCGTATCGGGAAGAAAGGCAAAGTAATCACTGTACTGGAGCTGTGCGATCATATCGTCAAAGCCCTTCTCCACAATGTGCAGCCGCTGGGAGGCTGCGGAGCCCAAATATCGGCAGGCAATATCCCTCAGCCGCGGGCTGGTGGAGGGAAGCATGAACATCATATTTTCCAGGTCTGACAGTGCGATGGTGGCCCGCCCTGAGGCATCAAGGATCTTGGGAAGACGCTTGACAAGCGGGTGAGACGATGATGCCGCCACCAAAATTTCCTCCTCAAACAGCACTTCGTGCTGCCACCCATCCATCTCTGGAACAAGGGGTTCAAAGGGCTCCATATCAAAGGCATGGAAGAAAAAGTCTACAGAGTCCCGGGGCATGGATTGAAACAGTGTGGGTGCCCAATCACTTTCCAGTGAAACATGTATTTCCGGTCTTTCGTAATGAAACTTGGAAAGCAGCATAGGCACCAGCTTCATGCCGTAAAAGGGCACCGTTTTGATATAAAGGCTGTTGTTCCAACGCAGATGAAGATCCTCTTCCAACTTCCGCTTTATCTCCAGGATCTCCTGGGCCGCTTTCAAAAATGTTTTCCCTGTCTCTGTAAATGTGAAGGGCTTCTGCGTCCGGTCCAATATCTGGATCTGATGCTCCTTTTCAATGGAAATAATCTGTTGGCTCAGGGCAGATTGAGAGACAAAAAGCCGTTCTGCCGCCTTTGTAATACTGCCGCACTGGGCCAACGCGTCTAAATATTCTAACTGTCGAAAGGTCATTGCGATACCTCCACTATAAGGAAAACCTAATGCTGTGTTTAGAACACTTGTCTTTGCGTTATGCTGAAATTAATTATATACTAAAATTGCAGCATAGGCAAGGCATTGTACAGACTGCAATTTTGATTCCCATGTACTACACAAAATAAAGATGAAAAAGGAGTCTGAGGTAACATGAAAAGAACATTAAAAGCTCTCACGTCCCTTGCGCTGGCCACCTGCCTGATGGCTGGCTTGGTCGCCTGTGGCGACAGTTCCGCCCAGCAGAGCGCCGCTCCCGGTTCCGCTCAGACGGAGGAGACCCCCATCACCCTGACCTGCGCCATCACCATGAGCGAAGATTCCGTCTACTACAAGGACCTGGCCTTCCTCCAGGAGGAGCTGAACAAGCAGACCGACTCCATCACCCTGGACATCCAGTTCGGCGGCGTCCTGGGCGGTGAGACTGAGTATATCGAGGGCCTTCAGGCCGGCACCATCGACGCCATGATCGTCTCCTTCTCCCCCCTGTCCGCCACCTCCCCCAAGTGCGGCATGTTTGAGATCCCTTACCTCATCAACGGCTTTGTGCACCTGAACAAGGTCTGGGACAGCGACATCGGCGATGAGATCCGGGCCGATCTGAGCTCCGTCGGCATCCGGGCCCTGGGCGTGCTGGATTTCGGCTATCGGGAGACCACCAACAACGTCCGCCCCATCAAAACCCCGGAAGATCTGAAGGGCATCATCCTCCGTGTCATGCAGAGCGACATTCAGATCAAAGCCTGGGAGACCCTGGGAGCCACCCCCGTCACCATGGCGGTCACCGAGGTGTTCAGCGCCCTCCAGACCGGCACCATTCAGGGTCAGGAGAACCCCGTCAACGCCATCTGCTCCAACGGCTTCCATGAAGTCCAGAAGTATCTCTCCATGACCGACCACCTCTATGCCCCCGTGCTGCTGGCCATCAGCGAGTCCGCCTGGAGCAAGATGAGCGAGTCTCAGCAGCAGGCCCTCCTCGCCGCGGTAGACGCTACCGAGGCCAACTCTCCCAATGTGTGCGCCGAATACACCGATAAGGGCTTGGAAACCATCCGCGCCGCCGGTGTGGAGATCAACGAAGTGGATCGGGCCGCCTTTGAGGAGGCCATCAAGCCTCTGCATGATGAGCTGAACGTCCAGTTCGACGGCGCTCTGGACGCCATTAAGGCGCTCCAGTCCTAACCTTTTTCACCCATTCCGATACGATCCCGATTGTACCCCCCCAATGCGCCGCCGCATTGACTCAGCGGCGGCGCATCCTCATAAACCGGGCTTGGTACTGACTTTGGAAGGAAGAAAACATGAAAGCCTATATTAAAATCGTAGATAAACTCAACAAACTGCTGGAGTGGCTGGTGGTTGTAGTATTGGTTATCCTCTCCTTTGTGGTGCTGGCACAGGTAGTCACCAGAAAGTGCCACATCTCCGTTGCCTGGCTGGAGGAAATGGCCCGCTACAGCATGATCTGGCTCTGCTTCCTGGGCGCCGCTGTGGCCTGCCGCCGGGGCTCCCTCATCAAGATCGACATTCTCTACGAGCTCCTCCCCCAGAAGGTGTCCCGGTACTTTCTCTATTTTGTGGACGTCCTGTCCATCGTCTTTCTTGTGGTGGCCCTCTACAGCTGTTCCCAGTATCTTCCCTTGGGATTCAACAGCTCTGCCTCCAGCATGAAATCCATTAAGATGTTCTGGTTTTACCTGTGCATGCCCATCGGCATGGGGATGATGTTTCTCAATATCATTGCCAACATTCTGGAACGGATGAAGGGAGGTCCTGCCGCATGACGTATATCATCCTTTTGATCTGCTTTGCCATCGGAGTGCCCATCGTGTTCTCCCTGGGTCTGTCCTGCGTACTGGCCATCCTCACCGATCCCTCCATGTCCATGATCTGGATCACCCAAAAAATGTTTGCCGGCGTCAACTCCTTCCCCTACCTGGCCCTGCCCTTCTTTATCCTGGCCGGCAATATCATGGCCAAGGGCGGCATCTCCCGCCGGCTGGTGAAGTTCTGCTCCACCCTGGTGGGCAGATTTCAGGGCGGCCTGGCCATTGTGGCGGTGCTGGTCTCCCTGTTTTTCGGCGCCATTTCCGGCTCGGCCATCGCCTGCTGCGCCGCCGTGGGCGCCATTCTGATCCCCGGTATGCTGGAGAAGGGTTATCCCCGTGATTTCTCCGCCGCCACCATCTCCATTGCCTCCTGCCTGGGGGTCATGATCCCGCCCAGCGTGCCCATGGTCCTCTATTGCTTCATGGCCGGCTCGGGCGTCTCCATCAGCGACGGTTTTCTGGCCGGCGTGGTCCCCGGCTTCCTCTTCGCCCTGGTCCTCATCGTCGTGGCTGTGGTCATCAGCCACAAAAGGGGCTACGGCGGTGACCGGAAATACTCCGGCCAGGAGAAGTGGTGTGCCTTTAAGGACGCCCTTCTGGCCCTGCTCACTCCAGTGATCATTCTGGGCGGCATCTACAGCGGCACCTTTACCGCTACCGAAGCGGCCGTCATCGCCGTCTTCTACAGTGTGCTGGTGAGTATGTTCATCTATAAGGAGATGAGCTGGAAGGAGCTGGCCGGGGTGTTCCTTGAGTCAGGCATCGCTTCCGCCGCAATTCTGCTCATCATCTCCATCGCCGCGGTATTCGGTGTCATTCTGTCCAAGCAGCATGTTCCCCAGATGCTGGCCCATGCCTTCACCGCCATCGCCCCCAACAAGTACATCTTCCTGCTGCTGGTCAACATCCTGCTGCTGATCATCGGCATGTTTATGGAGAACTCCTCCAGCATCATTATCATGACCCCCCTGCTGGCCCCCATCGCAGCCAGCTACGGAGTGAATCTGACCCACTTTGGCTGCATCGTAGTCTGCAATCTGGCCATTGGTATGGTCACGCCCCCCTTTGGGCTGTGTCTCTTCACCGGCAACGATCTGGCCCAGGCCAAGCTGGGAGATACCATACGCTCCCTGATACCCTATCTGGCCGTCTCCATGATCGCCCTGGCCTTGGTGACCTATGTCCCGGACATTTCCATGGGATTGGTAAAATTGATTGCATCATAATAAAAGAGGAGAGGTCCCTTTGATTATTAAAGATTTTCGTGTATACCACATCTCCAAAAAACTGAACCCGGCCCTGCCCAATGCGGTGTATTCCCTGGAATATATCGAGCATGTCTTTCTGGAACTGGACACCGACATGTATACCGGCGTGGGCATGGCTTACACCTTCAACACCGTTCAGGCCGAGGCCATGAAGCTGCTGGTGGAGGGCTACTGCCGCAATTTGATCGGCAAGGACCCCTCCCTCATCCGGGCCCATTGGCAGGCCGCCCAGTGCACCATGGGCGGCTGCGGGCAGACCGGTCTGCCCATGTCCGCTTACGCGGTGGTGGATACCGCCCTGTGGGATCTGGTGGCCCAGGAGGCGGGAAAACCCCTCTATAAGCTTCTGGGCGCCAAAACGGACCGACTTCCGGTCTACGGAAGCGGCGGGTGGCTGGTCCCTCAGGAGGACATGATTCAGGAGGCCCTGTGGTTCCAGTCTCAGGGCTACACAAAGTACAAGCTGAAGCTGGGCTTCCCTGACTGGCGCATCGACGTTGAACGCCTCACCGCCCTTCGGAAGGCGGTAGGCGACGATTTCGAGATCATGGTGGACGTCAACCAGGGCTGGAGCGTTAAGCAGGCCCTGGAGGTCATCCCCTTCCTGCGGGAGCTGGGTATCACCTATCTGGAGGAACCCCTCCATTGCCAGGACTTCAAGGGCAACGCCCAGTTGGCTGCCGCCACCGATATCATGATCTGCTCCGGAGAGTGTCTCTTTACCACCAAGGAAATTTTTGAGCTTTTGCGTCTGGGTGGGGCCGACTACATCAACCCCGACCTGATGCGCTGCGGCGGTGTCACCGAGTATATCCAGATCTGCGCCCTCGCAGGAGCTTTCCGGGTCCCCGTCACTGCCCATGTGCTGATGGAGGTCAGCGCCCACGTGCTGGCCGCCTCCCCCACCGGCGGTCTGCTGGAGCACATCCCCGACTGGTGGAACGGCGCTTTTGCTCAGGCCCCCGTGGTAGAGAAGGGCTGGCTGAAGCTGCTGGACGTCCCCGGACTTGGCATCCGGTTCGACCACGATTACATCCAGAAGTACCAATACCTCGGATAACCATCTGGAAGAAGGTATTTTTATGGAAAAACGAATCACAGCTGCCGATCTCCGGGCCGGGAAAAAGCTGTGCGGGGCTTGGGCCCATCTGGGCTCCAACCTCAGCGCTGAGATCCTGGCAAAGGCAGGCTATGACGTGATCATCCCCGACATGGAGCACGCCCCCTACAGCCTTCCCGCTCTGGTCTCCGTCCTTCAGGCGGTGGAGAGCAGCGGCTGCTTCACCATGGTCCGGGCTCCCTGGAACGATCAGGTGGCCATCAAGCAGATCCTGGACTGCGGCGCCGACGGCATCCACATCCCCTACGTCAATACCCGTCAGGGAGGCCGAGTACGCCGTCCGGGCCTGTAAGTATCCCCCCCCCAAGGCGTCCGGGGGGTGGCCACCAGCCAGCGGGCCACCTGCTACGGCATGGAGAAAATGGCCTACCTCACCCGAGCCAACCGGGATGTGGTGGTCATGCTGGCCATCGAGACCCCGGAGGCCGTGGCCAACATTGACGACATCGCCTCTGTGGAGGGGGTGGACGGCATCTTCTTAGGTCCCTCCGACCTGTCCACCTCCATGGGCTATCTGGCCGCCCCCGGCCAGCCGGAGGTCCAGGCGGCCATTCGGACGGTGGAATCCGCCGCCAAGCGGCACGGGAAATTCCTCTCCACCATCTCCTCCGGCGGAGAGGATATGCGCCGGAAGTTTGACCTGGGCTATTCCCTGCTCTACCTCTTCTCGGACACCACCGGCCTTGCCGCCGCTGCTCAGGCCCATCTCAAAGAGGCCAGAGAGTATATCGGCCAATGTCATGATGCCGGGGTCAAAAGTATAGGAAATTTCTGAAAATGGAATAAGCAGCCAACCTTACCACCCCCAAATCTATTGTGTTATAATGGTTATAGATTTGAAGGGTGGTAAGGTTTATGTCATTTAAAGTAAACAGCAGCCAGCAAATATCTTTCAATGACAGTGTATTTTCACTTACTGCTCGCGAAAAATATTTGGATAGCAAAAGAATAAAATGGCTAAAATCTACTCTATGAAAAATAAGCACCCAGAGAGACAGCCTCAAAAGGCCATTTCCTCTGGGTGCTCATTTCAGCGCTATTTTTCCAGCTCTTTGCTATTGGTCATACATAAAAAGGCTTGTTTTGACCCCGGCATCATGTCATTAAGCTAAGAATGGTTGAGATCTCATTCCTGAGGTCTCAACCTTTTTTGTAAAAATTTGAAAAAAGCCTTGACATAACAAGGAAAATGCGCGGCCGCTATTGGCGAAATAAAATGCCAATAGCGGCCCTTGTAATGAGAGCGTGTTCCGCATCTGATTATGAGAAGGCTTTGTTATGTCAAGCTCTATTTCATGGGCCAACGGCCGCCTGCTGCAATGTATTCATGGCATCAGCAAAATCGCTTGGTCAGGCTTATGGCATCTCTCCTTCAGGATGCCGAAGCGCACGTTGCCCTCACCGTAAATGACCTTTCCTTTTTAACTCGACATTTTCCGGAGCATCGTCTATAATCTGGAGTAGAATTGTTTACTGAGGGATGAGTATTTGCCGTGAAAATGATCGACCCCACCGCTATGTCCCGGTTCACCGCTCTGCGGGAAGCTGCCGGGAAAATCGACCGTCTGGTCCCCCACGTCCGCCTCATGGAGCAGCCGCCCCACGAAAGCCGGGATACCGCCTCCGTGGCGCTGGAATTTCCCACGCCGCTGGTGGTGCTCAACTCTACCATCCGTCAGGCGCTGTCCTTCCTGTTCTCCGCCTGCGACACCGTGCAGACGGACAAGACGGAGCGCGGCATCTGCTTCACCTTCACCGTTTCCAAGATGTGGATCAAGGAGGACGCGGAATGAACCGCCCCTCGGATGTCGAAAAGCTGTCCTCCGACAAGCGCCTTGCGTGGCGTGCACTCTCCACTTTAGGTACGCAGCTCTTCCTCATGGATCCCGCCCTTTCTGTGGAGGAGGCCCCGTCGGCAGCCGGCATGCCCACCGCCACGGTCACGTTCTCCATTCCAAATGGCCACACGCTTGCCAAAGGGGCCCACGGTTGCGATGGGAATGCTTTCTAATCATGCGGATCTCCTGCACTCCTATTGCGACGAGGAGGGCTGCATCTGCATGGGATACATTTTAAATCTCGCATGGACGGAGGACGCCCCTTCATGAGCGCCCCTCCCTTCTCAGTCCTTCACGGCATGCTTTGCCGCATACGCAGGAACAATTGTACGACAAAAAGCACGGCCCGGGCTAAACCCAGACCGTGCTTCCATCATTACCGGATCGCGTCCTTGAATGCCTGACCCGCCTTGAATACGGGAGCCTTGGATGCGGGGATCTCCACAGTCTCCTTGGTGCGGGGGTTGCGGCCGGTGCGGGCGGCCCGCTCTTTGACCTCAAAGGAGCCGAAGCCGATCAGCTGCACCTTCTCGCCGGACTTCAAAGCAGTCTCGATTGTGGTGATGAACGCGGCCAGAGCGGCATCGCAGTCCTTTTTGGAAAGGCCGCTGGTCTCAGCCATGGCGGCAATCAATTCAGTCTTATTCATTGTATGTTCTCCTCGTATTCTTGTATTTTCCGTTGGTATAGCGCAATTATACCGAATCTGCGGCAAAATAGCAACATATCGGGTCTGATCGGCTGGTTGTAAAAGCAATCTGCCAAATGCTAAAATTTATGCAAAATAAAAATAAAAACTCCGAATTTCCCATAAAACCAGTTCGGAAGCAACCTTTCTACCATTGAAAAATATAAAGCAAAATTAAGGAGCGCTCTCTTCAACAGAGCGTGGTGCAAATAGAGTACATAAAAAGTGAGTTTCCGCTGACAGTTTGCGGAAACCCACTTTTTAGTGCTTGCCTTTATAACGATCCGAGCCCAGACGAATGGAAATTTCTGCGGACGATTCCTTGAGAATAGGAAGAACATTCTGTTGAATTCGTTCTTCGGTCAATTGCTCTGCCGCGCCAAAAATGCTCAGAGCAGCCACTGGCCGTTCATGATAGCTGTACACGGGGACCGCTATGCAGCGCAGCCTATTTCGCACTCCTCGTCATCAATGGCGTAACCTTTTTGACGAACTTGTTCCAAGTCTGCTATCAATGCCTCCTTGCTTGTGATCGTTCGATCAGTCAGCGGCGATAATCCCCGCATTTCAATATAGCGGTCCAATTCTGCTTCCGAATATGCGGATAAAAGAATCTTTCCTGAACTGGCTGCATGCATCGGGGTGCGTTTCCCAATTCGCATGAGAGAAAATCGGGGATCATAAATGCAATCGAGGTAAATACATTCCAGCCCTTGTTCAATAACCAGACAAATTCCAAGATCCGTGGTTTGTGTCAGCTCATTGATAACATCGCTTGAGATTGTACGGAGACTCATGTGAACTTTGGTTGCGTCCCCTAAGCGACATATTTTCCAGGTTGGGGCGTATCGACTTGCAATTTTATCCTGAAACACATAGCCCTCCATAACAAGGGCATTAAGATAGCGAGATGTTGTAGCTTGGGAAACACCAATCGCAGCAGCGATATCCTGCAGCCGCATCGGAACACGGCTCTCAGACAAGTATTCAAAAAGCTGCATTAGCTTTGTTACAGACTGATTTGTGCTTTTTTCAGAAGATTCATTTATATAAGCCATGGTGATACCTCAATTATGGTTTTTTATTTAATATGATTGCACAAATCCCTTGGGCTGTCAAGCATCTTTTCCAATTATTTAAAAATAATGAAATCCGTTTTTATTTTTAAAAACCATATTGACAAAATTGAAATTGTAAACTAATATTGAATTGCAAAACTCGATAAATAAATGCCGAAAATAAAATTTGATTTCAAAAGGAGAAATGGTATGCATCAGATCGAACGCAAAAAGTATTGTGTAGATGGCGAATGGCGGGAGTCCAAAACCGAGAAGTGGATGCCTGTTACTGATTCCAGCACCGGCGAAGTAATTGCCGAGGTTCCCTGCTGCACAGTTGATGAGGTAGACTCCGCGATTGCCTCCGCGCAGGCAGCTTTCCCCGCATGGTCCCAGAAGTCTCTCAGCGCCCGTACTCAAATGATGTTTAAGTGGAGAAACGTCCTGCTGGCTCATCTGGATGAACTGACCGAGCTGTGTTCCAAGGAATTGGGCAAAAACCTGGACGAGGCTCGGGGCGATGTCTTGAAGGCGATCGAGCCTACGGAGCACGCCTGCAGCCTGCCCACGCTGATGCAGGGAGACGCGTCTCTGCAGGTTACCACCGGGTTTGATACCGCTACCTACCGGATGCCTCTGGGCGTTGTGGCGGGCATCATTCCTTTCAACTTCCCTGCTATGATCCCCTGGGGTTGGGTGGTGCCTCTGGCGATTGCCACCGGCAACACGGTGGTTCTGAAAGCTGCCAGCCTGACTCCGCTGACCTCCATGCGGATTCTGGAGCTGTTCTATGAGGAAGGCGGCTTCCCCAAGGGCGTTGTAAATCTGGTTACCTGCAGCCGTAATGAAGCGGAGCTGTTTCTCACGGACCCCCGTGTAAAGGCCGTGACTTTTGTGGGCACCACCGATGTTGGCAAGCATATTTACTCTGTTGCGTCTGCCAACGGTAAGCGTGTTCAGGCCCAGTGCGAAGCCAAGAACCATGCGCTGGTGCTGGAGGATGCCGATCTGGAAAGCGCCACCAACGCTATCATCAACTCCACCTATGGCTGTGCCGGTATGCGCTGCATGGCGCTGCCCGTTATTGTGATTCAGGAGAGTGTTGCCGATCAGTTTGTAGCTCTGCTGAAGAAGAAAGCCATGGCGCTGAAGGTTGGCTGCGCGTATGATCCCGACACTAAGCTGGGTCCTGTGGTTTCCGCCGCTCATAAGCAAAAGGTCTGCAACTGGATTCAGAAGGGCGTGGATGAGGGGGCAGAGCTGGTGCTGGACGGCCGGGATATTGTGGTGCCCGGCTATGAGAACGGCTACTTTGTCGGCCCCACGATTTTTGACCATGTAAAGCCCGGTATGACCATCGGTGACCGCGAGGTTTTCGGCCCTGTGACGCTGATCAAGCGCGTCAAGGACTTTGATGAGGGCTTGGCCGTTATGAATGCCAATCCCTTTGCTAACGGCTCCGTGATCTTCACGCAGAGCGGTTATTATGCCCGCAAGTTTGAATTCCTCACCGACGGCGGTATGGTGGGTATCAACGTGGGTATCCCCGTGCCCAGCGCGTACTTCCCCTTCTCCGGCAATAAGGAATCCTTCTTCGGCGATCTCCATGTGCTGGGTAAAGACGGCGTTCGCTTCTATACCCGGGCAAAGACGGTCACGAAGCATTGGTATGACGAAAAATCCCATGCCCGTGCGGTCAGCACCTGGGAAGGCACTGTGGAGCGGTAATTTCTTGCCGCCTCGGCGTCTGCGCCTGAAAATCCGCAGCAATGCGCCGGGTCTTATTGTGCCGAAATCCCAAACAGATCCCCTGCTGGCCAACGGAATTCAACCGTGCTATGTTTAGCAAGCGGTTTTCAGCTTGACAATACATTTGTGAGTTGTTATTTGTAACAGGAGTATTTTTTTGTGGGATACAAGGCTTGGTATAACATCAGAAACGTGATTGTGAAGCACATAGTTGTCACTTAATCAGATTATACGTCCGCAGTTAAATTCTGTAATCACGTATAAAAGGCCGCCATCTCAAGGAGCCGTTCGCTCACTGAGATGGCGGTCATCTATTTTTGCGGCATATAGCATTCTTCCGGGCTCTCGCGGGAAGCAGCTTTTCGGCCCATGCCTCATCTGTTTCGCTTAGACCCGGCGCATTTTGCAGGAGCCAGAGCAGATAGCGGTACGGATCTAAACCGTTCTCCTTCGCCGTTTCAATCAGACTGTAGATCACACTGCTGGCCTGAGCACCACCAGGGGTATTGGCGAAGAGCCAATTTTTTCACCGTCCCCTTGACAGGGTGCGGTTCACACAACGTTCCGTTACGCTTATCCTCCCCGGCCTTTCGGCCGGGGAGGTTTCTTATAAGAGGTCTTGATCTCACTTTTCCGCGTACAGCCGCCACAGGAACGCAGCGATCTGCGCTCTCGTGCAGTCGTTGGCGGAGCCGAACAGCCCACCGCCGATGCCGTCGGTGATGCCGTGCTCCTTGGCCCACGCCACAGCCTGCGCATAGTAAGCGTCCGCCGCTACGTCGCTGAACCCGGCGCTGCCGCCCACAGCGGGGCTGCCCGCCGCGCGGTACAGGAACGCCGCGGACTGGGCGCGGGTGCAGGCGGCGTCAGGGCTGAACAGGCCATCGCCCGTACCGCCGGTGATGCCGTTTTCAACGGCCCACGCCACCGCCTTGGCGTAGTAGCTGCCTGCGGAAACATCCGTAAAGCTGACCGTGCCCTTCGGCTCGGGAGAACCGGCCGCCCGCCACAGGAAGGTGACGATCTGGGCCCGGGTGCAGTTCAGGTTGGGACTGAAGGTAGTCTCCGTAGTGCCCTGGGTGACCTCACGCTTGAGCATCCACTCCACCGCGTCCACGTAGTAGGCGCTGTTTGCCACATCCGCAAAGGGATTCACCCAGGAGAAGGTAGGCTCCACCGTCACCTTGTCGGCGGGCATCTCAAAGGTAAACGTGCCGTCGCCGTTGTCCTTGACGGCCAGCTGCTTGCCCTTGGAATCCCGGACGATCACCTCGTCCACCTCGTAATGACGCTCCGGCTTCACGGTGATGGTCACCTTGTCGCCCTTGGCCGCGTTGGCCTTGGAGAGGGAAACGGAGCCGTCAGGGTCCTTGCTCACCTCCGCCTGAACGGGGTGGGTGGAGGGTCTGGAGCTGCCGCCGCCACCGGAGGGGCGGGTGCTGACGGTCAGCTTGCCGTCCTCATAGCGGATGGTGTAGTTGTCGGAGGCCGCCGCGCCGCTGGCAAGGATCTTAACCTCGCCGGTCTTGGTCATGTCGGGGGTGATCTCGCTGCCGTCCGCGCCGACGTACTTCACCGTCGGCTGGGTCGTCAGCTTCTCCTCGCCCACCAAACCGGAAACGGTATAGCTATCCTTGCTCAGCGCAGGGACCTTGTCGCCCACATAGGCGCTCTGATCCTTGGCCTTGACGGTGATGACCGCCTTGCCGATGACAAACGTATAGGTCTTATCCGCGGTCGTTCCGTCCGCCCACTGGGTATTGGCGGTGTCCTTCAAGGCCGCCGTGACGGAATATCCCGTCTCGTTGGCGTTGGTCTGCTTGTTGCCGGTGATGGTGTAAGCGCCATCCTCCGCCAGAGCGTAGGTCTGCTCCGTGCCGTTGTAGGTGAAGACCGTGGCATCCGCCGTGGGAATGGCGATCGGCTTCTTCCCCACTGTCAGGTTGCAGGTCGCCGCTGCCTCGGCATACTCATCCGTGGCGGACGCCCTGGCGGTGATGACCGCCGTGCCCGCGCCCTTGATGGTGACCTTGCCGGTGCCGTCCACGGTGGCAACCGCAGGCGCACTGCTCTCGTAGGTCACGGTGCTGCCCTCAGCAGCGCCGACCGCGCCAGCGGAGAAATCCGGGTCGCCATAGGTCTTGCTTACGGCAGACGGAATGCTTTCAAAGCGGAATTCGCTCTGAACCAACTTATCCGCCACCGTATAGGTACCGGCGTGGAAGTCGATGGTGTAGTTTTCGTTCAACGCCAGATCGCCCTGCGTGATGGAATAGCTGCCCGCGGCATCCGGACGCGCGTTGCTCTCCAGCGTGCCGGTGAACGCGTCCTCGGCGGCCAGTTCCGGAGTATAGGTGTAGGTCAGTTCCGCCAGGGCCAGGCCCACACGGGAGGTCTTGTTCTCCGCCGTTACGGTGATGGCCAGCTTTTCGATCTCGACATGGATGCTCTGAGCCGCTACATCCAGATGATTCTTGTCACCCAAGACCTTGTAGAAAACGGTATAAGTCCCAGCTTCCTGGCCCATAGGCGGGGTCTTGGTGTAGTTCGTACCGTCCTGACTGTACCACACCGTGCCGGTGCTGCTGGTAGGCAGAGTCTCAAGCAGCGCCTGCTCCTCGCCGTTGTAGACCAGACCGGTCTTGGCAGCCGGAGCGGTCACAGACCCGTCGGCCCGAGAGATCGAAGGCGTGATGTAGGTGAAGCACTCACGGTAATTTTCGCTGCCGGACGTCGGCGTAAAGACCGCTTTATACTTCTTTGTATTACCGACCTCCGGAATATCGTCCATGCCGTCGCCGTCAAATTTCCATGTGCCAGGTACTTTTGTTACCTTGCCACTGTCATAGTAGACCGTAGCGGAAGAGACAGGGATCTCTTTTTACCTGGAGGCCGTAAGACGCCGTGGCCGTCATCCGATCTTCTCCGATAATGCTCAGCTTTACCGGATTGATGGGGAAGAGAACTGTAACCTCGCCCGTATAGTTTCCGGTTCCGGTAATGATGATTTTCGCCTGAGAATCCGGCCCCAACTTGGTGGCGTTGATGTTATTCGCATAAGCAACGGCGTACTCCGTCCCCGCCGTCAGCGTATTGCCATCCAGCACAACAGATGTTACCGCCGGCTTCTTCTCGCCGCCATCATAGACTTGTTCGCTTTGGTCCCTCGTGACTGCAGCGCCCTCAATGGATTTCGGGCTGATGGTGAAATCCTTCGTGCCTGTGTGGATCACGGTGTCCGTCTCGTAGGACACCGTCACGGTATAGCTGCCCGCGTCGGTAGGCCGCTCGCTTGACGTGGTGCCGTCCTTCGTGTTCGTGTAGGTGACGGTCACGGCGGGATCGGTAAGCTCCACGCCGGTCGGCAGACCGTTTACCTGCAATTTACTCGCGGTTCCGCCGTAGGTCCAACTGTCCATGGTAACGGCAATATCGTTGACCGTGGGTTTTGGCTGCATGGTCAGCGTGATGATGACCGGGATCGTTTCGTAGTTCCGGCTGGTCAGAAAGACACTTACCGTGACGGTTTTGTTCGCGGGGACGTTGGCCGTCGGCTTCATGGTGATCTCGACCGTATTGCCATTCAGAATGGCGCTGGTCAGCAAATCCGTGTCATAGAAAATGATCCCGGTGGAGTTAAGCGCCAGCGAGCCGCCGTGGCGGTAGTCCGTCAGGACCTCGAGCAGGTCGACCGGATAGGTCTTTGCATCGGCGGAGGGATACATTTTCACTGCGACGGGAACCGTTACATCAGAGCCGCCGAGGTTTTGCGCCTTCTGGATGGTCACGCCCTTGGTATAGGTGGCTTTGCTGGTGGTGTCGGTCGCGGGGATGACGGCCTCCATGAGGTAATCGCCCGCGTCGATGGGCTTGCCCTCCTCCAGCGGCGTGTCGCTCGCTTTGCTGTAGCTGCTGCCGGTTTTGGTCGCCGCATACCATGTAAAGGTGGTCTGGGCGAGCAGGTCCGCGCTGCTGGAGCCGTTGACAAGAACGGTGACCCCGGTCGGATCGGCAATCGCGTTGCCGGTAAAGGTACCGGTGAAGCCCGTACTGTAAGGGTAGCCGTTCCAGTTGATCGTCGGCGTCGCCTTGGTGATGGTGAAGTCACGGGTGACGGTCAGGCCCCCTACTGTGATGCTGGCCGTGTAGGAGCCAGGCAGGGTGGGCGCAGTCGTGCCGAGGTCTTCGCCGGTCTCGCTGTTCCGATAATAGATTTCGATTGTCGAGACCGCCGGGCCGCGCCAGGTGGTCTGTTGGCTGGGATCTACCCATGCGTTCTTACTATTAGAGCCGTACGTTGTGTCTTGGACTTTAAGCCACACAAAACCGCCGTTACAGTGTTCAGTACCTATGGAATCTATGGTGGTCACCGGGCAGCCGGGAGTGGCGCATTTGGCCCAGATCATATCGGTCGTTGCGGCGAACTGCCAGTTGTGGTCGTGGCCGTTGAAATGGAGCGTTCCGTCGTCCTTTTTTGTGAACGAGTACCCCTTGTCCTTCACGTCGGAGGAGAAGATCTTATCATAGTCCTCCCACACCCCGCCGGTGGCGATGTCCGCGCTGGCTTCGCCCTGGGTGGTGATGCCGATTCTGGACTCCGGGTTCAGGGTCCCGCCGATGGTGATGGTCTCGCCTGTGGCTAGGAACACATTGTAATCGAGGGTGCCAACAAGTTTGCCGTTGTTATAGACGTTTTTATAGTTGCCGGTGACGCTTACCTTACCGCTGACGGTGAATGTGCCGGGGTATGTGCCGCCGACATGGTCTTTGTAAGTGCACAGATCCACACCGTAACCAGCGTTGCCGGTAATGGAGCCGCCGGACATTATGAACTCGCCGCCATTCACATACACACCGCTGCTGTCGCCGAGAAGGCTGCTGTTGCCCGAGATCTCACCGCCGGACATATTAAATACGGCGCGGGATGAGGCGGCATAGGTAGGGGCAACGTACACACTGCCTCCGCCGGAATAGCCCATGTTACCAGTGATCTTGCCACCGTGCATATTGAAAACGGAGTACGTCGCGACATAGACACCCGCGCCGAACGTACCTCTGTCGTTATAATTACCATCGGTTTGGTTGCCGGTGATGTTGCCGCCGTACAGATTGAAGGTGCCGAACACCATCACGCCGCGGCCTCTCTTCTCGGCTTCGTGCGTGACCGTACCGGCCGTGCCGCAGTCGGTGAGGGTGAAGGTTTTGCCCTTGTCCACCTCAATAACATTAATACTTGTTGTAGTCGCCGTGATGCTGTGACCGTTGAGGCAGAGCACCACGCCGTCTGCCGGATGCCAGGTTTCACTCACTGTGACATCTCTCATGAGGTAGTAGTGGCCGCCCGCTTGCAGACCGGTTACACCCATGACACCTTTCCAAGTCACATTATTGTGATTCCCGTCCTCGCAGGTGCTACCGCAGATGGGGTGCTGGTGTCCGCCCGCCGCCAGCGCCGCAAGCTGGCTGAACCAGGCGGACAGTGCCTCCAGCTTCTCCGTGTTTTTCAGCTGTGCCTGCTGTCCCTCGGTCAGGGTTTCATAATACGCGTCGCAGGCGGTTTGAAACGCCTCGTAGACCGCCATGGCATCCGCATCGTCCATGCCGTCCAGCGCTTCCGCGTCAGGCAGAGCGTCGATCATCGCCTGCACGGCGGCCACGGCCTGCTTTGCGGCAGAATCCTCCTGCTGTTCTTCCTGTTCCGCAGACTGATTTTCCTGCTCCGGGGCCACAGACTGCTTCTCCTGCTTCGCTTCCCCGTTTGCCGGGTCTGCCGCTCCCTCCACGGCCGGGGGCGTCTGCGCCGTCCCCTCCGTCTCCTCTGCCAGCGCCGCCGTGGGCAGCAGCGTCAGGCACAGGGCCAGCGCCATGAGACAGCTCAAGATACGCTTCTTCATAGATCTCCTCCTGTTCGTTTCCGTCTCCGTCCGATTCTCCGCAAATCAAACCGTGCCCGGTGCACCGGGCGCTGATACTGCCCATGCCGGGCACACTAAAAAGCGGCCAGCAGCTAATGCTGCTGGCCGGGAAAACTTTATATTTTTTCGCTGTCCTCTTGACGGGCAGCGATTCACACACTGCGCCACTTCGCTTAAGATTTTTTATATCTCCGCATGATGCCTTTTATACTGTCCGCACAATCTGGGCGATCATACTCCACGGAGCTCCTTCAAACAGAAGGGTATTTCCAGACAAGCTTGCAGTCACTCTTGAATCCAGTTTTTTCAAGAATTGCATTGATTTCTTCTACTGTCAGATTGTATTGCCAGTATTTGATGTCTTTGACCGGATTTCCATTCTTGAAAGGACCTTTATAATAGGAATATGACTCTTCCGGTTTATTTTTTCCAATCATCCAGGCATTTCCGCTCTGATCCTCAAATTGTCCGTTTGCAAAAGCTCCCACATAAAGAGTCCTGACAAGTCCGTCTGGAAAGTATTTGACCATGTAGGCATTTCCGGTGTTGTCGTTGAAGTGTCCATCCGAATTTACACCGCAGTAATATCCCTCTATGTCAGTGCCAACGACACTGCGAAGATCATCAGCAGAGATCATGTCTTTTGCAGTCACGCTGTCAAATTGGAAATTTTGATCGTAATTTCCGTTTCGGAAGTAATGCCAGGTCCGCCCGGTACTGAAGTCATCCTGTGCGGTTCTTTCCGAGAAAGTCCAAACCGCTTGGCCGCCTGTCGTTGTATCTGGAAACGCCTGCTTGAAATTAAGCAGTTTTCCGTTCTCATAGACAGCGTCTGTAATGAGTTTCAGTGTTCCGTTTTCATAGATATTAACGAGACAATCTCCGTCCCAGCGGTTCTCTTCATCGAATTGGCCGTAAAAGAAAACATTCTGCTTTCCTTCGTGATAGGGAAGTAAAAGCTTGATGTCGCTCAACTGATTAGCCGTGAATTCGGCTCCGTGGTCGTTGTATGCGACAACGCTGGCCGAAGTTAATATAAGTCCTCCGCTTTGCTCTACTCTGTTGACCTCACCATACGCATAAGTGATTTGCTGCTGAACTTCCGCAGACGGTTTTAAATGCAGGAATGGAAGGATGAGGTTTTCCAATCTTGTAATATCATCCCCCACGTCTTCGATATCGCCACTTATATCTGACTTCGTTTCATCAATCTTTTGATTAAAATTCGACTCAACGGTATCTATCCGACTATTTAGATCATCAACGTTTTTTTCAATATTGTCCATGCGGACCGGGAGTTTGGCAGCATTTGAAAAAAGTACAGTAAGTACGGCAAGCACAACAGAGCTAATGAGGGCGCTAATGCTGCCTATGACGATTCCCTGCTTAAATTGTTTGGATTCTGCGTGTTTTTCTTCCTTTTGATTCCCAGAATCAGACTTCGGCTTGCTTTTTTACCATTTCCATGTACTGACTCCATCTTCTTTCGGCAAATTCTGACTGCATTGTACAAGCTTCTCCCATTTTTGTCAATGTTGTAAACGAGGACGTACAACTCCTCATTCCGTTCAAAACTTTATACTGTTTTTATTGCGAAAATACATCCGAAAATTGGAACTGTTGGAAAAGCGACGTTTGATACAGCGTGTCGAAAAAGTCTTTTCGCCACGCTGTGCAAGTTTTCAGAACTTCACAAAAGTTCTGAAAACTTAGGATTTCAATGGCGCAGGACACCCTTCTTGGGTTTCCCGCACACACCCTTCCTTACCGTTGCAGAGAATTTACCGCTTTATCGACAGTCTCGATAGCAATTGTTTATTGGGGAGCCGCAGCAAAGCCCCCCAAATCTCCGCTGCGGCTCAACCCTCACGGCATTTGACGAGGCTGCAAAGACGCCCCTTCATGAACTATGATAACACACCAAAACCGGACAAATAGGACAGGTTTTCTAAAATATTGTATCAGTAGAACGGATTTTTCTCAATCGCTGCGGCCGTCCGCAAAACCTCTTCGAGCGGCATGCCGGTACATGTGCTCACATCTTTTGCAGTCACGAGGTCCGGATAGGACACGATGAACCCACAGCCGCGCTTTAATCTGGTGGACGGACTCTCGGATTCAGAGAGCTTTTTCTCCATCAAGTACAACATACCGGCTCGCTTGGCCCGATGCCACTTCTCGGCATCATCGCAGCGCCCAACAATCCAGCGGTACAGGTCGGAGCCGTCGACGCCGTCGTAGGCCCCTATAATGATGGTGGACGCTTCAAGGCTGCACATGATATTCCACACCACGTCGATATTGTGCTCCATCCCGAACTCGAACGCTCGTATGTCTTCCAATTCCATGGCGTCCTCATCCATGCCGGCGCCGGGCATCCTTAGCAGCGTACACGCATACGCGCACAACTCAGTCGATTCGGGCTCGTCGTACCCATCATCCGGGCATGGCATATCGATTTCCCCGGCTATTACGGCACGGGCCTTCTCCGTCATATCTTTACTATACTTCCTGTCAGGTGACGATATCCTCTTCCACCATCTGCGTTATCTCCTCTGTGGATATACGGCGCTGGCCATACACCAAGCGGCCCTCCTGTTGTAATAGGTTCTCCGGCTCATCCCCAGTTCGCTGGCAGCAGCAGCGGCGGAGATCTCGCCCGCCATCTGGCGCTGCACCACGTCACGGAGCAGTTCCTCGTCAGCCTCGATGCGGGGGCGGCCCTCGGTGTATTCCGGGTCAGTCTCGCGCCGTGCAGCCTTGCCGGACTGGGTACGTTCCACGATCATGTCGCGCTCGTACTCGGCAAACGCCAGCATGACCGTAACCATCATCTTCCCCATGGGCGTGTTATCCGCGATGCCCATGTTCAGCACGTTCACGCGGATGCCGCGCTCCACGAGGTCTCTGACAATTCCGGTGCCCTCCGTGGCGGTACGGGCAAATCGATCCAGCTTGCACGCAACGAACTCATCATCTGGCTCCAGCGCAGCCATGCACGCGTCGAACTGCGGCCGGTGCATCTTCGTTCCGGTGTACGCATCGAGGTAGATATCCTCCTCGGCAACACCGGCAGCCATGAGCTGCTTCTTCTGTTCTGCGAGGCTCGTGCCGTTGCGGGCCTGTCCGGCCGTACTCACGCGCCCATAACCCACTCTCTTCATTCGTCCTCATCCTTTTCGTCATCCGGAACCGGATTGCTGGGGTCCACATAATCCAACACGAACTCTTCCGGATTCCGTGCTCTCTTGCTGGGAGACCGCTTCGGCCGGAGTACAATCTCATAACCAACTATATCAGCAATTTCGCAGAGTGTGTCAGTCCTGATAGCAGGCCGCATCAGTGCAGCCGAAAGAAAACTCTGGTCTCGCCCCATATTAACGGAAACCGTTTTCAAATTCGTTCCGCAGGTCTTAAATAAATCGTGCATGAGCGCCTTTAGCCGCATAATGTTACCTCTTAATATTTTTTAAGTTTATTATGCTAATAATTGTTAGTCCCGTCAAGTGGCAATGACATAATGGCAAAATGACGGCCATTTCCTTGATATACACGGTTGGCGCCCCGCAATTTTTCCTTGTTGTACCCCTCAACCGCCCCCAATGTTAAAAATCCAGCCGAAAAATGACACTCTGGGCAGTTCAAAGCTGCCCGATTTTCTGGCAGGCAAAAACGCTAACAGTTGTTAGGCTTCCTACACTGCGCAAAATGTTTTTGAGTTTCTGCACACCTGCGCAGTCTGGCAGCCTTTTCAGAACTGAACGCAGCAGCAGAGCTATTATATGATGTATGCTCAGTTCTGAGCGCGAAGCCATGCCGCCGATCTTTCCATAAACGCCAGCCGCCGCTATCGCCGTTCAAACGCCCTATGCCCTTCCCTATAAAACGGCCCGTTGTAGGCGCTTCTGCTGGCTGCTGGGGGTTTGTTCCCTCTGTGTGTCTTCGTCTGCTTTTGCGGGTGAGCCCTGCGGTCAGTTCTGAGCGATGATTCAGAACTGACCGTAAAATTCCCTCTATCACTCAGTTCTGAAGAATCGGCTCGAAAGCAAAAAAGTCCGGGCCTCCCACCATTACGGCGGGAACCCCGGATACTTAACCGATCCCATGATCCCGATACATAATATCCCCAGGATGATGGAGCTCATATACAGCCATCTCATCCGGCGCGCTCCTCCCTGTGGAGTGCCCGGCAGATCCGCAGCTGCCCCTCCAGCGTCGCCTGTACCGGCCGGATATCTCATCAATCATCATGATAAGCGTAAATGTTAAGCTTATACCATGTGCAACACATATTGGTATGCGGCACGTTTTTCTACACACAGATTTGATTGCAAGAGTGGTATATATGACACGTTATCTGACGACCACACTTTATTTATTGCAAACGTAATGTGTGGCCGTCAGCTTTCGCACGGAGTATGACGGTTTTGACCTCTCGACAGAATGTACTTGATTTTTAGGGAACAAATTGATAAAATCAATTCCACAAAAGTTCCCTATAAGGAGGACACACCCGTGGGAAATAACTATCCCGAGATCCGAGAGTTATTGCAGCAAAGGCGGACTATCAGGCACGGCTGAACCTGCTGCCCTATGATGGTTCCCCAGAGATCAAGGAGCAAGGCGGCAAGCAATATCTCTATATCCGCAAACGAATCGCCAGCCGGCTGACGTCCGAGTATGTGGATGTCTATTCCGATACCCTCTACCAGACGCTGCTGCGAAATGCCAGAGAAGCCAGAGAACTGAAAAAGCAGATCCGGCGGATCGAGAAGCAGTTGGCTCAGCAGGGCTACACGGAATCAGAGCTGTCTGACCGGGTCATACTGAATATTGACTTCGCCCGCGCCAATATGAAGGCAAATATCTACGATCAGGCTGTTCTGGAAGGCGTGGCGACTACCTTCCCGCAAACGGAGGACATTATCGAAAACGGTCAAGTCAATGGCATGACGGCAACAGATGTGCAGAAGATCTTGAACCTCAAGCACGCGTGGGAGTTCGTTATGGACAAGGATGTGGTGTCCTATCCCACAGACTACTCCATTCTCTGCCACATCGCTCAGCTGGTCAACGAGGGCTTTTACACCAATGGCGGTCGTATCCGGGGCGTTCCTGTGACCATTGGCGGCACCAGCTATGTCCCACCCCTGCCCATTGAGCAGTTGGTCAAGGAACATTTGGAGGACATTCTGCAATCCACCGCAGAGCCTGTGGAGGTAGCAATCCGCCTTTGCCTCTACTGCATGAAAACGCAGATCTTCAACGACGGTAACAAGCGCGCCGCCGTGATCTTCGCCAACCACTATCTGATCTCCAAGGGCGGTGGTCTGTTGGTGATCCCAGAGAGCCATGTTCCGGAGTTCAAGCGCCTGCTGGTGCGTTATTATGAGGGGCGGGATGACGGAAGCATCATGACTTTCATGCGGGAGAAGTGTTGGAAGGCGTTTTAAAATATATTAGGGAACTTTTGAATCGGAATTTGGCAAAAAGGTTCCCTAAACAATACTCCTAAAAATCACTTGTCTTTCATTGAAGTATCTTGAAAACGACAGGTAACGGCCAATAGCACATCTATGCACCATTTGTAAATTAGGGCTTCAGAAGCATGCGGAAAAAGGAAAGCAGTACATCATGTGTACCAGCATGATGCCCCCGCAAATCCGTTATCCTCTATAGCCCCAAAAGTTTTGGGAACTAACTACTACCGCGAAAATCGATGCGAGTCTTGCAGCACAAAGCATCTTTTGAGATAGGCACTTATTCGTTGAAATATTATCTGACAAATCCAGGAACAGTTCAATGGGCTTCTTGATTTTCTTCCAAAATGATGTATAATATCCATTGAAAAGTTGTAAGATAATACAGGTAAGTTTTCAACGGAGGATGTATCATGGAGATCAAACGGGAACGCTATTTGAGCAAGCTCATCTCCTTTATGTGGGATGGTCAAGTGAAGGTCATCACAGGTATTCGCCGCTGCGGTAAATCATATCTGCTGCACACATTGTTCAAGAATTACCTTCTCGGCGAAGGGGTGGCCGAGGACCATATTCTGTCCTTTGAGCTGGACTTGACCCGTGATATTCGCTATCGCAATCCGTTGGAGCTTGCGGCTCACGTCCGCGAGATCGTAGAACACAGCGCAGACCAATATTATCTCTTTGTAGACGAAATTCAGATGTCCGATGAAGTTCCGAATCCCTATAATCCGGACGGGAAGAAGATCACCTTCTACGACGCCCTCAACGATTTGAAGTCCTTGTCCAACTTAGACATTTATGTGGCCGGCAGCAACTCCAAAATGCTGTCCTCGGACATCCTGACGGAGTTCCGGGGGCGCAGCGATGAGATCCGTGTGCATCCGCTTTCCTTTGCCGAATACTACTCGGCTGTCGGCGGCGATAAGCAGGACGCCTTTGACAACTACGCATTCTACGGCGGTATGCCGCTGATCCTCTCCCGCCCCAACGATGCCGCTAAAATGGCCTATCTGAAATCGTTGTTTTCCGAGGTCTATCTGAAGGACATTGTAGAGCGAAAGAAGATCAAGCGGGAGGATGTGCTGTCTGCCATTCTTGATCTGCTGTGTTCGTCCATCGGTTCTCTGACCAATCCGACGAAGGTTGCAGCCACCATCAGCACCGTGCAGAAGCGCAGCGGTGAGAATGCCGTTGCCCTGAACACCGTGAAAGCCTATATGGATCATTTGTCGGACTCCTTCCTCTTTACCGAATGCAAACGCTGGGACGTGAAGGGCAAAAGCTATTTTGATTACCCCAACAAGTATTACTGCGAGGATATTGGACTGAGAAATGCCCGTATCGGTTTCCGTCAGCAGGAAATGACGCATATCATGGAGAACATCATTTTCAATGAGCTGATGATCCGTGAATGCTCCGTTGACATTGGCATCGTCTATGGCAATGAGAAAAATGCCAAAGGAAGGACCACTCCGGTCGCGCGGGAAATCGACTTCATTGCAGCCTCCGGCGGCAAGAAGACCTACATTCAATCCGCCTACGCATTGGGAACAGAGGAAAAGGCCATCACCGAGAATAAGCCCTTCGCGCTGACCGGCGATTCTTTCCCGAAGATCATTGTGCGTCACGATATCCACAAGCGTTGGTATGATGATAACGGCATTCTCAATGTCGGCGTCATCGACTTCCTGCTGGACGACACGCTTGTCTAATTTCTTCTAAAAGCAAATACGAAAACGCATTGAGGCGGATCTCCTTGGTTGGGGTCCGCCTCAATGCCTTCACCGGAAAAATTTTATGGTACACCCTTGACTTTTTCCCCCTCTCCCGGCAGCCCCAGTGCGGCATATGCCGTGATAAAGGCCGCCTCATCCAATGTCTCGCTGAGGTCGCGCCCCAGCATCCCCTCCAGCCGCCGCACTGCGGCCGCATAGTCCGGCATCTGCTGCGTGAGTCCCTCGTGGATGAGGGCAGGCAGCCGCAGATATTCCGGCGGCAGCTGCCCCAGCCGGAGGCGGAGCCGGACGAACGCCTCCCCCAGATGCCGGTCTGCAAGCGCACTCATAGCAGCACCCCCAGCAGCTCGTCCATCAGCTCGTCTGATGCCGCCGCCCAGTCGTCCGGGTATCCTGCCTAGGCCGTGCTGGTGTGTGCCAGCTCGTCCAGCTCGTCCGAATGCTCCAGGCAGTAGTCTGCGAGCGCTTCCCAGGCCAGGCCGGGGGTGGAGCAGCTCCGGATGAACGCAGCCTCAGCGGTGACTCCCCGCCGCATCTCCCAGCTCTGGCTGGCGTGGTCCCAGCAGAGGCTCCAGCGTCCGGGCTCCGTGTCTGGGGCGTGGACGGCCGCCAGCTCCGCGCGCGGCATCTTGGGAAAGAGGGTGGGGAAACGCGTGCCGGGCCGCACAATGATGCGGAATCCGGTGGGGGCTGCGCCGGTGCCGGCGTCCTGCCACCCGTCAGGGATGGCAGGCAGAACGGGCGTCCAGCCAAGGCTGGGGGTGGTACGCGAGACGGTGCCCCAGGGGGTGCTGCAGATATATCCGACAATATTGTCCATAGGAATCCTCCTCTCTCCCAGAACGGACGACACTCAGGGAGATCTCGTATTTCCCGGAGCCGGGGCTCCGGGCTCTTATTTTATTGCTCCTGCGGCGGCTGCCAAAACGCTTCCATCATCCACGTTCCCGGCCCCATACATTCGGCATGACCCGGATTCCGTCCCTGTGCCACATGGCAATCAAAGCGGAGCCTTTAGAGAAGTACAGCTTGCCCTCCGGCTCGAACCGCTCGGCCCACTCCGGCGGTACGCGGTCCGGTGTCCACTCCTCAGGCGGCATAGCTCCCGGTGCGTACCGATCCATCCACGCTGCGTACACGTCACGGAACTCCGAGGAGCTCTGCGGAATGCAGCCGTCCAGAATCTCTGCTATGAGGTTCGGCGCGATGTTGTACACCTGCGGCCCCTCGTCGGGCACGATGCCGTAAATATGCATTTCAATCATAAATCGCTTGAATGGTGAGCATTTTGCTCTGCTTAAGCTCCTCCCAATCTTCATCTGTAAGGGGTGGGAGGATACTGCACAGCTCGCCAAAATGGTAGGCAGCCAGATACGACAGCGTCTGATCCCGGTCCGCGCACTCCGGCGGATAGTCCTCCAGCAGATGGCCGAGGTCCGGGTTGTGGTGTACCCAGTAATCATCGTCCAGTTGGAGCAGCTTGCCGATCTCCCACAGCTGTGTTGCCCGCTGGTTCGTATACTGTGTGCCCAGCACATAGTTGATCCATCTGATATAGGTCTTTTCCCGCACCAGATAGCCGTTGATGAGCGTTGCGGCATAGGAGGTGCTCCAGAGCGTTGTTGAAATATGCACGGCGGCGATTGTTGAATAGTAGCAGCTTCCAATGATCTTGCCGCAGCCGAACCAGCTGTCTTTCGCGTTGAGACACCACCGCTCACCGCTATTTGCATCCAGATAATTGTAGTGGCCGACGGCCTTGCCGTCCTCCTCGTCCAGTTCCGGCGAAGAGAGCAGATACAGCTTGTGCCCGTATAGCTGTACCGGTTCCACCGTCACCATACCGCCTGCCCGCAGGAGCTTCAATGCCTGCTGTGCGTATTCCGCCCGGTGTTCCTCCGGGATGTTGATCTCTCCTAAATATTGACTTTCAATCCCCATGATTTCGCCCCCTTATGTGAGTTCAGCATACCACAGAGGACGCGCGCAAACATTAAACCTATGGTATAAAACGAAGGTCGGGAACGATCTGTTCCCGGCCCTCATTATGCTCTATGCCGCCTGCTCCACAATGATCTTGTCCATGGGGACGCCCCAGAGCTTGCTCAAGGCATACAGGTTATCCACGCTGGGCAGATTACGCCCGTGCTGCCAGTGGTAGATCGCCTGCGGATGTTCGAGCCCTAAATAGGTCTGTAAGTCTTGAACGGAGTACCCTTGCTCCAGCCGCAGCTGGCGGATATGCGCGCCGGTAGTCGCAAGGTCAATGGTCGGATAGGCCATGCTGATGCTTCGCATGATGCCGCCTCTATTATGCTGCCAGATTGATACAGAGGTCGATGCCAAGCTGCGTGGCCAGAGCGTGCTGGATAGCCAGCCGGTCATACCAGCCATATACTGTGCCGATGTGCCGGAGCAGACAGGACTTGTCCAGCGGCATCACCTGCTCGCACATGGCGATACTGCCGCCGGAAAGGCCATAACCCCGGAGGTATACGTGAGTGGGCAGCGCGGGCTTGTGGCGCTGAGTGGTACAGGGTACTACCGACACGACAGGGCTGGAGGCGTTACCCAGATCATTGCTGACGATGACGACCGGGCGAGTGCCGCGCTGGACGTGGCCTGGTACAGTTGGCAGGGCTGCCCACCAAAGCTCCATACGGTGCACGGCGGGACGGGGAAGGTTCTGCTTTCGCTTTTTCATGGTCTTTTGTCTCCTTATAAAAAATATTTGGAAACAAAAAGGCACTGCACAGGCTATAGTAGTCCCGTGCAGTGCGGAAGATTCTCTTGCCTTGGGGGGCGAAATGGGTATAATATCCCTGCGGTGCAGAGTCTCTGCTGCTTCGGGCGGTGCGTCGCCTGCTGCAGGCGGTGGGGAGTTGGCGCTCCTGCCGCTGCCGTGCTATTTTGTTTATTATGATTATACCGCTTGTTTATGAGCCGTGCAACCCGCATTGGGCCCATCGCGCGCGGCGGGAAAAAATTTCAATTTGCGTGGAACAGGCAGGAATGTCCGAGGTGGACATTCCTGTTTTTTTGTGTAAGTCAGGTGGCCGGCAGATACTGTGTGGCAGTCAAAAAGGAGACACAAAAATAGTTCTCTTTGTCAATTTGATTGTGCAATAATAGAAAAATTACGCGATCACAATCAAGCGGCGGCGCTGCTGCGTGCGGCAATTTCGCTGAAAAGAACGGCAATGCAATTCGTGCTTCTGAAAGCTCACTGGCAGATAAAATTGATATAAATAAGATGTGTGTTTTCAATTTTTTCAAGCGTTTCCGGCGGCGTGTTCGCCGCTTTTTTTAATGAGAAATCGCAAATTATTCGACGGTTCTGACACGGCAGTCCTCTGTTTTTAGAGATGAGTTATAGCGAAACACGCACGAAAAATATCGTCGGTTTCGAAGAAAACTGAACTCGTTTTTACGAATTTCGGCTCTGTTTTTTGAGTGAGTTCTTCATAGAACCCAGCCGGTTTTTCGCCGGAATTGACGCTGCTTTCAGCGGAATGAAGCTGTGCGATCTGCGCAGTTCGACCGCTGAGCGGCGCATCTGCGGCTGCTTGCGCGCACGATATGCAAGCTGTTTTGCTGGCAAAAATGCTGCGGAATTTCCGCTCAAGCGCGCCAACGATGGCGGCTTTTTTCTGATAATTTTGCGCTCGCAATCAGCGTTTTTGCCTTTGCATTTAGCTACTTTGCACGCTATAAAGATGACTGAAAGTATCTGAATTCTCATCGGAAAATTTTATTTATCGGCCCGTTTACGAGAGAAAAAAGTCGGCGGAATGTGTCCTGCGTGAGTCGCAAAGCGCGTCCTGCGTGAGCAAAAAAACACATTCTGCCGTCTCTTTTTTTGAGTACTCCTGACTGAGTTTGATGCAATTCAACTGCGGAGCTCTCCCCTGTTTTGATGCTCCGCAGTTACGAAAATCGGAGGAAAATTAAGAATGAGCGGAGCGTTCTCCACATCTTTTTTGCTCAGAAAATGAAGAAGAAACACGCATCCGCTGCCTCATTTGGATGGCGGTATGGTACGTCATTGGGGAGCTGGCAGTCTGGCGGAGCACGTCGTCCCGGCAGAGTTGAATGCCAATATCCGCCTGGAGCCCGGTAAGCATGAGCTGACCGCCGAAGAGATCGCAGCGGCCAGCTGTACGGCGTTCGTGAACCGGTACAAAGCCTTTGCCCCCAGCCCGGCTGCCCGGACCCGGCTTAAAGCCAAAACGAGAACCACCCGGCGGCCGTGGGCGAATTTTTTTCTTGACTTCTGAAAGTGCGCGCCGTATAATCATATTGTAAATATCTCTCATCGCCCGTCAGGGCTCGTCTCTTCTCCGCCCTTAGTGGCGGTCGTTTCTTAATTTGACGTTCTTCACGGTTTGCGGTATCCTTACCGTAGATTATGAAGTAATAACCAAACAAGAGAGTTCATTTCAACAAAGAGAGTATTTTTATAAAACAAAGAGCTAAGACAAACCTTAAGGGAAATCCCTTAGGTTGTTTTAGCTCTTTTGTTTTTGCGCGAAAGGAGGTGGAGAATATGCAGATCATCATGATCGCCTTCCGCACCCGGCAGGGCGGGAGATTGACCCAAGCATTGCTGTCTGCCGGCAGCACATGGCACGCGCGGCCTCTGGCCGCATCCGTCTGTACGGTAGTGCCTGCCGCCGCTGTGGCCACTGGCTACAGCAGGACGTTTGTGCGTCCCATGCGGCGTCTTACTCACCAACCCCAACTAGAGACAGTGGGCAAGCGTCACCCACGAAGCCTTACGCGGCAAGGCTTTGACGCATCCGTCTTCCGGAAACGAGGCGGAAACAGGGACCGCGGACTATTGGGGGTACTATACCCAGAAAGGATATTGCGTATGATCCACACTCAGAACGAGGGCATTTACCGTGCCCTCATCGCCCAGCTGGACAAGCTGGCCCGGCACAACCGGCAGGAGAGCTACAAGACCCGGCAGCGTTATTACGAGGCCATGCAGCGCTTCTGCCGCTTCTTGGCGGAGGAATACCGCCTACAGAAGTTAACCAACATCTCCGGCAAGCATCTGGTTGACTACGTTCGCCACCTGCAGGAGAACGGTAAGGCGGCCAGCACCATCAAGACGGAGCTGGCGGCGATTCGGTTCTGGCATGACCAAATTTCCAATACTAAACATAAGTTGCCCTCCAACGCGGATCTAGCCGATCAGGCGCCGTTGGAGCGCCGAAAGCTTCAGGGGATTGACCGGCACTGGACGCCGGAGCAGTTTACCGCCTTTACATCGGCCTGCCGGGAAGAAGGCCGGGAGGATTATGCCGCCATTGCCACGCTCACCTTTTACGTCGGCCTACGTATCCATGAGGCCTGCCGTCTCGATACGGCTGCCGTGGAGGCGTGGGAGCGGTCTGGACTGCTGACAGTCAAGGGCAAGGGCGGACGTGTCAGGAGCGTGCCTGTGGAGGCAGGAGCAGCAAAACAGGCGCTGCGGGATCGAAAAGCTGCCGTCCAGCGTGGGCACAAGCTGTTTGTTCCGGACGATGTGGCCACGGATGCCTATATTCATGCTTTTCAGGCGTTCCTTCGGGAGCACCGTCCGGACCAGGGGACGAATCCCCGGCCGCTGACACACCACGGGATGCGGCACAGCTATGCGGCCCGGCAGTACCGAGCGGCAGTGGATAGTGGCGCATCTGAGTACCGCGCAAAACTGGATGTGTCTCACCTGCTGGGCCATGGTCGGGCAGACGTGACGGACGTATACCTGGCATCCGAAAAGCCCGAAAATCAATGATTGAGGTACACGCAAAAGTACACACTGATTTTGCTGGTTAGCCAATAACTTTTTTGCCATGATAAAAGGCAGTGCCTGATTCGAGTCCAGCAGTCTCTGCCAAAACGACAAAATCCGAACTTGTTCCTAATCGGGGATGGGTTCGGATTTGTCTTTTATTTGCAATTCTTTACAATGTGGCGGGGCATCCCGAAGCAGACACCTCTGCCCTTTCTACGTTCAATGACAAAAATCAGGTTGCCGCGTATGCGGTCAACGGCTTTGCATGGGCGGTTTCCAATAAGGTTGTTGGCGGAACCAGCAATACCACTTTATACGAATCTTGATTCAGAGACTTTTCTCATTGGAACAATCAAAGAACTTTACCGTCTCCGTTGGGGAATTGAAACTTCCTTTAGAGAACTTAAATATACCATTGGGCTATCTTGCCTGCACGGCAAGAAAACGGACTTTTTACTACAAGAGGTTCTTAAAATGCTTTACACCCAAACAGTGTTAGCGTTCGCCAGGAAAACCACTGCGGGGGTGTGGACATTTTTTTGGACTTATTTGATGTAGTTCCTAAATTTCTCCGCCTCAATATCAATGGAAAAAGTGGGGTAAAAAATATCTTCCTCTACAATTCCAATGGCGGATGTAGAATCAATCAACTCACCTGAGTTCGTCTCAAAAACTTGAATTTCAATTTCATCATCATTGGGGTAAGCGCGCAGCATAGTGATCAAATCGCCGACTGTCATTTTCTATTCCTCCGTATTCATTACTTGCACAAGCCCAGGCTAGTGGAAGGCATGACTCCCAGGCAAAAACTTCGGCTGAGAGCATGTCGAATGCTGATCTCATATCAGAAGAATGGTGATTTCGAATTTCAATCTCCTCGGGTGGAAAGAATCTTTTCCGGCGAAGCGGGAAATTTGATCACTCAGTTTATACAGCATGAGCGCTATTGGTCGTTCTGAAAAAACAATCGAATCCCGCGAAATATATCTGCGCGCATTTAATCTCTACTTGCAACGATTTGATTTGTCCTTTAATGACCTGTCTGTCGATTGCATCGAGGCTTTTTTCAAATCAATGAATTATGAGTTTGCGATGCGCCATAACAGTGCCAACCATCTCAGGCAGCTTTTCCATTATCTCTATAATCGCGGAATTACTGTTACAGACAATCTCCCGTCCACAGGCCGGATGTGTGCAGGATACCGACAGCTAAACGATCCAAAGCCGGCGTCAAATTGAATCGAACAAAAGCCCCCTTCCCTGTTCGCGGTGCGCTCTTGCACTGAACACAGGAAAACCCCCGGTTCGCACGAACCGGGGGTCTTTGCTCCTCTCTGCGGCCGGAATCTTCCGGCTGCGGCTGGGTTCTATGGAGTTTTGGTTTTGCGGGTCACGCCGCGTCGGGCGGGAGGGCGATGCCTTCCTCGTCCCAGGTGGTCAGTGCGAAGTGATAGGGGCGGCCCTTCTTGTCCTTCTGGCGGTTCAGCTCCGCCAGCAGAGCCTTCACCGTGTCGGGGTGGCGCTGGGCGATGAGCACGGCCTCCCGCACCTCCATATCGTCCGCAACGCAGCCGTCGTGATACATCCGCAGCTGATACAGATCCTCCGCCTTGCTGCCGCCGGCCTTCGCCTCAAAGAGCGTGACGCCCTCCGTGGTGCTAACGAACAGATCCGACTTGATCTGCAGGTTCAGGCACTGATACAGGTTCTTCTCTGTAGAGACCCGCAGGACGCCCGGTTCCGCCGACTTTTTCTCCGCCAGCAGACGCACCAGCATCTGCTCCCGACCCTCCTCCTTGAAGGGTTCGGGGATGTTGGCGCGGATCCAGCTGAACAGCGCCGCCACCTTCTCATCATCCTCACGCAAGCCGTTTTTCGCCGCCTTGGTGTCGGGCAGGGCTTCCGCCTGATCGCTGAGAATGTCGATCTGGGCGAGGAAGCGGTTCTGGCTGGGGTGCAGGGCCTTTCCCCAGATCTCGTTGTACAGTCCGTGCTGGATGGCACGGCCGTTGATCCGGATCTCCGCACCGCTGGACGCCATGTTGGCCCGGTAATAGAAGGCATTTTCCTTGCTGCGGCGGATGCTGCCGTAGCGGCAGCAGATGGTCACCGGCCCGCCGCCCAGATCGGTCTCCACCGGGGGCAGCTCCGTCATCTGGCCGTCCCGCCAGTTGGGCTCCAGCGCCCCGGCGATCTCCCCGCCGTCGGAAGCGCCGCTCTTGTCAACGGCGGTGAAGAGGATGGTGAACGCCTTGTCCCGCAGCAGGTTGGCATAGGTGTAGCGCAGGGTCTCCCGCAGGTAGGCCGCCATCTGCCCAAAGGTAGGCTCCTCCTTTTTGGAGGCGGGCTTGAGGGTCAGAAACTTGTGCATGGGGCAGCGCACCCGCACCACCGTGCCGGTCCCGCCTGCCACTTCCCCGCTGCCGGGGATCATCGACACGGGCATGTGGATGTCGTAGGGGCCTTCCGCCCGCTGGTAGCGGTCATTGGCCACGTCCTCTGCCGTCCGGGTCTGGATGCTCCAATGCTGATTCTCCCCGGCGTTGATGGACGCCAGGGCGTGCTTCAGGCCCATGCCGTGCTCGTTCAGCGTGGATTCGGCGCAGGAGCGGGCGGCAATGGTGAGGGCGGCGTCCATGTTCTCGATGCCGGTGCCGTTGTCCCGGACCATGACGTCCACATGGTCCCCCTGCTCCTCCAGAACGATCTCCACCCGGCCGTGGATCCCGTGGGCGCGGAAATTGGAAATAGGGTTGTCGATCAGTTCGCAGAGGGTCTGGCCGAAGTCCTTGAAGTTGCCGGAGATGCCGGCGAAAAACTCCTTGCCGTTGGGGGCGTTGTCGATGTTTCGAATGATGATTTCGCGCATAATTTGTTCCTCCAAAAAATGTTTTTCCGAAAACAAAACGCACGGTGCAGGTCATTGCCCTACATCGTGCGGGAGGATCTTACAACATTCCTCTTGCCCCGCACGCCGAAAAAGGGTATACTGTCCCTATCGGTGCGGGGAATCCCGTTGTGTAGGTGGTCACTTCACCTGCGCAGGTGATGGAGTGGTCGCAACACTTCATCACTGCCGTGTTTTTATTTTCTACGTGTAGTATAGTATATCTGCGCAAATATATCAAAGGCAAAAGCGCAAAAGGTTGCACAAATATATATGCGTAGATATAGACAATATGCATATATGTGTCATTGCCCGTTCTGTGTTATACTTCTTTTAAGTATTTGATCGGTGAGAAAGAGGTGGTAACCATGTCACCAGCCAGCAAAGCGCAGCAAAAAGCGGTCAACAAATATATGAAGGAAAACTATGACCGTGTGAATCTGGTCATGCCGAAGGGACGCAAGGACGCCATCAGGACCCACGCGGAAAAGAACGGCGAAAGTCTCAACGGCTTCATCAACCGTGCCATTGACGAAGCCATGGAGCGGGACGAGCAGGCCGACAGCGACCACTGAGCGGGCATGCCCGCGCAAACACCCCTTCTGTCTCGATGATTTTGAGATCCTTGTGATGCGGCTAAAAAGCCGACCTGGGAAGGGCCTCTGCATGAGAAACTAAATTTCCCCGAAGGAAACCGGCGTAAGGAGGACATATGAGCAGTATCGTTATTGATTTGCAGGATGAAATTTTGTCATCAGATTGTGACATTGTTCAGATACTCCGCCGTGCTCATGTGATCGCTGTCAAGCTTGGGCTGAAAGAGTTCGACCAGTGGATATCCTATGAACTAAATGGCTATCCAGACCAGAATGCCTGTCCTGATTATCGTAAGGTCAGAGGTACATTAAAGGCATTTAATCCTTATCACGGCTGGATTCCGGCAGTAATTACTGATGGCGAACTTGAAACAGTAATTTGCGAGAAGAAGATATCCAATTCTATTTCCGAGATCATCACGCTTTGCAAAAATCCTGAAAGCAGGTTGGTGTACGAATTCCCAGGTGATCAGGTGGAGCATTTGGATCGCCTGTTCGGTTCGCCGCTGCCAATGCGATATGCGCTTCATATTTCTACGGCTTCCGTAATGGATATTATAGAAAAGGTCAAAAACACGATCCTTGAATGGACGCTTAAGCTCGAAGAAGAAGGCGTTCTCGGTGAAGGGATGCGGTTTAGCGACAAAGAAAAGCAGACCGCAATGGCCCTCCCCCAGACGGTAAATAACTATTATGGGGCAACAAATGTGATCAATGCACCAAGCAAAGGTATGCAAATCGTGTCCGGAAATGAGCATGTGACTTTTTCCTATGATCAGGCGCGTGCAGCCATTTCAGAAATTGAAGCTGCCATTTCTCAGGAACAGCTGAAGCGTGAGGATAAAGACGCCGCCCTGG
>VOFI01001560.1_pt1 | contig 182000 bp, 163 predicted proteins | sample 5384131 | NCBI WGS metagenome assembly VOFI01 (sample SAMN12384728, study PRJNA508395) | human gut metagenome | isolation source: healthy gut H | host: Homo sapiens | reverse complement strand
AGTAATATAATGGCGGTTGTAAATCCTACGAACTTCAGACGGATCTTCTCCTCGACTCCCATATACGGACCAGCGCCTTCCCAAACAATATAAAATGTATAAAGGATAAATATCCGCAAGAAGAAAAACTCGGGAAGCAACATCAATACGATATTCAAAGCGAACATCAACGACGAGGAATACCCGACGAAGCGCAACCACAGTTTCAAATCCTTCTCCCGTTTAAATATACCTTGCCATATCTCGTTCATCAGATAAGCCCCGAGGTAAAAACCACCGAACGAGGACACCAATGTCCGGATAGACGACTTCAAGGCCAGCTCTAAATCAAACTCCTTCCGCGTAAACAATACGCCCAGAAAAGCCGCGACAGTAACGAAGCCGATCAAAGGATACACGAATCGGGATAAGAACTCCTCCTGCTTCTCTCCTTTTTTCGCTAACAAGACCCACGCCTTCGCCGGCTGTGAGATGATAGCGATTATCCACCTAAATATCTCCTTATACATCTCTGTTTACTTTTAAATAGCAAAAGTATATATTTAATTCGTAAAACGCAACGTAAATACGTCGGTAGCCCCCCAAACACATGCGGTTGTATCCGCATTATAGCGTTCGGCATAATTTATTTTAAAATTTATCACATTTTGCCCCTCACTACTCTCTATCGCTTTGGCTTGGTCCAAAAACTTATCGATCGTAAAAGCGGTCGTATTGACCCATTTAGTGGAATCGCCGGTACCTCCCTCTTGGGTTACCCGGAGATATAGGTTATAGATCCGTTGTCCGTCATCATCTTTTTCCACCTCCTGATCAGGGTTATAGGATAAATTGAAAATATCCTTTTGGTCTACCTGATGATTTATATGTCGGGTTTGCAAGAAGAAACGTCCTTCCAAATAAATACTTTTCTTAAAGTCCAGCGTAACCAGACGCTCCTTGTCCAATACAACCGTAGTATCAGTCAATGTCTCATGCAAAGGCCATACAGCGACCGAATCATACTTATAAATCTCAGCGTTGTAAACACCATTGCCCAATTCCTCGCTAAAATTCGTCTTGAAATCAACCACGCAACAGTCACCCTCTTTCAAATCCGTCCGGTTCTCAAACTCAGAGGAAGAGACGATAAAGATATTCCCTTGATCATCTGCCGTATAGATACATCGCATAGGATTCTCACGTATCACTCCTACCCGATGATAATTGATGGAGTTACTTCCATCCCCCATACAAGAGGTCATTAAGAAAAATAAGGATAAAAATAAGCCGTATAAAATTCGCTTTCTCATCTTCTTTAGTTTATAAGTAAAGGATCTGTTACTCCCCATGTAAACTGGGTACTATCTTTCGGATTAATTTGATCGATATAATGAATCCGAACATACATATCCGCGTCGCGTCCACCTTGTTCTCGCATATCCTTGATAAAATTCGCCAGATTAAAGGCATTGATAACCGCGATAGCCTCCTCTGCCTTATCCTCCGGCTTTCCGGTCGTAGCGGCAGCCCGTAAATATAAGGAATAAATTGATTTCCGATTTTCAACAACTGGTTGTTGAGTCGGATCATAAGTCAGTTGCCAATTTAAAGCCCGGTCTTTTGTTGTCCAACAGGCGGAAGGCAAAAACAAATAATCTTCCAATTTGACGTACAGAACAGAGTCGTTCGGATTAACCGCAAGTATCGGTTGCTCATTTGTCAATAGTTTATGCGTATCCGTAAGAGGACTCTCAGCGTTTTGCTGGTTAACGGCGGTTTCCCCTTGTATCGTCACCGTATAATACCCTTTTTGTTCCGCACCCGTATTTTCCGGCAAGCTAGGATCATAATCAAAACTCACCAACAAGCATTTACCCTCTGAGTATGAGCTCAGCTTCGTCGAATAGATCCAACCGAACCGGGTATTAGCCATCATCAACGCGCTATCTCCATGTTGACGAACCACAGCGGCGGTCGTTCCCGGATTATAGACGTTATTTATGTCTTTTAGGCAAGAGGTAAACAGACCCATGATAACCGCCACCCAGACAAAACCTATTAAATTCTTGTATCTCATTTCACAATACTCCTCTTAAAGTACGCAAAGATACGATCTTTACCCATATACATAAAAAAAACGGCAAAAAAATAGGGCGTATCGATAATCTTCTTATCGGTACGCCCTCAACTTCTATACTAATTTCTTTATGAGTTTTTCACGACTTGGAATAGAACGGTATAAGAAGCCCATTTCAAATCCGTACTATCTTTTTCATTAATCGTATTTAGATAATTGACCTTAAGATTAAAAGACTTTGAATCTTTATTAGCCTCAGCGCTATTCACAGACTCCAATACAGACTTAACATTAAACGCACGGACTTCTCCTATGGATGATGCAGCAGAACCTGTTCCGTCCGCTACTTTAGCGACACGCAAGAACAAGTCATATGTCGGGACATTATCCACCATAGTAGGCTCCTTTGAACGATCCCAATATAAAGTATAAGAATTTTTCTGATCCTTAAACATATCCATTGTTATAAAGAAGAATAAATAACCGTCTACATACACCCCATAGTCGCCATTGCTAAATAGGTTTTTTACAGGTATCTCATTCTGAAGTAAGCTGGCCGAATCTGGCACATTATAAAAGACTGGCTGTCCTTTTGTTATCTCATCTGCCACAGAGATTGTCGCTGTTAAATAACCATTTGTCGCCGCATTCGCATTCTCCGGAGAATTTAGGTCTAATTCATAGTTGATCAAGTAGCAAGCTCCGTCAACTACTTGTGCCGATAAAGACGGAGAGTATAATGCTCCCATATTTGTATTCAGTACCGTTTTATATGTCTTTTCAGAAAGACCTGCGACACCAAAGCCGGCACGAGTCACCGTATTATTCGATTCTCCAAGACAAGAGGTCAACAACAATAATGACGCAGCCGCCGCTGCTCCAATTAATTTAAATGCTTTCATAATTCAATTTTTCTATTTTTAAGTATTTGTATTTACACTGTTAATCTATCGAGTATTAAAAACCAAAACGAAATCCAAACTGAAGGCTCATGTTAAACGGCTTCTCCGAATGGATGGTTTCGATCTCGCTGCCATTATCAAAATAATAGCTGGCTCCCACCTCAGCGAAAGCGCTTACAAAGCGAATAATCGGATAACTTACACCCGCACGGGCATTTACAGACCATAGCCATTCTTTCATTCGAATATGTTCGCTTTGCTTTGCGATCTCTACCTCATCCGAGAATAATTTCATTCTACGTTTGCCAGCGACATTCACTTCCGCCATACCTCCGGCAGAGGCGTAAAACATAAAACGATTCCATTCTGCGATCTTATAAGTCAATGATAATGGAATTCCTATAAAATGCAATCGCTGATCATTCTCTATATGATACGTATTATTCGTACTCCACTCCGATCTTAAGTAAGAATAAGTTAATCCAGTCTGCAAAGAAAAACGATTATTCAAATAACGACTAATTGAGATCCCCACCCCAATAGGCGTCTTATGATGAATATCCGTCTTAGCAGGATCTTTCTTCTCCGCATCGAACGAATTTAAGCTCATCAGATTCTCACTCTTAAGCACGCTGCTATTCGTCACATACTGAGGGACCAGATTATCAGCGCCCATAGAAAGACCTCCACCTCCCATACCGAACCCCCATTTCCGGGACGCAGTCTTCTCCGGCTTCTTTTTAGCAACAGGAGTAGCATCCGCGACAAGTACATCATTCTTGAGAACAACTATCTCATCATTATTCCTTTCAACCTCCGGTTCAACGGTATCTTTCTCATTCGCCGATCTATCAGCAGACATTACCTCCGACTCAGAAATAGGCCGATCCTCTGCACTCTCTACATTTTGCCGGAACGCTGCCATCCTAGCCTTAGCTCCCACTTTAACCGCTCCAGATGCCGCTTTTGCCTTCACGACCGCAGCAGCAGGAATAGTCGCTAATACGGGCGCTTGCTCCATCGTTTTCTCTACCGGAACAACCGGGGTATCCACGGATGTCGACTCTTGTGAAGACTGTATTTCTTGGGCTATAGGTAGATCTTCCATCTCCCTGTCATATAAATAGATACCACCCGATACGACCAATAAGGAGATCACGGCGGCGGCAACCCAGTAGCGAAGCGTACGACGCAAAGGAACCGGAGCCTTTCCGGGCAATCGATCGGCTATAGCCTCCCAGTCGCCGGGTAGCGTATCCATCTCGAAATCCTCTAGCTTCGATCGGATCGCGTCATCCCATATATCTCTTTCCTTTTTACTCATCTTATCTCAATACAATGCGTTAATTCTACGTTGTAATAACTGCTTGGCACGGGTATATTGGGAACGGGAAGTACTCTCTGTTATGTTCAACATCTCACTGATCTCCTTATGAGAATATCCCTCTATCGCGAACATATTGAATACGGTACGGAAGCCAACCGGCAACTCCTTCACTAGATTCATCAACTCAGCCGCCGACATGTCCGAGATAGCCGAACTATCGGGTTGAATCAGTTCCGCCGTATTGTCAAGATCGGTCGCTTCACGCAACACATCCGACTTTCGCAGATATTCCAACGCACAATTAACAAAGATCTTCCGCATCCACCCCTCAAATGAACCACTCCCTGTATAGGAATCCATACTGGTAAAGATTTTCACGAAGCCATCCTGCAACAAATCACGAGCCGTTTCCCTGTCGTTCACATAACGAAGGCAAACTCCCATCATTTTTCGGGAATACGCATCATAAAGCTCTTTTTGAGCTCGTCTCTCCCCCTTCCGACAACCCTCTATCAGTTGTAGCTCATTCATTCAGTCGTGCCTTGAACGTCTCCCTTCTGGAGACTGTACAATATTAGGATGTAAATAATTAAACAAACGCTGCATTCCGTAGAAAAATTATTTCATAAACAGGGCGGACACTCCGGCCCGCCCTCACGGAACATCTGCAAAGATAAGATGTTCTTATGAATTTCCATGTTAATGAGCGTGAGTATGCTCACTTTTTTTCGCCGGAGGTACCGGACAGCCGGCGCCATTATCTACCGGAACCGCTTCCATACCGATCTTTTTGAAGGCCGCGGCCAAGCGGGTCTTCGAAGTCTTATCCGTCTTGTAAGTCACAATGGCCGTACGGGTGCTCAGATCACATTTCAAGTCGGTCACTCCTTTCTCGAAAGCGATATTTTTCTCGATCTTCTTGATACAGTGATCACAATCCATCGCTTCGATAAAGAATGTCACAGAGTCCTTCTTCTTTTTCGCTTCTTGGGCGAATGTCATCGATACCGTACATACAGCACAAAACAACAACATAATTAATCGTCTCATAATCAATCATTTTTAATATTAATAGTTCTAATTATCCATTCATATCTACCAAAAGAAAAGCACCACTATAGGCATCGGGCTACACGTATATAGGCGTAGGGCCACACCAGTATACGCATAGGCCTACACGTATATACGTGCGGGCTTATACGTATATACGTGTCAATCCCTGCTTATATTAAAGCGGATACCCGCATAAATTTTCCGTCCATGCACCGGTCCCCACACCATAGATCCATCGAAGTTATCCCCTCTGGGATTGCTGGCATCGATAATCGGATTCGGTTGCTTGTAATTAAACAGGTTCTCCGCTCCCACATAAATAGACCATTGACGGAAATATTTCGTAATCTGCGCATTCACTACCGTATAAGCCTTAAAATTCGGTTCCCATAACGGATTAGACGCATCCGGTGTCGGCATACGACCGCCTCCATTAAACTGGCCGGTCAAATCAAACTGCCATTTTTTCAACGGGGTTTGATAAGAAGCGGTCAATAAACCTTTATAATCACTAACCAACGGCTTTTTCAATCGATGCGCCACACCCTCCTCATTCCGGTAATCGGTCTTCGCATCCGTATAACGATAAGCGGCCGTTAACGTAAATCCCCGGAAAAAAGGATAGGAAGCCTCCACTTGGAAACTATTCGAATAGGAACGCCCATCCAGATTGTAGAAACGAACCGCATGAGGATCACTATCCATATCCACCACGATTTGCTTCAAGAAATCGGTATAATACCATTCCCCGCTCAAGCTCAGTTCCTTCCCGAACAAAGGTATATAAAATGACAGATTCAGACCGGTATTCCACGCTTCTTCTTGATCCAGATTGTCGGCGATATACATTTTTCGACTACTGGATAACAAAAAGTTGTTCTCTGCCAGCACATTCGCTGTCCGGAATCCTTTACCTGCCGAAGCCCGGATATGGAACCAGTCAAAAGGATTATATTTAATATGTACACGAGGGGTTACAAAGAAATCATACAACGTACTATAATCCGCACGTACACCCGCCAATAAGATCAGTTTATCATTCAGATTGAACGTATATTGGGCATAAGCTCCCGGCACGACTTCCGTACGGTCATAGGCATGACGGACCGACTCTCCTCCCGCATATTGAACCAGATTCTCGTCGAAACCATCATAGTTCATACTTAATCCGGTACTCAAGCTATGCATCGGCGTAAACTCCTTTTCATACAGCAAACTGGCATATACATTATTCTGATATACATTATAGGGCGTACGGTCATATCTTGATTTTTGCTCATGGTAAGAACCGGAAAGTATCAATGCCACGCTCTCTACCTTTTCCTTATCGATAATATAGGCCTGCTTCGTAAATAATTCGGCCCGGTTCGTATTTAAATGAATCCGATACGGGTCGGTGAAATCATGGTGTTTCGTATCCTGCCCACCGGTACGGCTCTCATGCAGATAGCGAACTCCGTATTGAGCCACGTATTTATCCAATTTATGATACCAACGGTTCATTACGTTCACCTGTTCCCTTAGCGGCGTATCGAGAAAACCATCGTCATTACCGTCATGTTGCATTTTATCATTCGAGTAGTGTACCAATAAACCGGTAGAGAGCTTGTCGTTGATATGCCAAGAAGCATCCGCATTCCCTTCATAACGTCCGGCATCACTAGCGAACACATTAGCAGAGAAAATATCCGCCGTAGGGGGCTTCTTGAATTCCACGTTGATTTGTCCGGCCAACGCCTCATACCCATTCTTAACCGAAGAGGTTCCTTTAGACACCTGAATACTTTCCATCCAAGCTCCCGGAACATAATCCAAGCCATATAAGGAAGCGGCCCCCCGGAAATTCGGGTAATTCTCGGTCAACATTTGTACGTAGGTTCCCGCCAATCCCAACAGCTTAATTTGCCGGGCACCTGTAGCCGCATCCGAGTACGATACATCGACAGACGGATTTGTCTCAAAGCTCTCCGCCAGATTACAGCAGGCCGCACGGCAAATCTCATCGTACGTAATTTTCTGAGTTTGCAATACGCTCGTACGGGAAGCGATGGTTCCCATCTTGCGCTCACTAACCACGACCTCATCCAAGGCGATCTCACCTTTTAAGAAAATCTGCATAGCATCGTCCTTCTCATCCACAGGGGTGACCTCAGTCATATAACCGATATAGCTAACCACCAGATTCTTGGAGTCACCTTTTCGTTCTAACTCGAAATTTCCATCCACATCGGACGTGGTTCCATTTTGGGTTCCTTCCCAATATACATTTGCACCGATAATAGGTTGTTTGTTTTCATCACATACACGTCCTTTCACTTTCTTGCCGGAATCCTCGGCCCAAGTCAAAGTAAAAGTCAAACAGGACAGTAAAAATATCAGATATAATTGTCTTAACATGATAGTTGTTATTTGATTGAATCGTTAAATACATGCTTCCGCAGGGATAGAGCATCCCCTACCTTAAAAACCAAAGGGTATTTAGCGAGCAGCTTCCACCCTCACGAATACAATCAAATCAAAAGCGTAGTCAATAAAGAAAGGTACACATGAGGACAGGCTACGGGAGGACCTGTCACCCTAATCTCATAGGAATCAGCAAATAAGGAAGCAATTTGTAAACTCTCGAAAATAGAGGAGAAGAGCAAATCATGTACGACTGGTTGCAGATCCGGTACTTGTATATTTACAGAATTCCAATCAAAATCAACCCGTTCAATGCCACAGCCGTTCATGCCACAACACTCCACCGTATTATTCGCAAGATTATCACGACTATGATCATGTCCATGAATCTCACAGCACTTAGCTTCCAATAAAGCCTCCACTCCCTCTTTCTCGCAAACGCCACAACAATAAGATACGAAATTAACCCCCGCTCCCCCATAAAAGATCAAGGAAGCAAGAATTACAAAAAACAAGGATGTGGCAAATCGTCTCATATGCCGCAAAAATAAGCAAAAAAACTCGAAATCAAAATACCCCCTTTACTTGATAAATTTAGACAGGTAATAATAGGTATCCGGAGAAGGTTCACTCTCTATCCGGTAACGGGTGGAAGCCGTTACAGAAAATGTATACCCACGTTCAGACTCTACATCGATAGGAAGAAAAAGCTCGTTGCCATAAATATTTGTAGCTAATATGGATTTTGCCGAAGCCGTATCGATCGAATCTGTCAATGAATAATAAACGGTATAAGTTAAGTCCTGCTTTTCCGACACAGGTTTCTCCCAAGTTAAGTGCAACTCATCGTCCAAACGTTCCACTTTGATCCCCTCCGGTGCGGCAGGTACCGAATCATTCAGCCAAGTCAATGGAGGCAATTGGGCCGGATATTTATAGTAATTGTCTCTCAACTCTTTATAGAGTCCTTTATCATTATACAGGACATTTCCACAACGAAAGAACGCACAGCCGGCTCCTCCGTAATAACGGCTATAATCGATCTGGTCCGTTATATCATTCACGGCCCAGTCCGCCTCACTCTTGTCCATCCGATAAGCTCCCAAGCCGGGTACGACCAAACGCCCGTTACAATTATCCACCCAATTATCCACGAAAGGAAAGAAATTCTTATGCAGGTAATACATCATCGGAACAATCATATCTTGTTTACCTTGTTGCATCCACATCTTCGGGTCTTGGAAGACACTTTCGTAAGCGGTCCAACCCGCGTTAGGTACCCGTTCAATACGATTATATTTCCCGAGTGGCGAACTGCTAACCTGCACCCAAGGTTTCGTTTGCTTTACCCAATCGTAAATACGGTAAACCATCCGGTTGATATTCTCCCTACGCCAGTCTGCCAGAGACTTTTTCTTACCGGATTTATTATACAGCGCTTTATCCGGGAATGTTTTCGCCTCTTCCGGATAGCGGATATAATCGAAATGGATACCATCTATATCATAGCCATTCACGATCTCCTTGACTAAGGATAAGATATAATCAGCGGTCTCCGGTACGCCGGGGTCCAAATACCACTCCCCATTATGCCGTTTGCAAAGTTTTGGTTTCTTTTTAACCACGGAAAGCTTTCCTTGCTCCTTCACGCTTTTTTCCGTTCCCAACGGGAAAGTCACGAACCACGCATGGCATTCCATTCCCCGCTTATGGCATTCATCAACGACAAAAGCGAGCGGATCATATCCCGGTAATACCCCATACTTACCAGAGAATGTCTTAGTGGCCGGTTCGATAGCCGAACGATAAATCACGTCTCCCCTCAAGCGAGCCTGAATGAAGACCATATTAAAATTCGCTTCTTGAAGCCGGTCCAAGATATCAAGCAATGCCTGTTGCTGGGCTTTTCGTCCCGCCTCGGTAGTAGCCGGTTTATGAGGCCAATCCAGACCATAAACCGTAGTCAACCAAACCGCACGAATTTCCTTTTTGGGAGGCTCTACCGCTTGTAACAGACAAAAAACGGGTAAAGCCAGCGACAGGATAAGCAACAGACAAAACTTTCTCATCTTTATAATGCCTTATTGAGCCTGCGAATGTAGTATTTTTTGAGTCTCTTCCGGTAAATCAGTCGTAATAAAATCGACTCCCAGATCGATCATCTCTTCCATTAATTTAGGGTCATCTACGGTCCAGACATTCGAAGTCATGCCTAGGACTTTACAATCCTTCACCCAATCCGGATGAGATTGCAAGACTTTATAATGGTAGTCTAATCCTGTAAAACCAAGCTCTTTCAATTCCATCGGGGATAATTCTCCATTCAGATAAGAAACCTCAGATTTCGGACATAGACGGATAAATTCTTTACAAGCATCCATATTAAAAGATATGTAATCCGTACGTTTCGCTAATTTCATACGCTTCACCATATCTACAACAGCTTTAGCAGCCTCACGGTTGCGTTCCGGGGTCTCATGAGCTTTCAGTTCTAAAATTAACCGGACATTCTTCAATTTCTTCGCACGTTTCAAATATTGCTCTAAAGTAGGGAGCTTTTCGCCGTTGCTCAATTGCAAATCTTTCAATTCATCATAAGTACAGGATTGAATATGTTTTCCTTGGATATCATTATCATGGAATATTACCAGCACATTGTCCGCCGTAAGATGTACGTCGAATTCCGAGCCATAGGCACCAATCTCGCTGGCACGTTCCAAAGAACGGATAGAGTTCTGAGCAGAGCCCTCCGTTTTCCAATACCCCCGATGGGCGATCACTTTCGTGTTATCCTTTGCCGCTACCATTCCTGCCATCATCAGGCAAAGTAGCAAAAGAAGAGTAGATTTTAAATTCATGGAAATTAAATTAGTTGACAAATGACAAGTGACAGTTGATAGTTGACAAGTGACAGTTGACAGTTAAATACCGCTTGTCGCAACTGTCAACTATCAATTGTCAACTGTCAACTATTTTCCGATCTCTGATAAATAACGTTCAGCCTCGATAGCAGCCTTACAACCACTTCCCGCAGCGGTAATAGCTTGACGATAATGGGGATCAGCGACATCTCCAGCGGCAAACACACCCGGAACTTTCGTTCGGGGAGTTCCCGGAACTGTCTCGATATAACCGATCTCGTCCGTATCTATCCATGGCTTGAAGATATCCGAATTAGGTTTATGGCCAATCGCCAAGAAGAAACCATCGATGGCGATATCCACTTTCTCCTCATCCGGCTCTCCCATACGTTTTACCAAATGAGCACCCTCCACGCCATTCTCTCCAAACAAACCTAAGGTATTATGCTCGAAAAGTACCGTGATATTCGGAGTCTTGAAGACACGTTCTTGCATTACTTTTGAAGCACGCAAATAGGGTTTACGCACGATCAAGTAAACCTGCTTCGCCAAACCAGCCAAGTAAATCGCTTCCTCACAGGCCGTATCTCCACCACCCACTACCGCTACCGTCTTTTTACGATAGAAGAAACCATCGCAAGTAGCGCAAGCGGATACACCCATACCCGCATATTTATGCTCATCCGGAAGACCCAGATACTTCGCGGAAGCACCCGTAGCGATAATCAAAGTCTCCGTCTCGATCACTTTCTCACCATCAATCGTAATTTTATAAGGAGCCTCACCCAAATCAGCGGCGGTAGCGATACCGAAACGGATATCCGCACCAAAACGGACGGCTTGTTTTTTTAAATCTTCCATTAACTCAGGACCGGTTATACCGTCCGGATATCCCGGGAAATTCTCCACCTCCGTAGTTGTTGTTAATTGTCCCCCCGGCTGTATTCCTTCATAAAGCACCGGAGATAAATTTGCACGGGAAGCATAAATCGCTGCCGTATAACCTGCTGGACCCGAGCCTATAATAAGGCAACGTACTTTCTCATTCACTGAATCGCTCATAGTATCTAAGTATTAATTATCAATTTTCAATTCTCTATTATCGAAGGTCTATCACCTCTACGTCCGGATAATCCCCTTCGTTAAAAACAAAAAAACGATCCGGTTGGTTTATACCTGTTTTCAATTGGCTGATCTGGATCGTACTGCTAACGCCGTTTTTAGAAGTAACCGTGATACGAGCCGGGAAATTTGAATATTTCTCGATTTGCAACTCCACTTTCACGATATCCCCTTTTTTCTTCGGTGTCAATTCCACATCGTAAGCGGCTTTTCCGTTCGGTGCCGTACTCTCGCCTTTATATGTTGCCGTGAATCCTTTCTTATAACTATTTAATAAAAGAGCAGGATTCGTAAATTGTAACTCCTCTCCCGTAGGATTCGTCACGTTCACCTCATCGTTCCGTTCCACATACGTCCATTGCGTCGTACCATTAAACCAAGTAAGCGCATCCGGCGTGACTAATGTAAACTTATCACCTTTCATCTGGATGGTTCCCTCAAAACTCTCTCCCGCATTTTGACCGGCAGAACGGGTAAACATCGTAAAAGAAGCGCTTATCCCGTTCGAATTCTCATAAGCAGCAGCAGCCTTCCCCAAGATATCATTCGCGTTCTGGGCATGCGCCCCCACTCCTAACCCCAACAGGAAACACAAGAATAATCCGACAAACGCGATACACCGCCACACTCTTATTTTATGTTCTCTTCTCATATTTATTTCAAAGCATTTAATACTTGCTCCAACGAATACTCATCTTGCACCAATACTTGACGTGCCTTACTTCCCTCAAACGGGCCAACAATACCGGCAGCCTCCAATTGATCCATCAAACGTCCGGCACGATTATAACCGATAGCGAATTTACGCTGGATCAAAGAAGTAGAACCTTGTTGCTGAATCACGATCAAGCGAGCCGCCTCGTCAAATAAGGGGTCTCGATCTGATAAATCGACAGCTCCCGAAGTCGATGCCTCTCCCCCTTCCGGTACATAGTCCGGAAGCAGATAAGCGGTTTGGAAGCCAGCCTGCTCACCGATATAATCCACGATATCCTCCACCTCGGGCGTATCTACAAAAGCGCATTGCACACGAACCGGCTCTTGTCCCGCCACGACAATCAACATATCGCCCCGTCCGATCAAACGGTTAGCGCCCGGAGCATCCAGAATCGTACGTGAATCGATCATAGAAGCAACCTTAAAGGCAATACGGCTCGGAAAGTTACTCTTGATCGTACCGGTAATCACCTTTGTATCCGGGCGTTGCGTAGCCAAGATCATATGGATACCTACCGCACGTGCCTTCGCCGCAATACGAGAGATAGGCAACTCGATCTCACGTCCGGCCACCGCGATCAAGTCGGCAAACTCATCCACCACTGCCACAATATAGGGTAAGAAGCGATGTCCCTTCTGCGGGTTCAACCGCCGTTCGATAAACTTAGCGTTGTATTCCTTTATATTACGAACATTCGCGTTCACCAGTAAACGGTACCGGTCTTCCATCTCGATCACCAACGAGTTCAATGTAGCGACAGCGTCAGCTGGCTCCGTAACGATCGGCTTCTCCGCATTCGGAAGTTTCGCCAGATAATGACGTTCTATCTTGGAATAGATACTAAACTCAACCATTTTCGGGTCTACCATCACGAATTTCAACTCCGATGGATGCTTCTTATATAATAAGGAAGTGATGATCGCATTTAGACCGACAGACTTACCTTGTCCCGTAGCACCGGCTACCAATAGATGCGGTGTCTTACAAAGATCGAACATGAACACCTCGTTCGTAATCGTCTTACCCATCGCCACAGGCAACTCATACTTACCCTCAACGAATCGGCGTGAAGCGATAACAGATTGCATCGATACCGTCTGAGGATTCTTATTCGGCACCTCGATACCGATCGTTCCCTTTCCGGGCATCGGGGCGATAATACGGATCTGCAAAGCGGATAAACTCAAGGCGATATCATCCTCCAAGTTCTTGATCTTAGAAATACGGACACCCGCCTCGGGTACAATCTCATAAAGCGTAACCGTAGGTCCGACTGTCGCTTTGATCGAAGCGATCTTTATATTGAAATCTTCCAAGGCTTGCTTGATCAAGCGTTGGTTTTCCGCCAATTCGTCCCGATTGATCTCCATGCTCCCACTATCATACGCTTTCAGCAAGTCCAAGGTAGGGAATACATAACGGGAAAGATCCAAACGGGGATCATACGTACCCAAGGCCGAAGCATCGTAGGTTTCATCATTACCGGCGGCAACCTCCACCGTGAATCCAGCATCCTCCCCATCCTCTGATTCCGGGGTATTTATCTCATCTGTCTTTTCGCATATAGGATCGTCGTCACCTTTAGCGATCGTAACTACTAAATCATCACCAGCGACCTCTTCCTCCTGATATTCCGGTTCTGTTTTACGGTTTTCTTTCCCTTCGGCCTCCAACAATTCAGCCTCCGTATCAAACTCTTCGTAATCATCCATTTCCGGTTGTTCATCCGGTTGCTCTACGACAGGCTTAGAGCGAGGAATTACAATATCCTCTTTTTCCGTCTGATCCACTTCAACCTCATCTTCTCGGCCTTCACGTTTCAAACGATTTTTCACCCAACCTAAAGAGAACATACGCTGCAAGAACGGAATAGTCTTCTTACTGGTAAAAATAGCGATGATTAAGAATGAGCCTAATAAAAGCAAGATCGTTCCGGGAATTCCGATATTGGTAATAAACATCTCCGAGATGTAATATCCGTGTTGACCGCCTAGATAAATAAACGTATCCTCATATCCCTTGATAAATATGAAAGCAAAAAACACAGATCCCCAGATCAACACCGAAGCACTGAACAAGAAACGTCTCAACAAGGATACTTTATTTAAATTCATGAGTTTCGCCCCAACCGATCCCAAGAAAAAGAGGATCATAAAAGAAGAGATGCCAAACCAACGGTTCATCAATAGATCAGACAAATACGCCCCGCGTACGCCCGTCCAATTTTCTACCGATCCTCGATTGGTCAACAAATCCCCTAAAGGAACATTCTCTATTTTACTTTGATCGGCGGCTCCTGTAAAGAAAAACGAAATCAAGGCAAGCCCTACGTAAATGGTTAGTATAGAGATAATCAAACCTGTAATGAAACGGGTCCGTTCATTTGTAAAAAAAGTCTTCAAGGCTGCGAACCAGCTCGGCTCTGTATGATTTTGCTTTGTTGTTGTCTTCTTTGCCATAAATAGTTTCTCAATAATTCTTTTATAACACGCAAATGTACATAGAAAAATCGAGTCTGACGAACCTTTGAAAAAAAGACGTACGTGTTTTCTGAAAAACATGTACATGTTTTCGCGGAAACACGTACATGTTTTTGGGGATAGATTTTAACGGCATTAAATAGATCTGTGCATCTCATGTCCTTCTACATAGATCGCACTATAAGGACGAGATGGACAAAGGTACTCGCAAGCACCACAACCAATACAAGTTTCCGTATTGATCACCGGGATCTTTAACGACTTCGGATCTGCAGGATCTTTCGCCACCATCTGGATCGATTTTGTCGGGCAATGGCGTTCACAATTACCACAACTCATACCGTCCGTATTGACAATACAAAGATCTTTTACCCATACGGCATGACCGATCTGTATAGCAGATTTGTCTTCTTTCGTAATCGGTTTGATCGCTCCCGTCGGGCAAACCTCCGAACATTTCACACATTCCGGACGGCAATACCCTCTATCGAAAGCCATCTCCGGCTGCATCAGTTTCATCAGATCCGTAGACGGACGCAAGACATGATTCTCGCAGACAGATACACAAAGCTGGCACCCCGTGCAATGTTGGGCCAGATTCCCAATACTCAAGGCTCCGGGAGGAACCAATGGTGCCAAACGATTCGGCTCTTTACGTTCTTTAATCGGCGCAAAGCCTCCGTCTTTCTTCATCTCCACATAATCCTCCAGCTTTTTCTGCTGAGCATGCAAAACAGAAGACATGGCTACCAATGCCGTAGCTGACAAGGCTCGACGGCGGGAAACATCCGTAGTGTCCTTCGTTGAGGATTCTTTTACCGAAGTAGCTTTATCAGCCTTGTGTGCCCTCGTATACGAAATCGCGCCTTGACGGCAATTATCCAAACAGTCCATACAAGTCACGCAACGGCTATAATCGATCGCATGATTCTTAGAGTCGATGCAAGAAGCCTTGCATTTACGTGCGCATAATCCGCAACCATTACATTTATCGGTATCAATACGAGGTTTAAGTAAAGCATACTTCGACAAAAAACCGAGAACCGTACCTACCGGACAGATCGTATTACAATATGTACGTCCATTTCTCCAAGCTAAAATCGCCAATATGACAAAGCTCAGAATAGCGATTCCCATCGTAGCCAGGCTACGCACCCATACGTCCACCGAATAGAATGCGTAACTATCCATACGTTCTGCGAAATAGGCCAATAGATTGTTGCCCTCTTGATAGATTGGCGCAAATAAATTAGAAGCGATACGCCCATAAGCGCTATAAGGCGAAATCAACGCTACCAAGGAACCGATACCAGCGATACAAGCCAATATAAAAATAACCAAGGTACCATAACGTACCCACTTCAATGCGGGAGAATAGGAAAAGCGGTATTTCTTCCGTTTACTAGCAAACCACGAAATGATATCTTGCAATACCCCTAAAGGGCAGATAACGGAACAATATACACGCCCCAATAAAAGAGTCAAGATTATCAACCCTACCACAACACCGACATTCAAAGCCAACAACGCAGGCCAAAACTGTATCTTTGCCAACCATCCGAACCAAGCGTGAATCGTACCCGTGAAATCAAGAAATAACAGGGTTATCAGCACAAAGCAAAAGGTGGCGGCGAATATTCTTATTTTTCGTAACATAATTTTCCGTTTGTTTAAAGGTTAACCATTCACTTTCAACTCTTCCACGAATTTATCGATACGCTGCATCTCTTTGGGGATATCGATACCCTGCGGACAATGAGGATTACATTGCTCACACCCTGTACAATGGTTCGCTTGACGCAACTTTGGGACACTCCGGTCATAACCGACTAAGAAGGCACGACGAGCTTTCGCGTAATTTTCGTCTTGTGCGCTTTTCGGAACATTCCCTTCGTTCACACATTTATTATAATGTAAGAGAATACCCGGAATATCCAACGCATATGGACAAGGCATACAATATTTGCAATCATTGCAAGGTATTGTCGGATATTTCATCATAAGCTGGGCCGTCTCTTCCAAAAAGTCTTTCTCCTCGTCCGTTACCGGGATAAGCGGGGAATAGGTACGGATATTATCTTGCAAATGCTCCATATAAGTCATGCCGCTTAGCACCGTCAAGACCCCATCCGGAGAGCCGGCGAAACGAAAAGCCCATGAAGCCACGCTATTCTCAGGCCGTTGCTGTTTCAAACGAGCAACGATATGATCCGGAACATTCGATAAGCGACCTCCTAATAGCGGTTCCATGATAATTGCCGGAACACCTCGCTTCTCTAATTCGCCATACAGATAATCAGCGTTTACGTTACGCCCCGAGGCATGTTTCCAGTCCAGATAATTCAGCTGTATCTGAACGAAATCCCATTTCACGCCCATATCCAACACATAATCAAACACTTTTACATCCCCATGAAAAGACCAACCTAGGTTACGGATACGTCCCGCTTCCCGTTCTTTCACCAAGAAATCAAGCATTCCATTATTTATATAGCGGTCATTGAAAAGCTCGATACCATTCCCCCCACCGATAGAGTGAAGCAAATAATAATCCAGATAATCGGTTTGCAAATCACGGAACGACTGCCGATACATCGCCAACGAGTTTTCTCTCGTATAGTTCTGGAAGTTTGACAGTTTAGTGGCCAAATAATAGGAGTTCCTAGGATGGCGTGCCAATGCGATACCGGTCGCTTTCTCGGACATACCTTGTACATAAACAGGAGAAGTATCAAAGTAATTCACCCCATGCTCTATCGCATAATCCACTAAACGATTCACGGCTTCTTGATCAATCTGGTCTTTACCGTCCGATCCTTGTTTCAAGGGCCAACGCATACAACCATATCCTAAAATAGAAACCTTATCGCCATTCGTAGGATGTTGGCGATAGGTCATTTTATCGGTAGGAACCTCACCTAACGCCACAGCCGCCCCCGGCTCATTCTTGGGAGCGCAACCGTAAAGCGCCGCCGAAGAGGCGACAGCCCCACCCCCAAATACCTTCAAGAATTTACGGCGATTCATCTCTTGAGGGTTCTCATTCTTTCCACATGAACTCATAACTCGATCGGTTTTTTATCCTATTAGTATATCCAACATTAGTCTATCATTAACATTCCTTCTATTATTTCGACAAAAATAGTAAAACAGGTAATAATAGAGAACAATCCCCGACTAAAAAGAATAATCGGGGATTTATCACGAATAAAGCAGGTATTTTAAATAAGACTATAAAGTCTCTTGCTTCAATTGCTCCACGTATTGATCGATCTTTCGCATTTGCTCCGGTATCTTAATGCCTTGCGGACATTTCGGTACGCATTTATCGCATCCTATACAGTGTCCGGCTTGACGAAGTTTAGGAACCTTACGATCATAACCGACTAAGAACGCCCGGCGAGCCTCCCGATAATTCGCATCCTGTGAACTCTTCGCAACCAGCTCGTCATTCACGCAACGGTTATAATGAGCGAACGTTCCCGGAATATCCAAGCCATACGGACAAGGCATACAATACTGACATTCCGTACAAGGTACGAAATCCGAATGTAGCATCCTCTCCGTCACCTCTTCCAAAGCCTTATTTTCTTGTTCCGTAATCGGTTCCAAAGGCGAGAAGGTTCGGATGTTCTCTTGTAAATGCTCCATATACACCATACCACTCAGCACGGTCAGTACTCCTTTTGGAGAGCCCGCATACCGAAAAGCCCACGAGGCCGGGCTGTCATCCGGACGCATCTGTTTCAATTTAGCCAACGAAAGGGCATTCAGCCGAGATAAACGCCCGCCTAAAAGAGGCTCCATGATAACGACGGGAATATTACGCTTCTCCAATTCCCCATACAAATACTCCGCATTCACGTTCCAACCAGAAGCATTTTTCCAATCCACGTAATTCAACTGGATCTGAACGAAGTCCCAAGGGATATCCAAGGATAACAAATAATCGAAGACCTTGACGTCTCCATGAAACGACCAGCCCAAATTGCGGATACGACCGGCTTTCCGCTCCTTTAACAAGAAATCCAAGACACCGTTATCGTAAAGGCGCTTCCTCAAATCGTCCATGCCCCCCAGACCTACACCATGAATCAGATAATAATCGATATAATCCACTCGCAGATTCTTTAGCGACTGTTCGAACAAGCCCTTGGAGCCCTCAAGAGTACGCCATTCCGGTACAGGACGATGGGTTGAAAGCTTCGTGGCGATAAAATATTTATCCCGGGAATGGCGACTAAGAGCTAGCCCTGTTGCCTGTTCGGAAAGACCGCGCACGTAAACCGGTGCCACATCAAAGTAGTTCACGCCATGAGCAATCGCATAATCCACCAATGCATTCACCGCTTCTTGATCGATCTCTTCCCCCGATCCATCCGCTTTCTGACGCAACGGCCAGCGCATACATCCATATCCTAACAAGGAGACCTTATCGCCCGTATGCGGATTCGTCCGGTATGTCATCTTATCTGTCGGGACTTCACCCAAATAGCTTCCGGTCTGCGACACACCTTGCCGCTTAGGATCTCCACCACATCCATATAAAAGCCCTGTCGAGGCAGCGGCCGTACCGGTGCTCAATACTTTTAAGAAATTCCTGCGATCTATATTATTATTACTCATTACCATACATTTTTTGAGATTATTAAACCGTACGATGTCTCTCATGTCCCTCAACATAGATTGCGCTTAACGGACGAGACGGACAATAATATTCACATGCGCCACAACCGATACAAAGTTCCGTATCGATAACCGGTACTTTCAATGATTTAGGATCATTGGGGTCTTTCGCCACCATCTGAATAGCTTTCGTCGGACAATGCCGCTCACAGTTGCCACAATTTACCTCATCGGTATTCACCACACAATTTTCCTTGATCCATACCGCATGTCCAATCTGCGTGGCGGATTTGTCCGCTTTCGTAATCAATTGGATCGCACCGGTCGGACAAACCTCGGAGCATTTCGTACATTCCGGACGACAATATCCTCGCTCATACGACATTTCCGGTTGCATAAACTTCTTTAGATCTGTAGAAGGACGCAAAACTTGATTCGAACATACCGAGACACAGAGTTGACAAGCCGTACAATGTCCGGTGAAGTTTCGTAAACTCAAAGCCCCGGGCGGAACTATCGGGGTCATACGATCCGGGGTTAACTTATCCGCAATATCCGCCAACCCTCCATCCGCATTTACCCCCGACTGGGCTTTCAATACCGATGTCGCCAGCAATCCCGTAAAGGTTAAGAAATTACGGCGGGTGTTTTCTTCAGGTCGATCAGCCTCTCTCTCCGATTCTGTTTTTCGTTTACGAGGCACATATGTCAAAGCTCCTCTTTTACATTTATCGATGCAGTCCAAGCAAGTAACGCAACGACTATAATCAATCGAATGATTTTTCGAATCTATACAGGCAGCCTTGCAATTACGGGCACATAAGCCACATCCGTTGCATTTCTCTACATCGATCACCGGTCTTAAAAAAGAAAAACGGGCGACAAATCCCAAGACCGTACCCACCGGACAGATCGTATTACAATACGTACGTCCATTACGCCAAGCCAATAGGAAAAGAACCACAAACGTAACGAGCGCTACCCCAAACGTAGCCACACTTTTTATCCACATATCTACAGAATAAAAGACATAACTATCCGCACGCTCCGCCCAATAAGCCAAGAGATTATTTCCCCATTGATATAAAGGAGCAAAAAGATTCGAGGCTATTCGTCCATAGGCTCCATACGGATCTAATAGAGCCACCAGAGAACCGATACCCGCTAAAAAAGCGATAATAAAAATTCCTAACATTCCATAACGTAACCATGAGACTGCCGGGGAATAAGAGAAACGATTCTTTTTGCGTTTTCCGGCTATCCAAGAAACAACATCTTGAAATACGCCTAACGGACAAATAACCGAACAATAGACACGTCCAAAGAGTAAGGTTAATACCAATAATACCGATACAACCCCAACATTCACCGCCAATAAGGCCGGCAGGAATTGCATTTTTGCTATCCATCCCAACCAGCAATGCGTTACCCCCGTAAAGTCAAGGAACAAAAGAGTGGTCATAGTAAAGATAATGACAGCGAGTGTTAATCTAATTTTACGTAACATATAAGATCATTTTTCTGTTTACATAAATAATACGTTCGTTTTTATCACAAAAAAAGCAAATTAACATAAACGATGTTTTGAACTCAAGAGCAAAAAGAATATTCGGGGCTTTATCACGAAAAAAACGGATTTTTGTTGTATTTTTGCGAATTGTTATCAAGAATGATTAGACGAACAGGCACATGGAAAAAGAAGAAAATCCGATATACGAGCGCAACACGCTAGAATTTGTTACGGTAGCACTGGAATATTGTACCTTTGTTGAGGCCGCCGGAAATACCGGGCTTTTCGACTTCGTAGATAAGGCGACAAAACTTTTGCCTCTTTTATATTTAAAGGCCAGCCTGTTGCCCGAAGTGGAATCTGAAGAGGAAACCGAGCTTGAGCTTTCCGTTTCAGAAGACATGTACGAGTCGGTTCGTTCACGGATAGCCGGTTTGCTTGGCGAACGAGATTCCTATCTGGAAACATTTCATGCGGATATGCGGTATAGCGATACTCCTATCGCAGCGTTTATTTCCGAGAATTTGGCAGATGTCTATCAAGATACAGGAAATTTCGTATCTTTATTCCGTCAAGGAAACGAGGAAGTTATGCAAGAGGCTATCGCTTTGTGCCGCACGAACTTCCAAGAATACTGGGGACAGCAATTATTGAATGCCTTGAAAGCGTTGCACGCTGTGCGTTACAGTGGTGATGAGGATTTGGAAAAGAATGAAGAGGAAGAATGATACAACAATTTATACATACAATTGCTAAAGAGGAAATAGCGAAACTTACCGTAGAGGAATTCAAGGGACGTATCATTACGATCCTTAGTAAAGAGGAGGCAGACAAGGCCGTAGAGTACTTGCTGCGTTTTCCGATCGTCGGTTTTGATACGGAGACCCGTCCCAGCTTTAAGAAAGGACAGCGTTACAAGATCTCATTGATGCAGATATCAACGGATGATACTTGTTTCTTGTTCCGCTTGAATCATATCGGTATACCGGAATCTCTGGAGAAATTCCTGAAAAGCAGTTCGACCTTAAAGATCGGGTTATCTTTACGGGATGATTTCGGGGCGATACGGAAGCGTTCGGATATAGAACCCGCCAATTTCCTTGATTTACAGAATTACGTAGGCCAGTTCGGCATTGAGGATGCCAGCCTGCAAAAGATATATGCGATACTTTTCCAAAAAAAAATATCAAAAGGACAACGCCTCACGAATTGGGAGGCAGATGTATTGACAGACTCACAAAAGAAATATGCGGCCCTCGATGCTTGGGCTTGCCTAAGAATATATAATTTATTGAATCAAGCATAAATGAAGTATTGTAAAGTTTTTCTCAAGCCTAAGAAAGAAGAATCGCTATTGCGTTTCCATCCATGGGTATTTTCCGGAGCGATCCAATCTGTTGAAGGCGACCCGGAAGAGGGTGACTTGGTAGAGGTATACGGAGCGAACCAGCGTTTTTTGGCGATCGGCCATTACCAAATCGGCAGTATCGCCGTACGTGTGTTATCTTTCACCCCAATCCCCATCGACGATGCTTTTTGGATCGAACGTATCCGTATTGCTTACGAACTCAGAAAGACCTTGCGGCTGGCTGGGGTAGAAAATAATAATACGTTCCGCCTGATTCACGGCGAAGGCGATAATTTACCGGGATTGGTGATCGATATGTATGCGCATACGGCGGTTATGCAAGCACATTCGGTAGGAATGCATTATGCCCGTCATCAGATCGCAGAGGCTTTGAAAGCGGTATTGGGCGATACTTTACAAAACATCTACTATAAATCGGAAGCGACTTTACCTTATAAAGCGAATTTAGGTAGCGAAGATGGTTACTTATTCGGAGGCGAAGTGGAAGATATCGCTATAGAAAACGGACTGAAATTCTGTGTAGACTGGCAGAAAGGCCAAAAGACAGGTTTCTTCGTGGATCAACGGGAGAATCGCTCTTTGTTGGAGCATTACGCAAAGGATCGCTCCGTATTGAATATGTTCTGTTATACGGGCGGTTTCTCTTTCTATGCGATGAGAGGAGGCGCTAAGGTGGTTCATTCCGTAGACAGTTCGGCGAAAGCGATTTCTTTGACGAAAAAGAATGTCGAGTTGAATTTCCCGGGAGATCCCCGTCATGAGGCATATGCGGAAGATGCGTTTAAGTATTTGGAAAAAATGGGAAGTAATTATGATTTAATCATATTGGACCCTCCTGCGTTCGCTAAACATAAGAATGTACTACGTAACGCCTTACAAGGGTATCGCAAATTAAATGCGATCGCTTTCGAGAAGATCAAGCCGGGAGGAATCTTGTTTACTTTCTCTTGTTCTCAAGTAGTTAGTAAAGATAATTTCCGTTTAGCCGTATTTAGCGCTGCCGCCCAATCCGGCCGTAGTGTCCGAATCTTACATCAATTAACCCAACCCGCAGATCATCCGGTGAATATCTACCATCCGGAAGGGGAATATCTGAAAGGTTTAGTATTGTATGTAGAATAAGATATGCTCTTTGGGTGAAAACAAAGAATTAGTTTTCACCCAAAATTCAAGTTAATACCCCGGATTCTGTGTCAAGTTCGGATTCAAGGAACGGACTTTATCGGGAATGGGGAAAACAGTGGTATAGCCATTCGATTCATGGGGCAATTGAGGGCGATCCGTATAAGGGCGGGTAAACTTTCCAAAACGTACCAAATCCTGCCTCCTCCAGCCTTCCCAAGCCAATTCCAGTTGACGCTCAGCCAAAATATTTTCTAATGTCGCCTCACGAGGTAACATTCCCACACGGAAACGAACGGCATTCAACTCTTCATCCCCATTCTCTCCATTACGAACTTTCGCTTCCGATCTCATTAACAAGACATCCGCATAACGGAATAATACGATATCATTATCCGATAGCTTTCCATCTTTCGTCCCCATCTTATCGATCTCGTATTTCTTCATGCGGGCACCCGCCGTTTTCTCGGCAGGCAACCTAGACAAATCCAACCTAACCTCTAGAGGTAAATATACCAAAGGAGTCCCATTATCTAACCGAATCGTATCACCATTGAGGTCAAACATCGTATCGGCGTAATAATTCTCATAAAACCGGGTATCGACCGAGTCCGTCCCATACGCAAATACCCGAAGGGCCTCTATCGTAGCGCAAGAGCCGTTCTCTCCCCCCAATCCATATGCTTTGGCATGATTATAGTGACGGGAGCGGAAAAGATATTGCATTTGGCTCGTATATAAGTTCTTATCCATCGGAATCGTGAAAATATTCTCTCCGGACGATTCATTAAATACAGAAAAATTATCCGCATAGTTCGGAGATAAGCTATAGTTTAAGTCCGTTATTGAATCACAGTACGCCACAACCGTTTGCCAAGCGTTCAACTTCCTCTCGCCTACCCTAAAATAGATTTCCCGTCCATTCGGACGCAGACCATCCGTCCAGTCGTTATCCGTAAACACTTCTGCGTTTAAAGCCAACTTCGCCAATAAGAAATAAACAACCGGTCTCGTAATCCTTCCATAATAATCGCCGGGCGAATTACTATGCGCCGTACTCAATAACAAAAGGGATTCTTGTAATTCTTTTACAACAAAATCAAAGACCTCTTTCCGGTCACTCTGCCGCACGTCTTTCACCGGAATGGAAGAAGATACGATAAGAGGGACACGGCCAAACATATCGACTAAATAATAATAATACATCGCACGCAAGGCACGAACCTCCGCCTCATACCGATCTAAATCGTTATAATCCGTTTTTTGCCGCAACTCGCCTAATATCTCTAAAGATTGATTGCTTAATACGATTACTTTATACAGATATTCCCAAGTAGCTTGGATAGCGTCACTATTCGTTCCCCACTTATGCAAGAAGAGACCTTGCCAGAAACCACCGTCATACCAGTCGCCGCCACGAGTCGGGAGCATGGCCTCGTCAGTCGTAAAGGTATTCAAGTCGTAGACACCCCGGTACGTTCCCTGCAATCCTTGGCTATCGCTATAACCTCCGATATAATTATATAAGGAAGCAACCGTATTCAGATAGACATTCTGAGGGGTATCGTACGCATCCTCCGGATAAAGCTGATCACGAGGGTCCTCTTTCAGATAGCCATCGCACGACGATAACATCAAACCCGCAAATATATAGGATAAAATAGAAAGCTTTCTCATACGAACACCTTTTTAAAAATTAAAACTCAACCCCATCGTATAGGAACGAACCACCGGATAAGATCGCTTATCGTCTATACCTAACGTATTATTTACGATAGAGCTATTTATCATCGGAGTCAATCCCGAATAACCTGTAATTGTCGCCAAATTATTTACGGAAACCGAAAGCCGTACGTTTCTTACATATTTCCTTAAATTACCAAGAGGCACGTTCCAACCCAACGTCAAATAATCAAAATTGATATAATCCCCTTTCTCCAACCAATAATCCGTAGCCGTCTGATCTTGGATATTCCGGGATGGGGCTTCTCGCAACACGTTATAATCCGGGAATATATCCATATTCATATAAGTTAGCGATGTTCCATTATAAATCTTATGCCCAAAGGCTCCGTTAATCTGTACTGATAGATCGAATTGTTTATACCGGAAACTGATGTTCGAGCCTAAAAGCGTTTTCGGCATGGCTTGTCCCGCAATATAACGATCCTCACCATCCTCCAAACTCACCCCGTTTCCATTCAAGTCCTCAATCTCATACTTATAGCCGCCGTTCCCATCGGAAACCAAACCTGTACATTTCGGTAAATAAAAAATACCCAAAGGCTGTCCGACCATTTGATAAACGATATGATTATACCCTCCATGGAAACCAGCCCCATTTAAATCCGAGATGCTGGTATATTCCGGGGCGGACATATATTCCCCTTTATAGTAACCGCTCAAGGAGAGCAATTTATTCCGTTGGAAAGTTACGTTTACGTTTATATTCAATTCCATATCTTTCGTACGCAAGGGCGTGACGCCAATACCCAATTCCACACCACTATTCCGCATCGACCCCAGATTCGCCAACATTTTATTATAAGCGAAAGGCGGAACGCTTACATCGTATAAATACAACATATCATCCGTCTTGGAATTATAATAATCTACGGCGAGAATAAAACGATTGTCGAAAAACCCGGCATCGATACCAGCATTGAACGTACGTTTTACCTCCCATTTCAAGTCCGGATTCGCATTACGGATCGTACCCAAGGTAACGGTGGGCGCACCATTTACGGAAACAACCCCATTAGGCTTCATCAATCGCAAAGAATTGTAAGAATCGATCGCGTCTTGATTACCGGAAAGGCCATATCCCGAACGAATCTTTAAATTCCTTACCCACGAGATACCTTCCATAAACTCCTCTTCGGTCAACACCCAAGCGACAGAAGCCGAAGGGAAAAAACCCCATTTATTATTGGCCCCCACTTTCGAAGAGGCATCCGCTCGGGCATTCACGGTAGCGATATACTTTCCATCATAAATATAATTCACACGTCCAAGGAAAGAAGCCAGATGAGGAGCCTCATAGTAAGAACCGGTCCCCTCCCATAAACGTACCGCACCTGCCTGTAAATTATCATAACCAAAACGATCGGTACTGAAATTCGTCGCAGTCGTATAAAAACCTCTCGTTATCATTTTCTGAGCTTCCGCCAATCCCAATACATTTAGCTGATGCAAACCAAAGTCTTTTTTATAGGCCAACATGAAATCTCCCAATAAAGATTCTGTTTTCCGCTCCCCCCGATAAGCCTGCCCATGTGCCCAAACCGAAGTAGGGAGGTATTGGGCGTTATCTACCACATTATAGGTATACGAACCGAAAGCCGTAAACATTAAATGCTTACTCAAGTTAAAAACCAGTTTTAAGTGCGTATTTATATGAGCATTCGAATCATCATCCTTCACCTCCAACCAAGCCAAAGGATTCGTGATCTGGCTAGCGTTAGTTATTTGATCCCAGCTACCCGTCTCCATATTCTTATGATTCGGAAATGTCGGGTTGAAAGTAGCGGCGGAATAGAACATCTTCTGTACATCATTTAAATAAGCATTTTTCAGCAAGGAACCAAATATGCCTAAATCAAAGACCAGAAGATCATTGAACGCATGCTGCGTAATATTCAACTTGGTCGTAAAATTACGTGAGTTCGTATTTCGGATAACCCCTTCCCTTTCCACAAATCCCAAGGAGGCACGATAACTGGAAGTCTCCGAACCACCCCCAAAAGCGATATGATGATTCTGCACCAACCCTAACCGGGTGATCTCATCCTGAAAGTCCGTATTATTCCCTAAATCTAAAATACCGATATTACGTTCCTCCGCCAGTTTCCGGAAACCATTCGCCGATAACATATCCAAACTTTTATAAGCCGCCTCCACACCGAAACTCCCATCATAACTGATACTAAAAGCTCCCTGCCGCCCTTTCTTAGTCGTTACCTCGATAACACCGGAAGCACCACGAGAACCATATTGAGCAGTCTCAGAGGCATCTTTCAAGATCGTGAAGTTCTCGATATCCGCCGGATAGATCGAGCTAAGCAAATTAAGATCGGCAAAAACCCCATCAATAATCACCAACGGATCATTACCTCCCGTTAAGGAAGTTGTACCCCGGACCCGGACGGCAGCCAAGGCAGCGGCGCTATTTCCTCCAACCGGGATACTAACGCCGGACACCCTTCCCCGAAGAGCGTCCAAGGGTGTAGAGATCAATCCCTCATTCATTCCCCCTTCATTCACCCGGTTTACAGAACCGGATAAAGTACTGCGATTGCCCGTAGCATATCCGACAGTGATCAACTCATCTATCAAATTGGAGTCCGACAAGAGAGGCTTGATCGTATCCGGCAGAAGCGGCAGCTCCTGACCGTAGCCGTAAGAGAAAGACAAGGCCCCGCACAGAAACAAAAACAGGACTTTTCGGATATATATAAGAACTTTCATAAGTACGTTGGATTTAAGATTAATAACCCATGTAAATAAAACTTCCCTCGGTTAAGTTTTGTTCGCACCCAAGATACAACATTTCCTCAAGATCTTAAAAATAAAAGCGTACCAAGTTGTCAAGAAGCCTCGACAAGGCTTTAGCGATATTTAATAATGTCCCTCAAAAATATATACGGAAATATTTCTTTATTCCGTAATAGATTGTACCTTTGCCATCGTTAAAAAACATAGCGTATTATTAAGTAATAACATACTAAAACTTATTTATTATGTCAAAAGTAACAGTTGTTGGTGCCGGAAATGTAGGCGCTACTTGCGCAAATGTTCTTGCCTTCAATGAAGTGGCAGACGAAGTTGTAATGCTAGACGTAAAGGAAGGCGTATCCGAAGGTAAAGCGATGGATATGATGCAGACCGCTCAATTGCTAGGTTTCGATACTAAGGTTGTAGGTTGCACAAACGATTATGAGAAGACAGCTAACTCTGACGTTGTAGTTATCACTTCTGGTATTCCTCGTAAACCGGGTATGACTCGCGAAGAACTGATCGGTGTTAACGCTGGTATCGTTAAGAGCGTAGCTCAAAACATCTTGAAATACTCTCCGAACGCAATCTTGGTAGTTATCTCTAACCCGATGGATACAATGACTTATTTGTCATTGAAGTCTTTAGGCTTGCCGAAGAACCGTATCATCGGTATGGGTGGTGCTTTGGATAGCTCTCGTTTCAAATATTTCTTGTCTCAGGCTCTAGGCTGTAACGCTAACGAGGTTGAGGGTATGGTAATCGGTGGTCACGGTGACACTACAATGATTCCGTTGGCTCGCTTGGCTACTTACAAAGGTATCCCTGTTAGCAAATTGTTAAGCGCAGAGAAATTGCAAGAGGTTGTTGCTTCCACAATGGTTGGTGGCGCTACATTAACTAAATTGTTAGGTACTTCTGCTTGGTATGCACCGGGTGCTGCTGGAGCATTCGTTGTTGAGTCTATCATCCACAACCAAGGCAAGATGGTTCCTTGCTCTGTTTACTTGGAAGGTGAGTACGGTGAATCTGATCTCTGCATCGGTGTTCCAGTTATCCTTGGCAAGAACGGTATCGAGAAGATCGTTGAGTTGGAATTGACAGCTGAGGAGAAAGAGTTGTTCGCTAAGAGCGCTGCCGCTGTTCATAAGACTAACGAGGCTTTGAAAGAAGTGGGTGCACTTTAATTTGAATTTCTATTAAAGCGATAAAAGAGGCTGATCCTTCGGGGTTGGCCTCTTTCTTTTTATGTGGATACGGACAGTTACGACGGAACGAAGATAATATTCGTATTTTTCAATCTCTGAAGATACATACGTATCTCCATTGATTTATTTCAAAAGATCACGGTAAAGCATTTATGACAAAAGTACAGTTTTTGTTTGAATATGAAAAGCCTTCACTAGTTCAATACGAGCTTCACTAAGTTTATTCGTTTCATCCCAAACCGGAAATCACTACTTCAACTTTCCAGCCTCATTCAATACTTTCAGGAAGTTGCTCCAAGCTTTCTCTATCTTTTGCATGTTTTCGTCCCTTTCCTCTTGGTTCCTTACCTCATTTTGTAGAACATCTACAACAGGATATCCATCATATAAATAATATCTCTGATAATCCCCTAATAAGACTGGGGCATTATAGATAACGGAACTTATCGAAGAGATACTGCCTACCGTGAAGTGACCGTTTCCAGCTATCCGGAATTCAACCTTCTCATTGCCTAGCACGTCTTGCTTGATAGAAATATTCTTCTCGAAAACGATTTCTTTTGTAACTGAATTAAAAGATTTGATATCATCCGGGACTTTGATCACTTGTCCGGTAGTAGCCGTATCAAAATTTTCCTCATCATTATCGCAAGCGCAATAACCGATGAGAAATACAGACATGATAAGATATAATAAAAATGACTTTTTCATATTAAACCTCCTTTATTGGATTTCATTGCGTGTTGTCTTTTAGTAAGACACTTAAAAAGAGACAAATGCTGCACGTTTACCATTATTTAACAAACATTATTAACCAAACCGTCCTTCCATTATATAAAAAGCCGGAGGAAATGATTTCCTTCGGCTTTTACCTATCGTTTGTTATTGGTATTTATTTGACAATACCTAATTTAGACTCACCAACGAAATCTATAATATGTTGGATCTCCTTACTCATCGGAACCTGATCCTTGATCATTAACAAGGCATCCGTAAGGCTGCTGTTTCCTTGGAAGATGATCCGGTACGCATGACTGATGTGCTTGATAACCTTTTCACTGAATCCCTCATGAGACATGATGAAAGAGTTCACGCCATAATACGTGGTAGGCTCCTTTGCCGCTACGATAAAAGGAGGGATATCCTTACGGAAACGACAGCCGGTTTGAATCATCGCCCAAGCCCCAACCCGGGATCCTTGGCTCATCAACACATTGCCTCCGAAGATCACGTAATCTTCCAAGATGCAATTTCCGGAAATCTTACTACCATAGCCGAATACACTACGATTTCCGATCCGCGTATCATGAGAAACATGTACCCCCTCATGCAAGAAATTACCATTACCGATACTAGTACGTCCTTCCGCTGTCGAGGAACGGTTAATCACCACATTCTCACGAATCACGTTGTCATCTCCGATTACGGCGATCGTATCACCTCCCTTATAAAAGAAATCCTGAGGCTCAGCAGCGATAACAGCTCCGTTAAATACACGGTTGCGATTTCCCATGCGTGTACCGCTCATCAAGCTGGCATGAGGCATGATCTCGCAATCATCCCCGATCTCCACGTTCTTATCAATGTACGCAAAAGGATGAATCGTAACGTTCTTCCCGATCTTTGCGCTTGAATCTACATATGCTAATGGACTAATCATAACTTTACTACATTTAAAGGTTATTATTCTCTACCACCACCGATGGCACTGTATAAACTGACAACCGCTTGCATACGTTGCACATTGTCGGATACTTCCGTCAACTGAGCGCTCAAGAGGCTCTGCTGTGCGGAAAGGATTTCCAAATAAGTAGATTGAGCCGACTGGAACAAGGCGCTGGTATAAGCCACCGCTTTCTCTAGCTGCTCGATCTGCGCTCTATCTTGGACAAGCTTCTTGCTCGTGGCATCATACTGATGTAAAGCATCACTCACCTCCTTACCTGCTTCCAGAATTGTCTGCTGATAATTCATTTGAGCGATCTTCTCTTCTGCCTTCGATACCTTCAAGTTAGCGACCAACTTACCATTGTTGAAGATCGGTTGGGCCAACGAAGCCAAAGCTTGAAACATAAATTGGCCCGGATTGGCGACAGAGATGCCTGAACCATTCGTCCAGCCTGCTGTCGCCGTGATATTCAATCCCGGATAAAAAGCGGCACGGGCTTTGTTCGTCGTATAATAGGCACTAGCAAGTGTCATCTCCGCGATCTTCACGTCCGGACGATTCTCCAACAATTGCAAAGGTACACCCACCATGATATCCTCCGGCATTACTTGTTCCTCCAAAGTACCCCGATCGATCTGTTGAGGGGCCTTAGCCAATAACACGGACAATGAGTTTTCCACGCTACGCACCTGGCTCTCCAGCTCGATCAACGAGCCGGAAACCTGATGGTAAGCGGCACGCATTTGCGTCACGGCAGCCTCGGTAGCCATACCCGCTATCTTCATAGCCTCCATGACACGAACATTCTCTTTATAGATATCAACCGTCTTAGCGGTAATTTCCACCTGCCGATCAAGCATCAACAAGGTATAATAAGTATTCGCTATACCACCGATCAATTGAGAGCGCACGGCCTGTCTTGAATACTGGCTCTGTAAGTAGGAAGCTTTTTGGCCACGGCTCGCGTTCAAAAGCTTTCCGAATAGGTCAACCTCCCAGCTAGCGGCCAAAGGCGTTGAGTAAGCCTTTACGTATTCGCTATTTCCAATCGATGTAATCGTCCCTTGGGGAGCGAAATTAATAGAAGGCAAGAAAGACAGACGGGCGGAAGTCAACAATACTTTCGCTTCCTCTACCCGAAGAACGGCTGCCTGCATATCTACATTATTGGCTAATCCCTCCTCAATTAACGCCTGTAACTTCGGATCACGAAAAACTTCCTTCCAAGGAAGGTTTCCCATATTGGTCGTATCTGCGGAGGCTAATGTATCAGTCTCGGAAACCGGATCACGATAAATTCCCGTCGCATCGATGGAATCCGGACGCTCGTATGCCTTATAGATATGGCAACTGCTTAACAAAGCAGTCGCACATACCATATATATAATTTGTTTCTTCATTGTCATCTCTTATTTTATTTTAGCGTACTGTTCTATTTCCGTACTCATATCGCTGTTATCCAAATCTTCCCATTCGATCGGCTTGAATTTCTCCTGTAAGTACTGGAATACCACGAACAAAACCGGAACAATAAAGATCTGGAAGATCATACCGATGAACATACCGCCGATAGCCGCTGTACCCAATGTACGGTTACCGTGCGCTCCTACTCCGAACGCGAACATCATAGGCAACAATCCGACCACCATCGCCAATGAGGTCATCAAGATCGGACGCAAACGGGCGGCGGCTCCTAACACGGCAGCCCATGTGATACTCATACCCATACGACGACGTTCCAAAGCGAACTCTACGATCAAGATAGCGTTCTTCGCCAACAAACCTACCAACATGATCAAAGCGATCTGCATATAGATATTGTTAGACATGGTTCCTACGATCATCTTCAACGCCGGGATATTTCCCAAAGCGGCCCAACCTTGGACGAACAAGAAGCTACCCATCAAACCGAACGGCACGGAGAGCAATACGGACAAAGGAAGGATGTAACTCTCATACTGCGCGCTCAACAGCAAGTAAACGAATACGAAACACAGCAAGAAGATCAAAGCCGTCGTACTACCACTCGTACTTGCTTCCTCACGCGCCATACCTCCTAACTCATAACCAAAGCCTGCCGGAAGCGTTACCTTAGCCACCTCGTCAATCGCCTTCAACGCCTGACCACTGGTATAACCATCCGCCGGAGCAACCATCACCTTGATAGAAGTGTACATATTGAAACGACTGATGATATCCGGGCCGTACACCTTCTTCATCGTAATGAACTGGGAAATCGGAGCCATATCGTTACCACTCTTTACCTTGATGTTTTTCAAAGATTCCATATTCTTACGCAAATCAGGATCCGCCTGCACCATTACACGGTACATCTTACCGAAGCGGTTAAAGTTAGAGGCATACAAACCGCCATAATATCCTTGCAAGGTAGACAAGATATCAGCTGGACTAATACCGGCTTTCTTACAGGCGGCAGCGTCGATATCGATCTCATATTGCGGGAAGTTCGGGTTAAACGTAGATTGAGCGGACTTGATCTCCGGACGTGCCGTCAGAGCGGCCATATATTCCTTGGAGATATCAAAGAAACGATCCAACTCACCACCGGTCTTATCCTGCATATTCAACTCGATATCACTAGACGCTGAGTAACCGGGGATCATAGGAGGCGTAAAGAACAATACTTGAGCGTCCTTTACGATCTTTTGGGCACGCATGAACAAGCTACCATATACGATATCGGAATTTTGCATCATAGAACGCTCCTCCCAATCTTTCAGCTTGATGATGAATGAACCGTAAGAAGGCCCCTGACCACCGATGAAACTAAAACCGACAACCGCCGTACGAGACTCAACGGCCGGATCGGCAGCGATCAAGCTATCCACCTTATTCATTACCTCAAAGGTACGCTCCTGAGAAGTTCCCGGGGGTAACGTAACGGCACCCATAATCGTACCCGTGTCCTCGTTCGGCACCATACCCGTAGGAGTAACCTGCATCAAGAACACCAATAACGCAATACATGCGGCAACAATACCGAATGAAAGCCATTTCTTCTGGATGAAGAATACGATACTTTTCTTGTATTTAGCCAACAAAGAATCATAAGCCGCATTAAACGAAGTATGGAATCGGGAAACGAAGGTCGTTTTCTTTTCCTTATGTTCCGTATCGTGTGGTTTCAGGAATATCGCACACAAGGCGGGACTCAATGTCAAGGCGTTCAAAGCGGACAAACCAATAGCGATCGCCATCGTCAGACCAAACTGGCGATAGAACGTACCGGCCGTACCTCCCATGAAACTTACGGGAATAAACACGGACATCATGACCAACGTAATGGAGACGATAGCGCCACCCAACTCACTCATGGCATCGATAGAAGCGAGTTTCGCCGACTTGTACCCTTGGTCCAACTTGGCATGGACACCCTCGACGACGACGATCGCATCATCGACCACAATCGCGATGGCAAGCACCATAGCACAAAGAGTCAACAAGTTGATACTAAATCCGATCAAGGATAACATAAAGAAGGTACCGATCAAGGCAACCGGAATAGCGATAGCCGGAATCAACGTAGAACGCAAATCCTGCAAGAACACATATACCACGATAAACACCAATACGAACGCCTCCAACAAAGTCTTGATTACCTCATGGATAGAAGCGAACAAGAAGTCATTGGCATTCATGGAAATATTCACCTTCATTCCGGGAGGCATTGTCAACTGAGTTTCCTCCAGCAAGGTTTCAATGTTACTAATTGTTTCCGTAGCGTTGGTTCCCGGCATCTGGTAAACGATACAGGTAACGGCGTCGTGACCATTTACACGGTTGATAAAGTTGTAAGTCAAACGCCCCAACTCGATATCAGCGATATCTTTCAAACGCAAGACCTCACCATCCGGCAAAGCCTTTACAACAATCTGCTCAAACTCATTAACCTCTTGCAAACGTCCTTTGTAGCGAATCGTATATTGAAAGGACTGATTACCCCTTTCGCCAAACGAACCCGGAGCCGCCTCTACGTTTTGTTCAGACAAAGCTACGGTCACATCGCTCGGACTTAATTTATATTGAGCCATCACATCCGGCTTCAACCAAATACGCATGGAGTAATCCGTACCCAACACGTTCGCGTCACCTACACCATGTACACGCTGCACTTCCGGAATCAAGTTAATCTTCGCGTAATTCTCCAAAAACTCAGAGTCATAACGATCGTCCTCGGCAAATACAGAAAATACCAACAACATAGAGTTCTGGCGTTTCTGGGTAGTCACACCAATCTGCGTTACCTCGGCAGGCAACAAACCTTGAGCCATAGACACACGGTTCTGCACGTTTACAGCCGCCATATCCGGGTCTGTTCCCTGCGTAAAATAAATGGAAATTTCCGCGGAACCGTTATTCGAGGCGGTAGAACTCATGTACATCATGTTCTCAACACCATTGATCTGGTCCTCCAAAGGCGCAATCACACTATTCAATACGGTTTGCGCGTTAGCACCCGTATAAGTGGCTCTCACCGATACGGTTGGAGGGGCGATATCCGGATATTGGGTAACCGGCAAGGAAATCAAGCCTAGGAAACCCAAGATGACAATCAAGATGGAAATCACCGTGGAGAGCACCGGGCGGTTTATAAATCTATCTAATTTCATGTTTTTCGTTTTTACTCGACAAAAGCGAATATTTGTCTTATTCTATGATTACATATTAATTAAAAGCGGTCTGCAAATTACCGTCATGCTGGTCTTTCAAGGCCTGATCGTACTGCTTTTTGTTGCTCACGAGTAATCGGCTGGATCTCTTGACCGTCTTTCAAGATCTGTACGCCTTCCACGACAATCTTATCGCCAGACTTCAAGCCATTTGTTACTAAATAGTTCTTACCATCATCCAAATTGGAAACCTTGATCTCCGTATTCTTCACCGTATTATCAGACTGCAATACAAATACGAACTTCTTATCCTGGATCTCCACGGTAGCCGATTGAGGGATCGTAATGATATCGTTCATCGTATACGGGAAGATAATATTACCGGTACCACCGCTTCGTAAGACATTTCCCTCGTTAGAGAAAATAGCACGCATGCTTACAGAACCGGTAGATTGATCGATAACACCGCTCACGGCATCAATCTTACCCTCATGATGGTACGTAGAGCCATCCGCCAATTGCAGTCTTACGGCCGGCATCTTCTCTAATTGCTCTTTCAAGGTACCACCGGCTTTCGTCAATGCCAATAACTCCTTTTCCGTCATAGAGAAATACACATACATATCACCGATCTCAGATACGGTAGTCAGCGGTTGAGCGATCGAAGCGCTTACCAAGCTACCTACACGATACGGGAATGTACCGACAACACCGTTCGAGGGACTTGTAACCGTACAGAAAGATAAGTTCTGGTTAGCGCTCACCAATTGAGCCTCTGCCTGCGCCAAGCTCGCTTTTGCCGACATCAGCTGGTTCACGGCTGTTTGATACTCGAAATCACTGATGATTTTCTGATCAAACAAAGTCTTCTTATTCCTCTCGGTCAATGTTAAAGTGCTTACGTTTGCCTTCGCCATCTCGACCGCGGCCTTAGCCTGACCTACCGCAGCAGCGTACTGCGTAGGATCAATTTGGAACAACGCCTGTCCTTTACGAACCGTAGCTCCCTCATCCACACATAATTTCACGATAAATCCAGAAACTTGAGGACGGACTTCGATATCCTGCGTACCTTTGATGGTAGCCGGATAGGATGTTGTTTGGTCGCTAGTCGTTGAATTGACCGCCATCACAGCGAACTCAGCATCCCCTAATTTCATACCACTCTGACTGTTTCCACAGGCAGTTAATAAAGACATACCAACCGCAAACAATGCGATCTGCCTTAACTGAGTAATCGTAATTTTCAGCATTCGTTTATCCATATTTGTATATAATTATATATTCAAGGCTGTTTTTCAGTTACCTTCTCTTTCTAACCCAAGTGGAGATCTTTTACATCTATTCACACAATAGGGTCTTTACTCGCTGTTTCATCCTACAAATGTAGAAACTTTTTACACGATTTTCTGTTTCCTACTTATCTTTTTCACCTAAATTAATAGCACTTAGAAGGAAGCACCTGTTGAAATACATCTATTTTGGTTTCAAACGAAAATAAAATTGTTTTTTTCAACAATATATTTTACATTTGTGTCCACACACAATAAACAAATATTATACATTATGGAACCTAAATTTATAATATCAGAAGTATTCAGTACCGCATGGAAGGGAACGAAGTCGCAACTATGGATATTAGCCGGATTATTAATCGGATATTGTATCTTGTCTTTCACGCTGACAGCGTTCGCGATGCCCATGCAAAGTTCTATTATCGGTAAAATCATCGTAAACGTGATCAGCGCGTTATTCTCCATTATTTTCTCCTTAGGATATATGAAAAATATATTTCAGGCGTTGGATGGGGAAGAACCTCAGTTTTCCGCATATGGACAACAGACAAAGAATATCATCACCTACTTTCTAGCGAGTCTTATCACGGGATTTGTCGTATTGGCGGGTTTCTTATTTTTTATCATCCCCGGTATTTATCTGGCATTGCGCCTTCAGTTCTTCCAAGCCTTTATTATCGAGGAAAACGCTGGAATTATCGAGTCTTTGCATAAAAGCTGGGAGATAACGAAAGGACAAGCATTGCCTCTGTTCATTCTGGCGTTGGTAATGATCGGGATCCTGATATTAGGATGTATTTTGTTCGGTATCGGAATTTTCGTCGCCGTTCCTCTTATCTATATGATGTATGGCTACGTTTTCCGTAAATTGAACACACCTCTTCAAATACTCGAATAAACAGAGAGGACGAATACACACTACAATCTATACCATGAATAAAAATTACAGGATAAAAGATATCGCCGAATTATCCGGCGTATCGACCGGTACGGTAGACCGCATTTTACATGAGCGGGGAAAGGTATCGGAGGACGCACGGAAAAAGGTGGAGAAAATCTTAAAAGAAATTGACTATCAACCAAATCTGATAGCCCGTTCTTTAGCGTTGAAGAAAAAATATCATTTCATCGCTTTGATCCCTTCTTTTCTTGAAGGGGAATACTGGGCGAAACTAAGCCAAGGGATCGAGAAAGCGGAACGGGAATTGTTTAGCTATAATATAGACGTCGAGCAAATCTATTTTGACCAATACGATAGCAACAGTTTCGACGAATTAATCCCGAAGATTGAGACCGCGGATTGCCAAGGGGTTATCATCGCTACATTATTCAAGCAAAGTGTCTTGACCTTGACCCAGCGGCTAGACCAGAAAGGTATTCCTTATATATTAATCGATTCTTTTATCGACCACACGAATTGTATCTCTTACTACGGAACGCATTCATATGATTCGGGATATATAGCGGGACGCCTTTTATTCGAGCAAATCCGTCAAGAGGACGATCTAGTGATTTTCCGTTTCACCCGTAAAGGGGATTCATGTTCTACGCAAGTGCAGAAACGAGAGGAAGGATTCCGGGATTATCTCGCCAACACCCCATTCAAGGGAAAGATTCATTTGCTGCATGTGCACGCAGATGATAAGGAGGAGAATAAGAGGCTACTGAATACTTTCTTCGAGAAATATCCTCAAGTAAGAATCGGTATCATCTTTAATTCGAGGGCCCATTCCCTTGGAGATTATCTAAGTAGCGAACGGCCGGACTATCCTTTCAAGCTTCTTGGCTACGACGTGATAGAACCGAACGTCCGTTATCTGGAAAACGGCTTGATCACGCATTTGATCGCCCAACGACCGGAGGTACAAGGATATCATTGTATCAAGGCACTCTTCAGGCATCTGATCCTTAAGGAGAAAATTGAGCCTGTCAATTATATGCCGATCGATATCTTGGTAAAGGAAAATATACAATACTACAATAATTATATCTGATGAACTCCTTATTTAGCGTAAAAGAGAAAGTGATTTTGTTGACCGGAGGCTATGGTATATTAGGAGCCTGCATGGCCAAGCACTTGGCGAGAGAAGGCGCGTACGTCGTAATCCTCGGACGAAACGAGCAAAAAGGATCTGCCTTGGTCAATGAAATTAAAGCGGAAGGGGGCGAGGCCTTATTCTTGGTTTCAAACGTATTGGATAAAGCCTTGCTGGAGCAAAACAAACAAGAGATATTGAAAGCATATGGGAAGATTGATGTTTTAGTCAATTTGGCGGGTGGCAACCAAGCCGGAGCGACGATTCCTCCCGACAAGACGATCTTTGATCTGGATATCGATGCTTTCCGGACAGTCGTAGACCTGAACTTATTCGGGACCGTACTGCCGACAATGGTTTTCGCCGAGGTCATGGTGGGACAAGGGAAAGGAAGCATTATTAACATCTCGTCCGAATCATCCCTACGCCCATTGACTCGTGTAGTTGGCTATGGATGCGCGAAAGCCGCTATCAACAATTTCACGCAATACATGGCCGGGGAGCTAGCGATTAAATTCGGAGAGGGCCTGCGAGTAAACGCCATGGCACCGGGATTCTTCCTTACCGAGCAGAACCGGGCATTGATGAGCAATCCGGATGGATCACCTAGTGATCGTTGCAACACGATCGTCGCGCACACGCCGTTCCGCCGCTTAGGAAAACCGGAGGAGTTACTCGGTACTTTACAATGGCTGGCGAGCGACGCCTCCGCATTCGTAACCGGTACCGTGATCCCCATAGACGGAGGTTTCGACGCTTTCTCCATCTAAATAATGTGCCAATGTGCCAACCAGCCATGTATCAAACCGCATTGGTATATTGGCACATTGATAAATTTAAAAATTATTCATTATGTATCTATGTGAGCAAACTTGGCGTTGGTACGGACCGAATGATCCTGTCAGCCTTTGGGACATCCGTCAGGCGGGTGCCACCGGTATCGTAAATGCGTTGCACCATATCCCGAACGGGGAAGTTTGGACTACGGAAGAGATTCAAAAGCGGAAAGCCTTGATCGAATCCGCCGGATTACGGTGGAGTGTGGTTGAGAGTGTGCCCGTACACGAGCATATCAAGACGCAAACCGGGGATTTTCAAACCTATATAGAGAACTACAAACAAAGCATCCGTAATCTGGGAGCTTGCGATATCCGGGTAGTTACTTACAACTTCATGCCGGTATTGGACTGGACTCGTACCGATTTGGCTTATACGATGCCGGATGGCTCCAAAGCCTTGCGCTTTGAACGCGCGGCTTTTATGGCGTTCGACTTATTCATATTGAAACGACCGGCGGCGGAAGCCGAATATACGGAGGCGGACAAGGCGAAAGCCAAGGCACGCTATGACGCTATGAGCGAGGAAGACCGCCAGCTGTTGGTTCGCAATATGATCGCCGGACTACCCGGCTCGGAAGAGACTTTTACGATCGAGCAGTTCAGGGAAGCGTTAGACCGTTATAAAGATATCGACGCGGAGAGACTTCGCTCGAACCTGATCTATTTCTTACGGGAAATAGCTCCCGTGGCGGACGAGGCCGGTGTCAAGCTCGTTATCCATCCGGATGATCCCCCCTATTCCATTCTCGGGCTTCCCCGTATCTTGAGCACGGAAGATGATTTCCGGAAGTTAATAGAGGCCGTGCCGAATCCTAGCAACGGGCTTTGCCTATGCACAGGTTCTTTCGGTGTCAGAAGTGATAACGACTTGGCCGGGATCATGGAACGTTACGGGGATCGGATCGATTTCGTTCATTTCCGCAGCACGCAACGAGACTCGGAGGGTAATTTTTTCGAGGCGAACCATCTGGAGGGCGATGTGGACATGTATGGTGTCATGAAAGCCTTCCTTGAATTGCAGCAACGCCGCCAATGCTCCATCGCCATGCGACCGGATCATGGACATCAAATGATAGACGACCTAAAGAAGAAAACCAACCCGGGCTACTCCTGCATCGGACGTTTACGGGGTCTGGCCGAGCTACGGGGATTGGAGATGGGTATCGCCTTATCCCTGTTCAAAGGACATTAAAAAGACAGCGTCTTACAGTTAGCACAGTACTGTGTACGAAGTACCGCAGTACTGTGGCTGAAGTACTACAGTACTCTGCACGAAGTATTGCGGTACTCAGCACGTAAGTACTGGAATACTTCGTACAGAGTACTGCCCTATTTATAGCACAAGGCTACCTCGACCCTATGGGGGAACATCACAAACCGAACAACCGGGGAATCAATAAGCTTAAATCCGGCAAGAACGCCACCAAGAACAAGACGATAACCATCGCCGCGAACATCGGCAGCAACGGACGGATCACTTGATCAATCTTTGTCCCCGCCACGCTACATCCGATAAACAATACCGAACCCACCGGTGGCGTACACAATCCCACACAAAGGTTCAACACCATCATGATCCCGAAATGTACCGGGTCCATCCCCAATTGCCCCGTCGCTATCGGCAGGAAGATCGGGGTAAAGATCAAGACAGCGGGCGTCATGTCCATAAAGATCCCGACAATCAATAGGATCACGTTTATAAGTATCAAGATGACCACCGGATTGTCGCTTATGCTCAGCAGAGCGGCACTTACCGTTTGAGGAATATTCTCATAGCTCATGATCCAAGACAAGCCCGTACAAGTCGCCACCAAAAGAAGGACGATAGCCGTAGTCTTGGCCGATCGCAATAACACTTGCGGCAATTTAGCCCAAGTAAGTTCTTTATAGATAAAAGAGAGGATTAACGCATACAATACAGCGATCGCCGAAGCCTCGGTCGCCGTAAACAGTCCCGCCAAGATTCCTCCGATCACGATCACCAATAGCATCAAACTAGGGATCGCCCTGAAAAATACCCTTGTCGCCTCCGAGAACGGAACACGTACGCCAACCGGATACCCCTTTCGTGCGGCAAACATAGCGGCTACGATCATGATCGCCACTCCCGTAAGAATTCCCGGTAGATAACCAGCCATAAACAAGGCGGATACAGAGACTCCACCACTCGCCAAGGAGTAAACGATCAAGACATTACTCGGAGGTATCGTCATGCCGGTAGTGGCGGAAGAGATATTTACGGCGGCACTGAAATTCGGATCGTAACCGGCCTTTTTCATCTCCGGTGTCATAATACTCCCGATAGCAGAGGCAGCGGCGGCGGCAGAGCCACTGATCGCCCCGAATAACATATTCGCCACGACATTGACTACCGCCAGTCCTCCGGGCAACCGTCCGACCAGCACTTTAGCGAAATCGATCAAGCGCAAGGCGATACCTCCGCTATTCATGATATTCCCCGCCAATATAAAAAACGGGATCGCCAACAGAGCGAAACTGTCCAGACCCGAAGCCATACGCATCGCATAAGTCGTAAGGGCGGGAAGCGAGTCTATATTCACGAGCATCGTCAATATACCCGCCACACCGATGCTATACGCTACCGGAACCCCGACCACCAGCAGGAAAAAGAAACTTATCACTAATACGAGTATACCTATAATATCCATATCATCAGTCTTTTAAGAATTAGAGGAACGAAATAAGGTGATCGCGTTATCTATCGCATAATAAGCGGTAAGCAATCCCCCTAGCGGCAATGCCAAATACACATATCCTAAATTAATCTCTAAGGAAGCCGAAGTAACTCCCAAATGAAAACGAGTGTATACCAGCCAAGCCCCTCCTACGATCAATACAAATACAGCGAATAAAAATACGATCAAGAAGATAAACAATCGCAAGAGCTTTCTGCGGGAAGGACGCATATGTTGAAGCAATAAATCGATCGCTAGATGCTCATTTTTACCGGATACATAAGCGGCCCCCAACAATCCCACCCAGATCAATAAATATCCGGCCAATTCATCCGTCACGGAACTCGGGGAAACCAGAATATACCGGCTTAATACCTGCCATAGCACATCCACGACCAAGAAAGCCATCAAGAAAATCAACGATAGCTCCAATCCTTTATCAATTATCTTTCTCATGGGTATTCTGTATTTGATCAATTAAATCATGAAAAACCGGATCATTCTTAAACCGCTCGATCATCGGGGCGGCGGCATCCATAAACGGCTGCTTATCCGGGTAAATAATCTCTACGCCATGCGCTTCCATCTCCTCTAGCGATTGCTTCTCTTGCTCCGCCCAAAGTTTCCGTTGATAAATAGCGGCGGCGTCAGCGGCCTGTCGCAGCCAATTACGTTCTTGTTCCGTCAGCTTCTGCCAAGTAGCCAAGCTAATGATGATCACGTCCGGACACATCGTGTGCTCATTGACTGAATAGTATTTTACCACCTCATGATGGAACGCTGTTGTCACGGAAGGCGTATTATTCTCGGCCCCATCCACGACATTACTTTGTAAGGCCGTATACAATTCACCCCAATCCACGGGAGTAGCCGAACCACCGAATGTCTTCATCATCTCCACGGCTATCGGGCTCTTTTGCACACGGATCTTCAGTCCTTTCAGATCCTCGGGAGTACGAATCTGCTTGTTTACCGTATAAAAGCTACGGGCCCCCGAGTCAAAATAAGCGAGTCCCCTAAACCAATAAGGTTCCGTTGATCCCAATATCTGTTTACCTACCGAACCATCCAACACCTCGAAAAACTGCTCACGGGAACGGAATAGATAAGGTATGCCAAATACCTTAAACGGATCGGCAAATCCTTCCAACGCGGCGGAGGAAACTTTCGTGATATCGAGACTTCCTATTTGAAGCAACTCTATACATTGATTTTCGGACCCCAATTGAGCGGAAGAATAAATGTCCATGCTCATCTTTCCTCCGGACAACTCTTTCAGACGCTCGTTCATATAGAGCAATCCTAAATGGACGGAATGGCTGGGGGGCAATCCGTGTGCCAGTTTCAGCACCCTTACTTCCTTTACCCCTTCCTTACAGGAGAAGGAGAAAGATACGCACATCAGGAATAGCAGGGCGGTCTTTAGAACTTTCATATTAGAAATGTTAACAATTCGTTGTTTATCGACAAATATAAAGGAAATAATCGAATTGTGCACGTACACAGAAGAAAAAAGTGGCCGCTTTCTTCCTGCCTATATTCACATACGGAACAAGAAGAGCACGGCCTTGATTTAACCTATTTCTCTAATGTTATGATGAAACATCGAGACGGTCAAATGTAGAAACAATCAAAGTGACCGGTCTTATATCGACCGTGATCTTATTTCACGAAAGCGTGAAACTTATTCACGCCTTTTCTCTAACAGCCATTTACGGATCTCCTCTATATCTTCCTTGTCCGCTTCTATAGTGATTGAATATCGTCGGGGTTCGTCCGCTAAATACACCTCCCGCAAGAAATCATAGGCTAAGACTTCCGATATACGCAGTAACAAATCCACATCAATACTGCTTCGCTTAAATATCTTATAAATATTGGTACGTTCATAATGCAACGCATGGGCAAAATCGGAAACCGAAAGTCCCCGCTCTTCCATTTTCTCTTTTATTAACGAACCGATATGTATCTCCTTTTGTTCTTTCATATACAAAAGCCGTTTTTAAGGTAATCTTATCTCATAAATAAACCCACATCTGAGAAAAGGTGTGTTACACTTTACCTTAAACCCGTCAAACTGCGGCACGACCAAATGCCTTGTACACAACAGAAATAAGGCAAAGGAACACACCAAATACAGGTGTATTCGCATTGTCTATTTCTCTGTGTACTTTAAATTGGTCGTTTTCAGTTTAGAGAAATACCAGCAAATACAATATCGTCATCCTCTCTGACCAAAGAGCCAAACTAGTCCCCTCAATCATCGTATAATATCTCCATTTTACCTTTACAAAGGTAGGCAAATTCAACTATCAGAAAAAACACAAAGAATAAAAAGAAGTATAAACATATCGGAAATATAGGTCATTGAAAGAGGCTTTTTTATACTTTTGTGGTAAAACAATATCTAATGGCATCTAAAATACACAATGGAATACTCATTCTTACGCTAATTTTATTTGCGTCTTGCCGTACGCAAAAGCCTGCTCCACGCCCGGCCCCTCCCGAAACTGTGGATTTCCCTACGGCAAATATTCCTCTTCCCGTCGTGGATTTCAATTTCATGTTGCCGGAAGCTCCGGAGCTAGCGGTTTGTCATTCTCCTAGAAAAGATATCACGGAAGCCTTTACGCCCCGTGATAAAAGCCAGATAGCGATCAAGGACCCCAAGCTATTCGATGAGAATAACACGGAAATTATTGATTTATCCTTGATCCCCGCCGGGGAATACGCATTTCCCCTTCCTAATGGAAACGTGATCTCTCCTTACGGGGGAAGGAGAAGGCATCATTCCGGAGTAGATATCAAAACTTGTGCCAACGATACGATCGTGTCTGCTTTCGATGGTATTGTCAGGATGGCGAAACCATTCGCCGCCTATGGCAACGTTATCGTTGTCCGCCATTATAATGGACTGGAAACGATCTATAGCCACAACTCCAAGAACTTGGTTAAACCCGGAGATCGCATTCTCGCCGGACAACCGATCGCCTTAACCGGACGTACTGGCAGGGCTACTACCGAGCATTTACATTTTGAGACTCGTATAAACGGAGTTCATTTCAATCCGAATATCGTCTTCAACATGGCTAAAAGGAAATTACGTTCAAAATGTCTGGTTTGTACCCAGAAAGGTAATAACGTAATCGTCAAATCGGTTGATATATTACCCCATCAAAAGGCTGGTCCATACGTACCGCCACCTCCTTATAAATGGGTTTACAATGAATGAAAAAAGGCCTTACGGACAATCCGTAAGGCCTTTTTTCATTCCGTGGAGATGGAGAGAGGGGAAGCCCCAGTTTTACACCCCCTGTATCACATAAAATTAATGCTCATAGACCTCGTATAATCGTCTGATTCGGTATGAATTTGTACGAATAAATTTATTATAGACTCACAGCCTTTTGTAAAAATCCATAGATAAACACCTTATACAATAGCTGCTCCTACTCCAAATACAAATGCTAATATTTCACATCATAAATTTTTCAGCCACTCTTTTCCACTCTTCGTGAAAGTCCAAGCCAATAATCCACCTCCTACAATAGCGGCTATAATCAATAATAAAAGAAAAGCGTCCATTTTAATCCTCCTATCTTTGTTTTAAAATTCTATATCCTAATGCCGTGAAAAAGCAACTAGTAATAAAGCCCGCAGCGACAACAATCCAATTGACCGGAATCTCGCTACTCGTTATTAACGGAGACAATGCAGCGAGAGATATTGCGGTTAAGAAAAGTTTAGACAAGTCTAAGAAGTATATTCCTATCACCTCTCTAACACCTTTATCGTGCTCTTCTATTTTCTCTTTCTTTTCAACCATTTTACTATATTTACTCATATCAACAATCACATCAATTAAACAACCTAATGCAGACCATCACCCTTAATACCTCAATCGCACACTCCCATCAAGCATTACCCGACATCGGCAATGCCGGCATCCCGGGCATCCCCGTTGTCCGAAGTGGTCAATTCGTGTTGTAACCCCTCAATCTTTTCCTCCAGCTGACGAACGGTCTGCTTTAACGCTCCAATTTGTTCGGCTTGGGATTCAGACTTAGCTCTCTCCTCTTTATACATTGTATAATATACAGACGCTTCAGTAGCAGGGAGTGTCGAAATAGGAGCTTGCTCGCCCATCAGCGGTGAAGACTCAGATCTTAGCATTGGTGGTCTACCTGTGAGAAGCCAGCAAATGTCTATATCCAAACAATTGTCTACAACCTTCCTAATTACACTCTCTCCTAAATCTGAATTTCTTCTTAACTGAGTTTTTAAATATCCATTAGACAAACCTATCTCTTTTTCAAATCGAGTATGAGGTATATTCTTTTCTTGTAGATATGTAAACAATCGCGATATAATTTTCTCTTCCATGTAGAAAAAAGTTTATTAATTATTGGGATTATATAAACTATTGTCTATATTTGCAAAGTCTTCCAAAAGAAAGACGTTCTAAAGGTACAATAAACTATTAAATATTAAACACACATGGAAGAAAAAAAGAAAGTCATCGAAGTAAGCAAAGAGGTAAAGGAAAAAATTAGGGAGAAGCTGGGCGTAACGATGCGCACGGTCGTTGAAGCCTTACAGTTCAACACCAACAGCCCAACGGCCAAGATTATTCGTTCATACGCCCTAAACAATGGCGGACGGATGTATGATCTTACGATCAGCATCGAAAAGAAAGAGGTAGACAACCCTTACAAGGAAGTAACAATCATTTAATAAACTGGCGCATTGCTTATAAACCTGAGAAAAGAAAAGATATGGGACAAGAGAAATGGTATGACATCCCCGGGTTCCCGAGCTATCGGATATCCGGACAAGGCACCGTACAAAACACGAGGGCGGGAACAATACTCAAGCATCAGAACAGGTATGGCACGGCGTGCCCTACCGTGGTCTTATTCATGCCGAAGCCGGTTGGTCGACCGTACAGGGTATCGATAGCCCGTTTGATGTTCGCCGCCACGAGAAGGATCAATCCCCGGGAAATAGGAAGTTCCTTCCTTATGAGCTTTAATGGCGGGTCTTTGGACGAGAGGGGCCTGCGGATCATCGAGAGGTCTCAATTGAGGGAACTCGGAACACGGGACAAGCATAGAGAATCGGCGGACGCATTCTACGGGCGATGCGCTCGGGTATGCGAATGCGCCCTGAAAAAAGACGCGGTCGGGCTCGCAGGGTTGATACAGGAATTCAAGCCGGATATCTCAAGGCTAATCAATCGGAAAGTGATTAGCGAAAAGCTGCGGGACGAGACGTATAGGGAGGTCGTAAATATCCTCGTGGACGGGATCATGTCCGGCCGAATAAGATGCGCGGACATCGTAGGGTATGTGGGAAAGATACTCCGGTACAGGAGGCCATCCCCTGTAGACGGACGGATCGATATCGCCCATGAGCGGGAAACCCGCTCTCGAAGGCTTGACAAGAATATTGTTTAATCTAAAAATAAATGAGCTATGACTAAAGCAGAAGTAATTGAAATGGCACAAATATTCAAAGGCGGCCATGTTTCAGGAGAGCTATTTGGCCGGATTTCAAGCAGCATGCAATATTGTGAGACAGAAAATTCAAACCTGCTACAATGAGGATTTTTGCGATGAAATGGAAGCACTCTCTCAGGTTGCCTACATGGATTTAAGTTCAGATGATTAACAACTAAGAAGAAGTGAAGCTTATGGATAAAATTATATTGGATGCCTGTTGTGGTTCCCGAATGTTTTGGTTTGATAAAAATAACCCGATAACATTGTTTGTTGATATCCGGAACGAAGAGCATACTCTTTGTGATGGTCGAAATTTAAAAGTCCATCCTGATCTTATTGCTGATTTTACCAATTTGCCTTTTCCTGCTAAGAATTTCAAGCTTGTTGTATTCGATCCACCTCATTTGCTTAAGGCCGGTGAGAATAGTTGGCTCACTAAGAAATACGGCAAATTGTCAGAAGATTGGCCAAGGTTGCTGAATCAGGGTTTCAACGAGTGCTTCCGGGTACTCGATGATTACGGTGTTCTTATTTTTAAATGGAATGAAGAGCAAGTAACTGTTAAAGAGGTTTTAAAAGCTATCGATCGGTTGCCCTTATTTGGACATACAACCGGCCGGAGTGGTAAAACTATGTGGATGTGTTTTATGAAATTACCTAACAACTAAGAAGATATGAAATATTTAGCGATTGAGGTTCATGGTGAAATACTCGTCATGAACAACAGCGATGAATTAGGAGGGCTGATCGATAATAATATACCACATACAGTAATCGGTCAAGTATGTACGAAAGAGTGTGACACAACTTGCTCGCATTATCGCAGGGGTACGTGCCCCTGTAAGACAATGAAAGATGTTGATGGCCATTTTATTCATGTCTTTGTTAAACGACCCTGTGTCGTTCCACCGTCCAATTGGCAATGGTAGATTTGTATCAAAGATGAGAATCTAGAAGGTTCGATTCCTTCAGGGTGGGCTGATTGTAAAATAGAACGTATGGGAACAAATGAATTAAGACCTTATTTAAGGATAACAACACCGGACGAAAAACATTTCGTTTGGATAAAGCGACCGGATGGCGACAAAAGATCTTACCTTGTCTTTAATTTCGGCATGAACACTGAGTTTGCGGATGCGCTTGACAGGCTCACATACCTCACAGTGGAAAGCATAAGCCGGCTCGATGCGGATATGTGCTCCATTGTCTTCCGGTTTGAAGAGAATGCGATCGAATACACGAACAGGCTTATCGAAGATATCCCGGACATCATGGATAACCTATCATTATAAACCAGTTTAACACTCGATATCATGATAGAAGTTAAAGACATTTACGCTGCCAGCAACAACGGACTAGATATTATACTATATTACTATCCGCAAGCATCCGGGTGTGTTGACAACAAGAAGCATTTCAAACGGAGACCGGACGAAGATGACGCTTCCGCTTGTATCAAGAGGTTCGGCGATGTGTATAAGGTGACGGACTTCGGAGACCAAGGAACAGCCATGAGCCCGATCGACATCTGTATGAACGAGGAGAACCTGCGTTTCACGGAAGCCATCGCAGTACTGGCCGACCGGTACCATGTGACGGACGAGCTGAAGCAAAGCGTCAACAAGCCGGATATCCGCAAACGACCGGCCAAGGTGGACGAAACGGAAGGGTCGAAATTCTTCGAGCTGGAAGAGAAGTTCACCAAAGAGCAGCTCCAGATATTAGGCCCCAAGGTGAAGCAGGAACACGTGGAAGCCCTCCATTGGCACGTCGCCAAATCGTTCTCGTATGTAAGGAACCGGGAAGTCACTACCAAATACAGTACCCCCGCCTACCCTATCTTCATGCGCGAATGCCAGGTGGACAACCCGGCGCCCGGCAAACCGGATGTGTTTTACAAGATCTACGAACCCTTGAACCCGGACAAGCAATGGCGTTTCTCTTACACGCCAGATGGGGCCAAGCCCAAAGAGTATATCAACGGATTGGCAGAACTGAAAGCCTCTTACCGGAAATACAACGAGGAAGAGGAACGCATCTTCCGCTCGGATCCGGCAAACGAGGATAAACCTTACCAATTCAAGAAGCTGGACGAAGCTATTATCTGCTCCGGAGAGAGGGACAGTTTGTGCGTCAAGTCGCTCGGTTATTTCCCCCTTTGGTTCAACTCGGAAACCTACAAGGTTACACCGGAAGAGATCCGGGAGATATACAAGTATGTGGAACGCATCTACAACATACCCGATATCGACCCTACCGGTATCCGGAAAGGGACGGAGCTTGCCTTACGCTTTCTCGACACATACACCATCTGGCTGCCCGAGTGGCTCGGCAACTACAAGGATCGCCGTGGGAAGCCCCGAAAGGACTTCCGCGACTTCGCGGAATTGCGCCCGGAGAAGAAGGATTTCCAAAACCTCATGACATTGGCCATGCCGGCCAAGTTCTGGACGGAGAGCTATAGCAAACGCTCCAACAAGACCACGTATGATATCGATAGCATCTGCCTTCATTATTTCTTAAGCCTTAACGGATTTTGCATATTAAACCAAGGCAAGGGCGAATATACGTTGGCCCACCGGGAGGGATGCGTGGTATCGAGAGTGTTCCCTAGGGATATACTGGAGTTCCTCAAGAAGTTTGCCATCGACCGCAATCTGCCGCGCGAGATACGCAATCTTATCGTCAACTCTCCGAAATGCGCCGAGACGGCCTATCAAATAATGGACATCAAAGAACTGGACTTCAGCGATTGCACGGAACAATCCCAAGACCTCTACTTCATGAACGCCGCCTTCAGGATCACCGCCAGCCGTACCGACAAGATTCCACTGAAGGAGTTTCATGGCACTTGCGTATGGGATACCAACCTCGTGAAGCACAACGTAAGCATATTGCCACCGATGTTCGACATTACGCATCGTAAAGATTGCGACGGGCAAGACAAGTTCGAGATAAAGGTACTCAACACCGACAGCCATTTTTTCGCATACCTCATAAACTCAAGCCGCATCCATTGGCGTAAAGAACTGGAAGAGGTATGGAAAGACAACACCATCCCCGGCGAAGAAGAGGCATACAAGGAACAATACCGATACTCGATAGATGGTGCCATGCTCTCGAACGAGGAGAAGCATGAGCAACAGATGAACCTGATCAATAAGATTTTCGCTATTGGATACATGATGCACAACTACAAATCGCCCTCTATGGCTTGGGCACCCTTCGCGATGGATAACAAGATCGGAGAAGTTGATGAGTGTAATGGCCGCAGCGGAAAGTCATTTTTCTTTAACTCACTGAAGGCGTTTAAGAGCATCGTCCCCCTCGATGGGCGCAACACGAGGCTCATGGAGAACCCGCACGTGTTCGACCAAGTAGGAGACGATACGGATATAATCTTCGCCGATGACTGTAGCAAATACTTCCCCATGGAACGGTTCTACGACATCATCACAAACGGGATGTCTATCAACAAGAAGAACAAGGATTCATTTTATAAGGAATACGAAGACAGCCCGAAACTATGCTTCAGCAGCAACTATGTCCCGCAGGAGTTCACGCCATCAACGACCGGCCGTATGATATACGTCGTATTTAGCGACTACTACCATGCCAAGGCAGACACCAACGACTACCTAGAAGACAGGTCTATCTCTGATGACTTCGGAGGTAAGGATATAATGAAAGGGCCGAAATACACGGAAGAGGTATGGAACAACGACCTAAACTTCTTCATCCAAGCCCTCCAGTTCTATCTAAAGATGTCAGCCATGCGTATCAAAATACAGCCACCGATGGACAACATCATGAAGCGAAAGGCCAAAGATGACATGGGTGCCCTGTTTGAGGATTGGGCCTATATGTATTTTTCCAAAGAAAGCGGTAATACGGACAAGCTCATTTCCAAACCGGACGCTTTCGAAGAGTTCAAGTCGTTCTCCGGAGCGGCCAAGAACTATTGGACAATGAACCGATTCAGCAAAGCCATCAAAGCCTTCGCCAATATCAATCCACAAGTAGCCGAACTCAACCCGAAAGAGCTCCGCAACAATAGCGGAAGGATCATCCGCAAAGTAGACGGAAAGGCTACCGAGATGATCTACCTGCGCACCTATCCGGACGGTAGTCAAACCCCAAGGGCATTGACCGCAGACGAGCCGGAAGACGAGCCATTCTGACAACATTCGTTTCCATCTTCTATTATGCCAAGGACGTACCGTTATCTTTGCGGTACGCCCTATTCTTTTGTACCAACTTGTATCATTCCGACACAAGTTACCGTTTTGTCGCATCATTTTGATATTTCAGCACGCCGACATCCGGGGCGGTCGAGTTTCCCTACACCCTTCAGACCCTAATTTTTATACTTTAAAGTGTAACTCTGTAACCTATATTTGAAAAGCAATAAAAATAAGAGAGTTAAAGGATAAAAAGGCGGTTACACTTTTGGTTACACTTTGGTTACACTTGGTTACAAAAATGTAACCGAGAGGAGACGTTACAAAATATCTCGAGCGTTACAATTTCGTAACCACCCCTGTTTTAAAAAGTGTAACCTTTTAACTTATTGAAAATAAAGAATCTAAACACCATAGGTTACAGGTTACAAAGTTACATCCATTTGCAGCATTCAGACACTACACGGTGGTTAATGTATAAAGTTGGTAGAATTGGTCGATAACGGTACATTTACACCAAATTCTTATTTAAGGTGTCTTGCTTTCAATTTGATAATTTACTATATTTGTGAAGCAACCATTAATTAATCCCGGTCATGACCACGAAAATAGAATTACCCAAGCATCTCTCTGAATACCTTAAAGGGAAATTCGGTGCGGAAGACAATGTTGTTTATATCCCAGTAAGCAGCAGTCTTTATTTTATCGTTCACGAATTGCTTCAACGCAGGCCCTCTAATTCTCCGGTGGATAGCGGGAATACGGAGATACACCTTCCTTCTCCCAGAAGTTCACGCGGACAAGCCGGAAAACCTGTTGAATCCTTTAACTATATCAGCAAAAGAGGAACGATCGTATTGGCAAAAGCGATCAACACGATGATGAAGGTGGAAGCGCATGAATTTTTTGATGAGAACAAACATGTGAAAGGTATCGACTACATCGAATCCGCCTACACCTTTCTTTTCAAGTACGGCATAGAGAACCTGACCCCGGAGGCTTTATTGAAAGATTACCAGAGATGGAGGGCGAAAATCGGAAGAAAAGCAACCTCTCGTCAAAGAAAACACAAAACGAACCAAACGAGTTAATAATATATAAAACAGCAAGAAAAATCATATCACCAAGCGTATCATTATGTCCTGTCAGTAAATAAAATAAGTTTAATACGCCCCTATTGTTTAACATAATAATACAGAAACAAGATATACACCGATAGAACTTTCCCAAACCTTTCCCGATGCGCCATCCGCTACCGGAAGTACTCATTGTTATTATAGTACTTTGAGCGTCGATAGCTATTCTGTTTTTTTGTTGGAAAATTTTATATGAACAAGATCCAACAAATATTCAATTCGAGCTGGGCCATCGGTCGGAAAGACTATCTTAATCTCGTTTCGATCATCCAACCCTCTATCAAGGCGGGTAATTTTGCGGAACTCGAAAAACTGCTGTCTGCCGAAAACCAAACCAAGAGTTATGCCGTTAACCTAGGGTTCGCCTTCAATGAGTGGCAGTTCGAAGATGAAAACCTACCCGATAACTCCATCGCCGTAATTGGTCTAAACGGCATACTTTATAGCTGGGAGTCGGAACGCGTTGCCCGAAAATTAGAACTGGCGCTTTCCAATAGCAAGATCGCCGGTGTGATCATCAAGATGAACGGCATGGGAGGAATGGTCGACGGTATAAGCGAAACAGCAAGTATCCTGTCAGCATCAACCAAACCGATCGCCTCCATCATATCCGGGAACTGCATGTCGGCACATTACTGGCTGGCATCCGCTACCGAGAGACGATTCTTGCTCGATAAGACCTGCCAAGTCGGTAGCATCGGCATTGTCGGCACCTATTACAACGCCACCGAAGCGATGAAGAAAGAAGGGATTGATTACAGGGAGATCTATCCGGATACAGCGGATATGAAAAACCGGGAATTTAGGGATATCGCCGAAAAGAACGATGAAAAGGCATTCAAGGAGCATCTGGAGAAAATCCACGCTATCTTCTGCGCCACCGTATCCCGGAACCTATCCATACCTTATAATAAAGAGTCACCCTTGTTCCGGGGGGCAACCTTCATGGGAGACGAAGCCATCAAAACAGGTTTGGCCGATTGCTACGGAAACATCCATGATGCGGCACGATGGGTTTTAGCCCAAAGCATAGTAAAGCGATCAAAAGATATTGTTTAATCATTTAATATAATCCGTTTTATGAAGAAAATAAAAATGGCAGATTTCGCCTCCTCCGTGCTCCAGATCCTTGGGCTGAAAGAGTGGAAGACCCAAGACGACAAGAAAACGCTTGACGATGCGGACGTAACCAAACTGAAAGAGTTCGGATTCACCGATACCTTTATCCAGGCGTTCGGCAAATCGTTGAGCGCGGATTTCAAGGATGAGAACGATGCCCCTGGAACCGGCAGTTCCTCAGACACCACTACCCAGGCAGCCGTTGTCAATGGCCTGCTAGCCCAACAGACCGCCAAGCTGGCAGAAGCCATGCAGCAGATCGAAGCCATGGAGAAGTCAAACACGACCAACGCCGAATCATTAAGACGCAAAGAAGATGAGATAAAGACGCTCAAAGAACGTATCGAGGCCCTTGGTAAGATGCCCGAGCCTTCACGCGCAAACGCTTCCCAGACACACGGGGCAGAAATTAACTTGCAAGACGAAAAGCAATTGGCCGGTTGGAATGGTGAAATGTTCGCTTTGGCCGGCCGCCCGTATAATGAGCGAGCAAGAGCCGCGCTTTTGGCAAGAGAAGGCATATCCATTCAGGTACGGGCCGAAAGTAATCTCGATTATAGCCGTCTGAAAGAGGACTTGGGCGCATTCTACCGTATCCGCTGGCAAGATCGTTTGCAATCCTTCTTGGTGAAATTGCCTACCATCGAATCCATCTTCCCGATGGAAAGCGGCTATCAGGATTTAGCCACACTGGTCAATATTTGGATGGGTGAATTCTCACAGGCTGACAATACCATCGATAGCGACTTCGACAAGGTAACCAAAGGTAATTACGAGTTTGATTCCGAGACGTTGCGTATGTTCTCCGTTATGTTCGTTCATAAGTTCCGTAACTTGAAGGAATTGGAACGTACATGGATCGGATCGTTGAACCAAGAGGGATCCCAGGTTATCAAGTGGTCGTTCATCGAATACATCCTGGCCGAAACCGCCAAGAAACTCCACAACGAGCGGGAGCTGAGACGTATCAACGGCGTACGCCGCGATCCAAACGTCAACGAACCTGGTCGCACGATGGAAGCCGCAGACGGCGTGTATGAGTTTATCCGCAAGAAGGTGGACGGATACATGGATATCAACAAACAAAAGGTTGTCTATCAAATCAAACCTTTCGTCTTGGGTGAAATCAACGAAGCCAACATCGGCCAGAAATTTTTCGAGGGGACAAGCATGATACCGGCTGTTTATCGAGACAGTGGCCAACTGGCTCTCTATGTCCCTTCCTACATGATCGTTTGGTACCACAAGTACAACGAACTTCATTACGGCGTAAACCAGGACTACAAAGCCAACCTAATGTATGTAAAGGAATACCCGTCGGTAAAACTCATCCCGGTTCCTAACGCGGACAACCACCAGCGCATCTTCTGGACCATGCAGGGCAACATCAAATGTTTCGAGCATGTTTCCGGTGAGATGACCCGTTTCAACATCGAGCAACAGGACTGGACGCTCAAGGTATGGAGCAACTGGAAAGAATCCGTTTGGGCGCGTGCGGTCGGATTCAAGTACACCAAAAAAGCCGATATGGACTACAGCCGCCAGATGATCTTCTGTAACGAGACCGACCGACCGGCTTCCTCTTTCATGGATGCCGAAAAAGATAAAAACCCTTCAGCCGCACTGCACACCAGTATCCAGACCGTGGCAAACACTTCCCTATTGAATATCACCAATATCGAGGGGGCTGAAGTGGGACGGACTGTCACGATCAAATGCGGCAGTACAGAAAAGGGTGTAAAGATCGTCAAATCGGGGAATTTCGAACTGATCTCCGCCGACTGGGAACCAAACGTAGGTGACACGATCCAACTGATGAAACGTGCAGACGGCAAGTTCATCGAGATCGCAAGGGCTTCAACCATCCAGAACATCTTGTGTTTCGAGGCTGATGACACCGAACCGGATCTGAGCGAAGCCACCGAGTTCGCCACATCAGCCAACACCAAGGAAACCGCAATCACCAACTTTACCGGAGCTGAGCAGGGGAAAGTCTACACCATCCACGGCGCAGGAAGCACCAACGCATCCACCATCGCCAACAGCGGCAATTTCGTATTGACGGCAGAGATGGTCTTGAAGGAGGGATCGCTGATCAAGCTGGCTTATGCCAACGGAAAGTTCTACGAGGTGGAAAGAGTCTGATATGTATAACCGATTAAAAAAGCAGCATTATTATGGCAACTTATGTAAAAAGATCAGTGCTTAGGCCCGATGGCAATCCCGGAAACGGGATTACCTTGAAGGATAAAATTGTAGTCATAGACATTGACGACATAGAGACATTCCCGAGTAGAGACGAAGCGGGCGTACTTATCGCAGAGGCGTTAACCCTTAAAGCTTCTGCCGTACCTGTATATCTCTACCTTACACCCGGCACCGTGGAAGTCACCTCCAATGTGGAAGGAGATCCAGACGCCATGGGCTTTAATGTCTCCATCAAGGGAAACCACCCGGGAAACTCCCAAGAGGTCAGGGAATTCAAATGGAACTGGCTGGGCAGAAAATGTATCATCATAGTTGATTATTGTGATGGCAGAGATGCCGATTTGCTTGGGACACCTTGTAATCCAATGCAGATGAGTTCGAATTTTACGGCCAATAAGGATATGACCCGTACCGAGTTCTCTTTCGCGTCCATCACCAAAGGCATGGATATCGCCATCTACCAAGGAGCAATCCCAGCAGATCCGGGCACACCGGATAAATCCGAAGCAGGAGTTTGATTCGCGGCATATCCAGCGTAAAAACTATTTGTTCTAAGCCAATTCAAGCCACCCCATGCGAGAGCATGCAGTGGCTTGGTCTTTTTTATGCCAATCGTTTCCGTTTACCTTTGACAGAAAAACGATAAAAATGAAAGGCATCATTAAAAAATATCTGTCAGGAACACGCCTATATATGGAGGGGGTGGTCATCTACGAGAAATTCGGGAACAACATGGCCCTTAAAAGAGCCTTTCGGATAAACCCCGAAAATAGGATATTGCGTATGACTCTGTTTGAGGAACTCAGGAAGCTGGCGGGCTTGACCGAGGCCGAGTTCAACAACTTATCGAGGAACGTAAAACCAAGCACAGGATTGAAAAACACCGATGAGCACACCCTAGTTACCACCCGGGATAATAGAACCATTGATCCGGGAGAGGCCAAAAAAATCCGGTTTCGTGAGAGGTTTACATTCTTAAACACAACTGATTGCCCCGACATATTGAAAGTATTGGTTAATGATATGTTTGCCTCTTATGATGCTTACCGAACGGCACACAACGCCCTTGCCTTCTTGCCTCCTGACGCACCAATGAAAGAGACTTCGCTATTGGCAATGACAGCTGTGGAAGAAATGCTGAACGACCGTATGATCTGGACAGAGCTTCAGCATTACCAAGAACACAAAACTCTACTGGGCAATCACCCCGACGTGAAGGATTATCTGAAATGGAGAGAATACAGAGAAATGTCAGACTTCGACCTTATGCAACGTCGCAAGAACGCCGCGAGTAACATCTCGAAATGCAAGGTGAAAATACAAGAGGATACCTTAGAAGAGGATCGATTGAAGCACGAAGCGTCCATGCGTGAATGGATAACGATCAAACAGATTTGCGACCACGAGATTGAACATCGAAAGAAAGGGAAATGACATGGAAGAGGCTTTTACAACAATCAAACCGACGCGAATAGACTTCAACCGCATATCGATGGATAAGCTGAATGCCATCCTATCGACCGGTTCGCTCGACTCACTCAATGAGGCCGAGCGACACTATTTTTACCTCATGGACATGGTGCGTGGGCTTTGCGTGAAGATGAAGTTCGAAAAAGAGAATAAGTTTATCACCAAGTCTGGAATCATCAAATTACTCAAGTCCGAGAAATACGGCCTGTCCGACTGGATGGCACGCCAAATATATAACGACTCCATCAACTTCTTCTACCAACGGAGCGAGATCGCCGTAGAAGCGTTCAACAACCTATATGCGGAAAAGTGCGAGGCATGGGCCGAACAGATGTATGCCAGCGGGGATATCAAGGAGGCGCGCAACCTATTGAAGCTGGCCGGGGAGTACCGCAGGTGCTTCAAGCCGAAAGAGGCCTCCATACCCGACGAGCTATTGAACCAAAAACGGGTGGATATCTATACTTCCAACCGCGAAGACCTAGGAATCCCGGCTATCGACCGGAAGCGGTTAGACGAGTTCATCGACTCCATACCGGAAATATCAACAACCGTCCGCGAGAACCTGAAAGAGGATGCAGGAATCAAGAAGTTTGACCTGAAAAAACGTATGCTTCATGACATCGAAGAACTTAGCGAGGAAGATAGTAGCGAATGAGGAAGAGATAGAGATCAAGTTCGCGCACAACGTACAGCTCCTTACCGATTTTATAGACACCACCATACTTGTGCTGATAGCCGGTCGCGGTATGTCAAAGAGTACGGTGGTCCAAGCCCGACGCTCCTACCGCTGCGTACATGAGATGCCGGGAGCGCCTTTCGCTTTCGTAGCCAGTTCCTATTCCAACCTGAAAGACAATATCATGCCGGCAGTGCAACATGGCTGGCAGCTAATGGGAATGTTCGAGGGTATGCACTATGTGTTCTGCAAGGCACCACCCCGGAAGTGGCGCAGCCGCTGTTCCATCATCGTCAACGACTATCGCAATGTGATCAGCTTCTGGAACGGGTGCGTTATATTCCTTGGCTCATTGGACCGGCCGTCGCTACTGGCCGGGAAGTCGGTCGTACACTTGTTCTACGACGAAGCCAAGTACGACCGCGATGAGAAGGTAAACCGCGCCATGCCCATCTTACGTGGCGATTCATTGATGTTCGGACATTCCCACCTGTTTCTCGGCTTGACTATTTCCACCGATATGCCCGATGTCAACGAGGGGGAATATGATTGGTTCTTCCGCTACCTACCCAATATGAAGCCAGACAGGATCGTCTCCATTTGCCAAGCCGCATTCATCCGGAACGAGCTGCTTCTGAAGCTGGAGAGAGAACGGTCGAAACCATCCCCCAATGAACGGACAATGAACAGACTGACACAGGATATCGCCTATTACGATAAAGGGCTTACCAAATTAAGGCGAGGGCAAACCTATGTACTCAACGCCTCCTCTTTGGTCAACGTGGATATATTGACACCCGAATACGTGTTCAATCTCTATAATGGTACGTTGGAATTTCACGAGTTCCTCAAATCCGTATTGGGCATGAGACCCGGATTAAGAAGGGATATCCGTTTTTACCTCCTATTTGGTGAACGACATAAATACTATGATGGCTCGCCTGGTGGGGAGGTGGCAGACAACAGTACCGAACTTAAATACCTTCAAGAGAACCAGCCCATCGATGGAGGCGTGGATTTCGGCAATATGCTTTCGTTCGTCATCGGACAGCAAAGGGGAAATGTATACCGTGTACTGAAGAACTTCTACGAGATACCACCCGGTTGGTTCCGGGAACTGGCTGACCAGTTCCTCCGGTTCTTCGCCACCCATTCCTGCAAGGAACTTAACCTTTACTACGACCGCGCGGGTAACAACTTTGCCCGCCAAGGCGAGGATTACGCCCGGAAGATAAAAGAATCCATCGAGAAAGATGCCGATGGACTCCGTACCGGCTGGACGGTCAATCTGATGAGCCGCAAGCAATCCAATATTCCACAAGCCGAGGAGTATAGTTTCATGCAGGAATTGATGAAGGAAGATAACAAGAAACTTCCCCTGCTGTTGGTTGACGCGGTCAACTGCAAGGAGTTGATAAGCAGTATCGAGAAGGCACCGGCAGGAATCCGCTATGCCGGTACCGTAAAAGTGGTATTCAAGATCAAGAAGAGCGAGAAACTCGCCCCCAAGAAACTACCGATGTTTTCCACCAACTTCTCCGATGCCTTTAAATACCTAATGATGCGTAAGAAGTGGAGAAACATCGTAAAGTTGCAAACAGGAGGAGCCAACCCATACGTTCCCGATTACGAAAGCGATTGAGATCGGTCGTTACAGGTCGGTCTCAATCATATTTCACCAAAAACGGGAGAGGCAATTGCCTTTCCTATTCTGAGCGGCACGCAACTCCCTGTGTGTCCGTTTTCTTGTTTGCGAGTTATTTCAGAGTTAAAATATTGCTTTTGAGAATATTGTAAAAAGCAAGACCAAAATACAGCGGTAAAAACGAATGATTTTGTGCTTCTAACCACTCAATTACCTCCGTTTATTTGCCAAAAACCGCGTTTTGCCAAGAAATTTATGTCTTTTCTATTCCACTTCGCATTTCTTTCCTTTACAACAAAAACAAGTATATGGATACAATAGACCTATACACAGCCATCGAGCAGATGAAACGGATAAGCGATGCCGAAGGTACTTTCTCTATGAAGTTCCGCAAGCACAACCGGAAAACATCTGAAGGCGGCGACCTTGTCACCGTAAAGGCGGCAAGACTCAGGAAGAAAACATCGGACGAAGAGATCAAGAACTCATCGTACAAGCTCTTCTTTACCGATACGGAAACAGGCCTGGCAGCCAACTGCTGGCAGATATTGATCATGGAGTTTAACGGAATGAAAACGGTTGTTTAAGGGATATGGAGATAAGACGTATTGGAAACTTAGGGCTGGTCAATCCCGGAAACGGTCAGCTCTATTCGTTTGACATATCGGGCCAAGGCAAAGGCTGGGAACCGTCTAGTATCATGCTGGGCAGTAGCTGTGGCACTTGCTTCAAAAGGAAGATACAAGTGGGAAACATCGACATCGTACCCATGGGAGACAACAATGACCTTCCGGGAGAAGTACAACGGTTGCTCGACAAGTTTTATGCAGGGGAGGGAATCATGGGAAAGATCGCCGGGCTTCAATGGGGTGACGGCCCGCGTTTCTATAACGATGCCATTGACCGGGAAAATAACCGCTTTTATAAGCAATGGACGCTTGATGAAACCATAGAGGCCGATCTTAACCGATGGGATTACCGCATTTTCATGCACCGCTGTCTGGTTGACCTTGTGCACATGCAGGGGTTCTTCGTGAAGTTTGTCCGTAATCGTGCCCCACGGATCGGAGGTCCCGGCAGGCTGGTAAGGATCGAACATATCCCCTACCAAAAAGCACGTCTGGTTTATCCCACCGACAACGAAGATGAACCCTCCCAGATTGTGTTGGGAGATTTTCCCTACTCCGATTATTCCAAGATGGAGCTATTACCCGTGTTTGATCCACATGACCCGTTCCGGCATCCGGTCTCGGCACGATACTACAACATTTATTCCTTCGCCAAGGAATTCATAAGTACCCCTCGGTTTCTAGGGGCTTTCGCCTGGTTGGAAATTGCCGGCACACTGGCTCCATTGCTGCACAACTACAATATGAATAGTTCGGCTCTGAGCCTTCATATCGAATCCCCGCAAGGTTATTGGGACAAGGCAGAGGAAAGACTGAAGTCGGTTTGCCAGAAGAAAGGCATGGTCTATACCTCCAAAATGCTTGAACAATACAAGGACAAGACGATGGAAAAGTTCGCCGAAGGTATGACCGGTGTCAAGAACGTAGGCAAATTCATGCACACGTCCTCTTTCTTCGACGAAACGGCACAAGAATACGAGGGCTGGAAGGTAACTCCCATCGACAAGAAGGTAAAGGACTACATCGAAGCCCAGATACGCATCAGCAACAAGGCGGATGCGGCGGCGGCGAGTGGATTCGGCATCGATCCCATCCTGGCCAACCTCATACTGGAGAACAAGCTATCATCGGGTTCCGAAAAACTTTACAGTATCAAGGTATATAACGCCTCGGAAACAGCCATCCCCGATATGATCCTCTGTAAACCGGTACAGGAATACATCAACGCAAATTTCCCCGGTACAAAGACAAGGATAGGGCTTTACCGTACCATCGTGAATGCCGAAGAGAATGTATCACCCCAAAACAGGATGAAGAACAATGAATGAAAATCGCAATTTGGGGGACTTCGGTTTTGAGCTTCCGGATTTAGATCTGGATTGTTTCGACGGTCTGGATTGTTTCGAAGGAGAACCGGACGAAACGACCCGCTACATCCGTCCGAGGCTGAAGTCGTTAAAAGAATCGCAAATCATGTATGAACACGCCGTCGAATTGGCCGAATCCATCGATATAAGCGAGGGTTCAAGGTATGACGCGGTGGTTAGTGGAAACTTTATCTTCGGCGACTTCATCGAGGCATTCATGATCCGGAATAACTGCAAGGCAGTACGCATGGACATAACGACCTTGTCACTGGGGCAAGAGAACATAGACAGCCTTCATTCCCTTTTAGACAAAGGTTATGTAGACAATCTCAATCTCATCGTATCCGCCTATTTTTATGCGCACGAGATACATCGTTTAGTCCCGTATATCTACAACCGATTGGATATTGACAACCGTTTCCAGATGGCCGTAGCAGGTACACACATGAAAACCTGTCTGTTCGAGACGTTAGGAGGGAAAAAAATCATCATCCACGGAAGCGCCAACCTTCGAAGCTCAGGCAATATCGAACAATTCACCATCGAGGAAAATCCCGAACTATACGGATTTTACAAAGAGATGGATGATAACATCATGAAAGCGTATTCGACAATAAACAAGGAAATAAGAGGAGAGCGATTGTTTAGCGCGATCCATAATGTTTAATCAAAGAAAGGAGTAAATTATGGCAAACGGATCACAAGGCGGTTACGGGAGCGGTATCAAGTCTTCAACAGGGGCCTCACGCCGTGCGAGTTCCCTCCCTAATTGGATGAGACCGGACAACAATGTTCCTTTTTAATCAACTCGGGAAGCGTGACATCCGTGTCACGCTTCCTTAAAAAACGATAATAATGCAGCTATTCAATTTACATCAATACGGAAGCCGGGAAATAGTGGACGCTATCGGAATGATATCCGACAGTGTAGACTTCTCGAAATGGGAACCCATCCTGCCTTTAGCCATGCGGAAACTCAAGGCTATAATCGGGGATGACGTACTGGAAGCCATCTGTTCGCTTTACGGGGTATCCGAAGAACCGGATCTTGTCGCGGCTACCCAAAAACCGGTGGCGTTCTTCACATGGAGTCTGATGATACCCACACTCGATGCCCAGCATGGAGCAAGCGGACGGCAGAAGAAATACGGGGATAACGAGAAAGGACTCACGGCTCTCCAAGAGTACAAAGACGAGCAGAACATCCTGAACATCGCCTACGAGGCGACCGATGCCCTTATAGAGATGCTCGAAAACGGGCGCTACGGATTTTGGGAGGAAAGCGAAGCGAAGAGGCGCGCGCACTCGCTCCTTATTCGCAACAAGTCAGAGTTCGACAGGTATTACATGATCGGTAGCCATAGGCTTTATTTCACATTGGTTCCACTTATACGGGAAGTCCAAGAGATGGATATCGCCCCGATTGTCGGTGACGAGCGCATGAACAAGATGCTTGCGGGAGACTCGGGCTTCTTGCCTCTATTGGAGCAATGCCGACGACCGTTGGCCCTGCTCGCCATCAAGAAGGCCATCGAACGGCTGCCTATAGAGGTCATTCCCGAAGGGATCGTGCAGGTACAGCAAGTAGGAAGCGTGAAGGAAAAACTCAAAGCCGAGAAAGACGCGCGACGACAGGTAGCCGATTCGCTCGATCAAGACGCAAGACGTTATATCCTAGACCTACAAGACACCATCGCCAGCATGGACGATGACCCGTCCAACGATGACCCGTACATCTATCAAGCGACACTCCAATCCAAGGGGATCACTTTTTAAACAACAAGCGCGATGAAAATAGTAGAATACAGGGGGCGCACGTTTCAAGTTCCCGAATATATAGACGAATTCACGCCGGCACAATACCGACGTTACCTAGAGATATCCATGATGTCCGACCGGGGAATAATCAACCGATCGGGATTAAGAGGAAAACTCCTTTCGCTCCTATTGGGAGAGCGTACCGATATTTCCCTCCAAAGGGATCCGATCATCGAGGAAGCCCTGAAGCATATCGACCTGACCGTTCCTTTCATCGTAACGGGCGAAAAGCATGATTCCCTATCGCTCGATACAGGCGTAAACCCGCTGAAGGAATGGGAAGGCTGGGTAGGTCCGGGCGATATGCTCGACGGAGTAGACTTCGGTGCTTTCATCGATTGCAACACCATCCTGAAGCTGCTATCGAAAACAAGATCCAAATCAGAATCAGAGAAGTTGGCGATTGATTTCTGCAAGAAGCTATACAAAAACAAGGATAAGCCAAACGCCGAACCCGATGAGATCCTGTGCGCACATTCACTCATACTCTTCAACAACGTGATGAAGGCACTCCGTCATGAACCGGTAAACATCAACGGTGAACCGATCCATTTCTCCATCCTGTTCGAAAAATCCGAAAAAAGCAAACCCGATGATCATACCGGTTGGACAGGCGCAGCCATGGAGATCGCAGAGACAGGTACGTTCGGTAACTACCGGCAAGTGCTCGAAGCACCCCTTTGGGATATCCTGCTATTCCTTTACCGGAAAAAGTTTGAACACATACATTCCAAAATTTAAACACCATGATCAGGATTAAAGACTTACGTGAATATTTTGAATCGTTGGTTGAACGTACCAACGAGATCTACTCCGTCACCTTGGTTACTGTTGACAAGGATATGAGCGATGCCCTAAGACAAATGAAAAGAGAAGATTTTCCGGCTCTGTTCGTTGTTGTACCCTCTTCGGATGATAACTCAGACTACCCCGACAGCGTGGCAGAAACGAGCCAATGCCTCCTGTTCCTGCTCGACCGCTCCGACAACCAGAGGCGTACCCCCATCCAAGTACTAGAAGATACACAGGAAACGGTGGAAGCCATGAAACAGGGACTCCGTGAGGATTCCGCCCGTCCGTGCCATTTCATGTCAGGACTTCGGAATCTATCTACCAACCCGGAGACAGGGCTTTACTCCGATTACTGCGGTTGGTCTGTCTCATTCAATATTGAAGGGCGATGATCCGGACAGACAACATACGGGATGCCTTCTTTCGCCGCACGATAGAACGAGACTTTAAAACCGTCCTGCAACGGCAGTTGAAGATAGCCGAAAAACGTGTCTACAGGGAGGGCAATAACCGCCAAACCGGACGTTTGCGGTCGTTTCTTTCGTCCGGTTCTATCCTGATCAGCACGAACCCGGTCAGCGTGCGGATCAATTACCCTATCTACATCCGCTTCCTTGATATGAGGAAGAACGGGAACCTACGGATCTACAACCGCCAGCTTTGGGGTATGATCTACCGGGAAACATTGCCGGAACTGCGCTACGGTATGACTAAAGAGGTACGCCGGGAAATAGGTCTCCAACTCGAAAGCCTGTTCTCGGAATAAAATATATTGTGTTTTTCATGGTATTAGATTTTTATGGTTAGTAATGCGAAGACCGTCCTGCTTGGGAAAGTGGGACGGTTTTAATTTATAGGATAAGTTTTTGCTTAAATATTTGTTGGCATCATATAAACACCGTAACTTCGTCTATAAAGAAGACCTAACAAGTTGATAGTATGAAATTCAATGTTGAAAAACTCAAAACCGTAGCCCAGCCGATGACACAAGAGGAAAGGGTTGCAATGGACTACCGTACCGAGAACGCCGAGTGGCTACAGCTCTCAGCAACCATCGCATGGAAGATACGAAAGCTCCTACGCTTGCAAGGAATGTCGCAAGCAAACCTCGCCTCGCGTCTCGACGTGTCTCCGGCGCAAGTGAGTAAGCTGCTTTCCGGGAAAGTCAACTTTGAAATCAAAACACTTTCTAAGATACAACGCGCTATCGGCAAGCCGATAATGGAAATTCCACAGGCAGGGAAGCCTTCTTTTTTACATACCAAATAAACAGTAAATATACATTTAAATAATATTAATATTACTATTCTTACGCCACACCGCTTGCATAACAGTATTAATATTACTATCTTTGCGGTGTTGAATTAAAAGACAGTGTTCTATGAAAAAAGTGGTAAAGGTGAGAGAGATCCTGAAGATGCTCGAACGTGACGGATGGTTCAAGGTCCGCCAGAAAGGCAGCCACAGGCAATTCCACCACCCCGTGAAGAAAGGCACAGTCACCGTCAATGGCGGTGAGAGTGATGACATCTGGGGGACGCTCCTAAAGAGCATTGAGGATCAATCGGGGCTTGTGTTTTGACACAGCCCCACCTTGACACCTTTCCGTAGGGCATTGTCTCAATTCAACGACTAAAACAACAGAGATATGGCAGCACAATTAATCATGGACACGGCACGCAATGAGAACGGATATAGTTGCTCATGCGGTTTATTGAAAGGATGGGTAGTCGCCTATTCGGGCGATTTCGACGGATTTAAGCAATATGTCCGGGAAAGCGTGGATTTCTTCGTCGAAGGGGCGAAAGAAGATGGTGAAGCTTATCCGGAAATCTTAGACGGAGAATATGAAATCATCTACAAGTTCGATGTGCAGTCCCTATTGGAATACTACCGGGGAATATTCTCTTTCGCAGCCCTTCAAGCGATCACAGGGATCAACCAGAGGCAACTTTACCATTATTCCGCAGGAATCGCCAAGCCAAGACCTGCACAAGCAAAGAAAATAGCCGACGGACTTCACAGATTGGCACATGAACTCCAATCGGTCACTGTCTGAATTCAACAAACAGACCAGCATTAGAGGGCTGCCCAAATACCAGGAAGCCCTCTTTTTTCAACCATTCGACATATCAAATTAAAAAAAGTCATATATTTGTGATGCCCAAATAATCACACAAGAAATATGAATCCATTTTCGACATGTAATCCGTAAAACCGGATTAAGGTTTTGTGAACCTTTGGGCACATGTTGGAAATGGATTCGCCATTTTATAGGCATGGTTTATTTTAATTTTGATGATCTTGTTGATGATCTCACAGCTTTCACTATTGAAGAGAACAGAAAATATTGGTTTGTAAGAACCGTTGGTGGTAAATATTACCAAAACTTCCTTAGTGGCAGATATGTTGCTATTGGTTATAATGAGATCTACAAAAGAGATTTGGATATGTTGCCAAAAAAAGAAGAATCAGCCCTGATGGAACTAAAAAGCATCTATAAAAGCAAACATCCGGGAGCTAAAAATATAGGAAAACCAGCATCGCAACTATTCCGATTCTACAAGGGCATAAAAGAGGGTGACGTTGTAATAATCCCATCTGCTGACTCCAGCGAGTTAGCTTTTGGAATAGTAAGGAGCCCTGTTTATGAATGTACCCAAATATCTGATACAGATTGCCCGTTCATGAAACGAAGAGAGGTTGAATGGAAAGAAACAATATTAAAACAAAAACTACATCCAAAACTACAATTGGCCACATCCTCCAGACATGCGCTTTCAGATATGACAGATTATGCAAGATACATCGACAGCGTTCTGAAATGCTTCTATCTAAAAGGGGATAAAGTCCATTTGGTTTTAAAGATACAAACCGAAAACGATGTAACATTAGATGATTTCTGCGGGATCAATGCTATCCCTGCTCTTATTAAAGGCTTTTGCGTAAGCAATGGGATTCCTTTTGGAGAAAACGATCTTGTTATGAAAATCCAAATGGAATCCCCCGGATGGCTAAAGTTGACAGGAAAAAATATTATCGAATTATTGATGTTTGGCCTATTCATAAACGGATGCTGCGGTGGAGGAATTGAGTATAAGAAAGATGCTAACGGTACAGAATTTTCCATTACAACGAAAGGGCTTTCGGGAGCTATAAACGAATACTTAGATAGAGGAGCCGACCGGAGGTTGGTTGAAGCAGCCGCAAAAGCAATAGATTCCATGCAAATTCAAAAACCGGAAGATATTGAACCTATCATTAAAATACTGGAAGAGAAAAACAAGATCCGAAAGAGTTATTAGGCGGGGAAATGATAAAACGGTATCAAGAGCAATGCTATTGCTACTCCGGCAAGTACAACCTTGCTGTCTATCTGTTTGGACAAATCGAACTTATAACCTCCTATAAGACATATTAAAGATTGAATAACTAATATAGATAGGGAGGTTATAGTAACGAACGTACCCACACAAGACAATATGTTTCGCACTAGATCAAACATGATTTTTATTTTGACACTGCAAATATATAACGTTTTCACGCTTTCAGAGGCGTAGGATTACTAAAAAAATTATTTTTCCCCCTTGCCATTCCAAAAACTTTTACCATCTTTGCGGTGCTGTACATTTTGATCTAGGCGAGTGATCGCCGACCGCTTTGCCGTTGGCTTTTTTTACGCCGATAGGCAAGACTATACGATATTATTATGATACAAGGTTCCGACCCCCGTGTGGAGCGTTAATGCGCCCACTGCCTAGATCAGGTGTACAGCAACGGGAAAGCGGGGCCTTCTTTTTTATCGCCCCACCCTCATTTATTTATTGTTTCATTTAATGCTGTACAAAAATGAAAGCAAACGTATTGCAAGCGGGCTACGCGCCCCAAACAACCGGGATCAATATCGCCGGTCGAGTAAGTAACGGTATCGCCACCCTCCGGGCCAAAGCGGATGCCACTGTGAAGAACCTGTTCCGGGCATTGGACTGCCCCATCGAGACGGAGGCCGACCGGCACTACGTGAAATGCCTCACCGCCTGCTGCGTCTCCCTCATGTTCCCGCCCTTCCTAATCGTGGCGGCTTACCAGATGTTTAACGCCAAAGAAAAGGAAGGAGGCAAGCGATGATCAATGAATCGAATGAATCTGTCGAACTGGTATACAAGGCTGAGTTCTACGTGGAGAAAACGGTTTTCTTTGATTCAGATGGGATGAGCGAGGACGATGCATATACACTGGTCTTTAATTCACGGAATACGGAAATTCCAGACTTGCACTACACCGAACTCAAGCGGCTGTACGAGTTCCTTGGCAAATACATAAAGAAAGAGGACAGATTCATACAGGCGTTCAACAAGTTCAAGAATTTCTAACTACCTTTACAGGGCACGACTAAAATCAAACGATATGGGCGAACTCTTTTTAATTTTCTGTTTGGTGTATATCCTACCCTGTCTGCTGGTTGGGGCTTTTGGATACGGAAAGGTCTCGGCGTTCTGGCTCTATTTTTGGGTATCGTTCTTCCTGACACCGATAGTCGGGCTGATATTTCTCCTGTTTGACAAAAGCGGTAGAGGAAAACCCTACAGACAAAACGACGATTCCTATTGGGATGCCGTTTGCCCCGGATTCCGACCGGACAAAAAACGTTAATGATCGGGGCTGTTCCTACGGGTGCAGCCCTTTTTTTGTCTTTTTACCCACTCTTCCTTCCCCTTACCTTAGCCGGAAAAACAGAAGGCTATGGCAAAACTATCCCCCGATTACATACAGTTCGTACTCTCCCTCAGTACCGACCAGGCACAACAGGAGATCCATAAGCTAGAGAAAGCATCCTCGGAGCTGAAAAGCGAAAACAAAGAGTTACGCAAATCGATGTCCGATCTTACCGCCACCGGAAAACGCAACAGCGACGAATACCGTAACCTTGAAGAACAATACAAAAAGAACAACCGGGCGATAGCCGAGAACACCGCCAAGACGGAACGCCTGCTTCAGACGATCGACAAACAGAACAAATCCTACAAACAGCTCTCCCAAGAGGCCAAACGCCTACAACGGGAACTGGACAATACCGTCAAGTCGCTCGAACCGGAACGATATGAAGAACTTTCGCAACAACTGGTAGGCGTGAAGAATCGGATGAACGAACTACGGGGGGTATCGTCCAGCCTGAAAGACTCGTTCTTCTCACTTAACAAGATGAAGACTGTCTTGGCCGGCTCATTCGCCCAGATAGGTTATTCTATCATACAGTCAATCAGCGATACAGCCACTAAAATCAAACAATTTGCCAGCGAAGGAATGGAACTCGCCACCAGTGCCGACGGTGTGCTTCACGCCTTCGCCCAGTTGGGACGTGAAGACTTACTCGCCGGACTCCGGAAAGAAACCAAGGGGACAGTAACCGACCTGCAACTGATGACCTCGCTGATCAAGGCACGGGACTTCCGTATCCCACTCGATGAAATGGGTAAATTCCTCGCTTTTGCCCAGCTCAAGGCACAACAAACCGGGCAGAGCGTGGACTATATGGTCGATTCCATCGTCACCGGATTGGGACGGCAAAGCCTCCTTATACTGGACAATCTCGGGCTGAGTGCCGCCGAGATCAAGGAGAAGGTAGCCGAGACGGGCGATTTCATGCAGGGGGTAGCCGCCATCGTGGACAAACAGCTCCAGCAATCCGGGCAATACGTCAGCGCTGCCGATCAGGTAGCCGCCGCCGACGTAAAGATGCAGAACGCAAAGCTGAAGCTCGGGAAAGCCCTCACATGGTTGGGAGACCTGCAAGTGAAGTTCAAATCCGGCATGGCCGATCTGATCAACACGACCCTTACAACCGCTAGCGAGAAATACGAGGACCAAAAGGCGAAGGTCATATCACTCGTGACCGAGATGTCCCCGCTTATCGAACGTTACGACACCTTACGCTCGAAAATAACGCTTACCGCCACCGAGCAGGACGAGCTCAACAGCATCATCGCCCGCATCGCCCAAACCATACCGGGGGCCGTCTCACAAATCGGAGCATACGGAAAGGCACTTGACATCAACTCCGAACAGGCGAAGAAATTCATCGAGACGCAAAAACAACTTATGCTCTACGACAACCGGCAAGCCATCGCCGAGGCCGAGAAGAATATCCGGAAGTTTCAAAAAGAGTTCGATAAGGCGAACACGGTCATTCAGAACGGCGGAAAATCCATCTACATGCAAACCTCGAATTTCGGCACCGGGAAATACATTTGGGATGATTCCGAAGAGACACGAGCCAAAGCCGTGGGCGAGGCCTCTCAATACCGTGCCCTACTCGACCGCGAGAACGAGCGTTTGAAAGAGTTACGGGGTGAAAACCTCGAATCCCTTATAGAGACCCAGCAAAAGCAAGCCGCCGCACGGGAAGAGTTCCTGAAGATGAACAGGCAGCAACTCGAGAAGTGGCTGGCCGACGAAAAGAACGCCCAAAGCGAATACCGTGATATGGCACAATCTTTCTTAGCCACCAAGCCTTCTGAACCAGATCAGGAAGAGAAAGCTACACCCAATAAGGAAGCCACACCCGACAAAGTAGTATCCCAAACCGATGATATTACAAAACGGTTGCCTCAGTACAAGGGTACATTCACCGTCCTCCAGGCTGAAATGGAGACAATCTCTGCCAAATCAGTCAATATACAGGAGGAGCAAGCACGTCTGGCAGACTTCGTGAGCAGACAGATCCTTGGAAATAGCTCGTTGATTGCCGACCTTTTTTCCGACGCTTCGGAAAAGAGCGTAAACGAGATGCAGAAGATCATCGACAAAGCCGGTCAACTCTTCGATTACCTACGGGGTAGCTCCGGGATGACACGCGGGCAGGTCCTTTCATTGGGCATCAGTGAAAAACAGTTGAAACAGCTGGAAGAATCACCCGAAGAGGTCAAAGCGTTAGGAGACTCGTTAAAAAAACTCCGTGGCGAATTGGCCAGTCGGTCTCCGTTCCTCTTATTTGAGGAGCAGATCGAGAAGGCGATAAAGAAGCTCGGGAAAGGAGATCTGGCCGGTGGAATCGAAGGAATCGGGGAATCCACGCAAAAGTTCATGCCCGCTTTATCGGAATTCGGAGAAAGCATCGGTACGATCTTTGGTGATGACGATCTCTCTGAGAAGATCAAAGGTGTTACCGACGCTTTTGGCGGTATGGGACAAACCGCTTCTGGAATAGGCCGGATCATGGGCGGTGATATTGTAGGTGGAGCGATGTCGGCCGTCAGTGGTATATCCAAGGTGGTAGGCGCTATCTCCGGGCTATTTGGGGCCGACTATTCCGAATACAACGACATGGTATCCAAATACGAGGAGCTACTTAATATTTGGGACGAACTACTCGATGCCAAGAGAGCTTATATACAAGAAAGTTACGGAGCGGAAGCTATCAAGGCTGGTCAAGAAGCACTGGAGATATCCAAAAATCAATTGGAAGTGGAAAAGAAACTGGCCGAAATACGCCTCGGTTCGGGTGCGTCAGCTGGCAGCCACTCGCAATGGTACAGGATGTGGAAAGGCTCCTACAAATGGGAAGGGCAGAACTGGCAAGATGTGGCCGAGGATGTGGAAAGCGGGTTATCCTCCGCCGGACTGGGCCGGGTATCCTTCTCCAGTATGGAAAGCCTGATCCACATGTCATCCGAGCAGCTGCTATGGATCCGGGAGAATTACGCCGGCCTGTGGTCGGTCATGGACGAAGATTTCCGCGGGCATCTGGAAAACATCATTGAGTTCGGGAAGACAGAGCAAGAGATCATGGAAGCCGTCAAGGAGCAAATAACCGGTATATCATTCGATGAGTTCGAGAACTCTTACCTAGAAATGTTATTAAATCTCGATTCGAGCAACGAGGATTTCGCGAACGATTTCGAGAAGAAGCTACAACAATCCATTCTCAAATCGGTCATCGCCTCCAAGTACAAGGACCAAATAAAGAAACTTTACGACACATGGTCCGAGTATGGGGAGGATGGATACACGAAAAACGAAGTAGAGCTATTAAAAGAGATGCAACAAAACCTGACAGATTCCATGCTCCACGATAGGGAGGAGTTGGCCTCACTATTCGGATGGAATGCGGATGACGAAAAGAACGGGAACGACACCGGATCTCCTTCCGCAAGCCGCGGAGGCTTCGAAACTATGACACAAGATCAGGCCTCTGAGCTTTCAGGACGTTTCACAGCACTTCAGGAATCCGGATATCGGTTGGAATGGCTGGTTGAATCCCTACTTCAAGGAAACGGGGTAAACTTCGAATGTATTACCGAGATCAGGGATATTCTTTACGAGAACAACGGCTATTTGGGGAAAATCGAATCCTATACACGGGTTCTCAACTCCATGAAAGAATCTTTAGACAGTATTAAAGAAAACACAAAAAACATATAAACAATGATCAAAGACGCAACAATCAACGGGAAACCACTATCGGCATGGGGTGCCGGGTTGATGTCCGGAACCATTGAAGCGCTGCTTACTCCGGCATCGATGAAAGAATACATCAGAAACGAAAGCCGGCTGGAAAACGGATTAAGGATAATAACCTCGAACGCAAAGGTCGCATCCCGAGAGTTATCTATCCCGTTCCTGATCGAGGGAAATGGGAAAGCGGATTTCCTCGATAAATATTCGTCTTTTGTAAATGAGCTATACGAGGGTAATATTGCGCTGTATATACCGGAATTAAAAAAAACATTCATGCTGACCTATCTGTCATGTGGCAAATATGGAAGTTATGGCGATTGCAGGGCTAAACTGATGGTCAAATTCATAGAGGCCGTTCCGGTAGAAAACAAGGATTAATCATGATAGACATCAAGGACATATCAGGCAAGGTCAAGTTTAGCACACCGATCAATGTAGGGGCGAAAGGCCGGTTCATGCTGATGAAGGAGGATTATATAACCATCCCTTTCAGCACGGACATACCTGTTGATCTCAAGCGTGGCGATTACGTGGATCTCAGAGGAGTGTTTGATGATGCCTTAGGCGGGAAACTGGCGAAAGTATATAAATACCTCACTCTTCAGAATCCATCCGTTATTCCGGGTAAATACAGTTACGAGCTAAGGTTTGACGCTTATTATTACGAGTGGAATACGAAAATCTTCAAATTCACTCCGGAAAGTCACGGTCAGGAAGCCGGCTGGAATCTTACAGCCCCCCTCGATGTTCACCTAGGCCTGTTCCTGCGTAACCTGAAAGCGAACGGATATACATACAACGGGGTTGATTACATTTTCGACATAGATTCCACGGTTGAGAACAAGGCGTTTTTGATGACATACGATAATATTCATTTGTTGGACGCCCTCTTTTCGATGGCATCGAAAGATAAATGGAACTGTGATTGTTGGATAACCGATAATGTCATACACTTTGGCCGTTGCGAGTTCGGTGACGCTGTCGACATTGAACTTGGCGTTGAAGCGGCCGCCATGACCCGAAGCGAAAGCAAGGGTACTTATGCCACCCGCGTTTATGTGTTCGGAGGAACAAGAAATATACCGGCCAACTATCGTCCGGTGGATGAGCAGGCAGTAGTAAATGGAGTTGTTCAGAAGCGGCTCATGCTTCCGGAGGGTACTCCTTGCATAGATGCTTATCCCGGTATGACCGACACCGAAGCGGTGGAGGACGTAGTGGTATTTGACGATGTGTTTCCGAAACGGATCGGCACGTTGTCAGACGTGACTACCACAGACAGGGATACGGAGACAGACGGTGAAGTCAGCGGCCAGTTCAAAGCCTACCAGTACCAAGATCCCGGTCTCGATTTCAAAGAAGATTATATATTGGAGGGGGAAGAGCTGAAAATCACCTTCCAGTCCGGCAAACTGAACGGGATGGTGTTCGGTGTAACGTTCGAGCCTGAAGGGACGGATAAAGGCAGTCAAATATGGGAGATCGTAGCGAACGAGGATTATGGGCGTTTGCTTCCCGATGAGATAATGTGCCCGGAGAATGGAGATGAATATGTTCTTTCCGGATTTAAGATCCAACTCGTTTCCGACCGGTACATACCGGAAGCGGAAAAAGAGTTATTAGCCAAAGGACAGGAGTATGTAAAGAAAACAAGTATCGATGACGGTACATACCCAACTACCTTGGACTCCGAGTGGGTCTATCAGGATCAGATAAACAGGACGTATGACGCAGGCCAGAGGATCCGGTTGATAAACCCCGCTTTCTTCCCGTCTGATGGGCGGATCAGCCGTGTGATCGGCTGGGAAATGAACTTGGATATACCTTACGATTCCCCTGTCTATACGATCGGAGAAAGTACGCAATACAGCCGGATCGGTGAGCTGGAGGATAAGGTGGACACGCTTACCTATAAAGGACAGACCTATACCGGTGGCAGTGGAAGCGGCGTATATGTCATACGAACGAATGATTCCACGCCAGCCAGCGACAGCAACGTGTTCTCCGCCCTTCGCTCATTGGCTACCTTCCTCCGCAAGGACAAGCCCGATCAGACCAAACATCTCATCAAGTTCCTCGGGGGACTTATATCGGACAACATCGAGTCGCAAGACTTCGCGGCCGGGCCGTTCGGTACCGGGTTCGTGGTGAAAAGAGACCCGAAGACCGGCAAGTCGTACATCGAGGCTGACGAGATCTATATTCGTCTGAAAGCCTATTTCGACACGCTGGAGATCAAACATCTCGCACATGTCGGCGGGCGTATCGTCCTGTCACCGGCGAGCATGGAATGTATCAAGGTCGAAGAAGTATCCGCTGAAAACGAAAAGGTATATGACAGTACCGGCGAACAGGTGTACGACTCCCTAAATGATGAAGTGCTGGCCCCTAAATCGGGTGGAGAAAGCGTACCGTTGTTATTTCAAGCAGACGGACGGGGAGAGGGAGATCGTGAACGAGTTCGCCGTGGATGACCTCGCGCAGTGCCGGGAGTTCAACGTGAAAACAGGCACGTCGCACAATGTCAGCAATCAATACTATTGGCGCAGGGTATTATATGTGGGAGAGGATTATATAGACCTGTCCATCACGGATTGCGATACCGGCAGCATGGCTCCGAAAGCCGGAGATACGATCGTCACGGTCGGGAACAAGACGAATAAAAGCCGACAGAACGTGGTGTTCTTCTCCTCGTATGATGAAGACGCCCCGTGCGTCAAGTTGTATTCTGGCGTTGACTCCTATTCGATGCTGAACAAGGAGGTGACAGCCATTTCCCCGAACGCCGACAAGAACGTGTTCACCGGCAAGATGATCATCAAGCCGGGTTCGACCGGATTCGGGAACCTCGCGGACGCGCCCAATATGGATGAGATCAACGGAGCTATCGCGGACGCTAAAGACGCAGCCGAGAATGCGAAAGATGCTGCCGAAGGCGTGCAGGAGTCCATGTCTGACTTGAAAGGATATGTGGACGGGGCCTTTTCTGACGGTATTGTCTCTGAAGCGGAAGCCAAGGCGATTGAAAAGTACTTGAATATCGTAAACAACGAGAAGTTGTCCGCAGAGTCGGTATTCAACAAATTATATGCCAACCCTTATCTGGAGGGATCGGCCAAAGTATCATTGTCTAACGCACGTTCGTCTTTGTTGTCATCCATAACGGCCTTGTCCGGCTCTATCGAGACGGCCATAGGAGACGGTAAGGCCACCATGGCCGAGAAACGGGACGTAGATACGAGATACGCTGATTTTAACGCGAGGCTGTCCGCTTTTCGCGCGGCGATCGAGACGGCCAACAAATCCATACAGGACAAACTCAAATCCTATTCCGACAACGCCCAGAAAGCGGCGGACGAGGCTAATAACGCCGCCTCCTCCGCCATGGAGGACGCGAACGAGGCGAGACAGTCCGTGTCCGACTTGAACAAATACGTGGACGGGGCCTTCTCGGACGGCATCATCTCCGGTGCCGAGGCCAAGGCGATCGAGAAATACCTGAACACGGTGAGCCAGTCAAGGAAGGAGATGGACGCGACTTACACGTCGTTGTACGTGAACCCGTTCCTTTCCGGCGCACCAAAGAGCGCCTTGTACGCCGCGAAAAACAGTCTCAACACCGCCACCGCCAACCTGACCGCGGCGATCCAGTCCGCCATCTCGGACGGTAAGACCACGGTAACCGAGAAGGAGATCGTAGACAGCAAGTTCTCCGCGTTCAACAACGCCTGCGCGTCGCTCGCAACGGCCATCGAGAACGCCAATAAGGCGATCCAGCAGAAAATCAAGGAGGAGGCGGTGAGCGAGTCAAGATCCGAGGCCTCCAGCGAGATAGGAAAGGTCTCGCAAGCGGATAGGGACAACATCGCCAGGATGCTCGGATATAAGGATTACGAGGAGCTTGTCTATTATGCGGAGCGGGGTATGACATTGATTAACGGGGGTACGATCAATACCTCCCTCGTCAACGCGGAGCTTATGATAACGTCCGCGCTTATAGCGAACGCCATCAAGACGAACACGTTGAACGTGAACGACCGGTTCAAGATATACACGGACGGGTCGGTGGAAATGAGCGGCATCCTGCACTCCCTAGGCCGGGACACGGAGCTCGTCGTGTCGGACGGCTATGTCATGATCATGTACAGGGGCGGTGACGTGGCCAAATTGTCGGTGAACGAGAATACCGGCATGCCGGAGCTATCATTGTATAACGGGAGCCGGTCCTGTATCGTCACGGCCGAGAAAATAATGCTCTCCACCGGGACCGGCAACACGAGCTTCCTGACGATGGACGCGTCCGTGCTGGGGTATGGGACCATCAAGAAAAAAACGGACGGGACGCTGTACCTAGCCAACAACGAGTATGAGATGATAACGGTCGGTATCAGCGCGAGCCCCACGTACGGCGGCACGACGATACCGTCCCCGTCCCCGATGCACATGGTCATGAGAGGGGAATCCGAGACCGTCGAGGCGGTACCGGCCGAGGGTTACGAGTTCGACCGATGGTCCGACGGCGGTTCCCGGAAACATACGGTCACGTGGAGCTCCGCCGGGCAGAGCCTCGTGGCCTATTTTACCCGGATCCAAGTGACAAGGTACACGTTGTCGCTATCGGCCAGCCCATCCAGTGGCGGCTCCGTCTCCGGGTCGGGAGGTTACGACGCCGGATCCAAGGCGACGGTATCGTGCGCCGCGGCCAGCGGATGGCGTTTCGTCCGGTGGTCTGATGGCGGCTACCAGACGCATTCGGTCACGATGGACGGGAACAAGAGCCTCACCGCCTATTTCGAGCGGTACACCGTCACGGGGGACGAGATATTCTCCGGCGTGGCCTTGACGAGCGGTTCTTATTGGAACGCCTACGGCGACGCCTCCGTGGTGTCCGTGGGCGGTGGGACGGCATCCGTCAGGTTCAACGGCTGGTCCGGAGAATCCAACTACGCGATGTTCAACCGGGGCTACATGGGCGGCAAGCTGGAGCAGGGCCACAAATACAGGATGACCCTCTCCATGAAGGCCTCCATCTCCAGCGCGTCACTGATAGGGTTCATCGGATCGTCGTTCGCGGATTACGTATCGGAGGACGTTCTTTTCTATGGCTCGTACAATGGCGGGGAATTATCAACCTCTTACAAGATCCTGACCGCCGAGTTCACGGCGAGAAGGGACAGCACGGCCAGCGACGGATTCATATTCGTCACGGCCGAGGGCTGCACGGTAAGTGTCAACAGCATATCATTAAAGGAAGTATAACATGAAAAAGATTCTAATGGCTTTATGCGCGATCCTCACCGGATGCGCGGATTATATCCCGGAGCGACCCCTCCCGGCGGCGAGGGACCTTCCGGAGGGGAGCGGGATCACGATCTCGATCTCGACGGATACCGTATCCGAGGAATACGGGTATGAGTTCGTAACCGGAGAGACGGGAGGCCGCCATGGGGTACGGGAATGACAACGTGTCGATAACCGGCACGGAGATGAAGTTCGCCCTGAGCCTTGAGCTGCCGGGCGGGCTGACGATGGACGAAGTGGGGTTCGAGGCCCTGTTCTACGTCTATTCCAACCGGACGGTGACGATCCCCAAATCCGGGATGACCCGGATTGACGGTGACACCTATGTTGTCACGCTGGATACCTCCCTGATCGGGGGAGGCCGGATCAAGTGCCAGGTGCGGGTGGAGATCCCGGACGCGAACATGGCGGACGGCGTACGGACGGAGATAATAGGCATCGAGACGGACGAGACGGTGAGGTATGGCGTGCGTTAGGGGACATATCATAAGGCTGGACACCATCCGGGCGGAGCTCGGGCGGATCGAAGCCGCGAGCGCCTGTCTCAGGAGGACGGCGAGGGTCGGTGCGAGACTGTCCAAGGTCTGCGACGTGGATTACGGGGTGTGGCTGCTGGTCGCCCCCTCCGATCCCGTATGGGTGACCGAGACCATGCCCGCCCTGTTCGAGGTGAGATCGAACACGGAATGGAGAATCGAGTGAGTAACAATTTAAAAGACAAATCATCATGGCGAAAGCGGCATGGGCGGTGGTCACCCCGCCCCAAGGATCGGGTGACAAGGAAGTTAGCGTAAGGTCGGATGCGGAGCATACCGGCCGGAACACGCGTAGTACGGTATTGATATGGAAAGCGGTGAATTGTCCGGATGTCCAGAGGACGGTCATGCAGGCGGGTAAGCCCGAATACGTGGACATAGCGGACACGGCGGCGAGCGAGAAGACGGGAAAGGTGGTTACCATATCCGGGGTCAGCAACTCCAAGCGGCTGACCTTCTCCCTCGGTACGGGAGACCTGGACATAGCGCTGCCCGCCCATTACACGGCGAACAGCGTACAAACGGCGAACGGCGAGGCGATAACGGGCGATCCCGGCGGACTGGCGGTCTATAATTTCTCCATCGCCGTGACAGTCCCGGCGAACACGGAGATCGATCCACAGACCCGGCAGGTCATCGTCACGGACGAGGGCGGGCACCAGGACGTGTGCCTGTTGACACTGGCCGCTGGTGACGCTTACTTACGTGTGGCCGAGGGCGACATCCAGCTGGATTACCAGGGCAACCCGGTGACCGTGAACGTGGAGTCTAACACCGACTGGACGGTCGAGTGATGGACACCGTCAAGATACCATGGGACGGGGCGACCGGCGGGAATATCGTCATCGGGGTACCCGGACCCGGCGTCGGGCCCGCCTCGATCTCGTCAGACACCCCGAACGAGGGCGTGGACAGGTATATGGAGATAACATTCCGGACAACCCGGGGCGGAGATGCCCGGGCCGTTCGCGTAGTCCGGCAGGCAGGACGGAGGGAATACCTCCGCGACTCGGCCGGTGAGATATTGATAGATTCGAACGACGTGGAACTTAAAGCATTGAGATAAGATGGGACTATTGAATTACACGACAGCCAAGATCAACGAGCTCTTGGCCAAAGTGGCGGCGCTGCCCGCCAAGGTGATGGATGGGAACACTATGATCCCGTCAAAGACAAGTGATTTGACGAACGACAGCAAGTTCGTCAAGGAGACAGGACTGAAAACCGTCAACGGCCATTCCTTGCTGGGTAGTGGTGATATAACCATACAAGGCGGTGGCGGTGGCACGGCAGATTCCGTGGACTGGAATAAAGTCCTGAATAAACCCTCATGGGTCAATTCGTCCACAAAGCCGGAATACACGGCCGTCGAGATCGGAGCGTTACCTTCCGACACCAAGATCCCCGCCATGACCAGCGACCTAGAGAACGACAGCAAGTTCGTCAAGGAGACAGGCCTGAAGACGATCAACGGGCAATCTATCATAGGAAGCGGAAACATATTCATCCAGCCCGGCTCCGGCGAGGGCGGGGCGGGCAACGTGAATGTCTCTAACGCTGCGGAGCTGGTGGGTGGAGGACAGTACGTGTTCACCCCGTCTGCCAACGGTGTCTCGGAAGGCTCGTTTAAAAAGTTGAACGTGGCCGATGACATCAATTCCGGGTTGATGAGCGCTGATGACCACGTGAAGTTGAAAAACTTTAAAGAAGTGCTTAAATTGCCCTTGGCTGTAGCGGGCTTGTCCGAGGCCTCCTCTAGCGAGGATATCGTATCGTCGTTAGAGGATAGTGGTAATACCAACATGATTCCCTTCTTAGCCGCAGCATTCTCCAGCATTCACACAAGTGAGTACGAAGAGTCTCTTCCCGATATATATATAGGCAATCACAAATGCTTTGTAGACGCTTCCTTTGAGACGGGGAAATGCTCACTGGCGTTGACATACGTAGCGTCTGGCAAGATGAGGACTGTCAAGATAAATGGCACGGATAACGATAGCACATGGACATTCTCTTGCGAGATTATCAAGAGCGGGGATGATACATACTACCTTAGTCACCCGGATTCATATACCGCCACGAGTTGCTTTACTGCGTTCGGGGGAGACGAAGGTCGGGCGAAAATAGCCCTAGCGGTTGGACAAAGGAAGAAGTTCTATATCCTGTATGGGTCAGGCGTATTGGGCGGATCCATACCCGTGACCGTTGAATCCGGTTTTAATATTCCGGTTCTCATATGGACAGCTCCTATTCTGGAGAAAACATTCAGATTTTATATGCTGAATGAGACTGATAGTAAACTGAGAGTGTTGGATCTTTATTACTATCAGCTTAATTCAGAGTTCTACTCACTAACCTCCTCATCCACCACCGATGAGATCTCTGTGGCCGTAGGAGGGGAAGCGGGGTTAAAGGATATTGTACAGGCCGTAAAAGACGGGAATAGAATCCGTATAAACACGACACTTAGCCCGTATGATGTCTCAACGGAACTCCTTCCATGGGTGGCAGGCATATCTAAAGAAGGTAATATACATCTTGGTGTCTACGGAAAGGGCTACGGCCTGTTCAATAGCGCAGGAGGCCTCCTTGTGATAGATTACACGAAGACTACCAACACATTCAAGGCCGAATTATTGGATGTTTGACCAAACTCTCGTCGGTGAGGGATGTCAGGAGAAACGGACTAAGTTAACGGGGAAAGATCCGGACGTTTAAATAAATGATATAATCAAAAAACCTTATCGGGGGCGGGCAAGTAAAAGCCCCCGTATATATCAAATGGAAAATATGATGAAAGGATTGGAGGAGGTATTTATCGTTGCGTGGATAGTTTTCGGGCTATACATGCTTGTTTTCATGGCCGTGGGCACCGATCTGTGGAGCGGCGTGAGGAAGGCCAAGCGAAGGGGTGAGGTGAGATCGAGTTACGGTTTCAAGCGGACGGTTGACAAGCTGGCGAGGTATTACAACCTGCTCATAGCGTTGACAGTGGTTGACTGCATGCAGATGGGAGGTGTCTGGTACCTTGATGGCTACTACGGCTATCATATCCCGATCTTCCCGGTCATAACGTTGATCGGCGCTATAGGGTTAGGTTGTATCGAGGTGAAAAGTATCTTCGAGAAGGCCGAGGACAAGGTGAGGGACGATTATCGGCAGGTATTGATGTTGGCCGGTGAGATCGCCAAACACCGGACAGATCCGAAGGAGATAGCGAAAGCGGTTGTTGATTATATGAATAAGGAGGCTTTGAAATGAGAAATAACAATTTACCCCGAGGATTGAGAAACAACAACCCCGGGAACATCAGAAGAAACAGCGATGTCTTCCAAGGCGAGAAGACAAGCTCAGACAGGGAGTTTAAGCAGTTTAAATCGATGGCATACGGGTACAGGGCGGTGTTCCGGATCCTGTTTAACTATCACAAGAATTACAAGTTAGATACCATCCGGAAAATGATCGAACGCTGGGCACCGCCAAAAGAAAACCATACAGAGAAGTATATCAAGTACGTATCCGATTACTCTGGCATTCCAGCTGATGATCCTATCGACATCAACAGCAGGGAGCAAATGACCCGGATCGTCGCCGGCATGAGCAAGGTGGAGAACGGGAGAGAGTCCGATATGTCGGATGTTATAGCTGGGTGGAATCTGTTATGAAAGCCTCTATCTACATATGTATAGTGTTACTCTTATCCTGTGGCACCTCAAAGCGATCTACAGATACGGAAAAGTATTTGTCTACAAATGTTAGTCTGTCAGATAGTTTACTACGGAAGGATAGCATATTTAGCTTAGAGCAGCTTTTGTTAAATGACCGGTTACAAGTTCATATCATCAAGACTGAATGGTCTAAACCCGATAGTTTTGGACAACAATTCCCGGCCCGGACAATAGAAGTAGATTTAAGCCGGCAGAAAGACAAACAGTCTGTTAAGTCCGAACAGTCTAGATCAGTCACCGTTCAGGTAAAGGAAAATGATATAATCCAAATAGAACATGAAAATAAGAAAGAGATTATAAAGTCTGATACTCGGTTAATACCGGAATGGGTTTGGTATTCTTTGTTTGTCGGAGGATTAATATTCGCTTTACTCTATTGGTTGATTCGGCAAGGGAAATAGTTTGATATTACTACTAGAGTGGCCACTTTGCCCGGATGGATAGGCCGGTTATTTAATGACCCGCCCCTACTGATAGACACGGGGCGGGGCTTCTTTGTCACATATCCGGGAAATGATTCCTAATCTTGTCGCTCTTCACGGCAAAGTTACGCCGAATATACCTTTCGGTGGTGTCGACCGACCGGTGCCGGAAATGACGTTGCAGTTCCCAGACATCCACACCGGCGTTTACCAATTGCACGCCGCCGGTGTGCTTGTAGCTGTATAGTTTATATTCGGCCGATATCCCGAGCTTGTTTCGGATCCTGTTGAACCGGAAGCTCATCGTGTTCCGGCCATACATCTTTTCGCCGGGATGCCCGTCCGAAGAAAATAGCAGCCAGTCCCGGTTCATCCCTTCAATACCGATCGCACGCAGTAGCTTTACCATCTGAGCGGGAATGTTCACATACTCGGTCGTTCGGTTCTTGGCTACCGGTGCTGGGATCCGCACGATCTGTTGTTCCAGATCTATGTCACGAAGCCGCAACTGGCGCAACTCATTCGGACGGATGGCGCAATAGTATTCCATTTGGCAAAACATCCACAACTGCGGATCGTTCCTTCGCATATAAGCAGACAGCATGTCGCGTTCCTTGTCTGGAATCGGGCGAGGGGCTTTGTCTTCAATGCGGCCAAAATCAGGAATGTTGTGTACCGGATTCTTCATAATGATCCCATGCGATTTAATCATATACTCGAAAAAAGCATGGATTAACTGTTTATATTTACCGACCGTATGACTGGAAATATTCTTGTTTTTCACTTGAAAGCACAAGAAATCATAGATATTCTCACGGGTAATATTACTTATATGGATATCATCAATCCCCTCATGGGCCGCCCATTCCGCGAATATACGCAACTTCGACTGGTAGGTCTGGTATGTTTTCTGCGCAACAACAGGCTTCCTTGCCTGTAGGAACTCAGACAAGTAAATACGTATTGACGGGATTTCGCTCCTCTCCCTCCCCCAACGGTCGGCATAAAGCTGATAGATCAGCTGATCCTCATACGAGACTTTTCGGTCATCAAAAGGAGTCCATCCGGACAACATCTTCTCCTTCAGGTTTGCGATAATCCGATCCGCAAGTGCATAACGCTCCTCTACGGTTTTTAGTTTAGCGAAGCCATGTTCCCTAAACCGCTTCATCTTATTCGTTCTAGGGTCACGGAAACAATACTCTACGAACCATTCTTTACTCAAGTCACCGCCTGCGTCTCTGAGATGCGGCAGGACTACTAATTTTTTCTGATAAGTACTCATCATTAATCCTGTTTTAATACGGTTTGAATTGATTGTAAAATAGACCGTACAGGAACATACTGAATCGTACACTATTCAAGGTTCTAATTTTATTAACAAAGGCCTGAAAATCAAAGATTTACAAGCCTTTGTGGAGATGGAGAGATTCGAACTCTCGTCCAAACGAGGAATTAATTTGCTTTCTACATGTTTATCTTCGCCTTCATTGTCGGGGAAGAGCAAGACCGAAGCCACCCACTCATCCCTTATCCTCTAAAGTTTCGCCTGAGACCCGAGGCTTATCTCAAACTATCTCCGATATTGCTGCACCACCTGATCGGAACGCTTCGGAGCCACAGCATCCGGGTGATGTCACGTCCCCGCAACTTTTGCAGGGATTAAGCTTGAATCTACTATACTTCGATTAAGCAGCGAGAGCGTAATTATTTTCGCCAGTTAATTGTTCGTTGTCTGAGATTTAAGTGCAAGCCAACCACGCACTACATGCTTACAAACCACTTCTACCCGCTGTCAAAACCGGTCATCCCCATGGTTTTGTAATATTTCTTTTGGCAAAGATACATATAATTTCGAATTTAGCAAAGACCCATAACTGATTCCTTCCGATTAGGATTATTTTAATGTAAACGAAGCTGTTTTCACCTCTTTACTATTTCCACCGATCATTACCTGAAACTCACCCGGCTCAGCGACATAATCTAAGGTTGAATCGTAGAATTTCAACATATCCACATCAATATCAAAGGTTACTTTCTTGCTTTCTCCCGCTTTTAACGCAACTCGCTTGAATCCTTTCAATTCTTGGACCGGAGGGGTTATGCTGCGTACGATATCACGTAAATAAAGCTGTACGATTTCCTCTCCATCCTGAGCCCCGGTATTGGTAACAATCACGGATGCTTGAATTTTTCCATTTGCATCCATAGAATTCGTATTCAAAGATACATCGCCATACGTATAAGTCGTATAACTCAAACCGTAACCAAATGGATAAAGAGGCTCATTTAACACATCTATATAATTGGAGACATAACGAGTGTACCAAGCATCAGGAGACATAGGACGTCCTGTCATCTTATGATTGTAATAGATCGGACATTGGCCTGTTACACGAGGAAAAGACATGGTTAACTTCCCCGTCGGAGAAACCTTTCCGGTCAAGACATCGGCAATAGCCGCTCCTGCTTCCGTACCACCGAACCATACGTTCAAGATCGCATTCACCTGCTTTTCCTCGGATTGTAATGCCAAAGGTCTTCCGGTAAAAAGTACCATTACGATCGGCTTTCCTGTCTTTTGGATAGCATCCAGTAATTTTTTCTGCGTTTGCGGCATTTCAAGGATGGCTCTACTAGCGCCTTCTCCACTCATATCTATCGATTCACCCAAAGCAGCGATAATCACATCAGCGCCTTCCGCCACTTTTAGGGCCTCGGCGATTAATTGTTCATCGCTTCTATCATCCCGGGTTGAACGATTTTGATCCGTAAAGTTTGCTTCATAGACGGAATCATCGACTAGATTGCTGCCTTTTGCAAAAACAACCTCTACTCCATTTCCCAAAGATTCCTGTAAATCCTCTACCAATCCATGATAAGATTTAGTCTGCTCATCATATTTCCACGATCCAGCCATATTCGCCTTGCTATCCGCTAAAGGACCGACTACAGCGACCTTACGACATCCTTTAAGTGGAAGCAGATTATTGTCATTTTTAAGTAACACGAAAGACTCCGCCGCAATACGACGGGCCGCGGATACGTTATTTACCGACAAGAACTCTTTGGCGGCTCTTTTCGGATTACAATATTTATATGGATCATGGAACAATCCCAATTGGTATTTTGCGATTAGTATTCTCCGGCAAGCAGAGTCAATCTCAGCCTCTGTTATTTTCCCTTCTTCCAATGATTTCTTTAATACGGCATGATAACAGTCCGCTATCATATCCATATCGACACCCGCCTTTAGCGCCTTGACTCCGACTTCCTGACTATTACCTATTCCATGGTTTACCATCTCCGCTATTGCCGTAAAATCAGACACGACAAAGCCGTTAAATCCCCATTGTTTACGCAACACGTCATTAAGAAGCCAAGTATTTCCGGTCGCGGGGATACTTTCAAATTCGTTGAATGAAGTCATGATACTTCCTACTCCTGCTTCTACAGCAGCCTGATAAGGACGCATGTAATAATTCATGGCAGTCACACGGCTCATATCTACCGTATTATAATCCCGACCAGCCTCGGCCGCTCCATAAAGCGCATAATGCTTTACACATGCCATAAGAGTCGTATCAGCCGATAAATCATTGCCTTGATAACCACGCACCCATGCTTGAGCCATTATACCTCCAAGAAACGGATCCTCGCCCGCTCCTTCCTTTACTCGTCCCCACCGGGCATCATGAGATATATCGACCATCGGGCTATATGTCCAACAGATACCATCAGCACCAACTTCCTTTGCGGAAATTCGAGCGACCTCTTCTATATTCTCCGGTTTCCAACTACACGAAAGACCTAGAGGAATGGGAAAAACAGTTTTATAACCATTACAAATATCAGCACCAACAATTATAGGAATCCCCAACCGACTTTCTTTAACCGCGACTTCTTGTAACTGCCGGATCGCATCGACACCGAATATATTAAATATACCACCAACCTCTCCTCGTACAATACGACTGGCTATCTCACTCTTTTTAGGATTTGGCATTACGTTTCCATAACTAGGAAGATTCAATTGGCCAATTTTCTCATCAACGGTCATTCGACTCATCAGACCATTTATAAATTCATCCGCACTTTTCTGTTCAATCTCAGCTCTTGTGATTCTCTCACTTTTTTCTCTCGCTATCGAACAAACAGGCACTATACATGCCATTGAAATAAATAAAACTGAACTTTTAAGGAATTTCATAACTTAGCTTTTTTACTTCAAAAAAAGCCCGAATAACAGAAAACAGCAATAAACTCACTACTTCAAAGATACGATATGCTATAGAACACGCTTTCCTAGACTACGCTTTTACTACGTTTACCATCAATAATAAACTAGTAATAAATAAATTGCACAATCGATTTTAGAATCTACTCCGCAAGTCTCCAGAAAAGATATCTGGAGTTCTATTCGATTAGACCGATCTCACGAAACCAATCTTCAGCCCGATCCGGCCATTCATTTACAGACGCTCCCGTATCTCGTAACCCGTATCCATGGCCACCTTGACTATATAAATGCATCCATGCCGGAACACCAGCTTCCTTTAAGGCATAATAATAGAAAATACTACTGTTAATATAAGATTTATCATCTTCCGCTTGAATTAACATGGTTGGAGGTGTGGCAGATGAAACCTTTAACTCTGGTGCCAATTGGAAGTTCTCTCCATCTAAATAAGCAGGATAAACCAATAAACAATAATCCGGACGACAACTTACTTTATCCGTAGCATCAATAGCCGGATAAGTACGTTTCAAAAAATTATTGCTAACCATGGCAGCCAAATGGCCACCAGCCGAGAATCCCATCACACCGATCCGCTTTGGATCTATATTCAAGTTCTCAGCGTTCGCTCGAACATAACCAATCGCACGCTGTACATCTTGCAAAGGAGCTTCGTGTTTTTCCAGTCCTTCTCGTCTTGGAACCCGGTATTTAAGTAAGACCGCAGTTATTCCAAGATTATTAAGCCATTCACAGACTTCATCACCTTCCAAATCATAAGCTAAAATATTGTAACCACCACCGGGACAGACAATCATAGCGGCACCCGAGGCCACTTCATCCGGAGCATGATATATAGTAATCGTTGGCTCACTTACATTCGTAATACGCAAAACACTCTCACCACCGGTTTTTCCACCGTCCGTATCAGCTTTCTCTATTAATTTAATAGTTTCTCCCGGCGCCCCTTTTGGGAATAATAAAATCGGATTTTCTTGTGCCATAGACGTATTGATTAAACAAACCCCAATCAATAAAGGGAATATCCACTTCTTAACCATACAACACATTATTAAGTTATAGGGAGCGAATATATACATCTTATTTTATTTATCCAATCAGAATCGAATAAATAAAAACAGAAAAAGGAGTCACCCCTTACGGACTGACTCCTCTCTCTTCCGGCTTTCGCCTTTCTCAAGACGGCGGCTACCTACTCTTCCACTGTTACGCAGTACCATCGGCGTGACGAGGCTTAACTTCTCTGTTCGGAATGGGAAGAGGTGGATCCCTCGTGCTATAGCCACCTTAATATCATTATCAAGATTTTGACCGGACATCAATCCGAAGAGACTCGCTTCGCCTTATCGTCTTAAAATATATCAACCTTCACGTGAGGAAAGTCCCGGGCTATTAGTACCACTCGGCTCGGACGTCGCCGCCCTTACACCTGTGGCCTATCAAGGTCATCGTCTATAACCACCCTTGAGGGAGATCTAATCTTGAGGCCGGCTTCGTACTTAGATGCTTTCAGCACTTATCCGATCCGTACTTAGATACCCGGCGGTGCCCCTGGCGGGACAACCGGTAAACCAGTGGTACGTCCGACACGGTCCTCTCGTACTAGTGTCAGAGCCTCGCAAATCTCCTGCGCCCACGATAGATAGAGACCTAACTGTCTCACGACGTTCTGAACCCAGCTCGCGTGCCACTTTAATGGGCGAACAGCCCAACCCTTGGGACCTTCTCCAGCCCCAGGATGTGACGAGCCGACATCGAGGTGCCAAACCATTCCGTCGATATGAGCTCTTGGGAATGATCAGCCTGTTATCCCCGGAGTACCTTTTATCCTTTGAGCGATGGCCCTTCCATGCGGAACCACCGGATCACTATGCTCTAGTTTCCTACCTGATCGACTTGTATGTCTCCCAGTCAAGCGCCCTTATGCCATTACACTCTGCGACCGGTTACCAATCGGTCTGAGGGCACCTTTAGAAGCCTCCGTTACGCTTTAGGCGACCACCCCAGTCAAACTACCCACCATACAGTGTCCTCCTAACTAGGAGTTAGAACTCAAACAACCGAAGGGCCGTATTTCAACGTCGGCTCCACAAATACTGGCGTACCTGCTTCAAAGCCTCCGGCCTATCCTACACATCGTCTGCCCAAACTCAATGTAAAGCTATAGTAAAGGTTCACGGGGTCTTTTCGTCCCATCGCGGGTAATCGGCATCTTCACCGATACTACAATTTCACCGAGCTCACGGTTGAGACAGTGTCCAGATCATTACACCATTCGTGCAGGTCGGAACTTACCCGACAAGGAATTTCGCTACCTTAGGACCGTTATAGTTACGGCCGCCGTTTACCGGGGCTTCAATTCAACGCTTCTCCTCGCGGATGACATCTCCTCTTAACCTTCCGGCACCGGGCAGGTGTCAGGCTGTATACATCATGTTTCCATTTAGCACAGCCATGTGTTTTTGTTAAACAGTTGCCTGACCTCGCCTCGCCTTACGACGAGGACCCTTTATCCCGAAGTTACAGGGTCAATTTGCCTAGTTCCTTAACCGTGAATCACTCGAGCGCCTCAGTATTCTCAACCCGACCACGTGTGTCCGTTTACGGTACGGGTGCCGCATGGATAAGTTTAGCGGATTTTCTCGGAGCATGGTTACGTCCATATTACGTTGCGCAAGCGCTCCGTATACTCTCAGGTTCGACTCTCCCCGGATTTGCCTGCGGAAATCAACGTCTACACTCTTTAACCGGCTATTCCGTCAGCCGGCAGGACTGTCACTTCTCCGTCTCCACGTCACTCCATGAGGCAGTATGGGAATATTAACCCATTCTTCCATCGGCGGCGCCGTTCGGCTTTTGCCTTTAGGTCCCGACTCACCCTGATCCGATTAGCGTTGATCAGGAAACCTTGGTCTTTCGGCGGGGGTTTCTCCCCCCCTTATCGTTACTCATACCTACATTTGCTTTTCCATGCGCTCCAACAAGGGTCATCCCTCATCTTCGACGCGGCATGGAATGCTCCCCTACCATGTCTTGCGACATCCACGGCTTCGGCAGATCGTTTATGCCCGATTATTATCCACGCCAGATCGCTCGACTAGTGAGCTGTTACGCACTCTTTAAATGAATGGCTGCTTCCAAGCCAACATCCTAGCTGTCTCTGCGATCCGACCTCGTTAGTTCAACTTAACGATCATTTGGGGGCCTTAGCCGGTGGTCTGGATTCTTCTCCTCTCGGACACGGACCTTAGCACCGCGCCCTCACTCCCTTTAAATATATATCGCGCATTCGGAGTTTGTCCGGATTTGATAGCCGGTGAAAGCCTCGCATCCAATCAGTCGCTCTACCTCACGATATACTATAAAGAGGCTGCACCTAAATGCATTTCGGGGGAGTACGAGCTATCTCCGAGTTTGATTAGCCTTTCACCCCTACCCTCAGCTCATTGGAAAGCTTTTCAACGCTTACCCATCCGGTCCTCCAGTTGGTGTTACCCAACCTTCAACCTGGCCAAGGGTAGATCACTCGGTTTCGCGTCTACCCCCCCGACTTGGCGCCCTGTTCAGACTCGCTTTCGCTTCGGCTCCGTACCTTAGGTACTTAACCTTGCCGGGGAAGGTAACTCGTAGGTTCATTATGCAAAAGGCACGCCGTCACGTCATTATCCTCCTATGGGTACTTAGATGTTTCAGCTCCCCACGTTCGCCTCCCTTACGGGATGACAGGCCTTCAGCCTGCCGGGTTGCCCCATTCGGATATCCCGGGATCAAGGGCTATTTGCGCCTCCCCCGGGCTTTTCGCAGCTTATCACGTCCTTCGTCGCCTCCGAGAGCCAAGGCATCCACCGTCTGCCCTTGCTTACTTTCTCTCACCTCGCACTTGACGCACGGGTTGATATATCTTAAGCTCGCTCTACTTGTTTCTTCTTTTGATGTCCAACATGTCAAAGATCCTCTTTCCCTCGCGGATGTGTGGAGAATAACGGATTCGAACCGTTGACCCTCTGCGTGCAAAGCAGATGCTCTAGCCAGCTGAGCTAATCCCCCCTCATTCGGAGTAGTCCCAGGCAGAGTTGAACCGCGGACCTCTACATTATCAGTGTAGCGCTCTAACCAACTGAGCTATAGGACTGTCAACTTTGCCAAGACTTACGTCCCAGCGTCATTTTCTCTCTTTTTTGACCGGCCTCCCGGTCTGTAAGATCTATATATAAACATAATCTCAACAGCAGCACAAAGGGGATCAATACCTCGTATGACCTCGGTACGGAATCCTGAAGCTCCAGAAAGGAGGTGTTCCAGCCGCACCTTCCGGTACGGCTACCTTGTTACGACTTAGCCCCAGTCACCAGTTTTACCCTAGGCCGATCCTCGCGGTTACGGACTTCAGGTACCCCCGGCTCCCATGGCTTGACGGGCGGTGTGTACAAGGCCCGGGAACGTATTCACCGCGCCATGGCTGATGCGCGATTACTAGCGAATCCAGCTTCACGGAGTCGGGTTGCAGACTCCGATCCGAACTGAGACGTGGTTTGGGGATTCGCTCCCTGTCGCCAGGTGGCTTCCCTTTGTCCACGCCATTGTAACACGTGTGTCGCCCCGGATGTAAGGGCCGTGCTGATTTGACGTCATCCCCGCCTTCCTCGCAGCTTACGCTGGCAGTCCCACCAGAGTCCTCAGCTTTACCTGTTAGTAACTAGTGGCAAGGGTTGCGCTCGTTATGGCACTTAAAGCCGACACCTCACGGCACGAGCTGACGACAACCATGCAGCACCTCGCAAACGGCTATTGCTAGAAAAGGTGTTTCCACCTCGGTCCGAATGCGTTCAAACCCGGGTAAGGTTCCTCGCGTATCATCGAATTAAACCACATGTTCCTCCGCTTGTGCGGGCCCCGTCAATTCCTTTGAGTTTCACCGTTGCCGGCGTACTCCCCAGGTGGATCACTTAACGCTTTCGCTGTGCCGCTTACAATGTATCGCAAACAGCTAGTGATCATCGTTTACTGCGTGGACTACCAGGGTATCTAATCCTGTTTGATCCCCACGCTTTCGTGCATCAGCGTCAGTAATGGCTTGGCAGGCTGCCTTCGCAATCGGGGTTCTGCGTGATATCTATGCATTTCACCGCTACACCACGCATTCCGCCTGCCTCAAACATACTCAAGCCCCCCAGTTTCAACGGCAATTCTATGGTTGAGCCACAGACTTTCACCGCTGACTTAAAAGGCCGCCTACGCACCCTTTAAACCCAATAAATCCGGATAACGCTCGGATCCTCCGTATTACCGCGGCTGCTGGCACGGAGTTAGCCGATCCTTATTCATAAGGTACATACAAAACGGGACACGTCCCGCACTTTATTCCCTTATAAAAGAGGTTTACGATCCATAGAACCTTCATCCCTCACGCGACTTGGCTGGTTCAGGCTCGCGCCCATTGACCAATATTCCTCACTGCTGCCTCCCGTAGGAGTTTGGTCCGTGTCTCAGTACCAATGTGGGGGACCTTCCTCTCAGAACCCCTATCCATCGTCGGTTTGGTGGGCCGTTACCCCGCCAACTGCCTAATGGAACGCATGCCTATCTATCAGCGATGAATCTTTAGCAAATATCCCCATGCGGGGCCCCTGCTTCATGCGGTATTAGTCCGACTTTCGCCGGGTTATCCCCCTCTGATAGGCAAGTTGCATACGCGTTACTCACCCGTGCGCCGGTCGCCACCCGGTATTGCTACCTGTGCTGCCCCTCGACTTGCATGTGTTAAGCCTGTCGCTAGCGTTCATCCTGAGCCAGGATCAAACTCTTCGTTGTTTAAATTGTTTTATGTCCTCGCTCCGGAATCCGTTATTGTAGTCCAAAGTCATACTTCTTTGACGGTATCAATCCGGAAAATTTCTTTTCCAATACTTGTACTACTTGTTGAATTATGTAAATCTCTCAAAGAACTCTTTTGTCGCTTTCGTTTTGCGAACGTGGATGCAAAGATAAGTGTTTTTCTTTTAAACTTCCAAATTATTTCAGAACTTTTTTCAAGAAAAATTTGTTTCATTATTTCGGTATCGCCGTTCTCTCTCGAATGCGGGTGCAAAAGTAACGCTATAAAACATAACCTCCAAACATTTTCGGCATTATTTTTCAAGTTTTTTCTCATGGCTCAACAATCCTTACGTTTAATGTACGCACACGATAAAGGCACATATATTTATCTGTACTGATGTTGACAATATCTGGATGGGCATGGAAATAGGTTTCAAGTTTCAAGGTTTCACGAACCCCTTTTCCTCACACACGCACAAGTACATATAATACAGTTCCTCATGATCGCTCCGTCCGCCTCGGGTAAAAACATCATGTCGTGGCTACGCAAGTTCTTCGAGGCTATCCATCCCGCATAACAAACATAAAGGGATTTATTTGAAACCTATATAATGTACGTATCGTGTGTGTGAAGAAAAAGGTTTCATGAAACCTTGAAACTTGAAACCTGCCTATAGTCATTTTTTAATTCGATACACGCATAAGCAAAGAAGAGCCATACGATAGACTTAATTCCTTCAAGCCAATGACTTAAATCAAAGAACGCAAAGAGCTAAGTCATCAAGCGCAAAGACTCAACTTCTCATCCCCCAAGTTCCAAGTCCTTTATGCACCTTAATCCACAACTAATTAAAAAATCTGATAACAGAACACGAATGTCCGCTCTCATCAGTCCGACACATTGAAGCGTATTCCCACAGGATCATCATATTGTTTTTGCAGCTTATAAAGCTCGTCTCGCATGCGTTTCATCACTGCCTCGTAACTGGGCTTACCGTAAAGGTTATTCATCTCGTGGGGATCTTCTTGGAGGTCGTAAAGCTCCCATACGTCGATGTCGTTGTAGAAATGGATCAATTTATAACGATCGTCACGTACGCCGTAATGACGCTTCACGGAATGCTCGGCGGGATACTCGTAGTAATGATAGTAAAGGGAGTTACGCCAGTTCTCCGGCCGCTCGCCTTTCAGCAAGGGAAGCAAGGACTCGCCTTGGATGTCGGCTGGGATGGGGGCTCCGGCCAGTTCCAAAAAAGTGGGGGCGTAATCAATATTCTGCACGAGCTGCGGGATATCACCCTTCTTGCCACCCGGCAGACGCATCAGCAACGGGGTGCGGAAGGATTCCTCATACATGAAGCGCTTGTCGAACCAGCCGTGCTCGCCCATGTAGAAGCCTTGGTCGGAGGTGTAGACGATCAACGTGTTATCCAGCAAATCGTTCTTCTCCAGATAATCGAGCACGATACCGATGTTCCGATCCACGGAATGGATCACCCGAAGGTAATCGTGCATATAACGCTGGTATTTCCACTCGGCCAGCTCCTTACCCGTGCGTTTCTTCGCCTTGAAGTCTTGGATGATCGGATCGTAATAGGCGTCCCAAGCGGCTTTCTGGTCCGGATTCATGCGGTTATAAAGCTCACGGCCGTACTTCTCCAGATCGGCGTTGGAGGAATGGATCTCGTTCTCCTTATCGGCCATTTTCAAGTCGTATACGATATCCATATCCTTGATGATGCTCATCTCCTGCTCCGAGGCGGCGATGCGGCCGGCGTAATCGTCGTAGAAGTTCTCGGGCAGCGGGAAGGTCACATCATCGTAAAGACGCAGGTCGCAGGTATCGGGCATCCAAGTACGGTGCGGGGCCTTATGGTGCAGCAGGAGGCAGAAAGGCTTGCTCTTGTCTCGTTTATTGTCCAGCCAATCAAGAGCCAGATCGGTCGTGATGTTCGTGGCGTACCCTTCGATCTGACGCTTCTCGCCGTTATCGATGAAGATGGGGTTATAGTAATCGCCTTGGCCTACGAGGATGTTCCAGTAATCGAAACCGGTGGGATCGGAGGTGAGGTGCCATTTACCGATCATGGCGGTTTGGTAGCCAGCTTTACGCAATAGCTTCGGGAAGGTCTGCTGCGAGCCGTCGAAGGTATGGGCGTTATCGATGAAGCCGTTCTTGTGGCTGTGCTTGCCGGTCAGCATGCAGGCACGGCTGGGGCCACTGATGGAGTTGGCTACGAAGCTATTGGTGAAACGTACGCCCTCGTTTGCGATGCGGTCGATGTTGGGGGTTTGGATGTATCGCTTGTCGTAGGCACTGATGGTTTGGAAGGAGTGATCGTCCGTCATGATATAAAGGATATTCATGGGCTTGGCGGGCTGCCCGGACGTATTCTCTTTTTGGCTACAGGAGGTGGAGGCTATCGCCGCCAGACCTGTCAGAATGAATAGTTTATTTGTTTTCATGTATTCCGCTTAGATTTATGTTGTTTTGATTGATTTTGCCTAAATACACTCAGCTACAGACTTGTAGAGACAGGGCATGTCCCGTCTCTACAATTGGTGATATTAACCTTGGTGGTATTAGCCGAGGAGGTCTTTCAGCTTGCCTTCGGATTGCAGCTTCACGATCAACTCGCCAAACAGAGTATTCGTCCAAGCGAACCACGAGCGGGTGTAATCGGAAGGATTGTCCTTATGGAAAGACTCGTGCATGAAGCCCGTGCCTCCGTCCGTATCACGAAGCGTCTCTATGCAATACCGGATCTCCTTCTCGTCGTTGGAAGTCGTAGCACGCATGATCAAGCTCATCGGCCAGATATAGTTGAAACCGATATGCGGACCGCCGATGCCCTCGCCGGCCTTTCCCTTGAAGAAGTAAGGATTGGAAGGACTCAGCACCAAGCGGCGGGTATTCTGGTAAACCGGGTCGTTCACGTCCACGCAACCCAAGAACGGCAAAGCCAGCAAACTCGGTACGTTAGCGTCGTCCATGAATACCTGTCCACCATAACCATCCACCTCGAAGGCGTATACCTTACCGAATTCCGGATGCTCCACGATAGCGTATTTCTTCACGGCCTCCTCTACCTCACCCGCCAACGCCTCGCAACGGCCGGCCAAGTCCGTGTTATTTCTTACGACACGAAGAATCTCAGCCACCTGACGAAGCGAGGTGATAGCGAACAAGTTCGATGGTACCAAGAAGCCGAACAGCGTAGCGTCGTCGGAAGGACGGAAAGAAGAGACGATTAGGCCCACCGGGTTCACTGGGCTACCCCAACCATCGTTCAAGAGGGTATCGCCTTGGCGGTCCGTCACACGGGAGAAACGGTACGGCCCGAGGCTATCCTTGCGCTGTTGCTCACGGAAGGTACGGTAAACGGCCTCCATTGCCTGCTCCCATTTGCTGTCGAATACGGAGGTATCGCCAATCTCTTTCCAATAATGATACGCCAAGCGGATCGGGTAGCAAAGCGAGTCGATCTCCCATTTACGCTCGTGAAGCTCTTTCTTCATCTCCGTGCGGTCGCTCTCCCACTCGCTCCCGGTAGGGCCTTCGTTGAAGCCGTTAGCGTAGGGATCGATCAGGATGCAGGCGGTCTGGCGATTGATAGCTCCGACCAGCATTTGCCGCAAGTCCTTATCCTTCTTCGCCAAGGTGACGAAGGGGTAAACCTGCGCCGAGGAGTCACGCAACCACATGGCGTGAATATCTCCGGTGATCACGAACGTATCCGGCTTGCCGTCTACCATCTTGAACTCACAGGTCGTGTCCAAGGTATTCGGGTAGCAGTTCTCGAACATCCAAGCCAGCTTCGGGTCCTTGATACGGGCCTTGGAAGCCTTCAGTTGCTCCTCTACCGCCTTGGAGGTAAACTTACGGGCCTCGGGAGCCGGGCGCTTGCTGGCGTAATCGCCGGTCACCTTAGAGGCGATCGTGCTAAAACTCTTTTTATTGTCGGGCGTACTCACGGCGGAGTATACCTTCTCGCCAACCAACAGGCCGGCCAAGGAAATAGATCCTGTTTTCAGGAAATTACGTCTTGTAGTCATTTATATAGTTTTTATGGTATTATATTCCAGTGGCAAAGTTAAGAAAAAAAATAAAGGCTCCCAATCCTTTTCGGACCGGAGCCTTCGCCAACTCAATAATTCCTTAAATTAGCCTAAATACGATTTTAGAAGCTTGCTACGAGTTCCTTGTCTTAATCTTCTGATTGCTTTTTCCTTGATCTGGCGGACACGCTCTCTAGTGAGGCCAAATTTGTCGCCAATCTCTTCCAATGTCATTTCCTGACAGCCAATACCGAAAAACATCTTGATTATCTCACATTCTCTTTCGGTCAGTGTAGCAAGCGCTCTATCAATTTCCTTAGCCAATGACTCGTTCATTAACGACCGGTCCGCAATAGGAGCGTCATCGTTCACAAGCACATCCAAAAGGCTGTTGTCTTCGCCTTCCACGAACGGGGCATCCACGGAAATATGACGTCCGGACACCTTCAAGGTATCGGAAATCTTATCCACCGGGATATCCAACTCATCAGCAAGTTCCTCTGGAGACGGTCTGCGCTCGTTTTCCTGCTCGAACTTGGAGAAGGCCTTGCTGATCTTGTTCAGCGAGCCTACTTGGTTCAACGGAAGACGCACGATTCTTGACTGCTCTGCCAAAGCTTGCAGAATAGATTGGCGAATCCACCATACAGCATAGGAAATAAACTTGAAACCTCTCGTCTCATCGAATTTCTCGGCAGCCTTGATCAAGCCTAAGTTACCCTCATTAATAAGGTCGGGCAAACTCAAACCTTGGTTCTGATATTGCTTAGCCACAGAAACGACGAAACGGAGATTCGCACGGGTCAATTTCTCTAACGCCCTACGGTCTCCTCTTTTGATAGCCTGTGCCAATTCCACTTCCTCTTCTACCGTGATAAGATCTTCTCGACCAATCTCTTGAAGATATTTATCCAGCGAAGCGCTTTCGCGGTTGGTAATGGACTTTGTGATCTTTAATTGTCTCATTCAATTTGTTTAATTGAGAATACGGGGTGCAAAGATAACCATTTTTGTTGAAAGAATTGGCTGGATGCACCCCACATCCAGCCAATTAAAAACCTTTAACAATCTTTTCACACCTATAAGACTACAGTCCTTGTTTATCTTATTCGGCAAGATCTATCGCATAGTACTTCGTACGTCCGTTCGGGTAGAAGCCTTTAATGAAGAGGCCTTGATCTTCCGTACGTCCTTGAAGTATGCTTTCCACAATCTTTTCCAAGTCTTCCGGAGCAGAGATCTTCTGGTTGTTTACAATCATGATAATGAAGCCTTTCTTTATACCGGCGTCTTTCAGTTTGCCGCTGGTCAGACCGGTGACCTCGATACCATAACTTACACCTAACTTACGTTTCTGCTCGTCGTTCAAAGCCTTGAACGCTGCGCCCATAACCTCTGCGCTGTCGCCACCCTTCACGACCTTGGTGCTACCTTGCGCATTACGGAGTTCTACCGTGAATTTCTTCGTGCTACCGTTGCGGTTGATCGTCAACTCTACCTTGTCGCCCGGACGGTATTTGCTGATCTGCTCTTGCAAAGCGCTAGACGATTTGATCTTCACGCCGTTCACAGCTACAATCACGTCACCCTTCTCGATTCCGGCTTCCTTAGCGGAGCTGCGCTCGGCGAAACCACCTACGTAAGCGCCCTCGAATACTTTCACTTTCTCTTTCTCAGCGTCGGGCACGTATTGCGGGTCTTGTATCAATACGCCTAATACAGCACGCTGCACGGTTCCAAATTGCTTCAAGTCGTTAGCCACCTTACCGGCGATGCTGATAGGCACGGCGAAAGAGTATCCGGCGAAGTTACCGGTCTCGGAGTAGATAGCGGTATTGATACCGACTAACTCGCCTTTCGTGTTCACTAGCGCCCCACCACTGTTACCCGGGTTCACGGCGGCGTCTGTCTGTATAAACGACTCGATCTTGCTACGATCCTTGCCACCGGCGCCGATGTTACCACGGCTCTTAGCGCTCACGATACCTGCCGTAACGGTAGAGGTCAAGTTAAACGGGTTACCTACCGCCAACACCCACTCACCTACTTTCAACTTCTCAGAATCACCAAAGGGGATCGTAGGTAAGTCGGTTGCCTCGATCTTGATCAAGGCGATATCTGTTGTCGGATCAGCCCCTATAATCTTTGCCGGGAATTTCCGGTTATCGTTCAAGGTAACCTCCAGCTCATCTGCTCCGTCGATCACGTGGTTGTTCGTGATGATATAACCATCCGTAGAGATAATGACACCCGAGCCGGCGCCCACACGAGGTTGCTGTTGCGGACGTTGGAACCCTCCACGGCCACCGAAGCCGAAGAAATACTCGAACGGGTCCATATACTGCTGACCGCCGTCCCCGTTAGAGGCTTGCGCATTAGCCGTGGCCTTGATATGGACAACCCCGTGGATGGCGCTCTCGGCGGCCGTAGTGAAATCGATATTCTCGGCGGCCACGGTTCCATAATTCGTCAATCGGTACGGTTGCTTGAAGGTATTCTCAACTCCGGAGGCCAACTCCGCCGGACGTTGATTCTTATTCATCAGGTAAGTACTCGTTCCGATCGCGGCACCAGAACTAATGGCTGCTATCAGAGCAACACCAAGCACATTCTTCCAGATATTTTTCATACTTTTCTTATTTAATTAAACACTTAAATTTAACAGTTTCTTTACGGCAAAGAAAACTCAAAAATTGTGCGGATATTCCATTTCCATCGTATTTTTTATCACTTTTAACGAGGCATCACAGAGGCTTAACCGCACTTAACAGTACTGTGTATTGCAAAGTACCTTTTTAACAATTAAACAGCAGACGAATTGACAGTTGACATGCGATAACTGACAGTCGACAATTGATAAATGACAGTCGGTTACTGGCAATCTAGAGTCCCTGTTCGTATAAAAAAACACCTAGGAGACAGAATATGTTTACGGCTGAAAAAGAAAATGTTATCCTATCTCTCCGATGCGTCTCCAAAATAATTGTCAACCGCCGACCGTCAACTGTCAACTAAAATACCTATCTTTGTCCTATCGCAGTCTGCCGGTCTGTCGCTCACCTTCGGGTGTGAGGAAAGTCCGGGCAACACAGAGCACCATACTTCTTAACGGGAAGCTGTCCGTGAGGGTAGAGTAACGTAACAGAGAATAACCGCCGGACTCGTCCGGTAAGGGTGAAAAGGTGAGGTAAGAGCTCACCGGGTCCCGTAGCGATACGGGATGCCGTACGTCTTATGGGTTGTAAGGTCATGTATACCGGCGCATGTAGGATGGCTCGTCCGATGCCGGGGGGTAGACCGCTAAAGCTTACCGGCGACGGTAAGACAAGATAAATGGCAGGCGCCTCTTTCCAAAGAGGTACAGGACCCGGCTTATAGGCAGACTGCTTTTTTTATTTGCCAATTAAATCATGTGCCGATATGCCCAAAAACAAGCCACGGGAAGAAAAGAAACCTATTGGAGAACGGATCAGCGCATTATTAGCACGAACCATCCGTTTCGTTACCTACGACATTTGGCGGATTACCGAGAATGAAGTTAGTGGGCTGAAGGAGATTTATATCAATATCATCAAGACGGTCATACTCGCCGTGCGGGGTTTCCAGAGCGAGAACCTGCAAACCAAGGCGTCGGCGCTTACCTACAGCACCTTGTTATCTATCGTACCTTTGCTGGCCGTATTATTAGGTATAGCTAAGGGCTTCGGTTTCCAAGGGACGGTACGGCAGGAGTTGTTCGATTATTTCCCCGGGCACGAGATGGAGCTGAACAAGGCGTTCGAGTTCGTGGAGAGCTATCTGGCGCAGGCGCAGGGGGGAGTGATCATCGGGGTCGGTTTGATTTTATTGTTTTATACGGTGATCAACTTGATCTCGTCCGTGGAGGATACGTTCAACGACATCTGGCAGATCCAGAAATCCCGTCCGTGGTACCGGAAGATATCCGATTATCTGGCCTTATTCCTCGTGCTGCCGGTGCTGATGACGGCATCCAGCGGTTTGTCCATCTTCATGTCTACCTTGCAGAACTCGTTCTTGGGGCAATACTTGTTTTTTACGCCACTCGTAGAGCTGTTCTTGCATATAGCGCCTTATATTATCACGACATTGGCTTTCACGGGGCTGTACGTCTCCCTGCCGAATACGAAAGTAAGGTTCGTGAACGGGTTGGTGGCAGGCTTTATCGCTGGTTGCGCCTTCCAGTTGTTCCAATTTATTTATATCAGTGGGCAGATTTGGGTGAGCAAGTACAACGCTATTTACGGTAGTTTTGCCGCACTGCCTTTGTTGTTGCTTTGGTTGCAGCTTTCTTGGTTGATTTGCTTGTTTGGCGCAGAGCTGTCGTACGCCTCCCAGAACGTGAAGAAATTCAGCTTTGAGAGGGACAGCAAAAGTATCAGCCGCCGGTACAAGGATTTCTTGACCTTGCTGATCGCCTCGCTGATCGTCAAACGGTTCGTGAAAGGCGAGAAACCCTATACGGCCGACGAGCTATCCGACGCTTACCGCATCCCTATCCGCATAACGACACAGATCTTATACCTGCTCACGGAGTTGAACATCATCATCGAGGTGAACTACGGGAATGACGACCGTGTGGCATACTACCAGCCGGCGATCGATGTCAATAAGATCACGGTCAGCTACCTGCTGACCCGCATGGACGAGTATGGCTCCGAGAACTTTAAGATTGACACGAGCAAGCTTTTCAGCAAGGAATGGAAAGCCCTGCTGAAGACACGTGAGGATATGATAAAGGCAAACGACAATATCCTGCTGAAAGACCTATAGGGAATTGAAAATTGAGAATTGAGAATTGAGAATTAATACAGGAAATAGGGATTTGACGAGTGGGGCGGTATGGAAGGTGATCCTGCGTTTCGCTTTCCCTTTGCTGATCGGCAATCTGCTGCAACAACTCTATAACGTGACCGACAGCGTCATCGTCGGGCAGTTTCTGGGGAAAGAGTCGCTGGCGGCGGTATCGGCTTCCTTCTTCATCTATTACTTTATTATCTCGCTGGTGATCGGTATCGGGAGCGGTACGTCGGTGGTGATCTCACAGTTTTTCGGGGCGAAGGAGTTCGATAAGGTGCAGAAGGCCTTCTCCTCTTTCTTTATCTTCATGTTGGTCGCAGGGGTATTGCTGTCCATAGCGGGAATTATTTTTGCCGAGCCGATGTTCAGGCTGACGAACACACCGGAGGACGTGATCCCGCAGGCGGTCGCTTATTTTAGGATTTATGTAGGGGGTACGTTCTTGTTTGTCACTTTCAATAGCATTATCTCCATATTGCGGGGTGTCGGGGAGTCCGTGCGCCCCATGCTGTTTATCCTGCTTACCACGATTTTGAATATAGCCTTGGATTTACTCTTCATTGTCGTTTTCAAATGGGGGATCGAAGGGGCGGCACGGGCTACGGTGATCGCCCAAGGGATCGGCATGTGCGTGGCCCTAGGCTACGTGAACAACACCCATCCCCTGCTCTCTATCAAGAAACAGGATTTATTGTTCGATATGGGACTGTTCAAGGAAGGGCTCCGCATCGGGCTTCCCTCCAGCGTACAGCAATGTGCCATCTCGCTAGGATTGATTGCCTTACTGGGGATCGTGAACAGTTTCGGCACGGATACGCTCACCGCTTACGGGGCAGCGGGAAAGATCGACACGATCATCATCCAAGCGGTATTGACCCTCTCTGGGGCGCTAGCTGCTTTCTGCGGGCAAAACATCGGAGCTGGGCACTTGGACCGGGTACGTGACGGGGTACGATTCGCCATGCTTGTCAACCTATTGCTGGGTCTAGCAACCTTCACGGCCATCTATTTCTTCGGGGACAAGATGATGCTGGCTTTCACCAAGGACCCGGAGGTGATCCGGATTGGCAAGGAATATTTATTGATCATGGGAGGATTCTTTATCGTACACGGCGGCTTGAACGTCTTCAACGGGGCATTACGGGGAGCTGGCGATACCCTGTTCCCAATGGCAGTAAGCATCACTTGTCTTTGGCTGATACGCATTCCCCTCGCCTATTGGTTTAGCTCTATCTGGGGACGGAGCGGTATCTGGTGGGCCATCGGCGCCAGCCTTTGCATCGGGCTTACAATCACCTATATCTATTATAAATTGGGATTCTGGAAGAACAAAGGGCCTTTACGGAAGAAATAAGCATAGCTTATTATTCGTTTCCATCGGGGTCGCATCGCCCGATCGCTTGATTGAATAGAGAAAAAGTCCTCAAGTCAATGACTTGAGGACTTTTTAGTTGCGGAGGCAAGACTCGAACTTACGACCTTTGGGTTATGAGCCCAACGAGCTACCACTGCTCCACTCCGCGATATAGTCGCTATCATTTCTTGATTGCGAGTGCAAAGGTATATATTACATTCCAAACTTCCAAACATTTTCAAGAAATATTTTCAATTTGTTTGCGTACACCCTTCGCTATCGGGCAGTGAAGCCTTGTTAAGCAGCAATTTGACACTAGAAATTCTCGATCGTATCAAAACCGAATGGTTCATATAAATGCAGACGGTTTCTCAACGATTGTATCTCCGCCTGCAAATTCCGCATCCGGTCCAGCATATGATGAATGGCCTCGATTCCCTCGATGTTAATAGACAAGTCGTAATACATACGTGTGTATTGTTCCAGATCACGGAGCTGGGAAGAGAAGAGATACCTCTCTCCATCCGTGATATTAATGTCTATCAAACCTCCCTCTTCCAGCAAAATGATGAACGAAGGGTCTATATGGCATTTCTGGCAGTATTCACTGACAATAACTAAATCTGTTTGCATAATACACCTGTTTTTAATTTAGACTTTGTATTTCCCGGAACAAATCCTTCTGTTTCTCCGTCAAGTTGGTCGGCACCTCGATCGAGTACGTGACAATCAAGTCACCAAACTGCCCCTCCTTCTTGTAAACAGGGAATCCCTTACCTTTCAACCGGACTTTCGTATTGTTTTGCGTGCCCGGTTTTACTTTCAGTTTCACCTTGCTATCCAAGGTATCGATAATCTGCTCGCCACCCAAGACCGCCGTATAGAGGTTCAAGGGGACGGTCAGGTACAGATCGTCTCCCACCCGTTTGAAACGGCTGTCGTCCGGAATAATGAACGTGATGTACAAATCACCGGCAGGTCCTCCATTCATGCCCGGCCCGCCTTGGCCTTTCAGCTTAATGGTTTGCCCGTTGGCTACGCCGGCGGGAACCGTGATACGCAGGTTCTTGCCGTTCACGGTGATCACCTGCTTATGTGTCTTGGCCGCATCCATCAAGGATAAGTGCAATTCGGCCGTGTAATCCTGTCCACGGAATCCATGATTAGAACGGCCACCGCCACCCCGGCGGGAACCAAACATAGACTCAAAGAAATCCGAGAACTCTCCATCATCGCCGGAGGAGGACCAATACGTACCTCCGCCGTTCGAGAAGCCACCGCCAAAGCCGCCACCTTGCTGGCCATACTGCTTCCGTTGAGCCTCGAACTCATCCGCATGTTTCCAATTCTCCCCGTACTGGTCGTATTTCTTACGCTTTTCCGGATCGCTAAGCACCTCGTTCGCCTCATTGATCTCCTGAAACTTACGATGGGCGTCGGGATCGTTCGGATTCAAGTCAGGGTGATATTGCCGAGCCAACTTCTTATAGGCTTTCTTGATATCATCCTGAGAAGCGTCCTTGTTCACCCCCAAAATCTTGTAATAATCGATATAGGCCATAATCTGATATGTTTAGTCTATTTTTCTCATATATATATAACAATAAACATACCAAGGATAGTTTTGGTTAGTGAAAATTTACTTAAAACGTTTTTAATCGTACACGCACGGAATTAAGATTGTCCGTAGATAGAAAAGGCTCTAGCCGGGATCATCAGATACCGCTAAAGCCTTTTATGGATAGGAAATTCTTCGAACCTTATTTAAACTGCATCATCTTGCTGATATACTTCCCGACAATATCGAACTCTAGGTTCACTACCGTACCTTTCTCGATCTGGCAAAAGTTCGTGTTATCGTGCGTATAAGGGATGATAGCGACTTGGAAACTGTTTTGCTGGGAGTTGCATACCGTCAGACTGACGCCGTTCACGCAAACGGAGCCTTTCTCCACGGTCATATACCCCTGCCGGGCCATCTCCTTATCAAAAGCGTACTCGAACGTATAGTACCAGCTGCCGTCCGCCTCCTTCACCTCCGCACAAACGGCAGTCTGGTCCACGTGCCCCTGTACGATATGCCCGTCCAGACGGCCGTTCATCAACATGCTACGCTCCAAGTTCACCTTATCGCCCACTTTCAGGTTCCCGAGGTTCGAACGTTCCAAGGTCTCCTTGATAGCGGTAACCGTATACGTATCTTCCGTCATGCTTACCACCGTAAGGCAAACGCCGTTGTGAGCCACGCTCTGATCTATTTTCAGCTCATTCACGAATGAGCACTTCATCGTCAGATGAAGGTTTCCTTTATCGGATTGGAGGGCTACTACCTGAGCCGCTTCTTCTACAATACCTGAGAACATAATCAAATCGTTTTTAGTTTGTACTCCCAAAACTGTTATTTATTCATGGGCAAAGATAACGCCTTTGAGGTAATAAGCCCGATAAAAAGGAAGTTATTAAATGTTTTTAATTTACGATATTATTTATCGTCCAAGGAGACCAAATCATACCGCTGGCTTCCCATACCCAACGCCTCCGCATGCTCGACGATATGGATGCCATGGCGGGATTCCATGCGCTCGATCAAGTGGACACGGCCAGGGTCCGGCGAGGCGTAAACCAGATCTACGCAAGCCTTATCCAAGGCCACGGGATCGAGTGAGGCTAGCATACCGATATCCGCCATTTTCGGCTCTTCCGGGTTCGAATCGCAATCGCAATCTACGGAGAGTCGATTCATTACGCTGATATAAAGTATATTTTCGCCACAATGGGTAGTCACGGCCTTAGCCGCCTCGGCCATTGATTCCAAGAAATGATCCTGTTCGGGAAGGTTGTTCCACAAGTCGGTTTTCGTCTTACCCGCCGTATGTATCCAAGCCTTTCCGGCGGATGAGGCTATACCGATAGAGATATTTTTCAGCGCTCCCCCGAAACCGCCCATGGCATGTCCCTTGAAATGGGAAAGGACGACCGTAAAATCATAATCCAGATAATGGGAGCCTACGAAATCCTCTTTCAGGTGTTTACCGCCTTGAACCGGAAGAGCCACCTCGCCGTCGGCATCCATGATATCCACCTTAGCGATGGCCGTGAAGCCATGATCGGCGGCGGCTTTCAAATGGCTGTCGGTATCCGCGCGTCCGCCTCCGTAAGCCGTGTTACATTCCACGATCGTACCGTTTACTTTCTTTACCAAGTCTTTGATAAGTGTAGGTTGCAGGAAGTTATGGCCTCCCGGCTCTCCGGTAGAGAGCTTCACCGCCACTTTCCCCTTGGCCTTCCGTCCCAAGGCGTCGTAGAGACGGATCATGTTCTGAGGAGTGATATCTTTCAACATATATACCTTCGAAACTCCGGCAGAGGATTCGCTTTTCGCAATCTCCGGCCTCACTTCGCCTGCGATACTCTCTACAGGTATAGAACCTGCCACCATCCATGCGCCACCCATAACGACCGAACTCCGTATGAAGTTACGGCGTGACATTTTTTGTTTTGCTGTCATGATATAGAATTTAAATTCATATGTTTCTTATTTAATCGATACGCGAAGTTCTTTAAAAACTTGAAAAATAAGACTCCTTTACGAACAAAACGAATTTTGAAAGCCTAAAAACGAAATGGGGGTTGTTCACACGGCTCCGTATCCCGTATATCATTCTAAAACATTCCTTAAAGCCACTTGTTTCATAAATAGATTATCCTAATAATATAGATCTTATGAAATCAAAGAATTTAACACTGGCCTCTCTTTTCGCCGGCTTGTTCATGTTCATGAACCCTATGGGAAGCGAGGCGTGTACAAGGGCCGTTTACCTCGGGCCGGACGATATGGTCGTAACCGGACGTACCATGGATTGGAAAGAGGACCCGCAATCCAACCTGTATCTCTTCCCCCGGGGCGTACAGAGAAGGGGAGCGATATCCGATAATACCATCCAATGGACCTCGAAATACGGAAGCGTGGTGACCGCCGGGTATGATATCGGTACGTGCGACGGCATGAACGAGAAGGGACTTGTAGCCAACCTATTGTTCCTCACCGAGTCATCTTATTTCCGACCGGACGATAACCGCCCGGTTATGGGGCTTAGCATCTGGACGCAGTATGTACTCGATAATTTCGCCACGGTAGATGAGGCGGTTGCCGAGTTAAGCAAGGAGGTCTTCCGCATCGACGATCCGGATCTTCCGAACGGGGCGAAATCAACCTTGCATCTCTCGATCTCGGACGCATCAGGGAATAGCGCTATCTTCGAGTACCTAAATGGGAACTTGGTTATCCATGAGGGACGGGAATGCCAAGTCATGACGAATTCCCCTACATACGATAAGCAACTAACCTTAAACGACTACTGGCAACAGATAGGTGGCTTGGTCATGTTGCCGGGTACGAACCGGGCTTCCGATCGTTTCGTGCGTGCCTCTTTCTATATCCACGCCATCCCGCAGACAAGTAATTTCCGGGAAGCGGTAGCCGGGGTATTCAGCGTAATGCGTAACGTATCGGTACCTCTGGGAATCACGACCCCGGATCAACCGAATATCTCCTCTACCCGCTGGCGTACGGTAGCCGACCAGAAGAATAAGGTATATTACTTCGAGTCTACTTTAAGCCCGGATATCTTTTGGGTCGATTTCAAGAGCTTGGACTTCAAGGCAGGTACACCTATCAAGAAACTAACGCTCACAAACGGCGAGATTTACGCCGGAAACACCGCCAAAGATTTCAAGGACAGCAAGCCGTTACCGTTCTTGTTCGGGATCTGAAGGGCTAGAAAAACAGACAAGAATAAATAAGGGGAGGTATCAAAAGTCGGTATTTACTCCCCCCTTATTTTTAAACAAGCGTTATTACCTTTTATGATATGCTTAACAATTAAAGCCTATGCCTAAAGCTATCCACCGGATTCGACGTGGCAGCCCGGTAGCTCTGGAAAAAGACAGAGACAAACGAGATCACGAGGCAGAATAAGCCGGCAGCGATAAATATCAGCGGACTTAAACTAATACGATATGAATAATCAGACAGCCAATCTTTCATAAAGTACATAATAATAGGTATGGCGATCACGAAAGCGATCAGCACATAATTCAAGAACGTGAATACGAGCTTAACCAATATCTCCCGATTGCTGGAACCAAATACCTTTCGTACGGATACCTCCTGCGAACGCTGTTGGATAAAATAAGTGGACATCGCCAATAAGCCTAGCAAAGAAATAAGGATGGCGATTATCGAGAATACGATTACGATCTTTGCCAAACGGATTTGCGAGTCGAATGAGTTTTGTAAACGCTCATCCATGAAGTAAGCCTCAAACTCAAGTCCGGTCACTTTCTCATATACTTTACCGATAGCCTCCTTTGCGGCGAAAGGATCACCTTGTGTCTCGATCAAGATCATCCAAGGATCTTCATTATCTTTCAAGAAACGGAACATGACAGGGTTCATCCCTGTCGTCACATTTCCAAAGCAATAGAAATCCCGGACGATACCCGCTATCGCTATCGGTCTTTCTTGCCTGTCCAGCATAAAAGAGGCCGCATCCTCCGATAAGTTCATCTCACGCATCGCTTGCTCGTTTAGGAACCAGCCCTCTGTCGTTAAATGGTTATCACGCAAAATCTCCAATCCCAGCATATCGTAACACTCCTTATCCATAACGAATTGCTGAAAAGATATATTTTGCCCCTGATAAGTAGCAGTCCAATTATTACTACCGAATAAAGGCAATCCTTGAGTCTTCCCGACCCTATCTACGCATGACAAACCTTTCAACTCACCGACAAAAGCGGATAACTGCCTTTCATCCACCGACCGCATAGCCAATAAATTCTTCGTTTTATATCCGACAGGAGCGTTGATCATATGAACGATCTGACAAACCATCGTGATAGAGGCGGCGATCATCGTGATCGTGATCACATTCTGGAATACGATAAAGAACTTACTGAATACCATTTTCGTCTTAGCCCGGAACGTACCCCTTACCACCTCGATCGGTTTAGAAGAAGAAATAATGATAGCAGGCAGTAAGCCGGATAAAACTCCCACGGCAACCGTTAATGAAACCAGAGCCAATAGCCAGACAGGTCTACCCAATACATTCATATCGACACGTGTCTGCAATAAATCATTGACAAACGGCACGACCGCCAGCGCAAGGAGAACCCCGATAATCAAAGAAATAAACGTAAGTAAAGTGGACTCCAGCATCAAACGCATGAATAACTCACCCCGTGAAGATCCCAAAAGGCGCCGGGTAGCCATCTCCTTCGCCCTGAAACCCGCTTGGGCAACCGTCAAGTTAATATAATTGATAACCGCAAAAATCAAGATAAGAAGACCTACGGACATCAGCACGATCACGAAACGCCAATCTCCCTTTCGCAAAGAAGAGTAAGAAGCGGCTTTCGCAAAATACTGCTCACTAAGCGGCAATATGCGTACCTCTTTTGCCGTCCCATATTGATACGGCCAATAAAATTCCTTGAACCAATGGGCCATATCCTCCGCACGAGAAGGGAAATCACTACCCTCACGCACCAAGACAAAAGCCGATGTACTTCCGGCATTCCCCAATTGATCCGGAGCCAACGACCAGTTCAAATACCGAACCTGCTCCCAACGCACGATCACATCGGCTTCGGGAATAGAGGAATGAAGTAAATCCTCCACCACCCCGTTTATAGTAGCCGATATGGTATCGCCCACCACCAACTTCCGTCCCATCGGATCATCCGTTCCGAACATCTTACGGGCGAACGAAGAGGAGACCACCGCATAGTTCCCGGCGGCCAACGCTTGCTCACGAGTGCCTTGTAGCAACCGGAAATCAAAGAAATCGAAGAACGTAGAGTCTGCGAACATCACGTTTGCCTTCAGTTTCCGATCACCGGAAACTACAACTATATCACTCGAATTACCCGCCACTACCGGACAAACTTTTTCTACCTCCGGATAGCGTTCCTTTATCTTATAAGGAATGGCGGCTCCGGTGGCCATCCAATTTTCATTCCCGACCAGATAGATACGATCCGCCTTGGTATGGAATTTATCTGTAGACATCTCCTGTACCGTATAGACCGCTATCAATAACACAAACATCAACGATACAGACAGACCAAACACGTCTATCAGCGTATAAGCCTTATTCCTTCCGAGGAACTTGAAAAAGGACTTAAAGTTCAATAAATTATTCATGAATTATAAATTTTCAATTACTCAGATTTCAAGCAGTTCACCGGATTATCATTAGCCGTCTTGCGGGCATCCAGACAAACCACGGAATATATAATCAATAAGACACATACGCCGCAACCCAAGAATATGTACCATGACAAGACCGCATAGATACAGATATATCCGATATCCTTTATGAACAACCTCAATATATCCCATAAGGTAGCCCCATTCACCCGGCGGACGGCGATCTCCTTACGACGACGGCTCACCTCATCATTCGTATAGCCTATAAGTCCTATCAACGTAACAAGAAGCGTGACCAGACCTCCGATCATCACGGAATCACGGAATTGGCGGGAGTCCTTATATAGATCCATGATCTCGGAACGGAAAGAGATAGCGCTCAGTTCACGATCCGGAAATGTCTCGGATATCTTCTGCTGTAAACGAGCCATATTATCGTTGGTCAGCTCATGGAACTTCACCTGCAAGGTGTACATGGGCTTATGCGCATAGAATAATACGGAGGGCCGCATATCTTGGTTCGAGATTCCTCCCAGACGGATATTCTCATACACGCCGCAAATCGTGAATGGCTCCTCATTCCATTTGCTATGCTCGGTGACGCAAATATCCTTCCCAACAACATCATCCGTCCAGCCCGCTACCAATTTCATCTTCTCCACGAAACGGCGGTCTACCATCACCTCTCTCGAGTTGGTCACATTCTCCGTGAACGAGCGGCCTTGGATCACGGGAATCTCCATCATGTCCAGATATCCGTTGCCTACCCAATAGAGATCGGCGATATTAAAAAGCTCTTGAGTCCCGCCCGGTAAAAGAATATTATTACCGGAAGCATGCTCGAAAGGCAATTGATAAACGGTGGTAGCCGCAGCGACTCCCGGAAGCCGCATCACCTCATCCAGAATCTTGGCACGAGAGGTAGAGTCCACGCCAGCTAACCCGCAGTAGGCAAGGTTCTCATAGGCATATCCCGGACGATCATTCACCATAAACGTATATTGACGGGCAACGAAAACAAGCATCGTCACCAAAAAGCCCGTAGCAACAAACTGGACAAGCAACAAGGCTTTCTTCCAGATACGCTTATTCTCCCGGTAATTACGGAAAGCGGAGGCCACCGGAATCCGGGCGTATAATGATCCCGGCATAAAACCAGATACGAAAAACACCAAGATACATATCCCTAGCAAGACCAAGCTACCATTAGACAAGAGCAAGGAATCTAACGAAGTCGCCAACAACTCCTCTACCGTACCTCTAAACGCAAGGATCAACAATAAGGCCAAGATCAGTGAAAGCACTATATGTACCAACGCCTCACCAAACATCATACCATGAATATTATTCTCGCTTGCCCCATAACATTTATGGACAGCCACCTCCTTCGAGCGATTTACGATAGAGGATATCACGATCAAGATATAGTTCATCACCGCCGTAAAGATCAAAGCGAAGGCCAGTAAGGAAAGTATCCACGTCATTCGCTTGACTTGCGGCAACTCCTTGTGTAGATTATCTAGCTTATGAAATGAGAAATCAATGCTTAACCCGACCTTTTGCTGTTCCTCCGGAGGGAAATAAGAATTCACAAACGTACGCACCTGTTCCTCCAAAGCTAAAGGATTCACCCCCTTGTGCAACTTCACATAGCTTATGTAACGATCGTTTCCCAACATATTAGTAGGCGAACCCTCCCACATGAACCGACCCGCCGAAGCCATGGAAACAATTACATCGTAACGGGAATGAGAATTTTCCGGAACTTCCTCAAAAACGCCACCAATAGTCATAGTACGTCCCGGCGAATTGTCTACCGTGAAGTTTTTCCCGATAACATCGCCTCCGATATTTTTCGCTATACGACTTGATATCAACACGTACATCGGGGTGGAAAGAACCTCTTTCGCATTTCCGATCAACATAGGACGAGGAAGAATATCAAAGAAACAACTATCCGCTATGATACAACGACCGGAGTATTTCATCTTGGTGTCGGTCATCGTAAAGGTCCAGTCTCCAAAACTCGTGTATCGGGTGACGGTCTCGATCTCGGGTATCTGTTGTTGCATAGTTGGAGCGATGCCACCGCTTGTTTGCGGATAATCCTTCAACTCCCCTCCATTTTGCTGGTATTTCGCCCAGACTTGATAGACCCGGTCTCTATCCGGATAAAAATCATCATACGATTGTTCGAAATAGACTTTAGCGATCAATACCAAGCCTACCGCTAAGCCGATTCCCAACGATACGATTTTCATCACGTTATGCCGCCCTTTCTTAAAAATGGAACGAATGGCGATTAGTATGTTTTTCATATTATATCGATTTTATTCCAGCACCAGCACTTCATTATCCTTATAACTCTCATAACTGGACACAATCACCTTCTCACCGGCTTCCAGACCTTCAAGAACCTCATAATATTGCGGGTTCTGACGGCCGATCTTGATAGAACGCCTGTAAGCTTTCTTTCCATCCGGATCAAGAACAAATATCCAGCTTCCGCCCGTGCTCTGGAAGAAAGTTCCCTTCGGGATAATGATACTCTCGGTAGGTTGCCCCAGCTCCAAGTTGATATAGTAGGTCTGTCCACTACGGATATTATCCGGACGCTCACCCGTGAAAACGAAATCCGTACGGAACTTACCATCACGAACCTCGGGATAAACTTTGCGCACCGTTAAGTCGAAAGACGAGCCTTGACGCTCGAAAGCGGCGCTTAAGCCCGGTTTCACGCGGTCTATATAATGCTCGTCGATCATGGCCTCTATCTTATAATCGGAAAGGTCGTTAATCTGGCCGATCTTTTGTCCGGGATTGATGCTTTGCCCCAATACGACATCCAACAGTCCCAACTCACCGTCGATCTGGGAACGGACATTCAAGTTTTCCTTACGTTCGCGGATCAACAGGATATTCTTCCGCATGTTCGCCAAGCTGGCCTCCATCTCATCCATCTGGATCGTGCGGGAGATAGAGTCTTGGCGCAAGCGCTCGGTAATCAAGGCGTGCTTTTGAGAGGCTAACTCGAAGTCCTCCTTCGCTTTCAGATAATCCTCCTTGGCGATCAAGTTCTCTTTATACAACTGCTCTTGTTGGTTGAACGAGCGGCGGGCCCGGTTCATGTCCATATCGTATTGAAGTTTCTCCATCTGATTGGTCAGCTTATCCTGCTCCATGGTAACCTGCGTATTACGAAGGAAGTTCTGCTTCTCCGCCAACTCGGCCTCAGCGTTCAAGATCTGCAAATCTAGATTTGAGTTGCTCAGACGAACAATGATATCGCCTTTCTTCACTTGGGCACCCTCTTCCACGACTTTCTCCTGTACGATACCGCCCTCCTCGGGGCTAAGCTGCACGACCGTGATAGGTTGCACCTGACCATCCATACGAAAGAAGTCATTGAATTGCTCACGGGTCACATTACCGATGCTAATCCCTCTCGCATCCACTTTCAACGTAGAAGCATGATCACCAAAGATAATCCATCCCAACAAGATAACGAACAACACGCCACCCGCTACATAAGGAATATGCTTCTTCTGAAGACCTTTCTTTTTCTCTAATTGTATATCCATCGTATTCTATATTTTTTATTATCATCTAAATTCTATGTTCTCAATTCTTATTCATTGATAAGAGGCTTGCCCTTATAATAATCCACCAGCTTGCTTTTCAATAAGTACATCAATCGCTTTTGAAGCAGATTGGCCTTGGACTCCAACAGCGTATTCGCACTTGTCTGTACATCCAGCGTGCTCATCAGGCCTTCCTCGTACTTCCGTAGGGTAACACGATAAGCCAACTCATCCGATTTCACCTTCTTATCCATCTGTATGGCCTCTTTAGCGTATCCCTCACGATCCAGGACCGATTGCTCTACCGCTGTCTGCAACTGGCGAAAGACCTCTGTCCTTGTCTCCCGTGCGATCCGCATATTGTTACGGTAACGACGAGCGTTCGTTAATCTGCTCAAACCATCGAATAAGGGGAAGCTAAGGCTAAAAGAGACATATTCACCACGGTTATTTTTAAACTGATCCTTGAAACCTTCCGGGGCATTATCAGACTTCAGGTTCTCGAAATAACTCGTAGAGATTCCGGCATTCAAATAAATGCTCGGTAGCAACTTTCCTTTATAAATACGATATTGGTATTTACTTTGCGTTAATTGATACTCGGCTTGCAAGGCGGTAGGGTTATTCCCGGACGCATAGGCGAAAATCTCCGCCACATTCTCTACTTCCGGGACATAATTGATATCCGGTAATAAAGTATCCACCTCCAGTTCTAAATCAGATGGATAATTCATACATTCCCTCAAAGTAAGCAAGGCCGTATTGAAAAGATTCTGCTGGTGGGTCAATGTATAATCATCGGCCGCTACTTGAGCCTCGAATTGAGCTACATCCGCTTTCCCTTTCAAACCCAGCTCTTCTTGCCGGCGAGTCTTATATAAGGTACGGTTACTCTCCTCCAATTTCTCGGCCGCCATACGAATCGTTCCTTTATAATACACCACATCCATATAAGCCTGCATGGTTTTCATCGCTAAATCATCTTTCGCTTTCTGTATGTCATTAACTCCCATACGGCGATTGGATTTTGCCATCAACCATTGATTGATCAGCTGTCCGCCCGTAAAAATAGGAATAGAAGCGTCGAGGCCATAGTTATTATTAAACGTAGAAGTATTCTCATAGGTATTGGTCGCAGGGTCGATCGAACGGCCAAAACTATATTGCGCTCCGACCTTAGCCGATGCCGCCGGGAAAAAAGAAGCTACGGCGGCATTCCGTTCCGCCTTATACGTATCTGATGTATAAACTTGCTTTTTAACCGATGGGCTGTTTTCCACGGCATAGCGCATACATTCATCCAAAGTCCAAAGTTTCTCTTGGGCCACCGTCGCGGTAGCGAAACTGAGAGAAAGAACTGTTGTAAGTAATATTTGTTTCATTGCTCTATTATTTTCTACCTAAATAATAGCAAAGAATGTGCCAAAACACATAAACAACTAAACAACAATCAGATAACAAAAAGCTATTCTTTTAGAACTGTCCAATATTTTGACAACGCTGTCTAATTGTTTGACACTATTCCAACTTTGACACGTAAGAGCGTCTCCTCTTCTCCCTAAGCAAAAAGCACTCTACTCCTATATGAATTCTTTCCCGATAACCTATGAATTCTTATACGCATACTGTATAATTCTACAAACCACGACGTGGTCTGTACAGATCAAGGCGTGGAATATACAGATCACGCCGTGGTCTATACATTCCACAGCGATAATCAGGAAATAGATGAGATAGTAATTATATTTGTATATAGTAAGAAGAATTTTTTTTACTTGAAGATACGAACAATTGTTTTGATTACAATCGTTGACTATCCTTTAGATTTAAGGGTAGGACACAAAAAAAGAGAAACAGTTGAATACCAACCATTTCCCTTTTTCTAAGTCGGGGTACCAAGACCCTTTTGTGTAAACGCTTAGCATCTATTTATCTGTTTATCAAAATATCACAAATATCACTATAATACTATTTTGTCCTAAAACAGTCCCGGTACAAATTACTTCTCATAATAAAAAGAAGCATCTTCCGGAATATGAAGAAGCTCATTAATTGCATGCCGTTTTTCTAGATCAAGCATGTAAGTCTGTACGACTTTATAGAGATCAAATCCCCCTACAGATCCAGCAGCCATGTGCAAGTTTTCCACGACCTGTTTCATTTCTTTTTGGATATCTGATTGCCTTAGCAAGTGATACTCATTACTGTGAATAAGCTTTTTGTTTTCCATAATACTATTTATTTAGTTGTTGTTTTAAAAGTGCAATCATTTCATCTTTATCTTTTATACGCTCTTCCTTCTCCTTAATGAGTAATCTGAGCTTCTCAAGTTCATTTTTACATTCACTTAGAGTAATATCTCCAGAAACCTTATTCCCATTTCCATTTACATGATGACCGATTGAGTTATCTACATTTATGTCTCTATCGAAAAAGTAATCAATGGGTAGTTTGAAAAAATCTGCTATTCGTTCAAGTTTACTTGAACCAAGATCTGCTCCTTTCAAAATATTGTCCAATCCTTGTACAGATATGGATACTTTTTCACAAAAAGACTTCTTTGTCAATTTGTTATCAATAATAAGCTGTTCTATTTTACTTGGTATAAACATTCAAGTATTATTTGTAAACATTGTTAAACATATATAATCATGTGACAAATATCACACAAAACTTTGTGCAATATCAAAGTTTAGTTTACGTTTGCATTATAAATATAACACTAAAATATGTTTTACGTATGGAAAATGCAGAAAAGATTGAAAAAATGACATTTAAAGACTATTACCAGTCTTTGGATGAAGAAATGAAAAAAGAGGTTAGAAACAATTTTTTGGAAGGAAGCGGTATTTCATACCCTACATTCTACTCAAAGTTGACTAGAGAAAACTACTCTCTTCTGGAAAGAAAACTTTTAGAAACGATATGTCAAACAACATTTATCTGGTAAAATCATGAACACAAAAGAAATTTCAAAAGTATCTGTGGAGAAAGCCTTGGCTTTCATTGAATCCGGAATATACACGAAAAAAACTCTACACGGACAATCGCTGATCTGGTAGACTACTGGCATACACATAACTTAAAATAAATCAATACTATGGCAACATTAGAAGAACAAAAGGAGTACATTCGTACCAATTACAAAAAACTGACCGGCCAATTTATGGCCAAGATGTTGGGCATACGCCCGGAAAAGGTGTATGCGCTAGTAAAGGAACTTGGATTGAAAAAACAACTTCCTCCTCCCGTGATTAAACCGAAGGCTGATATGGGAAAGAATCCAACCCCTATCGTACCAAACGGTAACGATGAAGGAAAGATTCCTCTTCGGATAGATTGTCGAACGGTTATTCTCATTCCCAGCACCGCTGATCCTGAGGAGTACAGGAAGTCCTTCCTCCGGAAGACCAATAGCAAACATTCAAGTCTAATAAACTCTCTATAATAATCTAAAATAAAAGTGCATGAAAATACATTATTTCTACAAAAGAGAATACTCCCAAGGTTTCTACGACCTTGTAATTGAAGCTTGGCTGGAAGAAAAAGAGACATCCATGCAAGGTGTGGAGAGATTAAGTTTTACCAGATTGGAAAAACTAAGAATCTTTCTGTCAAAGGATGATCATTTCCATTGCTATGATTTTAAGCATGAATTTGGGAAAAATAGCTGTATAGGCCATTTTGCCCATACTCGCAAAAAACTAAAGGAAGATATGAATAAATGGAAGCTTAAACCTATTGACCGGCGTAATTATGAAAGATTCCGGAAAGTAGCCCTTACCCTTTATCGTAAACAATCCTTGATTGATTTCTCTGATTTCAAAGGAAGGCAAACATATGCGATTAGACAGATCATAGGAGATTAACGTAAAACTAACAAGATATGAACATGAAAAAGAAAAAAGTTACAGTGCTGGCGATTGAACATTCAAAAAGGGTGTGTGATCCGCAACCTGAATCAATAGACCGGATGGATGTCAGAAGGTTGGTTATGGATGCTTATAGGAGCGGTTATAATAAGGCTCATTCCGAGCATGTAAAGTGTATGAGCGATATTGTAAATATGAATTTGTCTGATATAGATTCTCCTGTGTTTACTCATACCAAAGAATTTAGAGAGCACTTCGACTACATAATGTCGGAAGTCAAGAAACTAACTACTTAAATAAGAATAATTGAATCTTATGGTGTATAGGTCAACCGTATAAAGAAATGACTGAATATGATAACTATTTCCAAGCTGCTGCAATTTTAGTAGTTCAAAGACAAATGTCTAACACGTCATTAATACAGCGCAAGTTCAGAATCGGGTATAATCGTGCAGGAAGGATAGTAAACCAATTGGAAGAAGCTGGTATCGTAGGTAAGTTTAAAGGTGCAGCTCCACGTGATGTACTGATTAAGGACATTGTCTCCCTAGAGGAACGCTTATCCGATATGGAGTTAGGCGAACAAAGATTATCTGATCCCTGCTGGGATAATAGAGAATGGATCTAATATAATAAAATATGAAACGACTGAATAAAAAGACCTACAAGGCAATCAAGCAAGCAAAGGCAGTGATTACCATCACGCAACATGGGGATGTGGTTAAATTGAATGTGGATTTTTTACCTCCCGCAAAAAACAAATCTCCCAAGCTATTCCAATATCTGGCCATCAAGATGTGTAATCATGCCATGGAAATTTTAGGAGGAAAGAAAAAAGATGAATGACAAGAATTATTTAGCGATGGCTGTAGCCACCGCCAAAAGAAAAAAGTTGGCGCATACTACTCCGCAGGAGTACGCTTTACCGATTTGGATGATGTTCATAGCGGCAGATATCCTAGAGAACTCCGCTATGGAAATCCAAGAGCTATTAATGCAGGACGAGCAATTTATCCAGTCCGATAAGATGCACATAAAAGCCATAATCAATCATGCCGGCAAATTCGTTCGTGATGTTGATCGGACATGTGAATACCAGTTCGCTTGCAAATTTGCGGACTATACAGAAGAATGTTCCACTTTACTTCGCAGCTACATGCAAAATAAGTTAGCCAAGATGGACAACATATGGGCACAGAGGAAGGAGGAATGATCATGTATATCGAAACGGATTCAAACGGCAAGATCATCATTCAGGATATCTCACAGGAAGAAGCTGTCATCCTAGATGATTGCTTATGTACTTACTTGGCGACGAAGCCTATCGATCAAAGATCAAGTGTCGATAGGATCGTAATGGACATGAAAAGACAATTAGAAAAGAATATACAATGAAAGCTAGAATCATATACGAAGTAGAATGCCCTCCCGTTAATTGCGACCGGGAGGATTTTTTGAAATGGCTGGAACTAAACCTATATGTTCCGGGAGCGTGCGTCACCTCCGATAATCCTCTTTTTGGAGAACCATTGGATTTTGACACCGCAGATTTTGACAATATTGAGGTAATCGATGGATAGTTACGCCCGGTATCGAATGACAGATTGGAACTGGATCGCCATCTATAAAGAGAAAATGGGAGTAGATCAATTCCGGGAGTATGTGAACGGCGTATATAATGAACTTCTAAATATGAAAGTAGATTGTTCATTCTCTCTCGAGGCTACGGTTAAAGAGGAAAACAGAGAACTCTTTATAAAAATAGTCTGTATGTTCATTCAAGAAGGAAACTATGACTATGATTTTAGTCAAGATTATAAATTCATAAGACGACATGAAAAGACAACGCTGGTCAGAAAGCCAAGAAAAAATATTGAAGGAGAATCTGGGGAAGATAACTCTCAAAGAAATAGGGAAGATTCTAGGAAAGACCGAGTTAGCCGTTAAACTATATATCCATAGGAACCATATCGTTTACCGTCCTTCCGTAAAACGGAACCTTGTGCTAGAATTGTTCCGGATTAAATTAATCAATCCGGAATATTTCAATGTAACAACAGCTTTCCTGCATGCGGTAAATATCAACCAAGTACGGTTTTGGAAATTATACCGGGGGGAGGAAAGCCCCACAGATCAAGAGTATTTACGTCTAGCCACAACTCTAGGCGTATCCTTACAAGAGGCCTTCGAAGCCCGACAACTATATTTATTTAACGACAATAAAGAAGATGAAATATGATACCTCAAGACGTGATCGATAATATCATCAACACGGCCAATATAGTAGACGTGATAGGTGATTATGTTAAGCTAAAAAAAGCTGGAGTAAATTACAAGGGAGTTTGCCCATTCCATGGGGACAAGGACGCAAGCCTAGTCGTATCCCCCGCTAAGAATATCTGGAAATGTTTTGGATGTGGTAAAGGCGGGAACGTGATAACCTTCGTAAAAGAGCACGAAGGGATATCTTTCTTCGAGGCGGTAAAGCTAGTCGCCTCGAAATACAACATAACAGTACCCGAACGGGAACTAACCGACGATGAACGGAAGAAAGCGAAAGAGCGGGAGGCCCTACAAATCTGCCTCACATTCGCCCAAGAAACGTTTACGGCTTTCCTCAAGAAGAAAGAGGCCGCTGAATATCTGGAAACACGAGGAATCACCCCGAATATCCTGTCTAAATATGGAGCGGGGTACTCTTCATCCATGTTTACCGCATTAACCGAGTTAGGCTCTCAAAGGTTATGACATGGCGACTATGGAGAAGACCGGTTTGATTATCAGAAAAGAGAACGGAAAGATCTTCGATCGATTTGTAAATAGGATCACATTCCCGTTTTATTCCTTATCAGGACTAGTGATCGGTTTCACGGGCCGTTCCTTGGAAAAGGATACCCAATGTAAATATCTAAACTCTCCGGAGACTCCCCTTTTTCATAAGGGAAAGACGTTATTCGGTATATACCAAGCTCGTCAAGAGATATCGAAATCCGATAAATGCTATTTGGTGGAAGGTCAATTTGATGTACTCTCTTTCGTTCAATCCGGTTATCCCAATACGGTCTGCGGTAGCGGTACCGCCCTTACACTAGATCAAGTCCGGATCATCAAGAAATTTACCCGAAACGTCACCGCTGTTTATGATGGAGACGCAGCCGGCATGAAAGCCTCCGTCCGGAACATGGATATCATGCTGGCCGAGGGCATGAACGTCCGTGCCGTTCTTCTTCCGGAAGGAGAAGATCCGGACAGTTTCGCCCGCAAGATGGGGACTGAGAAACTAGCCAAATTCTTGAAAAAGCAGGAGACCGACTTCATCTCCTTTATTTATAAAGCATTCGAAAGCGAGATGGATGATCCGATCCGGAAAACAGAGGTTCTCCGGATTATCGCCCAAAGTATCTCCGTCGTACCGGATAAATTACAAAGGCAAGCGTATATCGTATCCCTCGCCGAACGATTTAACGCAGATGGGGAATTGATAACAAATCTAGTTGCCGAGCTACAAGCCGTAGGTAAGAAAAGCGTGCCAGCCCAACCTACCCAACCGGGATTAACCGGCGTGGAAGAAGCGGAGGAACTTGTAAAAACCGGGAACAAACAAGTCACCCTTACTTGGTCTGTCAATCGTTTCTCCGAGGGATGGGGAGTTTGTCCGGTCATCCTTATAACAGGCATCCCGGGTGTGTCCGAGATCCAAGAGCTTCGCCGGCTATCTCCCATCATCCGTTGCAGGGATAAATTCGAGGTAAAAGAAAACATGATCGAACCGGAAGAGCTCTCATTTCTACGTTCCTTGACAAGAACCGGCTTCACGGTCTCCATGAGCAAATATAAAAGAGAGCGGGAAAGTTATGTAGACGAGAAAGGTGAAGAACGTTATAAACTCGTAGACACAGAGAAAGAGATTGGATTCAATGAATACTATATCGGATTATACAGTACATTCCGGGAATCTCCCGAGAATATAAAGAAAATAGCCTTAGAAAGATGCTCTGAAGTGATATCCTACGCGGATGCTACCACCCGAGCTTTCCAAACTACAGATTATGCCCGGATGTTAGGGGTCACCAAAACAGCTCTGGAACATGTCTTGAAACCATATCTCGATATCCGTAAATCAGAGGCCCGGTTTAATTCAGACGCACTCCAAGTAGATGGAGCCTCACTCATGTTCGATCCTAGCCGACTCCCGGATTATGTAGACTCTGATCCAGCGATTAACCGGTTATGGCGTGCCTATCAGTTTTTCCCATATCTCGATAAGAATGGAAGAAAATTAGCATATATATTCGCTAATGGTAAAAAATCGTTTATGAGAGTAGGAAACTTCTATATTGAGCCACTATTACATGTTTACGATAAAGAAAGCCAAGCCAACAAACGTATCGTAGAACTCACTCAAGCAAACTATCCCTATCCGATTTATATGGAGTGGATCAGCGCAGAGATGCTCACACTCCCATCCTTTAAAAAACGCTTATGGGAAGAAGGTGATATCAATTTCTCCAATGGGACACAAAACCATCTCGATTTGATCATGGATAGTTGGGCGGGCAAGTTCAAGAAGTGTTTTGAGCTTCGTATGTTTGGCTGGTATGATGAAGGATTCTTCGCTTTCAGTAACGCTATAGTCCATGATATCGATGGAAAACAACAACTCCAATACGTATCAGATTTGGGATTAGTGGAACACAATAAACAATACTATTATATCCCGGCTTTCTCTAAAATTTACGCATCTGAGCGCCGGGATAGCGATCGCTACTATCTGGATCGCTTTATCAAGTACCGGGAACCCAAAGCGGGATGTTCTATCAATTTCCAAAAGTGGGCCTCACTGATGAACGAGGTATACAAGCTAAACAATAACGGTATGTGGGCGATCATATATTCGATCATGAGTGCCTTCCGTAGCGATATATACAATGTCAGGAGAACCTTTACGGCTTTATTCTTTATCGGTCCGACGGGTTCCGGAAAATCACAAATTGGTTATTCCATCCGCTCTCTATCGATGTCTCCGGACGCACCAGCATTCAACCTAAACTCCGGAACCCCCGCCGCTTTGTTCTCTTGGCTGGAGAGATACCGGAATATCCCGATCATGCTCGAAGAGTATAACGACACGCAAATAAACCCTGTGATTTTCCAAGCCTTGAAATCCGCTGTATATGATGGAGAAGGCAAGCAGAAACGTAAGGATGCGGTAAGTAAGGAGATCGATAGTAGCCAAGTGAACGCAGCTCTTGTTATCATGGGCCAAGAAAGCCCCCAACAGGATGACAACTCTCTCGCAAATCGATGTATCATTTGCGAGGTACCGAAACGTGACGATCGGTCTGAATTGGAAGAAGAAATCTTCAATGAGTTGAAAGGATACGAGGAATCCGGACTACATAGCGTCCTCCTTGAGATATTGGCGTGCAGAAATAGCATCTTGCAACATTATAAGAAAGTATACGACGAGGTCTTTAAATCCTTGAAAGACGAGGTACGGGTATCCGTTAAAAACACGGATGGCCTCTCTCGTATACTCGAGACGGTATCAATGTTCGTTTCCGTTTGTCGTATAGTGGAAGAACATACCTCATTGCAACTACCTTTTACCGCAGAACAGTTCTTCGAAATCGCAATAGCGAAAGTGATCAAACAAGTAGAATCGATTAGTTCCTCAAATAAGATGTTCAACTTCTTCAGTATACTCAACTTCTTGATCGATACAGGAAGTCTAGTTCAAGGTAGAGACTATAAGATCGAAGTACCGGGAAAGGTTACAATTAAGAAACAAGGCCGGGATACGGAAATAAAAACCCTAGAACCCATAGATACCCGTGTTTTATATCTAAACATGACAAATATCTATCCTATGTATACCCAGCAGCTAAAAGGTGAGGCGTTCTCTCTTCAATCCTTAAATACCTATTTCGAAAGTAACGAGGCCTATATTGGCAAAGTACGTTCCACTCGTTATCGATGGCAAGAGGTGAAAGAAGTCCCAAAAGGAGACATTCTAGCAAACCCGGCGGGAGAACCCACCATAGATAACAGCATGAAACGTATTATGGTGAACAAAGAGAGTAATACCTCGGCAGTTTGTTTCAATTACGATATTCTCAGAGACTTGCTCGATGTCGATTTCGAAAGAGACGTACAAAACTACGATCAGACTCCGGAGACTGAGCCGGGATTCCGCTTTTAACGACTGATAGTATTTTAAAATCGCATAGAACCGACTTTCTAGGATATAGCTTGGCTATTGGAGGCCATGGACAACAAGCACATCCGGGAAGCCGGTTCTATCTTTATCCATCTATTTCCCCCGGACCCCCTGAAATTAAAAAAAGAAATAAGCAAGTTTTGCGTGTTTTGAAACCCTATAAAGGATAGAAAAAGTGGTCAACAGACCAACAGACCAACAAAAGATGAAACATTTCAAAACAGATATAAGATAAATATATAATAATCAATAATATATATATTAATTAAATAGAAGTAGGCTGTTGTTTCCTGTTGGTCATCGTTTTCTTTTTGTTGGTCACTGTTGGCAATAATTCTAAATTCGGGGAAAAATGAAGCACTGTTGACGGTTGGTAGGGGTGACCAACAACCACTATTTTTTGTTGGTCGCATGTTTCTTAGTATTTTACCGATTATATCATTGAAATATAGTAAATTAGCATCATATTTTATATTTCCTGTTGGTCTGTTGACGTGTTGGTCGCAAAATATAACACATACACATAGGGAAAATAGAGTAAAAAAGCCTATAAGAAGAGAGAAAATCGATATGGTGACAGTAAAGATAAGCATAAAAAAGCATTTGGAGGAGTACATGCGTGGAAAATTCAATGATTGCCGGGAAGGAGTGATAACCCTTCCGGACAAGACAGATTTGTATCATACCCTATTTGATCTGACATCCAAGCGCCCGGCCTCCTGCCCTTTGGAGCAAGGAACGCTGGAAATAGCTTTGCCGGACAGACGATGTGGAAAAGATCCGGCTTACTACAACTATCTTAGCGAACGCTCGCAGCGAATCCTTGAGCGACGGATAGAGTTGATGTTCTGGGCCGAGCTGCACGAATGGATAGATTATAACAAGCATATGTATGGGATACAGTATATCGAAAGTATTTTTTCCTTTATGCGCAAATTCGATATCAACGGGATCAGCGAGGACGCTCTAAAAAAGAACTACTATCGCTGGAGGGACCGAACTAGGAAGCAAAAAGAGAAACGTTCGTACAATAAAAGTTAAATACGAGTGTTTTTCACTCCGACCAAGCGTATCGATTTGTCCCTTTTGGGAGGAATAAAATTCCAAGTGTATCCATTACGATCAGATATTATTGATAAACAAATAAAAACTAAGGTTATGGCAGACAATATGGGAGGCATCTCCGATGCGTGGTTCGCTTTCTCGAGGCAAATAGCGAGCGTGTCTCAAGAGGCAGACAAAGTAAAAGTTGGACTCAAGTCCGGAGACTGGATCAACCTTCACCCGGGAAGATATGGAACCTCTATCAAGGTTGAGCCACAAGAAAGTGAATCAGGTACTCTATATAATGTATCTGGTTCCTTGCAAATACCCCGTCAATATATGACCAGCGATCTATGGCAAAAATGCGAACGATTGAACCACCTCACGGCGATCTTTAAGTACAAACACTTTAGCGGGGATACATTCGTGGTCGGATCGGATCGTTTTCCCCTAAAATGCAAATTCGAGGTGTTGCACCCCAGCGATCCTAGCGGTTTCTCGGGATACAAAATCTCGTTATCCGGAAAGCAATTGGTTCCGCAACTTCAACTGATCGATTGACCGAAGTCCTTTACCATACATATATATAAGTATATCCTTGCCATCAAAAAGGAAGATATGCTTTATCTACACAACATTCTGGGGGGAGTATGGTTCGTCGAGGAAAACTTCGCGGCGAATTATTTCCCCCTTATCGCATCTTTTCTTACCAAGCCGGAAGCGATGTTCGGGAAACCCCGGAACGCTTCTTCCGAACAAGAGCCGACCGAGGATAACGCCTTGCTTTTCGCCTCCCTAAAAAATGGCGCATACCAGATCAGCGAGTATGGAGGATGGTCTCCACCCGAGGACGCACCCAAAAACTCCGTAGCCATAATGAACATCAACGGGGCGATCACGAAATACGACCAAGAATGCGGTCCATCCGGAATGCTTACCAAGGCGAATCTCCTAAACCGATGCTACAACGAGAATAATATCAAGGCGATCGTCTTGAATATCGATTCCGGCGGAGGCGAGGGAATGGGATGCCGGATCATGCAGGAAGCGATTAACAGCCGAAACAAACCTGTCGTAGCTTTCTGCAATGATTTCGTAGCGTCCGCCGCCTATGGCATCGCCTCCTGTTGCGACAAGATCGTAGCGAACTCCAACGTCTGCCGGATCGGAAGCGTGGGTACCTATATGACGATCGTTGATACCAGCGAGTATTATGCCAAGATGGGAATCAAGTTGATCGATATCTATGCCTCCAAATCCACGGACAAGAACCAAGAATTTCACAAGGCTCTGCAGGGAGATACGGAACCGCTAAAAAAAGTATGCGATACGTATAACGAGAATTTCATCTCCAGTATCGCTAACGCCCGGGTAGGCGTGATCAATGAGGATCAAGGTAAATGGGCCACCGGTAAGATGTTTTTCGCGCCGGAGGCCATGGACATCGGTATGATCGATGAGATAGATACTTTCGAGAATGTTCTTAATTATTTTAATACATAGTGATTTATGAAGTGGTTGAAAGATGATTCGTACAATGCGATGAAACAAGCGGCCGACAACTGGGACAAGCTTCTGAATAAGGTACTGGGTGATAACCCGGACATGAAAGCGGAAGACGTAACAGTGGATCAGCTGCTCGATTCGATCGAGAGCACCGGTAATACCTCCGACTTACAGGAGCAATTATCGACCGCCCAAGAAAAGTTGAAAGAGAAAGACACACAGATTGAGCAACTTCAATCAGACGTGGCAGAGCTAAAGGGAACACCGGCAGGCAAAAAGCCGGAAGCAAAAGTAAAGCAAGAGCCGACCGCGGAGACCGGAGATATCAAGGATTTCGCCGATAAGCATGAGGATGATACCCTCGCTATCATGGCCGAGGCAGAGAAAACAGGATTTTTTAAACACTAAGAACGATGGCAAAACAAGGAATTTTAGATATTGAGAAACTGAATCGTTATGCGAAGGATTACGATAACGTGTTGCGTACCCTTCCCTATTTCACGTTTCAGGAGTTCGCCGCGGCCATGAAGCTCAACGTGATCGAGATCGAGAATGAGGACGTGATCGTGAACGCTCGCCGCAAAGCCGGACACACCGGCCCATATAAAGCCGGGGCCGAGATTAAGTATCCCGATGAAATCGGTAAATTGGTAGAGATGTCCATCAAACCGGAACTTACCGTTTCTCGTTTGAAGGATAACATCTTAAATTATACGGAGAAACGTATTCTCTCCAACGCCGGGGAGAAGGTGGACCATACGGTAAAGAAACACCCCATGGAGAAATTCGTGGTGGATAATCACATCATCAGCCATTCGGAGGATATCACTTTCTCCGCTTTCTTCGCCGAAAGAAACGACAATGTGTATAGCCCGATGAGTTCTTTCACCGGATTTTTCCCTTGGATCGATCATTTCAAGACAACGAAGGATATCACCATGGCGAATCGTAACCTAGTACGTACCGGTACGTTTGGCAGTGGTGACGGTGTAGATGATTACGATCGTCTGGTCAACTTCTTACGTGCGGCACATCCTTTCTTACGCCGTAAAGCGATCCTGTATTATGCCAACGAGATCGAGTTGATCTGTAAGGAGGCTTACCGGCAAAAGACAAAAGCGTTCGCCCGCCCATCCACCGAGGAGTTTTGGAAGGCGGTCAAGGACGACGCCAAGTTCCCGGGACTGGAACCTGTCACCCATGAGGCATATGGAACAGGGCAGGCCTTGATCTTAATCCGTCCCGGAATGCTGGATTTTGGCGTGAATACGAAGAAGGCGACCCGGTTCGTCCAGATCCGCGATATCTTCGAGGACCCGAACGAGGTTCAGTTCTGGCTACAAGCCGGGTACGGTACCCGCTTTCAGGATATCCATCCGAAGGTATTCCAGATTAACGAGTTCACCAATGAGGGCGTTGATTTAGCGGGCGACTACGTAACCGGTGCCGCCCTGACCGTCACGATCGAGAGCGACGAGGCCATAGAAGCCGGTGCCGCTTGGAAGGTGGGCGAGAACGGCGAGTGGATGAGAAGCGGAGCTACCCTTTTAGGCATACCCAAAGGTGAGCAAACCGTATCCTTCAAGGATATCGCCGGTTATACCAAGCCGGCAGACGTGAAAGTCACGGTAGCCGATGGAGAGGACTTCACCGCTTCCGGTACTTATACCAAATCGTAAAACCAGTAAATAAATAAAACGATGAAAGATTTCAGAAAAGTTTTGTCCGTATTGTTTCTGCTAGCGGTGCTATCCGTCCTCTTCATGGGGGCGGACGTTCCGGCGGATTATGTGATGTGCGCCTCGTTTGGCCCTGTTTTATGGCCAGCCGGAGCGGACAATATGGGGGGTTATAAAGGTCGTATCGCCTTTATTCCGGAAACCTCAGTCTCTGTCGTCCCCACGCTCCCCAAAGAGGCCAAGGCCACAGCCGATTTCGTGACGGCGACAGGAGCTTTTACCTTTTTAGAGTCGGGAGGTAAACCGACACCTATTTACGCGACACGGGCAACCGTAGGATACAAAGCGGAGTCTCAAGGCGAGACAGATTGTAAAAGTTACAAGATCAGCGGCGAGTTCTTCCACCCCGGCAAGAAAGTGGAAGCCGCCGCTTTCGCCCGGCAGATCTGCAATACGCCCGGCTATTTGATCATCGAGGACAACGAGAGCCAGCAGCTTATCGGACAGCCCGGCTATCCTTGTACGGTTACCGCCTCTTTCGACGGCGGCAAGGCGGCGGCCGACAAAAGAGGTTGGTCCTTCACTTTCGAGGCCGATAGCCCCGCCCCTATGATTATCATGGGAACGCCTATCGATATAGACGCATTATTCACCGGGGTAGCTCCTACTCCACCGGAAGGAGGTTCTTAAATGATAACATTACAAAACTGGTTAGCGGACCGTAAGCGTAAATACGCGGACGGTCTAGCGCTTTTTCAAGCTCTAGCTCCGGAGGAGATGAGAAAGAAGTATATCGCTTTCTTTAGCGAGGTAAAGGAGGTTCCGCAGTTCGATTCCCATTTCACCGTATTGGTGAATAAGTTGACAACCGTAGCGCGCCTATCGTCGGCCCAACCCCAGATAACAATCTCCGAACGGGGTTCGATACTCTTGAAAACAGCGGTCGCGGCAACAAAGGCGATCGAGAAAACAGCGGATCAGCTAAAAGGCGATAAAGTCTTAAAAGAAATCCTCGTGAAAGAATCCGAGCTATTCAAGCTACAAGACAAGATCACCGAGCTGGAGGAAGACAATGACGATAAATCCGGAGAGATCGATCAATTGCAAGCCGAGCTGGAGGAAGCGCAGGAAGAGTTGCAAGAACTGCAAGATCAATTCGCCCTGTTACGGCCCGGAGCGAAGATCGCCACGTACTCCTCCCTTCCGGATAACATCCGTACGATCTTCGACGAGGTCCGCCAGATCACCCCCTTGTACGCCGCCTTATTCACGGAGATGCAGAACGAGGCCCTTACTCCGGAGCAACGCAAGCCGATCGCCGATCAGGTGCATGAGCTTTGGACCCGCCGTGCCAAGCTATGGGACCAGATCGACGCTTGGGCCGAGGGTAAGCAGATCCAGTTAAAAACCGAGGTTCAAAAAAACCGAGGAACTCCCGGCCGATCAATTGTTGAAAGGTATGCAGATCGCCAACCGGATCGAACGACTGAGGGAGAATATCCGGCGCACGGAAACCTCTATCGCCCAACATGAGAAAAACGGGAAGCTTAACCTCCGGCAAAAAGCAGAGCAACGCTTGGCTTATTACAAACGTGAGCTGGCGGAACTGGATAACTTGAAATAAATCTTGCTTCCATAATGAAGGGGAATAGACAATCCATAAGGTATTGGCTGTTCCCCTTTATCATAACCTATTTAGAAAGAATGAACAAGGAACTAACATCATACGACAAGATAGCCACGGTACTTTTCAAAGGGCATGAAGAAGCGGCAAGCCTTCTCTCCTGCCGGGAGCTTATGCAAAAAGATCGCTGGATGTTATGTGTTTCCAAGTTATTGGAAGACCCCATGACAGCCGACAAAGACCTGATCGCTTTCCTGATGGCCGGTTGCGACGGTAGTTGTGAGCCCGTATCACAAGCCACCGCTTACCGTGATTTGGCCGCTATCCGGAGACTCGTAGGAAATGTACAGTTAGCCGGCAAGAACTGGTATCGTTACATGGTGATCGAGGCCGCCAAGGAAGGTATCCGCATCGCCCGGGAAGCCAAAGACCCCAAAGGTATCGCCGCCAACGCGGACAAGATCGGTAAATACACCCGCTCCGATAAAGAAGACGATGACATTGATCGAAGCGCTTGGGAACCACCCTGCTTTGAGCCATCCGATGATGTCACGTTAATGGGAGATGATTTCAAGCCTATCCCTAATCTTGAAGAAGAAAGGAAATCATTCCGGGCATTGTTCAAGCAAGATCATGATATCGTAGATATTGAACCCATTACAGACGACTATGGCACTGATGACTGAACCTTTCACCCGTAAAGCGAAAGAGGCGCAACGCAAGTTTTTCAATAAGATGCAACGCATGGGAATGGCGATCGCCGCCCACGACGAGTATTGGGTGTGTAGCCGTGGTACCGGTAAATCCGAGGGTTTGGACGCACGCTTCATCATCCGGAATGTTTGGTCCATGCCGGGTTCTACCGGGGCTTTAATCTCTCCATCCTATGCCAAGGCTTGGGGTAATACGCTACCGGCGATTATCCACGCTCTCGCCGAATGGGGCTATATCGAGGGCATTCATTTCTTTGTTGGCCGCAAGGCACCCCTGTCCGCCAACTTCGGAAAGCCCAAACGCCCGCCGCTTCAGACCGCATGGGGCAATTGCATTCATTTCTGGAATGGCACCGTATTGGTCGTACTCTCCTTCAGTCAAGGGATGTCAGCGAACTCCATGTCCTTAGATTGGGTAATCGGTCCGGAGGCGAAATTCCTAGACTACGATAAGATAAAATCCGAGGTTGATCCCGCCAATCGGGGAAATTTGCAAGATTTCAACCAATGCCCTTGGCATCATTCCGTTCTCTATTCCACGGATATGCCAACCTTAAAAGCCGGACGTTGGATATTGGATAAGATCAACGACATGAATCCGGTTCATATCAACTTGATCCGGAACCTATACCGGGAAATGAAATTAACCGAGCGCCTTCCGGAACAAACATCATACACCCAACGCAAATACAAAGAATTACGCCATGACTTGATGTTGGCCCGTAAGTATCAAGCACCTGTCAAACCTATGCGTGGCAAGACCCGGGAGTACACGGTATATTACGGAGAGTATGATATTTTCGATAACATGGAAGTCGTAGGCAAGGATTACATTTGGCAAATGTACCGCAACGTTCCCTCCCTTATATGGCGTACCGCATTCATGAACGAACGCCTGTTCCGTGTCGCTAATGGCTTCTATTCGGCCTTGAACGATTACCATTTCTATACCCCCGGCGATACTCGCTACATGGGTAGCATGGGAGCGGACTGGAACCGGCTGCGACTGGCCGGATGCCTAGCCGATGGGGATCTGGATATGGACGCTCCCTTGCTAATCGGTTTCGATAGTAACTCCGCAATCAATACCGCATGTATCGGACAGGTACAAGGCCATCAATTACGTACCCTAAAGAGCTTCTTTGTCAAGACCCCCGATAAGCTGGATGAATTGGCTCGTCAGGTTTGCGAATACTACAAATACAAGCTCAAACGTGATATCATCTTCTTTTATGACCAGACCTTCACGTGGACTACCGGCAATAACTCCGAGTCCTATCAAGATACCATCATCCGGATCTTCAAGGAATATGGTTGGGATATCACCGATATCTATATCGGACAGGTAAGCCGCCACGACTGGAGGCACGAGCAAATAGACCGGGCCTTAAAGCATGATCCGGCGCTCCTTTATCCTGTTTTCAATAAATACAACAACGAGTTCCTCAAACTCGCCATGGAGCAAACAGCGGTGAAAGTAGGCAAGAACGGATTCGAGAAAGACAAATCGCCGGAAGCTACAGAAGACAGCCCCGATAACCCGGATGAGTACAAGACACACATTACCGACGCATGGGACACATTGTTTGTCGGCGCGAATTTCTTTATGCCCGAACTTGCGTACGCGGAATCCGGAATCATCTTCCTTCATTAAAAATCGGTAGACGCATTTCATGCGTGATCTGTCTAAGGGAGGCAGCAGATAAGGTGAAAAATTGAACTTGCGCCCGCATTTTTTTTTGTAGGGCGCTGCGGGGTACTTTCGCACGCTTTGAGAAAAAAACGCTACTTGAGAGGTGCGCAACTATTAAGTATCAACAAATTAACATTTCAACAATGAGAAACCGTTGCGAAATATGCGGGGACAAAAAAAAGAGCCTCTGTTATGGAGGCCCTAAATGCGCTGTTATGATTTGTACTTGCCGTGGCGTGAGTAAGCGTTGCCCGGAATGATACCCGGCTTCGGTAATCTCATAAAATAACGCCTTGTTTAGATTTATCCATCTCTTTAGCTGGATCGAGGCCGAAGCGGGTGCGCTATTCGGGAAATATTGAATGCCTAGCTCCTGCAATCCGTAAGCCCTTATCTTAAAATTCTCATTGTCCATCCTTCTCTATTTATAAATTATCAAATATACTGAATACTAACCTCATAAAAAAAGGACGCACCCTCTTTTCCAAAACGATGCGCCCTTCTCCCTCAAACGATGCGTGCTTTTAGCCTAGATCTCGTCCGGGCTCTCGGAGTCATTTCCACCTTCGCCCTTTTCCACGCTTACCTTCTCGAATCGCAATACCTTCGCTTGCGAGCGAAGCGCCTTACCCGGAGAGAAGGTGTACTTAGGACGACGAATCTTAGTGGCGTTGAAATCCTTCTCCACCTTCGTCCCCTCACTACCGAACGTGATACGGAAATTACCGAACTCACCCAACTGTACGATCTTGCCGTCCGACATCTCCAGCTTCATCACGTAGATAAGCGAATCCAGCACCGCTTTCACGTCTGCGCTGGATACGCAAGAACGCTCGCCAATCATGGAGCAAAGACGCTCCATATCACTAGTACCCGTAGATTTCGCTTGTGCGTAATAAAGCTTATCGCCTTCAGTCGCTCCCTTGTGCATGTCCCGTCGCTGCACTAATTTGTAAGTTGTAGCCATTGTTTGTTGATTGTTTTGAAGTGAATAATAGATAGTTGTGTCGTGATCACGGGGGCAAAGGTGGGATATGGTGATTATAGGATGTTAGGGATTACCTAGCAGTGTAAAGTTATATAAGGATATTACGATTTTTTCTTTGCCATCCCAAAAACTTTCACCATATTTGCGACATGGCAACCAAGAATGAATTAGAAAAAAGTAAAGTAAGAAAGGAAACTACCGCTAAGTTCTTTTTTGATATGGCAAAGTTGACATTTGCGGCTTTGGTGCTAGGGGTAGCGGCCTCTTTACTAAACCGGGAGATAGAGGATGAGATACCAAGTATGGCTAATTATCTTTTTGCGATGGGATTCATCGGTACGGTTGCCTTTGCGATGATTGGATATAGAATCTTAAAATAATAATAATATGCAGATAGCAGTTGTTTTTTTCACCGTTGTAGCTATTGTTGCCGTAGGCATATTAGCGTATACTTATACACCATCCGGAAAACGATGGATAGAGAACATGTGATAAATCCTTTTTGGAATATTCCCCAGCCGGCCCAATAAAAGCCGGCTTTTTCTTTGCCATCCCAAAAACTTTCACCATATTTGCAATGTCCTATTTCACGAAAGGCGGGTGACCGCCTAACATATTTGTATCGGCATTTTTTGTGTCCATACTAGTACGTATATATAATACAACGGTTTCGTACCCCCTTGATATGGCTTAATGGCCATAACTGCCTTTCGTGGTGTAGGACAAAGGGACAGGCGAGACCGTTTTTTGTTTTTCCTGCCCCAAACAAACAATGTTAGTTATGTCCAAACACGAAAACATTTGTTTGCCGGGGAATAATAGTACCCTACAATCAACGTCCACTCACGAAACGAGTTTCTTTTCTTGGATCACCGTCCAGAAGTTCTACAACTTGTTACCTCTTGGTATCACGCCCTGTAAATCCATTCACGAGGCAAAGATGTACACGGTAGCTTTATTAACAATGCTGTCTCCGGCGTTCTTACCGCTGATTGGAGTGGCTTGGTTCGTGTACTGCTCAGCGAAGAAAGGAGGCCGGTCATGAAAGCAAGCCCTTACATAGAACAAATACGGGTGAAATCCCCCGGCAAGAAAGAAGAAGTTCTTTATTGCATTGACTGTAATGAGTACCGCATGAGCGATATAACAGAAGAGCAACTTACGGATATATATAACTTGATCGGGGAGTTCCTCGGGAAAGGAGGTGAGCAATGAGAACTATTAAAACATTAGAGGAAGCCCACCGGATAATCGCTGAATTGGAAATGGAAATCAAAGAAACAAAAAGAAAACATGATGCCGCCTGTGAAAAAATAGGTTGGTTAAAAGGTAAGCTATCTGAGTGCGGAATACCTATTCGCATAGGAGATATGACCATTTTCACTATTATAAAAGGGGGTAAAGCCATATGACACTCCAAGAAGCCCTTCGCCTACTCGACATCGTGACCGATGTAAACGAGCAATACAGCAAACAAGAACGAATACGTGCCGCCATGCGGCTAGAAGAACTACTCCGGCTACTATTGCCGGAAGAATAATATCAATCAAGCCCCGCCCGGAGAAATCCCCGGCGGGGCTTTTTCATGTCCTTTTCCGAAGGTATGATTACGAGCATCTTTGTGAAAAATGTTTGGAGATGATATCACAGGTATTTAGCCCGATCGTAGAGAGGATCTTGATTAAGCTCCAGATGGTATTGAACCATTCTTGGGGCTGGATGATAAGCGGGATGATATTCTTATTGAATTTTATCTCGCCCGTGAAATACGCTTTCGCCGCTATGGGCGTGGCTATTACGGCCGACTTGCTATTCGGGATGTTCTCGGCAAAGAAGCAAGGTAAATTCTTCCTATCACAAAGCGGAAGAGATACCCCCGCCAAGGTGATCGTCTATTTCGGTTTCATGCTCGTGGTATTCGTTACGGAACGGATATTCACTCAAGATAACGCCATAATCACCAAGGCCGGATGTACCCTAGCCTGTGTGTGCGAGCTGTGGAGCATGCTGGGTAGCGTATTGATTATCTGGCCGAACATGATGTTTCCAAAGCTGCTTAAACTACAGCTCAAAGGAGAGATCGAGTCTAAGCTAGGAAAGAATATTAGTAACCAATTAGATAAGGAGGATTGTAAAAATGACAACGACACCAAGGGGAATCCGAAACAACAACCCCGGTAATATCCGGAACTCGGAGCGGAACGACTGGGCCGGAGAAGTATCGAAAGCCGATAAAAAGGACAACGCTTTCGAGGAATTCGAGGATATACCGCATGGGGTACGGGCCATGATGAAGCTCTTGCTAAAATACCAGCGATCGTATAACCTACGCTCCATAAAGGAACTGATAGAACGATGGGCACCCCGCGATGAGAATGACACGGCGGCTTACGTACGATGGGTATGCCGGGAGATGCAAATGCCGGACTGTTGCCGGCTAGACCTGTCGGACAAGGGAACGATGTGCGCCCTAGTGGATGCCATGTGCTACATGGAGAACGGTGAGCGTATCCCTATGGAAGACATCGAGGCCGGCTGGGAACTGATGTGAGAGTGGTATTGTTTATGCGAGCTCCCTTTTGGATAGCGAATCATGGAATATGGACTTTATAAGAGATTGTGTGTCTTGGCCGGAATGGTGGCTCTTTGCGCTAGCTGCTCCGTGCGTCGTAGCGCTTCTGATCATAGCCATTACAGAGATCAAGAGCGACAGGTATTGGAGAGCTTGGATACCTCTATGGATGTACGGCTTGCCAGTTCCAACACCGTGCGAGATCGGTGGAGAAACATCCGGATCATACGAAGGGAATTCGACCTTGAGCGGCAGCCGGACGAAAACGGCCGATACCCGGTCAAGGCGGAAACGACACTCGAAGGCGAGGAACATGAGAACGAGCGAAAAGAAGAAGCGGAAAGCCAAAAGAAAGAGGAGAACGAGAACGTTTTCGCCCGGTCGGAAGCCAGCCATGAGGAAGAGCGATCCGGAGATACCGAACTCAACTCCGATATCGGCAAGAACGCCCTCGGGTGGTGGGCGCTCGGCGTAACGATGGTTCTGGCCTTGGTAATCTTTTTAAGATGGAGATATGGAAAAAAGGATAAAACAAAGTGATGTCTGGGCTGTCATGCAGCAAAAGGATGACCGGGGACGATACAAGATGTTCTCGTTCTCGTACGTGCGGTTGAATGAAAGCCGGGAGGGAAATGGCTCTCCCGGCTCGATCGAGAATTATGAGGTAGCCTACTTCAGCTCGATCCACGCCAAGGGAAGCACGGTAAACATCCGGATTCGGGGCGAACGGTTCCCACGGAAGTTCATCCGTTGCATGATCATCCGGATTAACGGTAAAAAAATATACGCATAATGGGACGCAAGAACGTATTTCTAATGGGTGACACCGCTTTCCTCCCCGGAGCGAAAGCGGCGGTGGTCATGACCGAGGACGTAGGTTTTCTGGAGGATAAAAAATTCACGGCCACGGTCATTACCCCGGCCAAAGGATCTTCCGTCAAGAAAGAGGTCAGGTTTGTCCCGTTCGGTCACCAAGACAAGTTGCCCGTAAGGATCATGAAAAAGATCGCCGACAACACCATCGTAGGCAGCAATATCGAGTTCAAGGCGAACATGGCCTACGGCGATGGGTTGATGGTCTGCCGGAGGGTGAAGAATCCGGAGACCCAAAAGATCGAGCTGGAGGAACTTACCCCGGAAGAGGCTCCGGAGATATTCCAGTTCATATCGGACAGCAACTACTTACGGGTAATGTCCGAGCTGGCCAACGATCTGGTCGTATTCTCCGACTCTTTCGTCTATCTGGCTTTTGGCAAACGGAAGGCCGGAGAGAAACCGAAGGTAGTCCAGATCTGGCACCGGGAGATGTGCTTTTCCCGGATCAGCGAGCAAGACGAGAAGACGAAACGCATCGAGTATCATGGTTATTCCTCGCAATGGGGAGAGGAGTCATTTCCGGACGACGTGATCGTAACGAGATTGCTAGACCGCCGAAGCCCGCTTTACGATCTCAAGGTTCGTACCGGGCTCGTACCCGATCCGGAGACCGGAGAGAAAAAGGACGAGGAAGAGAATGGCTATACGTTAAGCCTCAATATGCCGGTACCGGGGCGTTTTTATTACAACCGCCCTTATTGGTGGTCCATCTTCCTCGATTGGTACGAGTTCAGTTGCGCCATCCCGAAATTCAAGAAGGCGTTGCTGAAAAACCAGATGGTCTTGAAATATCACGTCTCCATCAACATGAAATTTTGGGACAAGCTTTACGACTCGGAAGGTATCCCCAAGGATGACAAGAAGAAACGGAACGAGCGCAAGAACGCTTTCCTACAACAACTGAACGACTTCCTTTCCGGAGAGGAGAACGCCGGCAAGAGCTTCGTATCCCATTTCCGGTATGATCAGATCAATAAATACGAGGAGAGCGATATCATCATCAAGCCCTTGGAATCATTTATCAAGGGCGGTGAGTATATCGAGGACTCGGAGGAAGCGACAAACGTGATCTGTAACACGATGGGCGTACATCCGTCCTTGAAAGGAGCGTCGCCCGGGAAATCGAAGAACATCAACGGTACCGAGGCCCGGGAGTTATTCATTATCGCCCAAGTACTGTTCAAGCCGCTCCGGGACATGATGGTTCTCCCGCTATACCTAGCCCGGGAGATCAACGGATGGGGAAAAGACATCGAGTTCGTGATACCCAATATCATGCTAACGACACTCGATAAGAACACGGGATCGGAAAAGAGTATCGGTAACGAAAAAGTATAATCATGACACAGCCATTCCTACAAACGATAGATGATTTGAGGCATACCGTCAAGGTAAACGCCTCATTTAAGTTCGAGATATTGGAGCCTTATCTTCAAGACGCTTTCGATCGATATATCGTCCCCTACCTCGGGGAAGCCTTGGTCGATCGGCTGTATCGAGAGCCGTTAACGGAAGATATCCTTACGATCAAGACGCTCGCCAGCCGGACACTGGGACCATTGGCCGTGGCGATAGCCAGTCCGGAGCTAGGGGTCTTGATCGGTGACAGCGGGCATACGGTAGGCCGGAACGATAAGTTCACCGTAGCCAGCGACCAAAAGATCGCCCGATCGGAAGAGAGCATGCAGGAACGGGGATGGAATAACTTGGATAAGCTACTGGAGCATCTCGGAAGCCACGAGAACGACTATCCGGAATGGAAAGAAAGCCGCTATTACAAGAACCAAGCCAACGACCACTACCTTAATTCCGCCCGGGAGTTTCAGGATTACGGTAAGGTGAATATCGATTATTCCCGGTTGACCTTCGAAAAGTTCCGTCCCCTACTCGATACACTGGAGATGAAGCTATGCCGCTGGATCGGGACCACTCTTGACAAGAGCTTAAAAGACACCTTAAGAACCGGCGTGGATGATCCGCTCCGGATCAAGCTGATTGATTATATCCGGGTATGGCTCGCCATGTACGTAGCCAAGCTCCATACCAGCCAAACCACCCGGGTACAACGTACGGCGGCCGGCCAGCTGGAGTTTAAACCCGTGATCTATCCGCTGTATTCCGATCCCACGGACAACGGTAATTTCTACGCCGAGCAGGTAACGTCGTTAGAAGCGGTAATCGAGGATTACATGAAAGTTTACGCCCCGGAACTAGGCCTCCCCGCTCCTATCAAGAACGACTTTAATTCCAAGGACAAACATATTTTCGTATTATGAGAAAAATAACGATCAAAGATATCGATTACCTCGTGCCCGGCACATGGGATGAGATGACAGCGGAACAGCTTTGCTTTCTCGCCAATATTTTGAACTCGAAAAGTACGGCCCAAGAAGCCAAGGTCAAGATGCTATTGTTTTGCCTGTCCGCGAGAATCCGGCGATACCAGAAAGCCAATGGAACCGGTTACGCCGTTTCCCTTCCCAAAGATCGTATATGGATCACGGCCGAGCAACTGGCGGCGTTGAGCACCATCTTTGATTTCTTATTCCAAGAGACAGAAAAAGGGATCGAGCTGGATATCCGCTTAACCCGTAACCCATTCCCCGTCTACAAAGACAAAGATATCGAGTTATACGGCCCGGAAGACGGCCTGACCAATATCAGCTACGGACAGTTCATCATGCTACAGACTTGGCAACAGCGGATGAGACAGGATTTATTCGAGGCATTGGATAACTTCCTATCCATAATCTGGAAAGACGGCTCATTCTCCATACGTGAGGACGGTGATCCGGCTTGGTTCCGGAATGTAGAGCCGATCGTAAAGACAGTCATGTTCTGGTACTACCTAGGTAGCATGAATTTCATACAAGCAAAGTTCTCCCGGGTATTCTCCTCCGGAGGGAATGAAGCCCCTTTGGATATATTCGACACGCAACAACGCATCGTGGATGAGATGGCCAGCGGAGACGTGACCAAGAAAGAACAGGTAAAACAATCCCTTTTATACGACGCTCTCTATACCCTAGAAGTAGCGATCGAAAAAGAGGAGAAAAAGAAACAAGATATGTAGTAATAGGTGTTTTTCATGGTATTAGATTTTTAGATTAGTAATGGACAGCCGCTTTGCCTGTGAAGGTGGAGCGGTTTTGTTATTATCTCCAATCCAGATACTATGATAATAAAAATATTACCAAACGTTTGCCATTGATAATATATTTATTATCTTTGTGATGTCATTAAGACAAGAGCTCTATGCATAGTGACGATGGGCTAAAAGCCCGGATAGAAGAGGCAGAAAAAGATCTCCTTTTTTATCTCCGCAAGTATCATGAACTGACTTCGAGAAGCAAATTCATGAAAGCGGTGGTTGATAAAGAGATCAAGAGACTTGAGAAAGAACTTAAGGAACTTGGAAAGTATTATTGACCAGAAAGGTTCTCCCCCTCCAGGCCAGAGGGGGAGTTTCCCTTTCATGTGTAACTCAAAAAACAGAATAAGATGGATAAAGTAAAGCGTTTTTTTGAACTAAAGGAACTTTGGAAAAAGTCCCCGGAGAATGACCGCCCTACCATAGACCGACAAATTACCGATCTGTTGGATAGCATGGATGAAAAGGAAACCGAACTGCTTACCGCAGGTGTGCAAAATGACTTTGAAAACATCCATAAAGAGATCACGGACATCAAGGAGCAGCTAACTATTCGTGAGCGACTGAGTCCCGTTTTACCATACCTGTCCGTCTCTAATCTAGCCAAAGATTATTTCGGGAAATCATCCTCTTGGTTCTACCAACGATTAAACGGGAATAGCGTACACGGTAAAATTTGCAAATTCACACAGGAGGAACTGGCTATTTTGGATATGGCGCTGAAAGACATCAGCCGCCGGATTACTAAATTGAACTTGGTATAGATCATTTTATTATGGGAGCCATAGAAAACAAACATATCTTTGCCGCATATGCAAACCTAGCGATAGATGGACTAATAAAAACACTTAATTTTATCGCTAAAAAGTTGGACACCCAAAAGCAATTAAGCAGTTGGGATATCAAGCATGTAATAACACTCATCGACTCAATCTTCGATCAAAATCCACAAAACAACCTAGAACAGATCGTTGAAGGATATCTACCATGGATAAAACCGATCATTGAAATGAAGACGCCTAAAAAAGGTGAAAGGCAATCGGATAAACTTTGTATAGAATATAAAACCATCATTACAGCTTTTGCCTCTTTGCTTAATGATGTCAGGAACTATTACACCCATTATTATCATGATCCCATCTGCATTTATCCCCGTGGGTATGATATCCCTTCATCACTGAACTGCATCTACGATAGTGCCATAAACATTATCAAGGAGCGTTTCCAAGCCGAGGAGAAAGAGATGGAGCATCTTCGTAGATACACTCGCAAAAAAGGGCGGGTTGTTCTAAAAACAGAAGATGATCATTTCTATTACACATTAGTAAACAATAACGGTCTGAGCGAAAAAGGGTATGCTTTCTTCATCTCGATGTTCCTTGAAAGGAAGTACAGTTATCTATTCTTGAAAAAGTTATCCGGATTCAAACGGGGAGACTCGTTACAATATAGGCTTACCCTTGAGGTTTTCACGGCTCTTTCCACCAAACCTCCTGTAGAACGTCTACGCACTACGAAAGACACGAAACAAGACCGGGCTTTAGATATACTGAATGAACTATCTAAGATACCAATAGAACTGTATCAAACCCTTGAACCTAAATACCGGGAAATGTATAACGAGACATTACAACCAACGGATGCCGAAGATCCTTACGGCCTTCCGGATAGATCCAGAATACGGTTCCGCAGTCGCTTTGAGACTTTTGCCCTGCACTTTTTAGACAAACAAGCTGATTTTAAAGAAATTGGCTTCTATACATATCTCGGAAATTACTTTCACAATGGATATCAAAAAACAAGAGTCGATAGAGAGACAAAGGATAGATACATTAATTTCCAACTCGCAGGCTTTTGTAAAAACATCCAAGATATCTCCGCAAAGAAACTATCGGAGGCATTAAACGTAAAATCCATAGATATAAGTACAGATAGTATACCGGATATCAATTCTTTTGAGCCTTATCTGGTTCAATCTACGCCCCACTATATCGTTAATGGTAATAATATCGGTATTAAGGTATTACCAGAAGGGAAAGATACCTACCCTACCATCGATGAGAAGGGTGCTAAAATGCCTATCGCCGATTTCTGGTTAAGTAAATACGAATTGCCGGCCATGTTATTCTATACTTATTTACGGAATAATAATATACATAAATCACACTGTCCCCTATCCGTAAAAGATATTATTGAACGATCTATCCATAAAAGTACCAAACAAAAGCATCCGGAAGAGAGATCCGAGTTAATGTTACGCCGGGTCATGAAAGCGATCTTTTGGACAGATAGTAAACTCAATGAGGTAGAACGTATCAAATCTCAGAAATCCGCTTTTGGTAAAAGGCAACATGAAATATTAAAAGCTGGCCGAATAGCGGAAACGTTGGTTAGAGACATGCTATGGCTACAGCCTTCAAAAAACAATGGAAGGGATAAAGTCACAGAGCCTAATTTCCAAGCCATACAAGTTTCTTTAGCATATTTCGGGATAAGAAGAAATGACTTAACGGAAATCTTCACACGAGCAGGATTGATCAATTCTTCAAATCCGCATCCTTTTTTAGCTCAAATAGGTACGAATTATACCTCTTTAATAGAGTTTTACATCGCTTACCTTAAGGAGCGGAAAGTATATTTTTCACGAATACAAAAGAAAATCCTCCAAGGGAAACTAAATATCCAGTGCCACCCTCTTCGGGACTTACAACGTGAGCCTAATAAGCCTCAAGATAAGGAAGAGGCCATATTCCTACCTCGTGGTCTATTTAATGAAGCGATCATTAATTGTTTGAAAAAATCCAAATTGAAGCAATTAATAGAATCTCCTACCCGAGAAAAAAGTCCGGCATTGAATGTCTCATACTTGATCCAGAACTATTTTAGAACTTATTTCGAAGATCAATCTCAAGAATTCTATGCACAACCCCGTAATTATCGTTTATTCGATAAGTTATCACCGAATAAGGGTAAATCCAAAAGCTATTTATCCTTAGAGCAAAGGATCAAGAAAATGGAAGAACTAAGGCCATCCAAGATTCCTGTTGCAGAAGCTAATAAGCTATTAGAGAAAGAAGATAGACTTTATCGTAAGAATTATAACGAAATATGCGATAACGAGTCTATAATCAGACTCTACCAAATACAAGATATTCTTTTATTTATGATGACCAAGGAATATCTTCCTTCTGATTTATACAACAGAATTAACAAATACAAACTAGAAAACGTCAAAGGTATTTTAAATGAGAGAGTTTCTTACTTGATCGATCTCAACCTTTTAAAAATACAAGGAGAAGATATCAAGATAAAAGACTACGGAAAGTTATTTTATATACATCATGATACAAGAATCAGCTCTTTGAATAAAGTATTAAGTAAAGTCAAAAGAAACAATAGTATATCTTCTAGCGTAAAGATTCAACCTTATGAAAATTATAAAAGAGAATGCCTAGATTTCGAAGAAGCCCAGATACAAATCATACCTATCATTCATTCTTTCGAAATCGCTATGGTATCGATGTTCCCAGATTTAAAGAAGGCTACTCCCGGAAATTATTATGATTTTAATGAGCTAATTACAGAATATGAGAAACGAACTAAACAAAAGATAGATAGTTCTTTTCTCATTAAAACTCGGAATATGTTCTTACATGATAAATACGAAGCTGAATGTATCAAAGAGATTTCTGACGATTTCGTATATGCAAAAAAGATTATAGCTGAATTTAAAATGAAGATAGAAAATATAAAATTAGAAGACCTTTCGAATGACTCATCAGCATAAAAACATTTTATGCTCTTTGGTTGAAAGGTAGAAACAACTTTCGAGGATTATTTTTATGCTTTACGGCAGTTGTATTAGCCTTTAGTTTGAAAGGTAGAAACAACCCCTCCTCACTCCCTAAAGGGAGAGTTCTCGTTGTATTAGCCTTTAGTTTGAAAGGTAGAAACAACCGTGTCATGAAACCCGTGATCGCATGCGCAGTTGTATTAGCCTTTAGTTTGAAAGGTAGAAACAACAACTATGGCAATGCTTATTTATTGATCGGCGTTGTATTAGCCTTTAGTTTGAAAGGTAGAAACAACTATACAGACGGCCGAAAGGAAGTATTTCGGAGTTGTATTAGCCTTTAGTTTGAAAGGTAGAAACAACAAAGGTTTCAGTTCACCACAAAGGTTTATCGTTGTATTAGCCTTTAGTTTGAAAGGTAGAAACAACAATGTATAGCAACTCCCCTAGGTGGGAGAAGTTGTATTAGCCTTTAGTTTGAAAGGCAAAAACAACAAGAGCCATGAGAACCATGCGTAAAATCAAGTTGTATTAGCCTTTAGTTTGAAAGGCAAAAACAACGATATAGGCGGTATCTCTTTGATACGTGCCGTTGTATTAGCCTTTAGTTTGAAAGGCAAAAACAACTATCTCTTATAGGTTTCCAGCTTCCTTACCGTTGTATTAGCCTTTGGTTTGAAAGGCAAAAACAACGATCATTCATTTTGCTCGTCCTCCCAAGCGGTTGTATTAGCCTTTAGTTTGAAAGGCAAAAACAACTTATTACCGCAGATACGATGGTGCCGTTGTATTAGCCTTTAGTTTGAAAGGCAAAAACAACAGATCAGCCATCGTGCGAAAGCCGTCATGAGTTGTATTAGCCTTTAGTTTGAAAGGCAAAAACAACTATAAAAGAAGATACCTTCTAAAAGTTGTATTAGCCTTTAGTTTGAAAGGCAAAAACAACCATTTCGCAAGTTTTTATTTTTGGGGAGTTGTATTAGCCTTTAGTTTGAAAGGCAAAAACAACTACATTATGGGACAAATATTATTATGAGTAGTTGTATTAGCCTTTAGTTTGAAAGGCAAAAACAACCGTTCACGAAGCCGGAGCAGCAGCACTAAAGTTGTATTAGCCTTTAGTTTGAAAGGCAAAAACAACACTTATTCATATGGTAAGCAAGTATATATAGTTGTATTAGCCTTTAGTTTGAAAGGCAAAAACAACAGTCTCCATCCTGTTCTCTTGATCAAATCAACGTTGTATTAGCCTTTAGTTTGAAAGGCAAAAACAACAGTCTCCCTGTTCTCTTGATCAAATCAACCGTTGTATTAGCCTTTAGTTTGAAAGGCAAAAACAACATTTCCATGAGAACCATGAAAATTTTGAAAGGCAAAAACAACTGGAAAAGCGATAAGTACGCTTACACTGTAGTTGTATTAGCCTTTAGTTTGAAAGGCAAAAACAACACAGGCATGGCTATCCGAAAATAATTTGGATTCATCAAGAACTTATTCTATCTTTACAAAAAGATTAGATATCAAATATATCGAGGCCATGCGAGATATTTGAAAAAGATAAACTTCATTGAAGGAAAAGCCCGCAAAGTAGGATCATGGCCGGTCTGAAATGCGGGCTTTGTTGTTTATGGAACTAAAAGAATTTATTAAATCCGCTATAACCCAGCTTTCGGAAGCTGTTTATGAATTAGATGATGAATTGAAAGATAAAGGAGTAGTGGTAAATCCATGCTATGCAGAGAATACAAACTTTGAGACGATAGACAATAGTGAAGGTGTTATTGTTTCATCAGTAGAGTTTGATCTACAAGTCAGCACCTCTGAAATAAAGGAAAATAGCGGAAAGATCGGTGTATTAGCCAGTGTAGTAGGTATAGGCGCTTCAACCAAAGAAGGAAGCAATGGAAATGAGGCGAACCGAATAAGGTTCAAGTTACCTGTTGTTTTGCCTTATAAGAAACCTTATTGATGCCTTTTTCCTTGGGATGTCATACCGTCTTTTATATACAATTCAATGTCTTGGGCTGAATCGCTGACAGTAAAACCTTTATCCCGTCCTTCGTGGGCTTTAATGGCATACTTAACACAACGTTCACGAAGACGTTCCTCTTTACGTTTGCGAAAATAATTGATTATTGATTTCATAGGAATAACATTTTCCACAAAAATACGTGGAAAGCATTGTGTTACCAAAAACTTTCCCCATCTTTACGAAAAGATTAGAAACCGAGTAGAACCGAGTGCATGCGGTGACCTTCGGAAAAGATATGCCAATTGGTTTTTTAATGGCCTGTAGAGTATGAGGATGCACCCTCAGAAATACAGGCTATTCTCTTTTTTGATAATGTTTACAGAAAAACAATACGAGATAGCGGATAAGATACTTGCCACGGTGAAACAAAATGCTGGTCGCTGTAATATAGACCAATTTTATAATGGCCTTCCGGACTATGATAATCACACGATGGATTATGAGTATATGAAGGAGACGCTGATGAAGCGGTATCATGCGATCGAATATATGGGAAAGGATGAATATTGGCTGATACTAACCAATGAAGGAGAAAGTATTGCTACTATTGGATTGAAAAAACATCTGCAAAAGTCAGCAGATAAAGAAGAACTGGAAGATAAAAAATTAAAACTTGACGTGGCTAACGGCTGGGTCTCCTTGTTTAAATTCGCTTGGTGGGTCTTGGCCGCTATAACAGGTGCCGTAGTAGATAGTTTAGCAGGAAACCCGATAGGAAACCTAATACGTAGATTAATCGAGTAGGTCTGATTGCGTGTATCATATTTTCTATGCGAGTGATACGACGGCTTAACGACAGCTGCTCTTGTCTGATTTTATAGATATCGTAATCTGTTGTATTCATATCGCAATTCTTTTCCACAAAGATACTTGGTTTCTTTGCCATATCAAAAACTTTTCCCTACTTGCGATCCATAATAATCAATACAAAATTAAACATGAAACACCTAATCTGTATCTTATTTGTTACACTACTTAGCACAAACGCTTTTGCACAAGATTTCGAAATTGTAAGAAATCCTATGTCGCAAGAAGAATTTAAAGAATTTATCTACCAAAAATATTCAAACTTTGAAAAAAGGAAGATAGAAGATAAGAAGTTACCCAAATTAAAAAAGGAAGATATGATTGAAATATTGTCTTCAGTACCTTTTAATGATGATGGAAGTTTTACTATTTCTTACGTCAGACAAGTTGAAGGGCTTGGTAAAGGAACACTATACGACAATATCTATCAATCATTGGTTGATGTTTTCGTTAGTGCTAAAAATATTTTGCAAATGCAAGATAAAGAAACAGGTATCCTTGTTTGCAAAGGTATGACTGAAGGTTATTTAATTTTCAGTATGGGGTTAATGGGTAAATATGTAGGAAGTGTACCGATACATTTTACATTGAAAATCCAAGTACGAGATAATAGGTACAAAATAGATTTATATGATATTTATGTAGAGAAAGGAGATTTAAATGAAGCCGAAGCCCCTATAGAAACTTACTTGACTAGGGATTTTTATTTAACATCGTTTGTTTCCGATGGACTAGGACTTACTAAAAGTAAACGAACAGATGCCCATTACATAAATGTAAGAACACAAGTCCTACTAGAACAGCTATATAGGCTATATCAGATTGAAAATAACATATTCAATGGAGTGTCTCAGCTAAAAACAGAGGAGGAAGATTGGTAGATTTCTTTTAATTAGCATTGCCATCTCAAAAACTTTTACCATATTTGCATCAGCTAAAGTCACGAACGTTTGTCGTTCTCGTTGAGCATCGGTTATTGCTCGGACATATTTTTGATAGTCAGGGCTTTTTTATGCCTTACTTTGTTGTATAAAAATATTGGCGGTTGCCTTTCCTACAATTTTCGTACCTTCGGGAACGTAACGTTGTGACTTTAGCGAGTGGAAATGGCAGCCGCTTTTTTTCTGCCCATACGCTAAAGTCACAACGTTATGAAAACAAATTCATTAACCGTATCATCTTCCCGGAGCCGGGAACATGATCTCTTTTCTTGGACAACCGTCCAGAAGTTCTACAACCTGTTGCCTCTTGGTATCGCCTCCTGTAAATCCATTTACGAGGCTAAAATGTACACGGTAGCTTTATTGGCTATGCTGTCTCCAGTGTTCTTACCACTGGTCATCGTAGCTTGGTTCGTTTATAACTCAGCGAAGAAAGGAGGCCCAAATGATTAGACTGGAAGATATATGTATATCAAACCTAATGCTGGATGCGATCAGATATTGGCAGGAAAATGATAAAGGTGGGTTAGAAGAAGATGTTAAGGCCATTGACAGCGCTATCACTTTCATTGCATGCGAGCATGATGCCCCGGGTGTACTTTCTGAAAAAGAATCATTGTCGCTTATTGCGGCTCTAAGTTTTCTGAAAAAAAGATTATGTTTGTTTGAAGGAAAGGAGGAACCGAAATGAAACTCCAAGAAGCCCTGCGCCTACTCGACATCGTTACCGATGTAAACGGACAATATAGTAAAGAAGAACGAATGCATGCCGCCATGAGATTGGAGGAGCTGTTACGCTTGCTTCTTCCAAAAGAATGATTATATTTGCAGTATGCTGACATTTGTAGCTATATTAGGTTTTGTTATGCTGATCGGTGCGGCTCTGAATGAAGTGCGTCACAGCAAAAACCATATAAGCAAGGTTATAGCTGGTGTGTTGATTGTTTTGCTATTATTTATTTTGCTTTTTTAAATAGAAACTGATAATATTCAGCAGATAAAAATTGTTGTATATATGAATAATGTTCTTCAAAACATGGATAATACGAACATATATTTTAACTCTTTGAAAAGAGCGGATTGGCTGAGACAAATCGCTACTATCAGGAATGAATATAAAAAAGAAAATTATCAAAAACAAATAACTTTTGTTTTTAAGGATACATTGTCTCCTGAATTATTTCAGCCTATTCATGTTGTTACAATTGCATGTTTGATTGAATTTTTAGTTAATGTAGAAGAACATACTATACGGATATCAAATGAATCTATAGAGAAGCTGTTTTTTGAAGATCTTAAATTTAGAGAGTATTGGAATTACAGTAAAGATCATGTGGATTCTGAAAGTGATAATATATTTAATTTATGGCGTATAGTTGAGAATCAAAAAGACGCATATGCAATAGAGGTAGAACAATATTTTAAAAAGAATTTCTTTAGAGGTAAAGACTTAAGTATAATTTCGCTTAGCATAGTAGAAGCATTTTATAATGTTTTTGATCATGCTGATGCAAATGGTAATGCTTTTTCATTTATTAAATATGAAGGACAGGATGAAGTCTTGCGTGTAGCTATTTGTGATTTCGGGAAAGGTATATCAAAATCTGTCAGAAATTTTGATTCCACTATAATATCAGATAGCGATGCTTTGAAAAAGTCTATAGAGGTTGATTTTACAGTTGGATCTAAGGTTCATAATAAAGGAAAAGGCCTAGATAATATATTATCGTGCGCTGATGCAGTAAGAATAATTTGCAATACAGCTCGTTTATTAAAGAAGCATGAAGTTAAAATTGACAATATTGATTTTGATTTTAATGGGACGTTGATATATTTCGAATTATATTTAGGAAATTTGGAAGAAGAAGAAATTTTAGACGAGTTTGATTTTTAACTAAATAAAAAGAGGATACTATGTGTACAATTAAACTTTATGACGTGATGGAAGGAAAGGATTTTCCTATGGCAGGAAGTAGTCTCTATGATATAATCAGAGAGAATATGAATTCTTCGGACAAGATTACCATCGATATGGAAGGTGTGTCTTCTTTGCCTTCTATGTTTTTAAATGTTTCAATTGGTAAGTTTATAGATGAATTTGGTTTTGAGACACTTAAGAAGAAGATTTCATTTACAAAGATAACAAAATTGCAAGCTGAACGCTTGACTGATTATATCAGTAGGTATAAAAGGTGATTAGTAGTTTTCATATGTCCTTTAAAAGCTCCCTTCGGGGGGCTTTTTTTGTGTCTATAAATTGGATGTTATGGACATATACAATCACTTTGAGTATTCGGAATGGATCGCTAGGCATCTAGCCGCTATCGGTCATACGGACGGGGAATGTCATTTCCTCCGTAGTGACGAGGTAGAGGAAATCTCTGATCTGGAAGAACGTATCTCCTCTATCCGGGATCATGTATTAGTCGCCATCGACGGGCTTAACTCGGATTTCTCTTGGCTTAACAATGACAACCTCGTAAATATCCCACAATATTTTATCGCCCTATTAAAGCAATGCGAGGCCGGGAATATCGACGGGATTCACTTTGCGAAAGCGGAATGCAAGGATCTTCTCATGCAGATCGTCTGCCGGATGATGCTTGACTGGAACGAGGAACGTAACGGGCTTCAGTTCCTAGAGCTAAACAGCATGACCTTTCGGGGCATAGGTCCCATGGGAGATAATTTCTATGGGGTGATGTTAGGCTTCAACCTAAGAAAGCCTATCCCCTTCTCTATCGACCAATCAATGTGGGTATGATATGGGAGTCATGAAAAGATTGAGCGAGCAGATGCGCACGCCTAAACGCAAGAACTCCCTAATCGGAGCGAGGGAAGGATTACCCTTCGAGATCTCGCTAGAGTCAACCAGCCGGATCGCCCGGTATGAACGTAGGCAGGATAAGGAGAAATTGAGACAATTTAATTCTGAGGTAAAGGAATGGATGGGCTACATAATCCAAGACTTGAAAGGGAATATCGCCTTGCTTGTCCAGAAAGATGAGTTCCTATCGGACTCCCTAGAACCCAGAATTTACAAAAGTAAAGGAGAGACCGAACGAGTGGGATTCAGTTTCGCCCGTGAAGGTATCTATATCCATAGGGGAGCCGGACGGGGCCAAGGTGGTTTCCGGGGCGGCTCTAAATGGACGGACAAATACGGGAAGCTGAAAAAGACCAACCCGGATTCTTTCTACCTGATGGGAACCGGCAACCGCCACCCGATCCGTTGGTTCGATCCCATCATCGAAAAGAATCTTCCCAAACTGGCAGACATCGTAGCGGACTACGCCGCCGATATGCAAATCGACGCATCACGAATTTTCATAGATAAAGATTAGGATATGGCAGGAGATTTAAACAGGAGCATCAAGATATATCTGGATAACTCCGACGCAATGACTAGCGCATCGGAGTTAGAGACGAAAATCGGGGAACTGGAGAAAAAGCTACTCGATCTCCGAGCAGCGGGAGAAGGCAATAGTAAGGCGGCTAAGAAAATAGAACGTGAGTTGACTGCCCAAACCCAGAAGATGCAAAAGTATAAGCAAGAGGTCGCTGATACGGAAAGAGTATTGAAGAACCTAAGTGGAGCTACTTATAATGACTTAATAAAGACAAAGAATAAAATTTCAACGGAGCTGAAAAAAGTAACTCGTGGTACCGCTGAATATAACACTAAACTAGAAATGCTGAAACGCATCTCCAAAGAAACCGCACTAGCCCAACAAGAGATGCGTGTAGAGATCGGTTGCCAAGCCTCGGTCTGGGGACGTGCCACAGATTTCGTAAATAAATATATGGGAATCATTGGTACCGCAGTGGCAGCCATTACGGGTATTACTCTTACTTTCAACAAATTCCGTGAAGCCCGCAATAAACTGGAAGAAAGCAAGGCCGATGTAAAAGCTCTTACAGGCCTAGATGATGAAAGTATAGAGTGGCTTACAGATCAAGCAAAACGTCTTTCCACTACAGTTACCGAAGAAGGTATCCGCATACGCCAATCCGCTGATGAGATACTGGAAGCTTATAAATTAGTAGGTTCCGCTAAACCCGAATTGCTAGCAAATAAAGAGGCTTTAGCAGAAGTGACGGAGCAAACGCTCATCCTCGCCTCTGCCAGTGGCATGAAACTTACGGATGCGGTAGATGCCGTCACCTTGGCATTAAACCAGTATGGGGATGGAGCTGATCAAGCCGCTCGATATGTAAATGTACTTGCCGCCGGAAGTAAATTCGGTGCAGCAGCCGTAGAGAGCCAGACCAAAGCTATAAAGACAAGTGGTGTCGCAGCCGCTTCTGCAAAGATTCCGATCGAACAACTGGTTGGAACCATTGAAACTTTAGGTGAGAAAGGTATCAAGGATGAGATCGCCGGTACCGGACTCAAAAAGTTTTTCCTTACCCTGCAAACAGGAGCTGACGAGACTAACCCCAAAATAGTCGGGCTAAATACGGCTCTGGAAAATCTCCGCAAAAAACAAATGGACGCTACCGCTATCAAAAAGATGTTCGGGGAAGAAGGTTACAATGTTGCCTCTGTCCTTATCAATGAAGCGGATAAGGTAGAATATTATACGAAAGCCGTAACTGGCACATCCGTCGCTTTAGAGCAGGCCACGATAAAAAGCCAATCTGCCACGGCTAAAATGCAACAAGCAAAAAACAAACTTAACGATCTTGGCATTGAGTTAATGGAAAAGATCAATCCATCCATTATCAGCGTAATGAATCAAACCGTGAACTGGACTAAAAAACTAGTTCTGATGGCCGATTGGATCAGTAAAAATACAGGGCTGGTTATTACCTTAATATCGACATTAACTTTGTATACAGCCGCTATCAAGCTAAACACTTACTGGAAGATTGCGTCAAATGGAGCTACTCTAAAAGCTACAATTATAGAAAAGGCTCATTTAGTTGCGACCCGTTCTTCCATAGCCGCAGAATATGCATTAGCGGCAGCATCAGCTCTCAAGGCTAGAAATATCAAAGCTGCGACTATGGCTATGCGCAGTTTCTTAGTGACTCTGGGTCTCAATCCCATTATTGCGGCAGGTGTGGCAATTACGGCTTTAGCTGTAGGTATTTACAAGATATGGGATAATTCAACAAAAAGTGCCCGGGCCTTAAAAGAGATGAACAAGGAAATCGCCAACGAACGGGCAGAAGCTTATACCCTATTTGACGCTCTCCAACGAAGCAACGCCGGAACAAAGCAACGAAAAGAATTAATCGATGAGATCAATTCTCGATATGGAAAATATCTTGAAAACCAACTAACAGAACAAAGTACAACAGAGGATATCGCAAAAGCTTTAGAAATAGTTAATGAAAAGTTGCATGAAAACATAGTTTTAAAAACCATGCAGAAAGAGAAGGAGGATGTAACGACCACCGCCTTAAATAAACAAATTGATTTGATGGATCAAATGAGGGAAAAATCAAATCTGGGACAATTCGTTACCGACGCTATGCTTCGAGACGTAAAACGTATAACAGATGAAGGGATAAAGAACGGACGCTCATGGACAAAAACATATGATGATGTCATCTCTTACATTGACTACTACTATGGGGCCAGAGGTAAAGTCGATAAGGATTTCTGGGGAAGTTTACAGAGCTATATGACACAAACTTACCAATTAGCATCCAACCTCGATAAGATATCTCAGAAATACTCTCCTCTTCTGCCTAAAAAAACTGCAAACGAGTTGCCAGAAGTAGAAGTTATTGCCCCTAAAATAAAAAAAACGGATATAACCCCGGGACTGTCAGCGGAGCAAGAGAAAAAAATCACAGACGCAAAGCTGAAAGAGGTTGATCGTTATATCGCAACCAAGAAACTAAAATTGACACAAGATTATACCGAGGGCCTAAGATTATATGATGATTATCAAACAAAACTTCAAGCTTTAGAACTCGAAAAATTAAATAAACAATTAGCTATCTATAAAATAGGCAGTGACGAAAGAAAGAAAATTGAACAACTGATCCTTGATTTCCGAATTAAACTGATGGATAAATCCTATCAAGAATATCTCAAAAATTTGGAAAAAGAGGCCAAGGCCGATAAAGACCGTAAAGTCCAAAAAGAGAAGTTATACAACGGACTAAATAAAGATTTGCAATCTTTCGTTAAAACACAAAATGAGAAACAAGAGGAATTAGCGAAAAAGCAAGAAGAAACAGACAAACGAAGAGCACAAACCTTATTAGACTTCTCCGCTCAAGCTGGCCAAATCCTTGGGGAATCTTTAGTTGATTCTGAAACAAGTTTTGCTGACGCTATGGGGAACATTCTATTATTGACATTAGATACTCTTCGCCAAGTTGTAACAATGTCGATCGCAGAAACCACAATCCGCAATGTGTCTAAATTAGGATTCTTAGGACTAGCAAAAGCCGCTGCCGAAATCGCACTTATCAACGTCGCTTTCGGTGCCTTGAAAGGTCTTATCAAGAAACCTAGTACATCTACCGCAAATGCAGGTCTTAATGACAGCACTACGCCGCAAACCGGACAACGAGTTGTATCAGACTCCACCGGTTGGTACAACGGAGGATTCACCGGCAACGGTGGTATACTTGAAGTGGCTGGTCCCGTACATCGAGAAGAATACGTTACACCGGCATGGCAATTACAAGATCCGGTTTCCATGAACCATATCCTAGCCTTGGATGCCATCCGAAGACAAAGAACAAGCACAAATCCTCTTCCCGTCAACGGATTCGCCAACGGTGGATACAATGGACGCTCGGATGAAGAAAATGTAATGGTTTCAAGTAATAATCCGGAATTACTCAAAGTACTCACACAGCTACTTATGCTATTTTCCGAACTAAGAGCAAAAGGCATGAGGGCCTATATCGTTTATAGCGATATCGAGGCCGCCCAGAAGACATTGGACAAATCCAAAAAGATAGGAGGCAAATAAGATGGACATCATTCACGAATCCGGCAAGGCTTACGACCTAGGAGACATCCAATTGACCTTATCCCGGATGAACCCGTTCTTTAACGATTACGGAGAGCAGAGCTTACCGGTAACACTCCCTCCCACGGACAGGAATAGGGAACTACTCACCTATCCGGATAACATGGCCGGGATCAGCAAGGCCTCGCAGCGGATCAACGCCATGATCCAGCACGGGGTATTCTCCATCCCCTGCCGTCAAGCCATCCTGTCGGCGAACCGGAAAACCGGGATCGAGACCAGCTTCTACCTCAATACCGGAGCGTTCTACGAGAAGATCAAGGATGTACCGTTATCCACGGTCTTTGAGGACAAGGTTATCAAGTTCGCATCTGCCAGCGAGGCGATATCCTTCTGCCGGAACCTGTTCATTACACATGACGACCGATTCGCCTTGTTCCCGGCCATCCTAGAGTCCGGTTCTTTAAACGCCACCGGTGATCCGGGACCGGACGGATATCCCCGTCTTTACAACGACGTGGAGCGGACGGAGGTAGTCGATGAGAAAACGATCCGGTTGGCTCCGGGATTCTACATATCCCCCTTCATCCGTGGATTGCATCTATTGGAGGAGATATTCGCCTATCTCGGCTACACCTTGGAGGACTCCTTCTTTTCCCGCACCACCCCATTCAAGGACATGGTCTTTCTGAACAACACGATCGATACGATCGTAAGGGGTGAGATCCGATACTCCCAGATCGTCCCGGACTGCATGATCAAGACGATACTGGACGTATACCGATATAAATTCTGCTGCTGCGAGTTCATCCCGGACGAGACCCGCAAGACCATCCGTATCGTGCTATTCGATGAGAACCTGAACGAGACACCCTCCTGCGACCTCACGGATTGCGTAGCCGGTAAATACACAGTCAACCATCCCTCGAGCTTCAAGCAGTTAAAGCTTACCTGTGACCGGCTCACGCCGCCGGAAGAGAAACAGGAGAGCGAGCGCCCGATGCCAACAACGGGAAGAGCCACGGGGAACGAGAACGAGGAGTTCAGTACCTTGGTAGACCTATTAAAGAAATACCCGGACGTGGAGTATAACCAGATATCGGGTGAGTTTGTCCGGAGAGGTTACAAGGGGATCACGCCGGTCACGCAACGGATCGGTCTGGTCACGATGGATTATTACGCCGGCGGGACACTGGAGACGGAGAGCAAGGAATCCCCGGACGTGCTACCGGCGATGGTCTATACACCTGCTTTTGGCAGCGGAGGAGCCGGGGCCATCCCGCATCTCGGGATTTATATAGGGACCGGAAGATCGTTGAACTCCTCCATCATCATGGATTCCGTGAATGACTCCACGTCTGAGGTGGCGGGCGAGGCGGAGGATAACGAGGAGCTGAAACCCATGCCGGCGTTCGTATTCCATGCCGGGAAACTGGACTACGGGACGATCCTCAATCATGATGCGGATGGAAACAAGCTCTGGAACTATACGCTCGCCTACCACGGCCCGGACGGGCTTTTCGAACGGTTCTGGAGGAATTACGATTCCCTGCTCCGGAACTCTCTGCTCGAGATAAAAGCGAGCATGCTTCTCAGTGACATCCAAAAGGTATCGCTCTCCGAGTACAGGAAGGTGACGATCGAGGGACAGGAGCTGCTTCCCTCCGCCATACAATATAGCCCGGGTTCCCGGGAACCCTTGGAATCCACGTTCCTTACCACGAGGCTTTACGAGCCGGTATCCACAGCCATGGCCGAGGCGGAGCGGTTCGCCTCCCATGTATCCAAGTATAAATGGAAGGTCAACTACTCCCGGTCCAACGCCAGCGACAGCGTGAAAAGAAGATGGGTATTCAAGGAGGAACCCATGACCATATTCTACGCCCCGCCAAGCGCTTACCAATACGTGCAGGGCGGGAAATACCATCAAGCCACTTATCCCGTGCAATTCTATAGCCGTGGCTCCGCATCCGGACCGACCGATCCGGAGGACGGTACCCTGACCGTGTGGCTCGAGCCCGTGACCCGGTAACTGTCCTTTATCGGACCATCCGACAGCCATACTTTTGGGGGTAAAATAATCGCAAATGGCAACGATCATAGACAAACCAGACACTCTGAGCCTGTCCGGGAACATGAGGAGATTTGTATTGGGGGCAAAAGAGGCCGTCTCTTTCATCTTGAAGAAAGGAACGGCCACCTTGCTCGAGCAAAGCTACGAGCCCGGGCCGGACAAGATAGTCACGATCGACGTGAGAGAGGTGGTGGAAAGCCAATTGAGCTATACTTTGGACACGGCCCAAGAGATCTATTCCCAAAATACCATATTCGCAGATTTCACGGCCACGATAGACGGGACCTCCCACTCGTTCCGGGCGATCCGGTGCGGGATAGCGGATCTGGCGGACACGCCGGGAAACTGGTTGAAGTCCCACTTCCTCACGTGGCAGCCAAAGGTCAAGGAGGTGACCTATTACTCACCGGAGTGGTTGACCTACTACGCCATATCGGACTGCACGGTAAAGGCCAAGGCCACGTTCCCGGACAACTCGTCGAGCACGACCTCCTTGAAGGGAATGACCGCCGGCGAGTACGTGACACTCAATCTCCAATACGCGATCGTAGCCAAGCTATTCGGGAACAAGTACCCCAGCTATCTCGAGGTTTACGCCGAGGCCGGCGGAGCGAGACTGAGCGTATCGCAATTCTATAAATTCACGGATATCCATTCCGAGGACGAGCAATGGTTCCTTTTCGAGAACAGTCTGGGCGGTATGGACACCTTCCGTGCCCATGGGGTGAACCGTCTGCAGGCGGAGCATGGCCACCTGATAGCGGAACTGGACGAGAACCTGTCCGAGTATGACGTGGAGACCGATCGTAAGTTCGTTAAGAACACGGGATTCCTCGATGATTACTCCCGCCGTTGGTTGCTGGATTTTTTCCCCAGCCGGGCCAAGTATATATACGAGGCGTCCATGATCCGGAGAATAATCGTCACCGAGAGCGACGCCACCTACACCTCCAACGATCTCCCGAGCTCCTATACGTTCACGTACCGACTCTCGGAGATCTCGAGATACCTGAACCTTATCCGTAACGAGAAAGAGCTTCCGGATAATCTAACGGTTCCAAACCTCTCCTCGCCGGATTTTATTTTTCCCCCTCGCTTAGCTGAGCTCCCACGGCAAGAGCTTGGCGAGGGGGTATTATTCCCGGCCTTTGATCCGCATAACCCCAAGGCTTCCGTAGCGACTTTTGGCTCGATACATGATACCATAAGGAACAGTATCATAAAAGAGCTCGGGGACACATGGAGGGCCATCGTCAACGAGGCTGGCGGGTCTGGGGGAACCGGTGACGGCCTTTACCATATAAAATTGGATGACCTGACGGAACCATCCGACGAGAACGGGTTCACGGCCCTAAGAACCTTGAAAGAGATACTGAAACCCATATCCGCCCTCGATGACCGTTACCTACGCAAGGATATCGACGATACGGCGTCGGGCAACATCACGTTCGAGAAGGACATCATCCTTGCCGGCCTTGACTCCTCCATCTACTCAGACCGTGACGCCAACGGCTTCGGTCATGAGAACGGGTTCCGCTTGTTCGCCGACGGCACGATGTGGCTGAAGGACCTGAGGGTGAAGAATGACTCCATGTTCGCCGGTTCCCTATCCTCGCCCATGTTTGCCTCGGGGTTCCCTAACGGGACGGGCTGGATGCTCGCACCGTATATCCGGACCAACGCCGCCGGGATAAACGAGACGAGATACAAGCTGGAGATCGACGATATCGCCGTGCGGGGAACGTTACGGGTCTACGAGTTCATCGTGTCCCAGCTCCTAGGGGAGAATGACAACCGCATCTTCTCCGCGATGATGGAGGTGGACCATTACGACGCAAACTCGGGCAGGATCTACCTCGACACGGACGGGGGACGTTTGTACAACCCGTTCCGGAAAGGTGACATCCTCATGGTCCAGCAGTTCCAAGGCGATCCCACCCTGGAGAACAACTACCAGATGGTGAAACAATACGAGCTGAAGGTGGTGTCGGTGGGCGTAGGCTACCTCTCCGACGGGGAGAACCGTCTGGACTGGCTCACCTTCGAGAACTTCGTGGGCGACCTGTCGCAGGTAACAAAGAGGGATACCTTATGCCGGGTGGACAACCCGGATAACTCCACCCGTAGCGGTATCATCAAGATCACCACGGTGGACGAGTTCGGAACGCCCTACATGGACGTGATCCGGGGGATGAAGACCGACCCTGAGAATTGCGTGAAGGTCCGTATCGGGAACCTGAACGGTCTGGTCACGCCCTATTTCGGAAGATTGGACGGTGACGGGGCGTACGTGGAGAATCTTTACGCCCGTGGAAAGTTCATCCTCTCGGATACAGGAGAGGATGTCAGCACGCTATTCCAAGTGATGAACGGCAAGCTCTCCAGCGAGATGTCATCCATCCGGCACGAGATAGCGGAGAAAGACAACTATCTCACCAACTCGTCCTTCTCCGAGGATATCGTCGGATGGGAGCCGGGCAATGACGTGTCGTTATTCACCGTCAGCGAGCGTTACATCCCGGTGAACGACTCCCTTTACTCGGAGAAAGACCGGATAACCGGTATCGTGCGGGTGTTGAACAGGCTCGCCCTCTGCATCAAGAACTCCACGATCAGGCAGTTGAACGCCAAGCTGTCACGCAGGCCGGAGGGGTTGGTGGAGATGCCGGACGGGACCACGAAATGGCCCACGTTCTATATATCGTTCATGTGCAAGGTCAAGACGGCCGGTACGCTCACCATAGGTTTTCCCGGGCAGGACCTGTACGAGACCAAGGCGATGACGCCCACCGACGCATTCGCACAGGAGGAATTTATCGGGGAATGGGACGGGACGGGTGATTTTACCATCTCCCATACCGGGGAGATATTCATCTATAACCTGCTGCTCACGAGCCGGCCGCTGGACGATTTCCGGGTGGAGATGTCAACCAAGCTGGAGCAGACGAACGAGCGTGTGGGAATGTACGCCAACAAGGTGGATAACCTAAAGGGTACGGTGACGGACATGGGGCTGGTGCTCGACAACACGAACGGCACCCTGTCCGCCTACGTGACGAAGACGGACAACAACAGCAAGACGATCACGGACCTCGGCCTACGGATAGACGGGATCAATGACAGCCTGTACCTGTACGCCACTAGCTCGGAGCTCTCCGGCCTCAGAAACGATCTCTCCGCCTCGATTGAGGTGAACGCGAGGAGCATCACGCAAAAGGTGTCGACCACGGACTATAACGGGGACACGGTGGTCTCCATGATCAACCAGACGGCCAGCACGGTCACGATCAAGGGCAACAAGATAGACCTGAACGGCGTACTCATCGACCATAACGGGAAGATCTACGCCAGCCTGATAGACGCAGACAGCATCACCTCGAATATCGTCAAGATAGGAAATTTCGTGTGGGGAGGGAGCGCCTTGGCCGGGACCCCCGGGACCACGTTGATCATCAGCGGGGCAGCGACAATCGGTTTCTCGAACGGATACGCCGCCCAATTCGGGGGAAAGGTCTATATCGACGGGGCGTTATCCTGCAGCTCCATAACGGCCTCCGGGTACGGGAATATCCATTGCGACACGCTAAGCAGCGTCGGGAACGTGTGGTCATCCGGCGATTATTACTGCCGGGGACACCAAGGAGTCTCTTTCGGAACGGACGTGGACCTTGATAAAATACGGTTGAGAGTGGTCGGCGGCATCATCGTCGGCTACCAGAACGAGTGAACCATCATTTAAAACATACGATCATGAGAAAGGAACTAACGATTTTGACAAAGGTCACCAAGGAGGTGACAGGCAGCCTGCCCGGCGGGGAGACGGTAAGGTACTCCGGGGCGTACGAGCCCGGCAAGGGGCTTGGCTCCATATATGCCGCCGTCACGAGAGAGGGCAGGCAGGTACTTACCATCAACCACCAACGCAAGGGGCAGGTCGGTTATAATTTCTCCGCGGGGGATGATTTCAAGACCATGGAGACCGTCATAGGCGAGGTATTGTCGGATATCGATGACCTCTATGACGAGGCGGGCTCGGAGAGCGTGAGGTTTACCGTCGAGAACGGGATCATAACAGGGGTTTCTAACGATTAAAGAATTAACAGTCATGGCAAAAGTGGATTTCAAGAATTTAAGGGTACAGGCGACGATCGAGGGCGATCCCATCATCGTTGACACCCGCAAGGAGCTGGGCAACCTCGTATGGGGGGCGGCCCGTGACATAGCCGTCTCCGATTTTGGCAAGGAGATATATTTCAGTGACGGACCGACCGAGGTCGGCGAGGAGACCGCCAAGGAGATACTGTCGATCCTCGACATGTCCAGCGCCTCCGCGCCCCTGAGACGCGCGCTGATCGAGGCGCTGACGCCCAAGAGACTTCCGGCTAAAAAGGGGAAGTGAGCGCATGGATTTGTCTAACCAGTCAATCGAATAACGAAATGGCATACTCAACCGATGACATCAAGGCGCTCGCCGCCATATTGAAACCCATTATCAAGTCGGCCCTGGAATCCGGATCGACAGGGGTCGGAGACCTGGAGGTGGTGACATCCCTCGATAGCGTATACTCCCTCCCGGCCCTTCGCATGCCGGGAGGGATACATGACGTGGTGGAGGCCCCCCTGTCCTTGCTGCGGGTCAATCTTCGCGTGACGACGACACACGTACAATGGAAACTGGGTAATGGAGAGTGGAAGGACCTGCTCGCCCTGTCCGAGCTGAAGGTGGTCTTCCGGCGTACGGAGAAGCACCTCCAATGGAAGGTTGGCGCCGGGTCATGGGAGGATATCGTCGAGCTGGAGAGCCTCAAGGGGGAGAAAGGCGACCGGGGGGACGCTTTCCGGTACGAGGACTTCACCCTTGAGCAATTGATGGGCCTGAAGGGTGACAAGGGAGACAAGGGGGATAACCTTGAGTACAGGTTGCTGGACAGCTTCCCTTCCCTGGAGGCCCTGAGAGCGGCGTATCCAACGGGGACCGGACAGGACGGTTTCTTCATCGCCGGTGACGGGATGTACGTATGGGACCCGAAGGACGTGGCATACAAGGAGATCAAGCTGGAGGTGGACAAGGTATTCACCTCGGAGATATTCAGGGAGGTGACACCCTCCGGCGGCCGTATCGCCATTGACTTCCTGAAGGCCCCTTACGCCAAGGTAGCGCTCGGACAGGACACCCTCATATATAACCTGGAGATACAGAACACGAGGGAGGGATCATGCGGGAAGGTCATGGTCTACCAGAGCGGCCTCCGGCAGATCGTGCTGAGCAACACGATGAGAGGCACCATAGACCTGCCGCTCAATAGCGATACGATAGCTATACTGAATTACAACCGTGTCGGGGAATATATCTATATCCACACGAGCACCATCATCGGGGACAAGACCTATCCCGGCCCGCAAAAGATCAAGGACTTCCATGTGGTCTACTCGGACAGCTCCTCCTGCACGGTGCAATGGACCGCCCCTTACGCGAATAACATCTACGACAGGGGAACCGAATACGACATGCGATACGCCAACGACCTCGTGGACGCCGACGACCCGAAAGTGTGGGCGGGACTCCGCAAGGTCCCGGCCATCCCGACGCCCGAGAATCCCGGGACGCTGCAGAGAACGACGATATCGGGTCTCGTCCCTAACAGGGAGTATTACGTATACCTGAAAACCATCAAGGTGAATTTCGGGGTGGAATACATATCCGGGGCCTCGGATCCCGTGTACTTCCGCACGGTCGGCAGCGAGGACATGACGAGGGCCTACCGTATCAACCTGACGGAAAGGAACATCATCCCCCAGCTCAGGAATTATCTCACCGACACGGACGGGACCGTCTGCTCGGTAGGCAGGATGGTGGACGAGACCGAGAGGAACGTCTTCCTCGAGGACGGCTACCCAGACACCACGAACAAGGATTACTCCACGTTCTGGAGCCAGTACAAGTACGGCCGGGACACCTCGCCGTTCGACATCATCATAGACCTTTACTCCGTGTACTCCATCGACAAGATGTTCGTCTATTCCCGCTCCAAGCCGAGGTTCTCCGCATATGGGATGTTGGATCAAGGGTATGACTGGGAAAAAATCGGGCAGATAAGCATCGTGAATAACGATTGGGCGTCGCTTGATTTCCACTCGTCCCGGTACCGGTTCGTCAAGATCTCATTCGATATGATGGACTTCGGATCGTCCTCTACAAGTCCCGTCATGCCGGAGGGGACGGAGGCGTTTCCGGATCCAGAGTATAACGGCACGATCGAGCGTATCGACAACCTGCTGATATACGGTCGCCCGACATCCTCACGCCCGGAGGGGATCATGTCACCCTTGCGCCGCTCAACGGCCCGCAAGACCGTAGACCAGTTTTTTTGCACGAACGGCCATGGTTACCAACAAGGGCGCATACACTCGATGTGCAGCGGAGAGCGGATGCGTATGTACATCCATTTCGGTCATTTCGCGGCTAATTATGGCACAGAGAATGCCTATAGCAGCCTATCGGACATGAGATTCAAGGTTAACAAGGTTGATTGGGTATCCGGCAATAACGGTACTGGAGAGTATCTGGAGGACACGTTAAGGAACACTTACCTTAGATATGGGCTTAAGCCTTTCCTGTGCAACACGGGCGTATTTGACTATTGCATTTATGACAAGACTGTCAGCTCACATAACCGCCCGTGTGATAACTACTGGTACCCGGATGCGTGGCGGGCTGTGCCAAAACGTGGGGTTGGAGGACTTGACAAATATTTTGGTGCCACGTGTGATCCTATGAATTACAGGACTTACGCAAAGCTGTGTACCGCTATTGCCGCTAAGTATGGGAAGAACAAGATTGACGGTGCCGGTTTGTTTTTCCCCGAATCCGAATCCTTGAGTACAGGTTTAGACTTGATTTCCGGTATAGAGCCGGAGAACGAGCCGGATCAAAACTGGTCCGGATGGGTAGGATATACCCACAGCGAAGAATATGCGGCTATGCTGTCCGCCGCATGTGACGGGCATGATAGCTCGCTTGTGGATGAAGAGGGGAATGTGCTTCCTGGAATCAAAAGTGGTGGGGTGCTTGGTATCAGCGCTGGAACTGCCAGCGTAAACAAGGCCTATTATTTGGCCGCCATGTTGCGATGGAAGGCAGAGCGAAAGAGCGCCAACATCCCCGTTGATGTTTTTTCCATGCACATGTACTTTAGCAATATAGGTAATCAAGGGAGTAGTCAGGAGAAAGTGCAATATGGTATCACCTTCGAGGAGGCGATAAAGAATGCAACTGGCGGTGAACTGGTGAAGATGGTAGAGTTGCGCGACCGCTTCGCACCTGATAAGGAAATCGCCTTAACCGAATTCGGATGGGGTGAATCGGGTGGTCGTGAGAAAAGTTGCAAGTATCAATGTTATACTCAAGCCGGACGGCAGATCGGTAGTTGGACTATCCCCGACCGGCATCGCTCGGACGTGAAAGGCGCATGGATTGTCAGAGCATGTATCCAGATGATGTCAATTGGTATTGATTTCGTAAATTACTATTCCACGGAATGCGAATCCAATTATTTTGACGCAGGTCAATGGGGAACTGGAGCGGGTTTTGAGATGTTCCACTGGGATGATTGTAAAGATACGACTCCCGGAGCGAAAGCCGCTGCTATTAAGGCCTTTGAACACGGTTTTGACCGTGGAGGTTTTGCTACCACAGGCTTGTTTGGCCAGATACTGACAAACGGGGCTTACCCGATAACCCGCGCCTATTGGTGGATCGCCACGTTCAGAAACCGGCTAAAGGGATATGTTTACACCGGAATGAAATACATTGGCGGGGATGAACGCATCGTCGTGGCATGCTTTAAAAAACAAGGAGAAGACAAGGGAGCTTATGCGGTTTATCTCAACGACAATAAGAATACCGGTGTGGAGGGTGTCGAGATCCCTGTCCCTTCCGGCGTCGATCTTGTAAAACATGTAACGGTTTATGTGCCGAATATCCCGAACCCCCAGGATGTTCCCAGTGATCTTGGGTGGGATCAGAGGCGCTCAGGATTACCGACCAGCCGCAAGGAACGTTACGTAAATGGGGAATGGGTATTGCTCAATAAACCATATATGGGTGACAAGTACAGCTCGTATACGCAATCGCCAGCCTCCTATCCGGAGAGCCCCGCCGAGGGTGACGAGATAACCACGCTCCCGACAGCGGAGGAGAACCCCTATTACCCGATCGTCGGGCCTGTATGCGCAAAATCACTGGTGCACGGCAACAGCCTTAGCGCGCAACAGTACGAGCAAGATCGCGAGGAATGGGAGACCGAGCCTAACTTGGATGATAACGGCAACGTGATCTGGACCGTCAAGGGCAATATCGCCCTCGCGTGGCGGCAGGTGGATGCCGTATGCGATTACATCGATCTCCATCCGGAGGGCGCGCATGGACGTAACGGCGACGAGGTGACAGAGCCTACCATTAGGGGTATGATACGAGCCAACGTTTCCGAGTTCCCGGAGTACTTCTTTTTTGACGCGGTGCCGGAACCGGACTACCGGAGCGAGATCACGGATCTTTCCTCCAAGACTGTCAGCAGCTCGGCCATAGAACTATGGTGGAACAATACCAATACGGAGGACACCGGCTATGAGATATTCGTGTCCGGTCTCCCAGAGACAGGGTATACGCCACTGAAGACGGTCGGCGTAGGCGTGGAGAACAAGGCCGTGATATCCGGGCTGTCTCCCGATACGACCTATTACTATAAGATACGTCCGGTAAGGGGCGACAAGACCGGGACGATGAGCGACTATACCAGCGTGCGTACATTCAGCGAGCTTCCCGCGCCGGACAATCTTAGGGTACAGGGGAGGACCGCCACGAGCATCACGCTGTCATGGGCATATACCAATGAGCAAGTCGCTGATTTTGTTTATTACGCCGTACTCAGATCGGATGGCACCGGATCTTTCTTGCAGGTTGGAAAGGTCGATGACAAGTCAGTCTTGACATATATGGACAGCGGTTTGATAGTAGGGCATAACTATACGTACAAGGTTCGGGCGGTCGGTTTGAACGGCCAGAGCGCGTACGCTCCTGAACTGGAAACACGTACGTTGCTCGCGGAGGAGTGTTCCCCCGTCGTGAGATATGCGATGACCGACAAGCTTGGGAGCAAGGTGGCACTGACCTTCGATCTCCCGATCGGCGCTATAGAAGCTAGCGCCAAGGCTAAATTCACCCTTACCGAAGACGGAAGTCTTAGATTGATCAATTATGTAGCCCGTGACGAGGCGAATCACAATAATCTCATTCTTAATATCCCGCAGGACTCATTAAAGGACTATGACGCAAAAACGGATATTCGAATCACCTTTACAGGGGGGAGTATATATTCGGAGTACGGAGTAGAATTGGCGGCATTCAGCGACGTTAAGGTCGTCAATATTATAGGCAACTTTACTAATATAGAGGCCATCTATAAATTAAACTTCTGTTCTTCAACCGCCCCGCTGCCGGCTGATACTGAATGGAATAATATTGTCGGTAATCCCGAGGCTGATGCCTTATCCGTGAAGCTTCAAGATAGCTATGGCAGAGCTTCTAATATCATTCTTTCTCCTGTGCAAAACAAGCCTCAGTACAACTGGGGCAGTCCGGTGGAATCCGGATATTGTGAGATTCCGGGAATTGAAGCGGCCGTGTACAAATATGTCTGGAGAGGTCCGGGATTCGGGGCGAACAACTCCGAGAACATGGTGGCACGTCTTAAGTTCAGCGGCCTGAATGATGAGTACAGATATACGTTCAAGGCGTTCGGGGCGACAACCTACGGCGCAGACCTGCTGACAAGGATCAAGATCAACGGCATATATTCTGAGACCATAAACCTCAAAGGCAACAAGACATCATACTTGACGATTGAAGACCGCCAACCATCAAGTGGGATCATTTACGTGGATATAGTCAATGCGACAGAAGGCGCTAACACCAGTTACCCAATATTGGCCTTCATGATGCTGGAGGAATATAAATCAAATGACGCTCCTGAAAATACGGATGTTTTCCTTCGCGAAGCGACCGTCACGGAAGCGGTTGACGGTATTGTAAAGTCTCCGGATGTCACCGTCCACTTGAACTGTATCGGGGCAGCGTTGTCATACCGTATCTCCGAGAATCAGAGTATTGACGAAGTTAAGTGGATGGATATGATAGATGACAATATGAATATCCCATTTACATTGTCATCCGGCTTTGGGAATAAAACCCTTTACACACAGGTTAAGAATCTCTATTCCGTGTCCAACATTCGCGTCACGGAACTGGAATATAAAGACCCGTACGTCCCCTTGGCCTTGCGAAATGTATTTATTAATGAGGATGCCGGCAAGACCTATGACCGGGAGGTCTCCGTAATGGTCGACAAGGATGGTGTCCCATCGCACTACAAGATCTCGGAGAACCCGGACTTGGCCACGGCACAATGGCTAGCGTGGCCAAGTCCCAAGCTGTCTGTAATACCTTTTACGCTTTCGAACGGCGCGGGTCAGAAAACGGTATATGTGCAGATCATGGATAGCACGACTATCTGCGAGGCAAAGGCTGACACCATTAACTATGCTCCCATCGAGAGAGGGAATATCGAATTGACGATCACGCTTCCGGATGGTGTTGATGCAAATGCGGTGACGGCTCAATTTCCGGTGCTGAAGTATAACAAAAAGTTTATATTTACATATACGGCGGACGACGGACCTGTAGGTGCTTATGGAAAGGTATGGAGCGCCGTCAATAAGAAATGGGTAGACGACGAGAAGTACTATCATATCGGACAGGCAAAAAGCTCCGGGTATGTACCCGAGAAGACCTTGGGTTATACGGACGGTTGCGGGGTGGAACACCGTTTGCCCGTAGGTGTAGCGATATGGCCAAACTGCGGTAGCACTATCAAATATATGGACGATGATCCAAAATCACCGGCTCAATATCCATATATTATATGGAAAGAATTACCTCCAATATTGGACTTTGGCGGTGAGATTTACTTCCATAACATTGATCAAGATAAATGGGGCAAGGATGATCCCTTACGAATCCTCGAGGGCTTGAAAGAAGACCAGGCTAAGACTATCGCTAAGTTAGGATGCGGGATGAAGGTTATGATGCGTCCGGATGGCAATAACAACTACATCACTGCGGCGACGATGTATGATGTCGTGGCGATGAGCTTCGCGGAAAACACCCCGGCCGTATACCTGTATCCAAGTGATGACCCCGACCTTCACAAGTCCGTGGGGCAGCGCAAGATGTACACGGATGATAACACGGCCGAAATGGAGTGGATAAGGGGCATACATGACTCGGATAATCCCGTCTGGGCGCACTTGTTTACCCATACGCCCATGCAACCTATCGTTGATCTGTTGACAATGATCAATGACGCTTATGGCAAGGACGGCGACGATTCCTGCTGGATGGCCTCGGTAGACGAGGTGTATGAGTGGTGGTTTGTCCGCAAGAACTCGACCATACGTAAAGAGGTGAGCGGGCAAGTCGTGAGGCTTATTATATCCGCTCCGGTCGATTCGCATTTTTATCACAGGGATCTATGTTTGAATCTGGGGGGGATTAGCGGACTGGAGGGGAATCACGATTAGCAGTAATGACACGGTTTTAGGACTGTCTTACGCCATGAGCGGAGGCCAATTGCTTGTGAACGTGAATTATGATGAGCAAACGATAGCTCGCGCGGAGAGATATACGGCGCTGTTTGAGGCTTCGGTGATAGACGAGGATAGGGTTGACGCAATGTATTTCCTGTCATATCTCCGGGAGTCGGTAGCGAGACCGTATATGGATAGGATCACCGTGGCCATGCGACCACCCGTATTGCTCTCGTTTAGCGTACCGATGGAATCCATGTCCACGTCCTTCTCCTGCTCTTATACGTCGACAGGCACGGCCACTCATTACATGATATCCGAGAGCGCTGATTTCTCAGGGGCTGAGTGGGAAGTCATTACCGAGACGGTTACCTATACCATACAGGAGGAGATAGGCGGTCACACTCTTTATTTTAAGTTAAAAAACTCATTCGGGGAGTCAGTTGCCATGTCCGGCATTGTCAATTACAAGCCCATGGTGGTCGGAGGTAAAGTTATAGTATCGCTCTCCAACCCGTCGAACAATGGGGTGGCCTACGATATCGTCGGTGGGGAGGTGGTCAACTATATCTCACCGGTGACATATAACGGCTGGACAACCAACACCCTACGGGATGTCGCCGGTAATGATTGCTGTGCTTACCAGAAAAAGAAGGATGACTATCCCGGCATCGAGAACACGGACTACGTGTCGGTGAACAATAGCCTTTTCGCACCGGACAATATAGATGACAGCGGGGCGTATCCAGCCAAGTACATCACGAGGCACATATGTAATGGGAAATCTAATACGGGGATCCCTGCCGTTCTGCGTTTCACGGGGATAACTCTGGGGACTTACAGGCTACGTATCCTCGTGTCGTGCTCGTCCGGCGGGGATATCGACGCGTCCATGTACGGCTCCATGTTTTACTCCGGAAACAACGTCACGGCCCATCCAACGTCCAGCCCCGTCAACAACATGACACGTTTCATAGAGATTGATGGCGTGCCCGTCATTGATGACGGAATCCTCGACGTGAAAATATGGAACACGGCCGGGGCTTATAATAGGCCAGGATTAAACTTGATCGAGATTGAGAGACTTTAAGGCAAACATATTAATTTAGACAGTAGCAGACTTGACAACCAAGTCTGCTACTATCTAAAACCCAGAATCAAAATCTGTCAACAAAGGATTCGCCTCCTTCAAATCATGTGGCGTATATATATCTGTTATTGATATCGAGGAATGCCTAGCTTGATCACGTACAGACAGGGCATCCACATTTTGGCGAAGCATCATTGTAACTCCGGAATCTTTTAGGGAATAGAACTTATAATCCTTCGAAAACTTTAAATCTCTCATAACATGGGATAACCAATAATCCCTAAACTGTTTCTCGGTTCTTCCACTCTCTCCTGGTTTGAAAGAATCTGAGAAAAGATAATAATTCATCGGATATTGGTAGATTTTCAAATCTATCATCAATTGAATAACCTTTTTATTCAATGTAACCACCGCATCTTTTCGGTTCTTCGATATATCACCACTAACTAAAATCGTTTGATTCTTAAACGATATATCCCTTATTTTCAGCATTGACATCTCTTTAGGGCGAATAAGGCAATAATATTCAATGTAACAGGCTAGCAAGAAATGTTTATTATTCCCCATCAAGTAGTTCCGTAAGCGCTCAAGATCTTTTATAGACAAAACTGTCCTGTTTTTTTGGTAATGCCGCTTTCCTAAAATTTGCAAACCTTCGGCCATATTCGTTTTGTGATATCCAGAGCGTACTAGGAATTTACAAAATACACTCAAAACCCTTATGTAGTTATCATGAGTTTTGGCCGTATTGCCACGGTCTATGTATATATGATCCAAAAACTCCTGCAAAAAACGTTGATCTATCTGATAGATATATGTAGCCGGCTGCTTTAATGACTCATTATATTTCTTCAGATTCCTTATTTTAGATTGGTATTCTACATAGGTAGCCTCTCTAATGATATCATCATCCAAATATTTTTTCTGCATCTGAAAAAAATGATTGATAGCATCATCGATCGAAACATAAGACAATGCTGATTCGCGTTCTATCCAAGGATTCCATCCTCTTCGAAGCTGCTCCGAAAGACGGTTAATCAAATCCCTCGCATATAGCCTCCTCTCTCCTATTTTCGCTATATGATTCAGCTTTATTTTTTTCCGTCGCATTCTTCCCACAGCTGGATCAAAGGCCATGAATCCAATATACCATTCAACCCCGACATATAATTTCGGGGGAGTATAAGCTACGACACTCAAAACATTCGCAGTTTGCTTTACTTTAGACATTTTTTTTTAACGTCAATTTATGATTAAACTAACGCCAAGACATTTACACTTAAATTCTTAAGAACTTTTCCTATCCTAAAATTGTCCCGTTATGTTAAAATGAGGCACTTTAATAAGTCATGTCCCATTCTTGTCCCGGTGGTATCAAAACAATTAAAGGGAAACAGTTGAATGCCAACCATTTCCCTTTTTCTAAGTCGGGGTACCAAGATTCGAACTTGGGACCCCCTGCTCCCAAAGCAGGTGCGCTAACCGGACTGCGCTACACCCCGTTTTGCAATTCATAGTGTTTATCTCTGATTGCGGTGCAAAGGTACGCCTTTATTTTAAACTACAAAACTTTTCGGTAACTTTTTTCATGAAAAATATCATTTTCTTGTTGAGTGGATAGAATGGAACTTTGCGTCAGATAGTTCTTATCGTTGGCGTAAATAAATAAAAGGGTTCCATTCTTTATCGTATTAATAATTGGCTTACTGACAGATACAGGCAACGCAGGGCAACCAAAGCTACGTCCTAACCGACCCGAGGAAGCTGCCACAGAAGGATCGGAATAAGAGGCGCCATGAATTACAATCGCCCTTTGCTTAGCCAAATCATTTATTCCTTTTTCCAATCCATTTAGGATAAGCGAATAGCCATTCCGACCTTGGTACGTATTTTCCGTCAGATAAAATCCTAAAGAGCTTTTATGAGAACCGTTCTCGTTCGAGAAAGAGGTCGCATAATTCCCTCCGCTATTCTTACCGTGAGAAACCAAAGAGGTGTAAAGTATTCTCTTTTGCCGTATATCCAATACAACCATACGCTCCGCCGTAGAAGGTTTAGAGAAATCGATCAATGTAAGGATATCCTTATTTTTCCGATCAATCTTCTCGGAACCTCTAAGCCCCTGCATAAACGCATCGAAACAAACCCATTGATCCAATCGCATCTCCTCATATAATTGGCGCCCCATAACCGCCACAGACGTTGATCCCGTTTCCGGAGATAGGGCACGCAAAACGCCACCGGTTGAAATTGAACCTACAGACAAGACAATAAAAAACAAATACAAGAAAATCCTTCGCATACTAAAAAACAATAACGCCGCAAAGTTATGATTTTTATTCTAATACAAAAACAATCGTCTCATTAACAGGCGCCCAATCGTAAACAAATTGCGCATGCGAAGTCGCGTTTCTCACACACATATGAGACCGGGGTGTCGTTCCCAACGAAGGACTATATTCGATCAACGATTTACGAGGAGCGTTGACCGGTACGCCATGGATATACGCCCCATTCGTAAAACGGTTGGCATAAGGAGCGAATCCGCCAGTCTCCTTGGAACCGTCTACCAAATAGATCATGCGAGACTTTTTTTCTTGGAGAACATACATTCCCAACGGGGTTTCCTGCGCATAAGGAGGACGATGCTGTCCGGTAGTCGCAGGGTTCATGCTACGAACCAACCATTTCGAGCCGACGTGCTCCAAGGTCGCGATATTCTGGTTATGACGATCCACGAAGATCGCCTTATCGAAGACTACCGTATCCCCTATTTGCTTGATATATTTCTTCGGAGCATACCACTCCTCCTCCCCATCGTACACGGTTTGTATACGAGCGAATTTAGAATCCTCATCCATCGCCTTGATACGAACCAAGCTACCGTCACGTCCATAGATCTCGGGAGTCACGGTATCAGTCAGCAAATAAAGCGGGACGGATTGATAGCGTTCTACACCAAGCGTATCGGAAACCCTCTTATAGGCATCTCTCTTGAAGACTTTTACAAGAGGAGCCTCTCCATTCCTGTTTTTATAGTTCTGCAAGATCGCCCATTGAGACGGCTCCCTTTGGATCGACTCCAATAAGGATAATCTTTCTTTCATTTTCTCCCACTGGAACTCCCGTGTCGTATCTTTATAGGGGTAAGTATCTTCTAAAGTATGCTTATCGTAAAGCAGCTCTTTCTCTATTTCGATACGAGGAGGCAAAGTCTCCACGATCACAGCGGAATCCTTCGATATAGAATCCACAGGAGTTAAGACCTCGGTTTGAGCAGGCTCGGTCCTCGGCGTACAATAACTTAGCGTACAAAGGCTCGATATCAAAAGTATAAAAACTGTTCTCGTCATCATTATTACCCGGGATTTATTTGAATATCGTAAATATACGATTTTTTCCAAATAACAGGTAATCTTATCATCTTGTTTACAAAGTAACCGCGCCAAATGACAGAGCTATCCTATACTCATCCTATAATCCATTTACTGCCCGGTATTAATGAGATAATCTTTGTCGTCACATAACAGCAGATAAATGTACTTACCGCAATGCATGGTATGGCGGCGACAGTAGGCAAGGCTAAGTTGTGCTTAAACACCGTTACCCACAATCCGAGCCAAAATATATGCATAAGGTACATACCGTAGCTGAGTTTAGACATCTCTGTTATGAGTCGTGGAGATTTCGAATTGCCTATGCAAGTAAAAGCGAGGAACGTACCCGCCGTAAGAAGCACACAGTTAATCGTACAGAAAGCCCATCCGATCTCTATCTCAGGTGTGACAAGAGTTACTCCGGGTATCGCTTGGACATAGAAGGAATAAATCGTCAGCAAGGCACCGACGACCATCGAGGCGATTCCGATAACCAAACGTTTAGAACGGTTCCATGTAAGATGGACATGTATATAATGTGCCAGTACGAGGTATCCTAAATAACCGGAGAAGTACCACAGTATATGGTATTCGTTCCAAAAACATTGTCCCCACACCTCGCCGAAGCAACGATTGAGATAGGGCATACAGGTCGACAACAGAAACAAGCCGATGAAAAAACGCTCTTCTTTCGCCGTGGCTTTATTCAACCATGGCGATATTACGGGTATAAATAAATAGAGGCTGATCAAAGGGTACATGAACCACAAATGTCCGGCCTGTGAAGGAAAGTTCAAGAATATTCTCGATATATCTTTCAATGATGTCTCGGCATCTATCTGCCCCCACAGCAAGGGTAAAGTGCTGTATAGTATCATAAATATGAAAAACGGCGGTAAGATGCGAATACAACGCTGACGGTAGAATTGCCAAGAGGTCAGCCCTGCCTTCATCGGCGCAAGAAGAAAGGCGGAGACAATTATAAACAATGGCACCGCCATGCGTGAGAAACCATCGTATACGGCTACCCACAACCGATCAGCCTCATTGGCCAGATAAGATTGCGGTCCCACCATATCCGTGGAGCCCTCAGCTCCATAAAAGTTTTCACTGGCGTGGACAACCATGACAAGGAAGCACGCAAACACACGCACGTAATCCAAAAAAACTATACGCTTCATTTTTTGTTTTAGTATTATTATTCGTTAGATGATTTCAAGTTTGTCTTTTTACGCGAAGCATGCATTCAAGAGGGATATATTTCGATGTTTTTCCTGATACTGCTTTATGGCGCACAAAGGTAAAAAAAGTCGGAAAGAATATATACCTTTGTCATATTATAAGTGAAATCTAAAATAAAAACATATGAGATCTATTAATGGCGCGGTTTTACGTAGCGCATTCGCGATGGTATTAGGGTTTGTTTTGGTATTATGGCCGGAAGCAGCCATAACCTATCTGGTTATCACGATCGGTATACTATTCATTTTACCGGGATTATTCGCTATCCTCAGCTATTTCACCCGACCGAAGAACGAGAACGGGGAGAAACCGATGTTTCCTATCGAGGCAGCGGGAAGCGTACTGTTCGGAGCGTGGTTGGTGATCATGCCCGAGTTCTTCGTGAATATATTAATGTACTTACTCGGAGCCTTATTGGTAATTGCCGGTGTACAGCAATTGGTTTCATTGATATCCGCAAGGAAATGGAGCAATGTACCGTTGGGGTTCTACCTGATGCCGGCTTTGATCTTGATAACCGGAGTAATGATTCTTGCCTACCCGTTCGGGGCGGCGGCAAATACATTCGTAATCTTCGGTGTAGCCAGCATTTTCTACGGGGCTTGTGAGTTGATCAACTGGTATAAGTTCCGCAAGCGTATAGAAAATACCGGATTATGATTTCCGGTATTCCATGGGTGATATACCCATATGCTTCTTGAAAAACTTACCGAAAGTGGATTGATCGGAGAAGTGGAGTATATCCGCTACTTGCTGAACCGTGGCTTGCGGGGCCTTCAACAGCATCTTGGCCTCGACGATCAAGGCGTCGTCAATCCATTTATTCGCTGATTTACCCGTTAGCTCTTTCAAGATAAGCGAAAGATACTGTGGGGTAATAAATAATTTCTCGGCATAGAAAGTAACGACGTGCTGCTCCTTGCAATGCTCGAAAAGCAATTGCAGGAACTGCTCGAAAAGCTCCTCCTTCCGGGAGAGTGTAGGTGCCGTCATCAGCTCCTTCTTACCCATAAAGATATTAGCCAACTCGATAAAGAAACCGACTAAGGCGTTTTGGAGAGCCTCCTTCTGGAAAAAATGGGTACGCAGCTTCATCTTTTCCCGTAAGATGGAGAATTGGCCGGATATATGCTCAGTCTCCTCGGCACTCATCGCAGCACATGGATTCTTACGGATCTGCATATAATGCACCATAGAGTTCTTTTTCCCTGCCGGGGTAGTATATCCATCCAGAAAAGATCTGGACACGATCAACAAACGCCCTCTCAAATCTTTGCTCACTTTCGATACCTGTATGATATGAGTCGGCATCAAGGTTATAAACGTATTCTTCTCTATCTTATATGGAATATAGTCTACCGAAATATCAGCAGTACCTTCCTGTACCAAGATCATCAACAAGGCATTTAAACGCATCGGGGTGGAATGCTCCAGCCTTTTTTCCTCGTAATTAATCAAATCTCCGTTCAGATCCGCTATCGATAAATCATCTTGAAAGTTGTCGCTGGACTCAATTCCCTTGATTAACTCAGTGACTTCAATTAAAGGTAAATTTTTCATATCTATCTGTAGATTTTTATTATCACCTCGGACAAAGATAGAAATAAAAAGCCAAAGACCACCCACTATTTCGTTTTTAACCAATTTTCATCCAAAATTGAACGAATAACAAGAATTTTTGACAATATCCTGTTTCATTCCATACCAATACCGTAACAGTATAAACCTTTCTGGTTTTCTAAATATATCAGACCTTTGCGAATAGATTCGACGGGAATATCCGGTCATTGGTCGATTCCAACGGACGAGTCAGCGCTTTTTACTTGTATACAGGGATTGCCCCGGCTACTTTTGACGTAACAAAAAAGAATATGATAAAAGAACAGATTATTAATACGGCGTTCGATCTTTTTTCTCAATATGGCATCAAGAGTGTGAGTATGGATGATGTAGCGAAAGCGGCTGGCATCTCCAAGCGTACACTTTACGAGTCGTTCGAGGACAAGGAAACCTTGCTGATCGAGGGGATCGATCACAATACCGAATCGCTCGGACAATATCTGACAGGATTGGAAAAAGAACCTTTCAATGCCTTGGAAGTAATCCTGCTCTTCTATGAGGAGATGATGAAAAACCCGAGATGGTTCAACGAGAAGTTTTACGAGGACTTGAAGAAATATCCGAAAGCCCAACAAAAAATAGAGATGAATAAAGCGAGAATGGGTAAGAGGTGTATGGACTTGTTCACACGAGGCGTTAAAGAGGGCGTGTTCCAAGAGGGGATCAACTTCGAGATCATGGCCTTACTGGTGAAAGAGCAGACGAAGATGTTGCGGCCTTCCAATGTCTTCTGCAAGCATTCCATCACCGAGGTATACAACACGATCCTCCTCACATTCCTGAAAGGGATCAGTACCGAGAAGGGAAGAGCGATCCTAGACCGATTCGATCTCAAACAATCCTATGATTTATAGCGAACACTTAATGAGTTTAATCACAGACAAAATCTATCCTAAATGAAACGATTATTGATGAGTAGAAAAATGATGTTGGTCACATTTATGGTATTGCCTTTTCTGGCGGCGAGACCGGTTCTGGCTCAAGACACCCTGAAACTGGATCTTGGAAAAGCGCTAGAGATCGCCCTTAGCGAGAACCCGACCGTAAAAGTTGCCGATAAAGAAATACAGAAGAAAAAGTACGCACGTAAAGGCTCGTACGCTTCTCTATTTCCGCAGATCAGTTTTGCGGGGGACTACAACCGTACCTTGAAGAAACAGGTGATGTATATGGATTTCGACATGGGTGACATGGGAGGCGGCAGCTTGCCCGAAGGCACGGACATGTCGAGTATGGACGAGGGCTTCGAGGTAGGACGTAGCAACAACTGGAGCTTGGGCTTCAACGCTTCCATGCCACTGGTGAACGCCTCCTTATGGAAAAGCTTGAGTATCTCGGCCTTAGACGTGGAATTGGCGGTGGAGCAAGCTCGCTCTTCTAAAATAGCGATGGTGAACCAAGTGAAAAAGAGCTTTTACGCCGTCCTTCTGGCAAGCGACTCTTACCGGGTATTCAAGCAAAGTTACGACAATGCCATGGAGAATTATCTGGATATCAAACGGAAGTATGAACAGGGAACCGTAGCTGAATACGACTTGATACGTGCCGATGTGACGGTAAAGAATACAGAGCCTAATCTGTTGCAGGCAGAGAACTCCCTTACCTTGGCTAAATGGCAGTTAAAAGCGTTATTGGGCATGGATCTGGATTTAAATATCGATTGCGACGGACAACTGACGGATTTCAAGTCCAGCCTCTTCGCCGACTATCTATCCACGGATACAACCTTATCCGAGAATACGGACTTGAAACAATTAGACCTTCAGGCGGAACAGCTGAAAAAGACGCTGGTCATGCAGAAATTCGATTATCTGCCGACCTTGTCGCTGACCGGTCTATATCAATGGAGCGCCATGAACAATGACTTCAAGTTCAAGAATTACAGATGGAACCCCTATTCGATGATCGGTATCACGTTATCGGTTCCTATCTTCTCCGGAGGTAGTAAATTTTATAAGGTAAAGCAGACGAAAGTCTCCATCGACCAATTAAACCTGCAACGGGACGATACCAAGCGCAATTTACAGTTGGCCGTTAAACAGTACATAGATAATATGAATACCTGTATCAAGAAGTTCGACGCCGCCCAAAAGGGAGTCGAGCAAGCGGAACGGGGATATATGATCTCGCAAAAACGGTATGACACCGGAGCCGGTACATGGCTGGAGATGAACGATGCCGAACTTGCCTTGACGCAGGCTCGGTTGAACTTCAACCAATCTATCTACGACTATATGGTAGCGAAGGCGGATCTGGAGAAAGTATTGGGTAACGAACAGATGAATTGAAAATTGAAAATTAAAAATTGAAAGTTTAATAGATAATAATTAGGAACAATTATATGAAGACAAGTCAAATGCTGAAAGTAATACCGATAGCTACATTGGCCCTGCTGATGTCTTGCTCGGGTAATAAGAGTGAGGAAGCCACGGAAACACAGAATGAGAAAGTAAAGGTGAAAGTGGAGACGGTCTCTGTTCAAGACGTGGAGCAACTCAGTGAATTTACCGCTACGGTGGAAGCGAATATCAAAAATAATATCGCTCCCCAAACCCCATTCCGTATCGAGAAAATCTTCGCCGAGGTAGGCGACCATGTAAAAGCCGGGCAGTTATTAGCCAAGATGGACGCTACCAGCCTAAAGCAAGCGAAGATACAATTGGATAACCAAGAGATCGAGTTCAAACGTATCGACGAGTTGTATAAGGTAGGCGGTGCTTCCAAATCCGCTTGGGATGCCCAAAAGACTTCCTTGGAAGTGGCTCGAGAGACGTATAAAAACTTGGTGGAGAACACCCAATTGCTAAGCCCGATCAGCGGAATCGTAACTGCCCGCAACTACGATAGCGGCGATATGTACAGCGGCGGAAACCCAATCTACACAGTGGAGGAAATCCGTCCGGTCAAATTAATGGTGAATGTCTCCGAGAGTCTTTTTACGAAAGTGAAGAAAGGCCATGAGGTAGATATCCGGCTGGATGTGTACGGAGACGAGGTTTTCAAGGGTAAAGTCAACTTGGTTTATCCGACGATCGATCCCGCTACCCGCACGTTCCCTGTGGAGATCAAGATCGCCAACTCGGATGAGCGAGTGCGACCGGGTATGTTCGCCCGGGTGACGATGAGTTTCGGCCATATGGATCACGTGGTGGCCCCGGATCGCTCTATCGTAAAACAATCAGGCGCCGGCGACCGGTATATCTATGTATGCAAAGACGGCAAGGTATCCTACCAGAAGGTGGAGCTAGGACGCCGTATGGGTGATAAATATGAGATCATATCCGGAGTGGAGGATGGCGACCAAGTGGTTATCACCGGGCAAAGCCGCCTGACGAACGGTATGGAAGTTGAAATCGAAAACGAATAACAGACTATGAGTTTATATGGAACAGCGGTAAGAAAGCCCGTATCGACCGCCCTTGTATTTGTGGCGATCGTGATCTTCGGACTTTTTTCCTTAAGCAGGTTATCAGTGGACTTGCTTCCGGAGATAGAGACGAACACCATCATGGTGATGACGGCCTATCCCGGCGCCAGCGCTTCGGATATCGAGATGAATGTTTCGAAGCCCTTGGAAAACGTGTTGAATAGCGTAAGCGACTTGAAGCATATCACGTCGCAATCCCGTGAGAATATATCGATCGTAACGTTGGAATTTAATTATGGCATCGATATCGATGTCGCCACAAACGATGTCCGCGACAAACTGGACATGGTAGAGTCTTCCCTACCCGATGACGTAGAGAATCCGATCATCTTCAAGTTCGGTACGGACGATATCCCTATCTTGATCCTTTCCGTGACCGCGGAGGAGAGCACGAACGCTCTTTACAAGATCTTGGACGATAAGGTATCCAACCCATTGGCCCGTATCAGTGGCGTGGGTGCCGTGTCTATCTCCGGTACGCCGATCCGTGAGTTGCAAGTGTATTGCGACCCGTACAAGTTGGAGGCTTACGGCCAGACCATCGAAGGTATCTCTACCATCATCGCGCAAGAGAACCGGAATACACCGGGAGGTAGCGTAGATATCGGTTCTAATACCTACTCCTTGCGTGTTCAAGGAGAATTCACGGACGCTAAGCAGATGCTAGACCTAGTGATCGGTAGCCAGAACGGAAAGAACGTATATCTGCGTGACGTGGCCCGTGTAGAGGACAGTATCGAGGAACGTGCGCAAGAAACGTTCAACAACGGCACGAAAGGTGGTATGATCGTCATACAGAAACAGTCCGGAGCGAACTCGGTGAACATCGCCAAGAAGGTACACCAGAAACTTCCGGAGATACAGGCTAGCTTACCCTCAGACGTGAAGCTGGACGTAATCATGGATACTTCCACGAATATCTTGAATACGATCGATAGCTTGAAAGAGACGATCATGATTACCTTTATCATCGTTATGTTGGTGGTATTCGTGTTCTTGGGACGCTGGAGGGCTACGTTTATCATTATCTTAACCATCCCGATCTCCTTGATCGCTTCTTTCGCTTATTTGCTGGCCTCGGGCAATACGTTAAACATTATCTCATTGAGCTCACTTTCTATCGCTATCGGTATGGTGGTGGACGACGCTATCGTGGTATTGGAGAACGTAACGACCCATATCGAGCGGGGTAGCCAGCCGAAACAGGCCGCTGTACACGCCACGAACGAGGTGGCTATCTCGGTTATCGCCTCCACCCTTACGATGTTAGCGGTGTTCTTGCCGTTGACGATGGTTACGGGTATGGCGGGTATCTTATTTAAGCAGTTGGGATGGATCGTTAGTATCATCATGATCGTTTCTACGGTAGGCGCCTTGACATTGACCCCGATGCTTTGCTCACAGTTATTACGCCAGCAACCGGAGAAGGGTAAATTGTACCGGATGTTCTTCACGCCTATCGAAAAGGGATTGAACGCTTTGGATCGCGGTTACGGACGCTTCTTGAACTGGGCCGTACGCCACCGGAAAACGGTGATCGTAGGCGCTACGCTGATCTTCATCGGCAGTATGATGCTGATCCCGGTTATCAAGACGGAATTTTTCTCTATCCCGTTCGCCTTTACAGGTATCGTATTGGGATTGGCGGTCACGCAGACACCATTGGGCGTTATGGCTTTGATCGGCGTGATCATGTTGATGGGTATCGTGGTTAAAAACGGTATCGTGCTGATCGACTATACGATCTTATGTCGGGAACGTGGCATGGGTATTATCACATCGGTAGTGACTGCCGGAAAATCCCGTCTTCGCCCGGTATTGATGACAACATTGACGACCGTTTTGGGTATGATCCCGATGGCGGTGGGAACCGGCGAGGGTTCCGAGATGTGGCGCTCGATGGGTATGACCGTGGCTTGGGGTCTTTCCGTATCCACCTTGATTACCTTGATTATTGTTCCGACGGTCTATGCCGTATTCGCCGCCAACGGCGTAAAACGAAGACGCCGCAAAATAAGAAAGGCATTACGAAATAATTAATTATCTTTGCGTACCATAGGGAAGCCGAGGCCAAGCAAACCTCGATGGGCATTGTTAGGTCGTGACAATGCCCATTGTAAGGTGCTTACGATGCCCATTATAAACAGGCTTGAATGCCCATCGCAAGAAAAGCCTCCCTACGGGTATGCGATCTCATAAAAAAGCAACTATATGAAAGCGATATTTATATCTTTCAATCAAGCGTATTACGAGACCATCGTCAATATCATGGACCGTAATAACCTTAAAGGTTTTACCTATTGGGATGTCGTGCAAGGACGGGGAAGTAAAACAGGCGAGCCACATTACGGCAATCACGCTTGGCCTACCTTGAACTCAGCTATCCTTACGATGGTAGAAGACGAGAAGGTCGATCATTTTCTGGAAATCCTACACAACTTAGACAAGGAAACGGAAGCGCAAGGGCTTCGGGCCTTCGTCTGGAATATAGAGAGAAAACTATCTAACTTAATTTTTCGGAACAACTATATTAATCTATTGATATGGACAAATCAATCCT